>FSVZ01000082.1_pt1 | contig 24954 bp, 25 predicted proteins | sample 1637881 | NCBI WGS metagenome assembly FSVZ01 (sample SAMEA3914789, study PRJEB12502) | metagenome | biome: forest; material: soil | place: Canada | collected 2011-07-03 | depth 0.3 m
AGCTTTTCCGCCGGCGGCCGGCGCGGTCGAGGACACCGCGACCGTCATCCAGTGGCTGAACGTGGTTTTCGTGATCGAGTTTCCATCGACCGAAACAACGGCGTCACCTGGAATGCCGCCGCACGCGGCAAAGGCCACGGCGGCAAACAAAACGGCGCCAAGCGCCGTGAGGGGACGGAATGCTCTGGGCACGACGCGGGCACTCTAGCGAAAAGCCCCTCAGCCGTGCATAACGGACTCCTAATGCTTTCTAAAGACGGCGCGGCTACGCCGCCTCGCGGATCACCGCGAGCAGCGCGTCGGCGGCCCGGACAACGGCCGGGAAGCGCTCGGCCTCGTCGCGCGGAACGCGCATCGACATCTGCGAGCGCCCCGACTCGTACAACGCCTCCGGCAGCTCCTCGCGCAGGCGTTTCGCGCGCCGCGAGTCGAGCTCGATCGGGACGACCGCCAGGCGGTCGCCGCGGAAGCTGACCGTGCGCGCGCCGGCCTCGCCGAACTTGATCCGCGCGCGCTGCAGCGCGAGCAGGTTCTCTAGCGGCTCGGGCACCGGGCCGAAACGGTCCTCGAGCTCGGCGCGCAGCTCTTCGACGTCGGCGACGGAGAGCGCGCCGGCGACGCGCCGGTGCACGTCGATCTTCGCCTGCTCGTAGGCGATGTAATCGGCCGGCACGTACGCGTCGACGTTGACGTCGAGTCGCACCGGGTCCGGGCGCTCGCCCGCGTCGCCGTCGCGCCCTTCGCCGGCCTCGCGTTCGGCCGCGGCGACCGCTTCGTCGAGCATCTGCATGTACAGCTCGAACCCGAGCGCCGCGACGTGCCCGGACTGCTCGTCGCCGAGCAGGTTGCCGGCGCCGCGGATCTCGAGGTCGCGCATCGCGATCTTGAAGCCCGCGCCGAGCTCGGTGTAGTCCGACAGCGCCGACAGGCGCTGCGCCGCCTCCTCGCTGAGCGCGCGCGCCGAGTCGTAGAGCAAGTATCCGTACGCGCGCTCGCGGCTGCGCCCGACGCGCCCGCGGATCTGGTAGAGCTGCGCCAGCCCGAACGTGTCGGCGTGCTCGACGATCAGCGTGTTCGCCTGCGGGATGTCGATGCCCGACTCGATGATCGACGTGCAGACGAGCACGTCGGCGCCGCCGCGCAGGTAGTCGAGCATCACCCCCTCGAGCTCGCCCTCGCCCATCTGCCCGTGCGCGACCGCGAAGCGCACGCCCGGGCACAGCGCGCGCAGCCGCTCGGCCGTCTCGTCGATCGACTCGACGCGGTTGTGCAGGAAGAACGCCTGCCCGCCGCGCTCGTGCTCGCGGACCAGCGCGCGCTTGACGAGCTCCTCCTCGTACTCCCCGACGTATGTCTTGACCGGGCGCCGCCCCTCCGGCGGCGTCTCGATCACCGAGATGTCGCGCAGGCCGGCGAGCGACATCTGCAGGGTGCGCGGGATCGGCGTCGCCGACATCGAGATCACGTCGACGCGCAGCTTCAGCTGACGCAGGAGCTCCTTCTGCTTGACGCCGAAGCGCTGCTCCTCATCGACGATCAACAGGCCGAGGTCCTTCGCGCGCACGTCGCGCGAGAGCACGCGGTGCGTGCCGATCAGGATGTCGATGTGGCCATCCGCGAAGCCCTTGATCGCCTCTTTCTGCTCGCCCGGCGTGCGGAAGCGCGAGACGTGCTCGATCGTGAACGGGTAGTCGGCGAGCCGCTCGGAGAAGGTCCCGTAGTGCTGCAGCGCGAGGATCGTCGTCGGCACGAGCATCAGCACCTGCTTGCCGTCCGCCGCCGCCTTGAACGCGGCGCGCAGCGCGACCTCGGTCTTGCCGTAGCCGACGTCGCCGCAGATCAGCCGGTCCATCGGGCGCGGCGCCTCCATGTCGGCCTTGACCAGCTCGATCGCCTCGCGCTGGTCGGGCGTCTCGGTGTACGCGAACGCCTGCTCGAACTCACGCTGCCAATCGGAGTCCTCGGCGAACGCGTGGCCGGTGCGCCGGCGGCGCTCGGCGTACAGCCCGAGCAGCTCGCCCGAGAGCTCCTGCGCGGCGCGGCGCGCGCGCGCCTTCATCGTCTCCCAGCGCGTGCCGCCGAGCTTCGACAGCGGCGGGTTCTCGCCGCCGGCGCCGACGTAGCGCGAGATCTTCGCGAGCTGGTCGGTCGGCACGAAGACCCGGTCGTCGCCCTGGTATTCGAGGTACAGGTAGTCGCGCGTGACGTTCGCGACAGTCCGCGTCTCGAAGCCGGCGAAGCGCGCGACGCCATGGTCCTCGTGCACGACGACGTCACCGGAGCGCAGTTCCGTGAACGAGCGCAGCGCGCCGCGCCGCGCGCCGGTGCGCCCGCCGGCGCCGGCACGATCGGCGCCCCCGCGCTCGGCCCGGCGACGGCGCAGCAGGCGGTGTTCGGGGAACACCGCGAGCTTCAGCGACGGCGCGACGAAGCCCTCCCGCAGCGACGCCACTGCGAAGCGCAGCGACGGCTGGGCACCGCGCCCGGACGGCGTGGTCGGCGAGCGTCCGGCGTCGACGCCCTCTCCGAACCAGCTCGCTTTCAGGCTGCCGAGGTTGTACGCCGCGCGCTCGCCCTCGCCGCGCCGCGGGAACACGACGACCGTGCGGTAGCCCGAGCGCACGAGCTTCTCGAGCTCCGGCTCGGCGTCGGCGAGCGAGCGAGCCGCCGTATCGGCCGACTGCGCGCGCAGCTCGATCGGCTGGTCGCTCGAGATCGCCGACAGCCAGATCCGCGCGCGCTGCGCGAGCGCGGAGGAGACCGCGTCGGGGCTCACGTACAGGTGATGCGCGTCCTCGTCGCCGAACGCCGCGCAGACGTCGTTCCAGTGGTCGCTCAGGGCCGGCGCGAGCTCCTCCTCGGCGGCGACGAGCACGTTCGTGCGCTCGCCGACGAGGTCGAGCAGCGCACCGAAGCGCTCAACCGGCAGCAGCTCGGCGATGTCCAATCGTCCCGCGCCGTTCGCAGCCACGGCGCCGCGCGTGCCCGCGGCGAGCTCCTCGCCGGCGATCGTCGCGAGCGCGCGGTGCTCTTCGGCGAGCTCGGCCGCTGGCGCGATCTCGACCTCCTGAACGTCGCCGAGCGAGCGCTGCGTGAACGTCGAGAACCAGCGCAGCGATTCGATCTCGACGTCGAACATGTCGACGCGCACGGCGCGCTCCTCGGTCGCCGGGAAGACGTCGAGCAGGCCGCCGCGCAGCGCGAACTGCCCGCGCTCCTCGACCTGGTCGACGCGCTCGTAGCCGGCGCCCAGCAGCTCGAGCGCGCAGTCGTCGAGGTCGAGCAGCTCACCCGTGCGCAGCGTGAACGAGCGCGGGCGCAGCGCCGGGTCGGGGACCTTCTCCGAGAGCGCGACGGCGCTGACGACGACGACCGGCGCGCCGTGCTCCTCGGCGTCCGCGCCGTCGACGCCGAGCAGCGCGTCGAGCGCCGCCATCCGCAAGCCGACGAGGTGCGGCGGCGGGGCGAGATGCGACTCGTACGTGACGCCGCGCGAGGGGTAGTAGCGCACGCGACGCGGCGCCAGCCACGCGCGCAGGTCCGCCGCCACGTCGCGCGCCGCGCGGTCATCGGCGACGACGACGAGCTGTGCGCGCTCGCGCTCCTCGCCGAGGTCGGCGAGCGCGGCGATCGTGTATGGGCGCAGCGACGAGGATACGAACGCGTGACCGCCGTCGCGGGCGAGCGCGAGCGCGGCAGGGTCGTCTTCGAGGTGCGCGAGGAGTGGGCGGAGCGGCATTTTGCGGTCGCGCCCACAATAGAGCCGCGCCGGCCGCCCACTCAGGGCGTCACATCAAATTCGCCGGTGCCGATAGCAGACGTATATACGGCGTGTATACGTTCGCTATCACCGCGCGCAACGGCGAACACGCCTCACTCCGGCGCCGACTCACCGCCGAGCACGATCCGCTCGACCTGCTCGCTCGCGCGCTCGATCAGCTCGCGCACCTGCGCGCGCTCCTCGCGGAAGCGGCCGAGCACGTACGCCGAGACGATCTCCGGGTCGGAGCTGTCCGGTCGCCCGACGCCGACGCGCACGCGCGTGAACTCACCCGTGCCGAGCTCGCGCTTGAGCGACCTCAGCCCGTTGTGCCCGGCCAGGCCGCCGCCGGTGCGCGCGCGGACCTCGCCGAACGGCAGGTCGATCTCGTCGTGCACGACGAGCACGCGCTCGGGCGTGAGCTTGTAGGCGCCGCGTGCCGGCCCGACCGAGCGCCCGGCGTCGTTCATGTACGTCTGCGGCGCGAGCACCGCGACGCGCACCGGCCGCCGCCGCGGCTCGCCGGCGGCCCCGGCGTCGCCGATCCGGCCCTCGGCGAGGCGCCCACGAAAGCGGTCCTTCGTGCGGCCGAGGTCCCACCTTCGCGCGAGCTCCTCGACGACTGCGAAGCCGATGTTGTGGCGCGTCCCCTCGTACTCGCGACCGGGATTGCCGAGGCCGACGATCAGCCAGTCGATCGCGCCGCCCGAGCCGCTGCCGTCACCGCCCCTGCCGCCGCGAAACGGGCGTCGCAGGGGGAACTACTCCCCGTCGCCGGAGTCCCCGCCGCCGGAGTCCTCGCCGTCGCCGGACTCCTCGGCGCCCTCCTCGCCCCCGCCGACCAGCTCGGTCTCGGCTTCGAGCTCGTCGGCCTCGGCCTGCAGGCGCGGCGGCGACAGGGTCGCGACGACGACCTCCTCGACCTCGTCGAGCAACGTCACGCCGTCGGGCATCGCGACCTGATCGAGCCCGATCGTCTCGCCGATCTGCATCTCGCCGACCGCGTGCGCGATCGACTCGGGGATCGCCGTCGGCAGCGCCTCGACGTTCAGCTCGCGCACGATCTGCTCGAGGATGCCGCCCTCCTTCACGCCGGGCGCGTCGTCGACGCCTTCGAGCTCGAGCGGGACGACGGCGTGGATCGCCTGATCCAGGCGCACCCGCAGCAGGTCGATGTGGACTGTCTCGCCGCGCACTGGGTCGCGCTGGGCCTCCTTCAGCACGACCGGTGTCGCTTTCGCGCCATCGATGCTGAGGTCGAGCACGGCGCCGGAGCGCGCGAGCGCGAGGCGCAGGTCGCGCGCGTCGACGTCGAAGCCGACCGAGTCGCCGCCGCCGCCGTAGAGGACGCCGGGCACGCGACCGGAGCGGCGCAGGCGCCGTGCCGCGCGCGAGCCGTCCGCGGAGCGGCTGTGAACATCCAGTTTTGTGCTCGAGTCGGCCATCGGAAGCCTGAGGACTCTAGCAATCCGCTTCGTTGTCGATCGGCGCGCTGAGGCTCAGCAGCTCGATCTTGACCCCGCTCAGCGGGTTGCCGCTGCGGTGCACGAGCACGCACTGCACGACCGGCAGCTTGCCGATCACGGTCCACGCCAGGCGCGTCTTGCCGGTCGCGCCCGTCAGCGAGTACGCCGTCGGCGAGACGAGCGAGAGGATCTTGACCGCGCCGGCGCGGCGCAGCCGAGGGTTGCTCGCGTTCGCGCGGACCGTCGCGACGCAGCCGGCGCGGCCGCGACAGCCACTCAGGTCCGCGAGCATCGCGCCGACGTCGCCGCGCGTCTGCGCCTGCAGCAGCGCGAGCTCGGCGTCACGTTCGACGTTCTCGGTCGAGAGGAAGCGCGCCAGCAGGCCGCTGATCGCGAGGAACAGCACTACCCCGCCGGCGATCAGCGCGATCCGTTTCGGTCTCAGCGGCTTAGAACAGCTGGTTCTCGCCGCCGAACACTTCGCTGACGGAGTCGTCGACGAAGATCCGCCGGATCGAGTCGGTCAAGAGCTCGGCGCACGGGAGCACGCGGACGTTGTCCGGGCGCCCGGGCGGGATCGGGATCGTGTCGGTGACGACGATCTCCTCGAGCCCCGACGCGGCGAGGTTCTCGAACGCGTCGCCCGAGAAGATCGCGTGCGTCGCCGCGGCGTAGACGCGCGTCGCGCCCTCTTCGAAGACCGTTTTCACCGCCGCCGCGAGCGTCCCGGCCGTGTCGATCATGTCATCGACGATCACCGCCGTCTTGCCCTTGACGTCGCCGATCACGTAGCCGATCTCGGCGACCTGCTGCGCCGGGCGCTCCTTGTCGAGGATCGCCAGCTCGGCGCCGATCTTCGACGCGAACTTCTTGTTCAGCTTGACGCGGCCGGCGTCGGGCGCGACGACGACGAGGTCGGAGAGCCCGAGGTCGGCGAAGTACTGCGTGAGGATGAACAGCGCCGTCATGTGGTCGACCGGCTTCTGGAAGAAGCCCTGGATCTGGCCTGCGTGCAGGTCCATCGTCAGCACGCGGTCGGCCCCGGCCGACTCGAGCATGCGCGCGACCAGGCGCGCCGAGATCGGCTCGCGCGGCGAGGACTTCTTGTCCTGGCGCGAGTAGCCGAACCACGGCGTGACCGCGATCACGCGGTGCGCCGAGGCGCCGACGGCAGCGTCGATCATCAGCAGCAGCTCCATCAGCGCGTCGTTCGCCGTGATGCCCGTGTACGGGTTGCCGCACGTTGACTGCACGATGAAGACGTCGGCGCCGCGGATCGACTCGTCGTAGCGGCAGTACACCTCACCGTTGGAGAACGTCTTCAGCGTCACCGGGCCGAGGTCGACGTCGAGCTTGCCGGCGATGTCGTCCGCCAGCTGCGGGTTTGCGCGCCCGCTGAACAGCATCAGCCGCTTGTTGTAATCGAACGGGAGGCTCGCCCGCGAGGACGCGCTCGTGTCGACCACGCTGCTCATGTCTCCTTGGAGTGTAAACGGGCCTGGCGTCGAGCAGCGTACGCCTCGACGTTCCGCTGCTCGGCGCGCGCGATCGCGAGCGCGCCGTCGGGCACGTCGTCGGTGACGACCGACCCGGCCGCCGTGTAGGCGTCGTCGCCGACGCTGACCGGCGCGACGAACGACGTGTCGACGCCGCCGTGGACGCGCTTGCCGATCTTCGTGCGGTGCTTGTCGTGCCCGTCGTAGTTCGCCGTGATCGTGCCCGCGCCGAGGTTCGTGCGCTCGCCGATGTCGGCGTCGCCGATGTAGGAGAGGTGCGGCACTTTCGCGCCGGCGCCGATGTCGGAGTTCTTGACCTCGACGAACGTCCCCGCCTTGGCGCCGTCGCGCAGCGTCGCGCCGGGACGCAGGTATGCGAACGGGCCGACGCTGACGCCGTCCTCGAGCAGGCAGTCGATCAGGTAGGAGTGGCGGACCGTGCAGCCCGTTCCGATCCGCGTGCGGCCGCGGATCGTCGTGAACGGCTCGATCCTCGTGTCGGCGCCGATCTCGACGTCGACGTCGATCACGGTCGCATCCGGGTCGACGATCTCGACGCCGGCGAGCATGTGGCGGCGGTGGATCGCGAGCTGCGCGAGCTTGCGCACGTGCGCGAGCGCCACGCGGTCGTTGACACCGAGCATCGCGCGCGAGTCCGCGAGCAGATGTGCCGCGATCGCGCGCCCGTCGCCGCGCAGCAGGTCGAGAACCTGCGGCAGGTACAGCTCTTCCTGCGCGTTCTCCGCGCGCAGGCGTGGCAGCGCCTCGCGCAACGCGCGTCCGTCGAACGCGTAGATCCCGGCGTTGACCTCGCGGATCTCGCGCTCGGCCTCGCTCGCGTCGCCGCTCTCCTTCGTCTCGACTACGCGCAGCACGGCGCCGCCCGCGTCACGCACGACTCGCCCGTAGCCGCTCGGGTCGTCGAGCACGCTCGTGATCATCGTCGCCGCCGCGCCGCTCGCCATGTGCGCGTCGGCCAGCGCGCGAAGCTGCTCGGCGCCCAGCAGCGGCACGTCGCCGCTCAGCACGAGCACCGTCTCCTCGCCGACGCCGTCGGCGTCCCCACCACCAACCCCGGCGTCGAGCTGCTCGAGCGCAGCGAGCACGGCGCCACCGGTGCCGTTCGCGACCGGCTGCACGGCGAGCTCGACGCCGTCAGGCAGCACCGGCTCCAGCGCGCGCGCCGGCGAGTCGACGACGAGAACGCGTCCCGCGCCGGCCGCGAGCGCCGCACGCACCGGCCACAGCACCATCGGCGCGCCGCACAGGTCGTGCAGGACCTTCGGCGTGCTCGAGCGCATGCGCGTACCCTGGCCGGCGGCGAGGATCAGAACCGTCGGCGACCGGGTCACTCAGCGGATGCTAGCTCGACCGCCCGCGGCGCCGAAGCTGGGGGGCAGGGATTCGAACCCCGATTCTCAGGACCAAAACCTGATGTCCTGCCATTGGACGACCCCCCAATGCCGCGCGCCGGCGCCCGAGGAACCGGGTCGCAGGACGCTGGTCTGGCGTCTCTGCAACGATTCTTGCACTTGCGACGGCGAGCGAGAAGAGCATGGTTGCACGCCCGCGCCGTGGCCAGCGCGTCGCTGCTCGCCTGCGTCGGCATGCTCGGCGGTTCGCTCGCGCCGGCCGCGGCGCACGCCGATGGCGCGACGGGCGCGACGGCTGCGAGCGGCGCGGCGGGCGGTCCGTGCAGGGACGCCGGCTTGGCGCCCGACGGCGTCAACTCGGCGCTCGTCGACGCGGCGACGCTGTGCCTGATGAACGAGATTCGCCTCGAACACGGGCTTCACGCGCTGCGGCGCAACCGCGCGCTGACGGCGATCGCGACCGGCCAGGCGCACGACATGGTGCGCGGCGCCTACTTCGGCGACCAGAGCCTCTCGGGCGAGACGCCGCTCGCCCGGATCATGGCCTCGAGCTACCCGCTTGCGCGCTCGCGCCTGCTGACGGCGCAGAACATCGGCTGGGGCACCGGGCCGAACGCGACGCCCGCGGGGATCGTCAGCGCCTGGATGCAGTCACCGCCGCACCGCAAGATCATCCTCACCGCGGCCTACCGCGACGTCGGTGTCGGCGTCGCACCGTCGACACCGGCACCGATCGGCTCGGGCTGGAGCGGCGCCACGTACGCGGTCGAGTTCGGCGCGCGCCGGCGCTAGCCTGCACGGCCGGAGCGACGCGGCACGCGCCCGCCTTCGGCGCCGGCCTCCGACGCGGGGCCGTCGGCCGAGGAGATCCCGAGCACGCGCATCGACTTCAGCCCGAGGCTCAGCTTCTCGCGCCCGTCGCTGGAGCTGACGTCGTGGCCGGAGAGCTCGCGGACGCGCTCGAGGCGGTAGTAGATCGTGTGGCGGTGCGTGAACAGCCGCTGCGCCGTGCCGGCGACGTTGCCGTCGGCCTCGAGGAACGCCTCGAGCGTGCGGACGAGCTCGGTCTCGTACTGCTCGTCGTAGGCGACGAGCGGCTCGACCGTCTCCTCGTAGAAGCGCTGCAGCTCGCTCGGGTTCTCGCTCATCGCGCTCAGCAGCAGGCGGTAGGCGCCGGTCTGCTCGAACGCGAGCGACACGCCGTCGCTCGAACCCTGCGCGACGTTCGCCGCGAGCAGCGCCTCGCTCGCGGCGCGCGGCAGGTCGGCTGGGTCCTCGGTGATCCGGCTGCGCCCGATCGCGAAGGTGTAGCCCGACAGCGCCGCCTCCATCTCGCGCAGGACCGCCTCGGCGGCGCGCGCCGCGGTCGGCTCGTCGCCGCCCGGGACGAGCAGCAGCACCTCGGCGGCGAGGACCCCCTCGCGGTCGGAAAGCGCCGCGATCGAGCGGCTCGAGACGGCACGCGCGCCGCGCTCGGCGACGGCGCGCGCACGCCCGCGCCAGCCCTCGTCGGTCGGCGTCTGCGGGTGGGCGCGCGCGACGATCATGCTGGCGCCGTCCTGGACTTCGAGCGACAGCTCCTTCGCGCCCGCGAGCAGCTCGTCGCGCTCGGTCAGCTCGCGCGCGAGCACGGCGCGCAGGAAGTCGGCTGCGGCGCTCTCCGACGCCCGCTCCGGCGCCCGCACGCGCTCGACCTCGGAGGCGATCATCGTCGCGAGCAGCCGGCGCATCGAGTCGCTCGGCGCCGTTTTCGCGCGCATGTGCAGCGCGCCGACGACCGTGTCGGCGACGCGCAGCGGGATGCTGGTGATGCCCTCGCCCTGCGAGAGCAGCGCGCGCTCCTCGGCCGGTGAGCGCGCGGCGACGGCGAGCGTCGCCCCCCACGCGTCGCTGACGGCGAGGCTCGCGTCGAGCGCCTTCGCCGCCGAGCGCACGACCTCGGGCAGGCCCGCACCCGACTCGACCGCCTCGGTGATGGCGTCGAGCGCCGCGTAATCCGGCACCGCTAGCCCCAGAAGTAGACGACGGCGAGGGCGGCGCCCACGCCGATGCCGATCAGCACCGCGAGCACGTAGAGCGAGAGCACCGTCGCCGCGACCCGCTCCCAGACGCGCGTGTACGCGCTCCACGCGGGCACGAGGATCAGGCCGGCATACAGCGCGAAGCCGAAAGTGCCGGCGCAGACGGCGACCAGCTCGTTGATTGTCGTCCTGCTCACGGGAGTCCTGGCGTGATTGTGACGCACGAGCATGTCGGCCGCCGGCGCGGGGGCGCGCCAAGGCGCCCTCCGCTACTCGAGCGCGACCGGCTCGGCGAAGCCGGCAGCGACCGAGCGGGCGGCGATCGGCGTCGGAACGAGTCCCGCGAGCGCCCGTTCGGCGCGTTCGCGGCGACCTGCGGCGTTGGCGTGCCCGAACAGCCCGATCACGGTCGGGCCGGAGCCGCTGAGAAGCGCCTGCGCCCCGGCGTCGGCGACCGCCGCGAGCACGCCGGCGATCTGCCCTCGCAGCGTCAGCGCCGCCTCCTGCAGGTCGTTGTGCAGCAGCTCGCGCCTCGCCGGCAGCGGCGCACCGAGCTGCGCCGCGGTGCGCAGCTGCGCCGCCAGCTGCTCGAGTTCGTGGCTGCCGCGCTGGGAGCCGAGCCGATCGAACGCGTCGTAGACCTCCGCCGTGGAGAGCTCCGCCGGCGCGGGCAGCACGAGCAGCTCGAGCGCCGGCAGCGGCTCGGCGAGCGGCTCGAGCAGCTCGCCGGCGCCCGTCGCGAGCCAGCGCCCGGGCGCGACCTGCGCCGGGACGTCGGCGCCCAGCTCGGCCGCGAGCTCGCGCAGCAGCCGCTCGTCGCCCAGGCCCGACGCGCGGCGCGCCAGGCGCAGCGCCGCCGCGGCGTCGGCCGAGCCGCCGCCGAGGCCGGCCGCGACGGGAATCCGCTTGGCGACGCTCAGGCGCAGCGGCGGGGCGTCCCAGCCGGTCGCCGCGCGAAACGCCGCGAGCGCGCGCGCCGCCAGGTTCTCCTCCGGCGGGTCCGCAAGACCGGGACAGACGAGCTCGTCGCGCTCGGCGTCCGCGCCGGCCGGCTCGAGCCGCAGCTCGTCGGCGAGCGAGATCGACTGGATCACGCTCGCGAGCTCGTGGCGCCCGTCGCGCGCCCGTCGCGCGCCGACGAACAGCCCGAGATTGATCTTCGCCGGCGCGAGCGCGCGATAAGCGCCGACGCTCGCGCCGCCGCGGCGGCCACTCGCCGCCGGCGCCCGTCCGCTCACAGCCCGAGCTCCGCGGCGAGCGCGCGGAAGTCCTCGGGCGCGAGACGCTCGGCGCGCACGTCGGCCGGCTGCCCGAGACGCGCGAGCGCGGCGCGCAGCTGCTCGCGCGAGCGCCCACCGTCGGCACCCGCGAGCGCGAGCGAGCCGACGAGCGTCTTGCGCCGGTGTGCGAACGAGCCGGCGACGAGCGCGCGCAGCGCCGCCGAGGAAGGCTCCGATCGCTCGTCGCGGCGCAGGCCGACGAGCACCGAGTCGACGTTCGGCACCGGATGGAACACCGTTCGCGGGATCGCGCGCAGCACGCGCACGTCGCATTCGAGCTGGGCGAGCACCGACGGCACGCCGTACTCGCCGCGGCCGGGGCGCGCGGCGAGGCGCTCGCCGACCTCGCGCTGGACCATCACGACGCACAGCCGCACGCCGGGCAGCTGCTCGAGCGTGCGCAGGATCGCGCCCGCCGCGATCCCGTAGGGCAGGTTCGCGACGAGCTTGCTCGGCGGCGGGCGCAGCGCGCGCAGGTCGAGCCGGATCGCGTCGCCCCAGTGGACGGTGACGTTCGCGAGCGCAGCGGTCGCGTCCTCGAGCGCCTCGCGCAGGCGCTCGTCGACCTCGACGACGTGCACGTGCCCGACGCGCGCGGCGAGGTGCTCGGAGAGCACGCCGAGGCCACCGCCGATCTCGAGCACGACATCGTCGCGATCGAGCTCGGCAGCGCGCTCGATCACGCCGAGGATGTTCGAGTCGATCAGGAAGTTCTGACCGAGCTCGCGGCTCGGGCGCACGCCGAAGCGCCGGATCCGGCGCAGGCTCGGCTGCACGGGCGCGTCGGCCACGAGCGCGCTCACCAGCCGAACACGCGCTCGCCGTTGCGCTGCACCGTCGCGCCGAGCTCGTCGGTGCCGACGCCGCGCAGCTCGGCGACGAACGCGAGCGTGTAGGCGACGAACGCAGGCTGGTTGCGCTCCTTGCGGACCGCCTGCGGCGTGAGGTAGGGCGCGTCGGTCTCGACCAGCAGCCGGTCCTCCGGCACTCGCCGCGCCGCGTCGGCGAGCTCGGCCGCGCTCTTGTAGGTGACGTTGCCGGCGAACGAGATCGCGTAGCCGCGCCGCACGCACTCCTCCAGGCGATCGGGCATCGAGAAGCAGTGGATCACGACGCTGACGCCGTCGGCTTCGCCGGCGAGCTGTGCGAGCGTCTCCTGCTCGGCGGCGCGCGAGTGGATCACGAGCGGCTTACCGGTCTCGCGCGCGAGCGCGATCTGCGCGGAGAACGCGCGCCGCTGGTCCTCGACGGGCGCGCCCTCGCGATAGAGGTCGAGCCCCGTCTCGCCGATCGCGCGGCAGCGCTCGTGCGCGGCGAGCGCCTGCAGCTCGGCGAGGTCGGCGTCGTCGAACCCCTTCGCGGCGTTCGGGTGGCGCCCGATCGCGGCGTGGACCTGCGGGAACGCCTCCGCCGCCGCGAGCGCGGCGCGACAGGAGGACCCGTCGACCCCAACCGTCAGGATCCGCGTGACACCGGCCGCGTCGGCCGCCTCGACGAGCTCGGCGTCGCTCGGCTCACAGAGGTCGAGGTGCGTGTGCGAGTCGATCACGCCGCGGCGTCCTCGCTGCGGCCCCGCTCGCCCCCATCCTCCCCGGCGCGGTGCTTCGGGAACATCGGCTCGAGCGCGCCGACGCGCGCGATCGACCCAGCGCCGAACGTGGCGCCCGCGAGCGTCAGATCGAGCGCGCCGAGCGCGCCGAGCAGGCGCTCGGCGCTCGCCGGCAGATACGGGTAGAGCAGCACCGTCACGCTGCGCAGCCCCTCGGCGAGCGTGCGCAGGACGCGGTCGAGCTCCTCCGCGCGCGCGCCGTCCTTCGCCAGCTGCCACGGCGCCTGCTCCTCGACGTAGCGGTTCAGGCGCCGGACGCGCTGCCAGACCTGATCGAGCGCGGCCGTCAGCTCGCCATCGTCGAGCTGCGCGGCGACGCGCTCGGGCAGCCCGGCGAAGTCCTCGTGCACGGCCGGGTCGAGCTCGCCCGGCGTGAGCGTGCCGGCGCGGTAGCGCTCGATCATCGCGATCGTGCGGCTCGCGAGGTTGCCGAGCTCGTTGGCCAGCTCGCTCTCGTAGCGCTGCTCGAACGACGCCGTCGAGACCGAGCCGTCCTGGCCGAACTGCACGTCGCGCAGCAGGTAGAAGCGCAGCGCGTCGGCGCCGAAGCGCTCGATCACGGCGAACGGGTCGAGCACGTTGCCGAGCGACTTGCTCATCTTCTCGCCGTCCATCAGCAGATAGCCGTGCACGAAGATGCGCTCCGGCAGCTCGATCCCGGCGGCGAGCAGGAGCGCCGGCCAGTAGACCGCGTGGAAGCGCAGGATGTCCTTCGCGATCACGTGGTAGCTGGCGGGCCAGAACGTCTCGAGTAGATCGCCGGCTGCGCCGGCGTCGAGCGCCGGCGGCGGCGGCGCGTACGTGAGCGCCGTGTAGTAGTTGAGCAGCGCGTCGAACCACACGTAGAAGACGTGCTCGGCGTCCCACGGCACCGGCACGCCCCAGGTCAGCTTGTGCCGCGTCAGCGGGACGTCGCGCAGCCCCGAGCGGATGAACGAGAGCGCCTCGTTGTAGCGGGTGCGCGGCGCGACGAAGTCCTCGCGCTCGGCGAACAGCGTCTCCAGCTGCGCCTGGAAGCGCGACAGCGCGAAGAAGTAGCTGTCCTCCTGCTCGCGCGTCAGGTCGATGTGATGGATCGGGCAGCGCCGGTCCTCGCCGATTTCGTTCTCCGCCTTGAAGTCGGCGCAGCGCGGGCAGTACCAGCCTTCGTAGGTGCCTTCGTAGACGAAGCCGTTCTCACGCACGCGCTCGAGCACCTCCTGGACCTTCGCCATGTGCTGCGGGTCGGTCGTGCGGATGAAGAAGTCGTTGCTCGCCTCGATCTGCGGCGCGAGCGCCTTGAAGCGCTCGGCGTTGCGGTCGGCGAGCTCCTGCGGGGAGATGCCGAGCGCGTGCGCCGCGTCGGCGACGGGCTCGCCGTGCTCGTCGGTGCCGGTCAGGAAGAAGACCGCCTCACCCCGCTGGCGGTGGTGGCGGGCCATCACGTCGGCGGCGATCGTCGTGTAGGCGTGCCCGAGATGCGGCGCCGCGTTGACGTAGTAGATCGGCGTTGTGACGTAGAAGGACATGCCGCGGCCCAGGCTACTCGTCCCGCGCCGCGCAGCCCCCGCGCGAGGCGGCGCCCGCCGCGCCGGCTCGCGCGCTCAACGATCGCCGCGCGCTTCGCTCGTGAGCGCGCGGTAGAGCTCGTTCGCAGCGACGCCGCTCAGCTTCGCGACGGCGCTCGCCGCCGGGCGCGGACGGGCGCCGGCGGCGACCAGCTCGCGCAGCGCCGCGAGCGCGTCCTCACGCGCAGACGCGTCGCGCGCTCCGGCGCCGGCGCCGACGACGAGCACGATCTCCCCGCGAGCCGGCGCGCCGGCGTAGTGCTCGGCCAGTGCCGCGGCGTCGCCGCGGCGCACTTCCTCGTGCAGCTTGGTCAGCTCGCGGCAGACCGCCGCCGGGCGCCGCGGGTCGAGCGCCGCCAGCGCCGCCAGCGTCGCGGCGAGCCGGCGGGGCGACTCGAACGCTACGAGCGTCTGCTCGGCGCGCATGAACAGGCGCTCGAGCTCGGCGCGCTTGCGCGGCAGGAAGCCGACGAACAGCCAGCGCTCGGCCGGCAGGCCGGAGGCGACGAGCGCCGTCGTCACGGCGCTCGGGCCCGGCAGCACCTCGACGGCGACGCCGGCCTGCAGGCATGCGCGCACGAGCGCGAAGCCCGGGTCCGAGACGACCGGCGTGCCGGCGTCGGAGACGAGCGCGATCGTCTCACCGGCGCCGATCCGCGCGAGCAGCTCGGCGCTGCGCGCTCGTTCGTTGTGCTCGTGCAGGCTGACGAGCGGAGTCGAGACCGAGTGGCGCTCGAGCAGGACGCGCGTGTGGCGCGTGTCCTCGCAGGCGATCGCGTCGGCGCTGCGCAGCGCCTCGAGCACCCGCAGCGTGACGTCGGCGAGGTTGCCGATCGGCGTCGGGCAGACGAGCAGCCGCCCGGCGGCACCCTCCGCGCCGTTCATCCCGCAAATATAGGGTCCGCTCGATGCCCGCCGCGCCCGAGCCGCCACCGAGGTACACGCGCTACCGCGCGCGCCCGCGCCTGCTCGGGGGCCGCGAGGACGAGCAGGGCCCGCTCGCAGGTGCAGCCGTGCTCCCCCGCCGTCGCCGCCCGCGCCGTCCCGGCGCCGGCACGGCGGGCGCCGACGGACGCCCGTGGTGGCGGCGGCTGACCGTCAAACGCGCGGTCCTCGGCTCGATCGCGCTGATCTTCGCGTGGATCGCGCTCTCGCTCTTGCTGTTCCTGATCAGCTCGCACTTCGAACGGACCTCGCCGCCGGCGAACGTCGCGAGCGTGCTCGACCCGGGCGGCTACCCGCTGACGTCGGCCAACAACATCCTCGTGCTCGGCTCCGACCGGCGCCAGAAGAACTCGAAGGAACCCGGAGCCGAAACGACCGGTCCCGGCCGCTCGGACTCGATCATGCTGATCCGCACCGGCGGCGGGCACGCCGCGCGCCTGTCGATCCCGCGCGACGCGGTCGTCGAGATCCCCGGCCACGGCCTGCAGAAGGTCAACGCCGCGCACGAGTTCGGCGGACCGGCGGAGTCGATCTCGGTGATCAAGCGCTGGCTTGGCATCCCGATCAACCACGTGGTCGAAGTCAACTTCGAAAACTTCCCGGCGCTGATCGACGCGATGGGCGGCGTCAGCTACACCGGGGGCTGCATCATCTCGCGCCTGGACGGAGGCTTCAGCCGCGGTGGCTACACGCTGCGGCTGTCCAAGGGCACGCACCACCTCGACGGGAAGGCCGCGCTCGCGCTGGCGCGCACGCGCGAGAACCTCTGCGCGCCGAACGAGACCGATCTGCAACGCGAGGAACACCAGCAGGCGCTGTTCACCGACATGAAGTCGCAGCTGCTGTCCCCGTCGAGCCTCTTCCGCCTGCCGCTGATCGCATGGAACGCGCCGCCGGCGATCGTCTCGGACATGAGCGGCCCGACGCTGCTCGGCCTGTTCGGCGCGCTCGCGATCTCCGGCACGCCGCCGACGCAGCTCCTCAGGCCGACCGGCCAGACGACGCTGCCGGAAGGAGGCGAAGGCCTGACGATCTCCGAAGCCGCACGCCGCGCCGACGTCGCGCGCTTCATGGCCGGCTGAGCTCAGCCGGACTTGCTCGCGGCGGGCTTTGAGTCCTTGCCCTTGCGCGAGTCGCTCGCCGGCTTCTCGGCTTTGGTGGAGCCGGAGGAGTCGCTGCGGGCGGAGTCGCCGCCGGAGGAGCCGCCGGAAGCGGAGTCCTTCGAGGCGGAGTCCTTCGAGGAGGAGTCCTTCGTCGCGGGGTCCTTGCCGCCGGCGGAGTCGGCCGAGGATGAGCCCTCGGCCGCGGCGGCCGTCTCGCGCTGGCGGTTGCGTGTGCCGTAGTCGGTGTTGTAGAAGCCTTTGCCCTTGAAGTGGACGGCCGGCGGGTGCAGCACGCGTTCGACGGGGACGCCGGTGTCGGGGTCGACCTTCAGCGACTCGTCGCTGAACGACTGCTGCATCTCGAACGTCGTCCCGTCCGGACGTCGGTACTCGTAGATCGGCATTCGGGAGGAATCTAGTCGGTCAGCAGCGCGCGCACGGCGACGATCCCGGCCTGCACCGTCGCGCTGAAGTCGCGCTCGGGCTCGGCGAGCATCCGCAGCGCGAGGCCGTCGCCGAGCGAGAAGAGGATCTCGGCGATCGCCTCGGGCTCGGCGTGCAGGTGCAGGATCCGCTCGCGCTGGGCGGCGGTGAGCATCTCCGTGACGTGTTCGCGCATCGCGCTCATCAGCCCGCCGTACTCCGCGGCGATGTCCTCGTTGCGGCGCGAGAGCGTGAACAGCTCGAACAGCAGCGTCACGAACTCGGGCTCCTTGTGGACGGTCTCGTGCAGGTTCTGCGCCATCAGGTCGATGTAGTCGTCGGCCGACTGCGCGGTCGCGAGCTGCGCTTCGAGCAGCTCCATCCGCAGCTCGCAGTCGCGCCGGACGGCCTCGACGAGCAGCTGCTCCTTCGTGCCGAAGTAGTAGTGCAGCAGCCCGCGCGAGACGCCGGCCTCGCGCGAGACGTGGTCGAACGTCGAGCCGGCGGTGCCGCGCAGCGCGACGCTCCGGCGCATCGCCTCGACGATCCGCTGCGCCTTCTCGCCCGAGAGCGAGCGCCCGCCGGCCGCTCGCTCCTCGCGGGACGCCTTCGACGTCGGCGAGCGCTTGACGGCGGCGGCTGCGCCCGCCGCCGCATCGCTCTCAACGGCCACTGCGTCCATGGCTGCGCAGATCCTTGCGGCGCAAGCGGGCTATGAGGCCGGCGTGGGCGCCGGCGCGGGCTCCGCCGGGGCGGTCGTCGAGCTGTAGTCGAACTCCTCCTCGGCGCCGAACAGCAGGTCGAGCACCTTCGAGCGCAGGCCTTCGCTCAGCGCGATCGCGAGGACGCCGGCGACCGCGAGCAGCAGCAGCGAGCGTCCGAAGCCGCCTTTGCGGCGGGGCTTGGGCTGCTCGCGCAACGAGCTCGAGGCTTCGCGCAGGGCGTCCGCCGCCTCCTTCAGCTCGCGCTGGAGCTTCTTGTCCTCGAACAGCGCCTGGGCGGGAGGCTTGCCGTTGCTCATCCGCCCGTAGGCGCTGCGCGCGGCGCCGTACGCCGTGACCAGCGAGCCACGCAGGTCCTCGTCCTCGACCAGACGCTGCAGGTAGCGGTTGCGCTGCGCCGCGCGCGCAGCTTCACCGGCCTTGTTGATCCTGTCCTTCGCTGCCATCACCGAACCTCGTCTCTGCCGAAGCTTTGTTGGGTCTTGCGGGGAAATATACCCGTCCGGGGCTTGCGGATAACGCCTCGCGCGAGCCGCTCGGGCGGCGGCCGCGGCGACGTGCGAGGCTTCGCGCGGATGCCGAGCTTCGAGGCAAGCGCGACTGTGCTGGGTGTGCTGCTGATGGTCGGCGCGCTCGCGTCGGGTCTCGCCCGGCGCTCGGTGCTGTCGCTGGCGGCGCTGTTCGTGCTCGCCGGCTTCGTGCTCGGTGGCGGCGGGCTGGGCTGGATCGAGTTCCGGGCGCGCTCGGGCTTCGTCGAGGATCTCGCGTTCGCGGCGCTGATCGTGATCCTGTTCCGCGACGGGCTCGAGGTCGAGGGCGAGATGCTGCAGCGCGCGTGGCACCTGCCGCTGCGGAAGCTCGTGCTGGCGATGCCGCTGACGACGATCATCGTCGCGGCCGCGGCGCGGGCGCTGGTCGGGCTCAGCTGGACCGAGGCGTTCCTGCTCGGCGCGCTGCTCGCACCGACCGATCCGGTGCTGACATCGAGCATCGTCACGAACCCGCGGGTGCCGCGCCTGGTGCGACATTCGCTGAACCTCGAGTCGGGGCTCAACGACGGGCTCGCGCTGCCCGCCGTGCTCGCGTTCGCGGCGGCACTCGAAGTCAACTCGCACGGGTTCGTCTGGTGGCGCTTCGTGCTGCAGGACGTCGGTCTCGGCCTGCTCTACGGCGTCGCCTGCGGCTGGCTCGCCTCGCTGCTGCTGCCGCGCGAGACGGGGAGCCCGCCGGCGCTCTCGATCCCGTCGCACCAGAAGTCGCTGTTCGGCCTCGGTGCCGCGTTCGCGACGTACGGGGTGACGGTGCTCTCGCCGAAAGGCAACGGCTTCATCGCCGTGTTCGTCGCGGCGATCGTGCTCGCCGTGCGCCGGCCGGACGCGCGGACGCACTTCGAGCGCAACGCCGAGGAGATCGTCGAACTCGTCAAGCTCGGGATCTTCTTCGTGTTCGGCTCGCTGCTGACCGTGCACGCGCTCACGCGGGAGGGCTGGGCGGCGGTCGCGCTCGTCGTGATCACGTTCCTGCTCGCGCGGCCGCTCGCCGTCTGGCTGGCTCTGCTCGGCACGCGGACGGATACGGCGACGCGCCTGTTCATGGGGTGGTTCGGACCGAAGGGGATCGCGACGGTGACGTTCGCGCTGATCGTGCTCGATCGTCAGGTACGGGCCGGCGGGCGGATCTTCGACCTCGCAGCGCTCGTCGTGTTCTGCTCGATCGTGCTGCACGGCCTCGCGGACACGCCCGGCGCGGAGTGGATCGCGCGCCGCGCCGAACGCGGCTCCGCGCGCGCCTCGCCGTGAGCGACGGCTGCGGCAGGGGCGCAGCCGCGGCTAGGCGTACAGCGCGGCCTGCTCCTGCGCCGAGGGGAACGCCCATGCGGCCCGCGAGCGGCGCTCCTGGCGAAAGACGAAGCGCAGTTGCTGCGGTGGGCGCAGCTGCGCCTCGTCGGGGCGGAAGGTCGAGCACGGCTCGGGAAGGTCGAGCGCACAGAGCAGATTGCAGCGGAAATAGCATTCCTCGCAGCTGACCTTCTTCGTCGATCGCTTGCCTGTCGATCGGCTCGCTTGCGCTCTGCTCGCCACGTACTGCCTCCTGCCACGATCGGATTGAACCGGACGGCAGGCATCAAAGCACCGCCAGCGTGCACGGGACGCGAGCTACTACGCAAATCGCAAGGTAAAAAAAGCGTGGTACCCGGAAAGAGCCGCAAACGAGTCGCTTAGATGTGACGATCGCCGGTGCACGCCGCAGTTTCCGGGGTTAATCGCGCGGCGCGGCGCCCGATCGAGCCCGCGGCCGCCCGCCGCGCGATCGACGAGCGGGCTCGCCGGAGCAGCGTCGGGGCCCGTCATCATGGGGCCGATGCGGATCCTCGTCACCGGCGCCGGCGGCTTCGTCGGCTCGCTGCTCGTTCCGCGGCTGCTCGATGCCGGCCACGACGTGGTCGGTCTCTCGCGTGAGCCCGAGCGCGTGCGCTCGCCGGCGCCGACACTGCGCGGCGACGCGCTGACCGGCGAAGGGCTCGCCGGCGCGCTGAAGGGCGTCGAGGTCGCCTATTACCTGATCCACTCGATGGAGCGGATCGGGCGCGACGGCTCGCGGCGCGAGCGTGCGTCGTTCGCCGAGCGCGACCGCCAGGCGGCCGAGAGCTTCGCCGCCGCCGCCGCGGGCGCGGGCGTGCGCCGGATCGTCTACCTCGGCGGCCTGCAGGGCCGCTCGCAGCGATCGCGTCACCTCGACAGCCGCCGGGAGGTCGAGCGAATCCTGCTCGCGTCGGTCGCCGACTCGGTCGCGCTGCGCGCGTCGATCGTGATCGGCGCGCGCTCGCGCTCGTTCCGGCTGCTAGTGCACCTCGTCGAGCGGATGCGTGTGCTGGCGCTGCCGGCGTGGCGCCGATACCGCACTCAGCCGATCGACGAGCGCGATGTGACAGAGATGCTGCTCGCGTCCGCGAGCGCTCCGATCGGCGGCCGCTCGCTCGACATCGGCGGCCCCGACGTGCTGTCCTACGGCGAGATGATCGAGCGGATCGCGGAGGAGATGCTCGTGAGCCGTCCGGCGATCGGCTTCGGCGTCAGCGCGACGGCGGTGACAGCCCGCGTCGCCGCGGCGATCGCCGGCGAGGACCCCGACCTCGTGCTGCCGCTGATGGAGAGTCTCGCGGGCGATCTGCTGCCGGCCGAAGACCGTGCGGCGGAGCTGCTCGGCGTCGAGTTGCACACATTCGGCGCGGCCGTCGAGCACGCGTTGAGCGAGTGGGAGCGGACCGAGCGGCTCGCGGCGCGCTGATGGCACGAGCGTCGAGGAGCGTCGTCACCGCCTCTACGCAGATCGCGGCGCCACGCGAGGAGGTCTGGAAGATGGTGATGGACCCGCGACGGCTGGGCGACTGGGTGACGATTCACCGCAAGCTGCTGCACGCCGACGACGGCCCGCCGCGAGTCGGATACGAGATGGACCAGCAGATCCAGATGCGCGGCGTGAGCCTCGAGGTTCACTGGAAGCTCGTCGAGTGCGAGCCGTGCGAGCGGGCCGTGTGGGAGGGGCGCGGCCCCGCGCGCTCACGCGCGCGCACGGAATACAGGCTGCAGAGCGAGCGCGACGGGACGCGCTTTGACTATCGCAACGAGTTCCACGTGCCGCTTGGCGTCGTCGGCGCGCTCGCGAGCCGCGCACTCGTCGGCGGGATCCCCGAGCGAGAGGCGAAGCGGACGCTCGCGAGCCTGCGCGCCGACCTCGAGAAGGGGTTCGCCGCTGCGGGGTAGTAAGGTAAACCGCAACCCACATGCGCCGCTTTTAGTGCGCATTTATCTAGTGAAGAGGACTCAACCGTGACCGACTTCCTTGACGAGAAGCGCAAAGAGATCGCTGAGCGACTGAAAGAGCTCAAGCCGGCGGTCGACGAGTACAACCGTCTCGAGGCTGCCGCCTCGGCGCTTCAGGGCGTCGGTGGAGCCGCGACAGCGACAGCGACAGCCGCACCGCGTCGCCGTGGGCCGGGACGCCCGCGCGGCTCGGCCAGCCGCAAAAGGACCGCCGCAAGCGCGCCGCCGGCGAAAACGACCGGTAAAAAAGCGGGTCGCCCCACGGGCAAACGGCGCGCCGGGCGACGCAAAGGCAGCGGCACGCGCGCGGCGGAGGCGCTCTCGTTCGTACAGGGCCAGCCGGGGATCACGATCCCCGAGCTCGCCGCGAAGATGGGTATCAAGCAGAACTACCTGTACCGCGTCCTCCCTGGGCTCGAGCAGGAAAAAAAGGTGGCCAAGCAGGGCCGCGGCTGGCACCCGAAAGGCTAAGTCCTGGTCTCGGCTGCCGCTTGTCGCAGCTTGTAACGGAAATGGAGCGCGGTCATCGGCCGCGCTCCGCTTCGTTTAACCCGAGCCGGGGCGCGACGCGCGGCCGGCGGGCCGGACAACTAGATCAGGCCCTGATCCTTGACGGTGTCGCGCTCCTCGGTGAGCTCGGCGACAGACAGGTCGATCTTCGTGCGCGAGAACTCGTCGAGCTCGAGGCCCTCGACGATCTGCCACCGCCCGTCGGTGCAGATGCAGGGAAAGCCGCAGATCAGGCCCTCGGGGATGCCGTAGGAGCCGTCGGACGGGACTCCCATCGAGACCCAGTCGACGTTGCTCGTGACCCAGTCGTTGACGTGATCGATCGCGGCGTTGGCGGCGGAGGCGGCGGATGAGGACCCGCGCGCCTCGATGATCGCGGCGCCGCGTTTGCCGACGTTGGGCAGGAAGTCGTTCTCGACCCATTCGATGTCGTCGACGACCGCGGCGGCCTGCTCGCCGCGAATCTGCGCGTTGAACAGGTCGGGGTACATCGTCGGCGAGTGGTTGCCCCAGACGCCGATCTGCGTGATGTCGGTCACGGGCACGGCGACCTTCGCGGCGAGCTGGGCGACGGCGCGGTTGTGGTCGAGTCGCATCATCGAGGTGAAACGCTCGCGCGGGATGTCGGGCGCGTTGTTCATCGCGATCAGGCAGTTCGTGTTGGCGGGGTTGCCGACGACCAGCACCTTGACGTCGTCGGCGGCCCTGTCGTTCAGCGCCTTGCCCTGCACGGTGAAGATCTTGCCGTTCTCGCCGAGCAGCTCGGCGCGCTCCATGCCCTTCGTGCGCGGGCGCGAGCCGACGAGCAGCGCGATGTCGACGCCGTCGAACGCTTCGCCCGGGTCGTCGTGCAGGTCGAGGCCGGCGAGCAGCGGGAACGCGCAGTCGATCAGCTCCATCGCGACGCCCTCGAGCGCGCCCATCGCCGGCGGGATCTCGAGCAGGCGCAGGTCGACCGGCTGATCGGCGCCGAGCAGCTGGCCGCTGGCGATGCGAAAGACGATGCTGTAGCCGATCTGACCGGCGGCGCCGGTGACGGTCACACGTACGGGATTGCTCACGAGTTCATCTCCTGGATGGGTCTTTGCGGTTAAGGATTTCTTTTTGATCTGTTGGATCGCGTGCGCGGTGCGCGCGATCGTGCGGTGCGACGGACCGTCGCGTCGCTCAGGCCATCGCGCGTTTGAGGCTCTCGTCGATCGAGGCGAGGAACTCCTCGGTGCTCTGCCACTCCTGCTCGGGGCCGACGAGCAGCGCGAGGTCCTTCGTCATCTTGCCGCTTTCGACCGTCTCGATGCAGACACGCTCGAGCGTGCGGGCGAACTCGCCGAGCTGCGGCGTCTCGTCCATCCGCCCGCGCGCCTCGAGGCCTCGCGTCCACGCGAAGATCGAGGCGATCGGGTTCGTCGAGGTCGGCTTGCCCTGCTGATGCATGCGGTAATGGCGCGTGACCGTGCCGTGTGCCGCCTCGGCCTCGACGGTCTTGCCGTCGGCGCTCATCAGCACGCTCGTCATCAGCCCGAGCGAGCCGAAGCCCTGCGCGACGGTGTCGGACTGAACGTCGCCGTCGTAGTTCTTGCACGCCCACACGTAGCCGCCTTCCCACTTCAGCGAGGCGGCGACCATGTCGTCGATCAGGCGGTGTTCGTAGCTGATCCCGGCTGCCTCGAAGTCATCCTTGAACTCATTCTCATAGATCTCTTCGAAGAGGTCTTTGAAGCGCCCGTCGTAGCGCTTGAGGATCGTGTTCTTGGTCGACAGGTAGACCGGGTAGCTGCGCTCGAGGCCATAGCGCAGCGAGGCGCGCGCGAAGTCGCGGATCGAGTCGTCGAGGTTGTACATCGCGAGCGCGATGCCGCCGCCGGGGAAGTCGTAGACGTCGAGCTCGATCGGCTCGCCGCCGTCCTTCGGCGTGAACGTCAGCGTCAACGAGCCCTCGCCGGGAACGACCATGTCGCTCGCGCGATACTGGTCGCCGAAGGCGTGACGGCCGATCACGATCGGCTTCTTCCAGCCCGGCACGAGGCGCGGGACGTTGGCGATCACGATCGGCTCGCGGAAGATCACGCCGCCGAGGATGTTGCGGATCGTGCCGTTCGGCGAGCGGTACATCTCGTTCAGGCCGAACTCCTTCACGCGCGCCTCGTCGGGCGTGATCGTCGCGCACTTGACGCCGACGCCGTAGCGCTTGATCGCTTCGGCCGCTTCGACGGTGATTCGGTCTTCGCTCGCGTCGCGGCTCTCGATCCCGAGGTCGAAGCAGACGAGCTCGACGTCGAGGTAGGGAAGGATCAGCTGGTCCTTGATGAACGACCAGATGATCCGCGTCATCTCGTCGCCGTCGAGGTCGACGACTGGGTTCTTCACCTTGATCTTGGCCATGGCGTGGATCCTTGCTGAGTGGCGGGCGGGGCGCCGATGCTATCGGCCGGCGCGATCTCTGCGAGACTGTCCGGATGGCCAGCACGTTGCCGCGAGCCCTGTCGGACGAGGCGCCGTGGAAGACGCACACGGTCTTCAACCAGGTGCCGCCGCTGGAGGGCGTCGACGTGTTCGCGAGCAACACGCCGCTCGTCGAGGCGGTCCAGCGCGAGGGCGCCGGCTGGGTCGCCGAGCGCGCGTCCGCGCTCGGTCGCTTCGTCGGCGGCGAGCCGCAGCAGCAGTGGGGTCGCCTCGCGAACGAGAACAAGCCGATCCTGCGCACGTTCGACCGCTACGGCGATCGGATCGACGAGGTCGAGTTCCACCCGGCGTGGCACAAGCTGATGGCGATGGGCGTCGAGCACGAGCTGCACTCGCTGCCCTGGACGAGCTCCGAGCCCTACCCCCACACGGCGCGTGCGGCCCTGTACATGACCGCGATGCAGGCCGAGGC
>FSVZ01000060.1_pt1 | contig 24624 bp, 28 predicted proteins | sample 1637881 | NCBI WGS metagenome assembly FSVZ01 (sample SAMEA3914789, study PRJEB12502) | metagenome | biome: forest; material: soil | place: Canada | collected 2011-07-03 | depth 0.3 m
AGGCTGGGTTCGATCGCGCCGTCAGCGCGGCCAAGGCGCGGCTTGCCGAGGTCGAGCAGTGACGAGTGGCTGAGCTATCACAAGTTTGGTATAGTGGCTCGGCATGAAGCTTTCCGATCTCCCCTCCCACGAGGAAGTCCTCGCTGAGCATCTCGATGCTGATCCCGAGTACCGCAGGGAGTGGGAGCGCACCGCGCTTGCTCGTGCGGTGGCCGTGAAGGTGATCGCGTACCGCGCAGAGCATGACCTCAGTCAGACGGCGCTCGCCAAGCGTCTGAAGATGAGCCAGCCGGCCGTCGCGCGACTGGAGGGCGGGGAGCACAATCCGACGTTCCCGATGCTTCTGCGCATCTCCGATGCGCTTGGGGTCGAGCTGGCGATCGACATCACGCCGAGCGGCCACGAGCCGCAACTGATCGGCAGTCGGGCGCGCCGTAATGCCTTGGAGTCCTTCGAGGGCAACGACTACGCGGTTGTCGTTGCCGCTACTTGAACGTCTTTTCCTGATCTCCGCCGGATTCCGTTCCGCGACGGCAACGGCCGGATGTCGCGCCTCATCACCCTCTGGCTGCTCTACATAGTCGGCCACGATGTCGGGCGCTACATCGGCCTCGAGAAGGTCATCGACCACAGCAAGGAGACCTACTACGAGGCACTTGCCCAGTCCACATCCGGCTGGCACGAGGGCCAACACGATCTTCGTCCATGGACCAACTACTTCCTCGGCATCCTGATCGCCGCATACAAAGAGTTCGAGAGCCGCATCGATGCGATCGGCGGCCGTGGCTCCAAGAAGGCGCTCATCATGACGTTCATCGACTCGCTAATCGTCCCCGAGTTCACGATCGCCGATGCGCGCCAAGCCGCGCTCGGGGTCAGCAACGGCTACATCAACAAGCTGCTCGGCGAACTCAAGAAAGACGGGAAGATAGAACCCGTGGGCATGGGCCGTGGCGCGCGCTGGAAGCGCCTCAGCGGCAGCTGATCAGCAGCACGGTCCGACCGCAGGACTAAACACGCTCCTTCTACTCAAAACGTCCTACTGAAGGCGAGAAAGAGCAGGTTTGACCTCCCATCATCAACACGAGAGAGGGAGAGACGCACAAGGATGAGCCCAATGATCCCCGCCGACATCAAGCATTTCCTCGTCATCTACGACATCGCGGCCCGCGGCGCGACGTCACTACGTCCCGGCGGCACGTGAGCAGCGACACGCCGGCCCATCTACCCGCGTTTGGCGACGCGATAATCCCCCTGCGTGCCCGGCATGGCGGTGGATCCGGCGCGGGCTCGGGCGCGCGCGCTGAAGCTGGGAATCCCTACGATGCCTCGCCCGTCATGTCCCGCGTGCTGCTGAGACCACGCCGACCGCCTCCGCGTCCCACGAGGCGAGGAACGCGGCGACGTGATCGGCTTCGAGTGGCTTGGCAAAGAGGAAGCCCTGGCCGCTGTCGCAGTGCTCCTCACGCAGCAGCTCGAGCTCGCGTACCTGCTCGATCCCCTCGGCGAGTGTCTCGATCGAGAGCGCCTTGCCGAGCTGCACGAGCGTGCGCATCAGTGTCTCGCCCTCGGGGTTGAGCGTCAGCGCGGCGGTGAACGAGCGGTCGATCTTCAGCGCGTCGACGGGGAAGCGCTGGAGGTGCGCGAGCGAGGAGTAGCCCGTGCCGAAGTCGTCGATCGCGATGCGCACGCCGAGCGCCTTGATCGCGGTCAGCCGCCCGGCGGTCTCCTCGGCGTTGCGCATCAGGGCGGTCTCGGTGATCTCGAGCGTCAGCGCGCTCGGCTCGAGACGACTCTCGGCGAGCGAGGAGCGCACCTGCTCGAGCAGGTCGTCGGAGTCCAGCTGGCGCGCCGAGACGTTGACGGCCACTCCGATCTCGTGCCCGGCGTGGCGCCAGCTCGCGGTCCGCCGACACGCCTCGCGCAGGACCCAGTGACCGACGTCGGTCACAAGACCGGTCTGCTCGAGCAGCGGCACGAAGTCGCTCGGCATGACGACGCCGCGACGCGGATGGCGCCAGCGGATCAGCGCCTCGACGCCGGTCGGGCGCAGCTCGCGCAGGTCGAGCGTCGGCTGGTAGACGAGGAAGAATTGATCGCGTGCGAGCGCCTGGCGCAGGTCCATCTCGAGCTCGAGCCGCGATTGCGCGTCATCCTGCATCTGCGACTCGAACACGACGTAGCGGTCCTTGCCGTCCCACTTGGCGCGGTACATCGCGACGTCGGCGTCGCGCAGCAGCTCCTCGACGCTGGCGCGCGTGCCGGTCGCGATTCCTACGCTCGCCGTGACGGTCACCTGCGCCTCGCCGACGTTGAACGGCTCCTTCAGCGCATCGCGCAGCCGCTCGGCGATCAGGTCGGGGCCGGCCGCGAGCGAGAGGTCGTCGGCAACGACGACGAACTCGTCGCCGCCGACGCGCGCAAGGCCGTCGGAGCCGCGCAGCACGCCGTCGAGCCGGCGCGTGAGCGCTTGGAGAATCTCGTCGCCGACGGCATGCCCGAACGAGTCGTTGATGCTCTTGAAGTTGTCGATGTCGATCGACAGCGCCGCGACCGGCTGCTGTTGGCGGCGCGCGCGGACGATCATCTGCTCACCGCGATCCATGATCAGCGTGCGGTTCGGCAGGTTCGTGAGCGGATCGTGAGTCGCCATGAACGACAGCTCCTCCTGACGGCGCGCGAGCTCCGCGTCGGTGCGTTCGCGCTCTGACTCGAACACCTCGCACATCTTCACGAGCGTCACGTCGAGCGTCGTCTGCAGCATCGCGCGCGCCTGCACGAGCGCCGCGGCGTCGGCGTCGATCTCGCTCGCGACCTCCCGCAGCAGCGCGTCGGCCGAGTCGCGCCAATGCAGACAGCGCTTGGTCACCTCGTGCAGCGGCGCTGCCCGCTGCGCAGCCAGCTGTCCGAAGATCTGCCACGCTTCCTGACCCGCCGCGAGCCCGTCGCGTGGATCGCCTCCGGACATCCATTGCGCGACGGCGATCGTCGAGATCGTGCAGATGCGCTCGAAGCTCTCGCGCACGAACGGCGCGACCGGGCCCGCGTCGGTGTTCCGGGCGACGACGCGAGCGCGCACCTCGTCAGATCTCGCATCGAGCGCCTCGCCGAGGCGGCGGACTGTCTCCTCGACGCGCGCCGCGTCTGTTTCGGCGTCCCCGAGCGCGCGCGCCGGCCCGTGCGGCGCCGCGCCAACGGCGTCGATCTGCGGGAGCGCCTCCCCGATGCGCGCATTTACAGGCGACATCGCCATCTCCCCGAGCGTCGGCAAGTTGCGCTTGCCACTTGAGTACGGGCCCGTCCGCGTACGCGATTCTTGCCGCTGAGTCGAGCTGTTGAGTGCCGCTGCCCTAGGGGAGACAGCCGGCCTTCGGCGCGTGGCGAGAAGCCGAGAGACGTCGGCCGCGCGTTGGCAGTCCTCGCTCAGAGATGCGCTCCGATCGTGCGCCCGAGCGTCACCGCGACGAGCCCGACGGCCAGACTGACGAGCACGTTGAGCAGCGCCGCGCGCGTCCTTCCGCGCCCGGCGAGCCGATGCGTCTCGAGCATCCATGTCGAGAACGTCGTGTAGGAGCCGAGCGTCGCCGAGCCGGCCAGCACGAGCGCGTCGCCGTTCAGCGCGAGCCCGCTCAGCAGCCCGAGCAGCAGCGACCCGCTCGCGTTGACGGCGAACGTGCCCAGCGGCAGATCGTCTCCGACGCGCCTCGAGACGAGCCCGTTGAGCAGGAAGCGCGCGTTCGCGCCGACGCCGCCGAGCGCCGCGACGCCGAGCCACGTCCAGAGGCTCATCGGCGCACCCGCACGCGCCGCACGAGCGCCGTCGCCACCCAGATCGCGAGCAGCCCGGCGAGCACGCTCGTCAGGCCGTACGCGGTCGCGAGCGCGTCGCGCCCGTGGTCGATCATCCGCAGCGTCTCGATCTGCACCGTCGAGAAGGTCGTGTACGCGCCGCAGAAGCCCGTGCCGAGCAACGGCCAGCTGTACGTCGATCGTGAGCGGCGCTCCAGCGTGGTCGCGAGGTACGCGAGCGCGAACGAGCCGCTCACGTTGATCGCGAACGTCACCCAGGGCCAGCTGCCGGGACTGCTCGCGAACGCGCGCCCGAGCCACACGCGCAGCAGCGAGCCGAGCGCGCCGCCGAGGAAGATCGCGGCTATCTCACGTCGGTCCAGATCGGGCAAAACGAGCTCCTCTCGCTGTCGAACTTTCGCGAAAGGAGCCATCAGCCCTTGTCATCACGGGCGGTTCGCGTCGCGCCGGCTCGGCCGCACGCCGCATCAGGGCTCCATCTGATCCCGGCCACCGTAGCGTGCAGCCGGCTCGACGAACGGCTCGCGCAGCACGTAGCGCGCGCCGTCGCCGCGTACGAGCAGCCCCATCAGCTCGAGCTCGCCGAGCGCGCGCAGCAGCTCGCCGGCGTCTTCGCTCGCGCCGAGCAGCCGGCCCGGCGTGTCCGCGCCGGCACCGATCCGCTCGAGCATCGCACGTAGGCTCGGATCGAGGCCGTCGTACGCGTGCGGGAGCGCGGTCGCCTCGCGGGCGGCGTCGAGCTCGGCGTCGCACACCAGATCGAGGACGTCGCTCGCGCACGTCACCAGGCGCGCGCCCTCGCGCAGCAGCGCGTGCGGACCGCGCGATGCCGGCGAGCCGACCCGCCCGGGCACGGCTGCGATCGGCCGACCAAGGCTTGCTGCGACGCGCGCGCCTGCGAGCGCGTTCGGCGTCTGCTCGCTCTCGACGACGAGCGCGACGTCGGCGAGTGTCGCGAGCAGCCGCTCGCTCGCGACAGCGCTCCAGCGGCGGCGCACGGAGCCGCACGGAAGCTCGCTGATCGCACAGCCACCGCGCGTCAGGCGCTCGCAGAGCGCGCGCCGCCGCGCGGGCGCGCCTGTGTCGAGTGCGCCCGCCGGCACACCGAGCGCCGGCCCCCCGAGCTCGAGCGCTCCTCCCAACGCGGCCGGCCCGATCCCGCCGAGCAGGCCGCCGGCGACGCTCACGCCGGCGGCGGCGAGCCCGCGCGCCAGGCTCGCGGCAAGCGCGATCCCGTAGTCGCTCGCTCGCGCGCCGGCCCCGACGAACGCGACGACGGGTCGCGCGGTCAGCTCCTGCAGCCGCTCGAGTCCACCCCGCACGTGTAGCGCCGCGAGACCGTTCGCGTCCCGTGCCAGTCGCGGACAGCGCGCGACGTGGCGGCAAACCGTCGCGACGGGCGTCGCCGCCGTGAGCTTCATTGCCGCGTGGCGGCGGCGCAGCTCACCGCGGCGCCGTCCCCCGAGCGCCGCGATCAGCAGGTGATCCTCGAGCTCGAGCAGCTCGAGCAGGCGCCCGTCGGCGCGGCAGTTGCAGTCGAGCACCGCGCTGAGCTCCGCGAGCAGCCAGCTGCGGCGCAGGCAATCCGCGCAAGCGCCGGCGGCGGAGGGGAGGCGCTCGGACACGTCAGGCGGCCCGCTCGCCCGCGAGCGCGACATCGCCGCGCAGCGCAATCGCCGCCGCGAGGTCGCCGTGCTCGACACGCTCGTTGCCGTCGAGGTCGGCTAGCGTGCGAGCGAGGCGCAGTACGCGATCCTGACCGCGCGCGCTCAAGACACCGCGTTCGCGCGCCCCATGCAGGAGCGCCTGGTCGCGCTCGGCGAGTCGCACGTGCGCCCGCAGCATCCGCGCGTCCATCCGCGCGTTGAGCGTCACGCCGTCCTCGCGCAGCCGGTGCGTCTGACGCTCGCGTGCCGCGAGCACGCGCTCGAGTGCCTGTCGGGAGCTCATCAGCGGGGCGCCGGCGGAACCATCCGCGGCCTCGTGCTCAAGGCGCGCGAGCACGTCGATCCGGTCGAGCAGCGGGCCGCTCAGCCGTCGCCGATGGCGCGCGAGGTCGGCTTCGCTGCAGCGGCACAAGTCGCCGGCGCCGGCGTAGCCGCAGGGACAGGGGTTGGTCGCCGCGATCAGGATGAAGCGCGTCGGCAGGATCGCGGCGTGGCGCGCCCTGACGATCGCCACACGACCGTCCTCGAGCGGCTGGCGCAGAGCCTCGAGCGCGGCGCGTGCGAACTCGGAGAGCTCGTCGAGGAACAGCACGCCATGGTGCGCCAGGACGACCTCTCCCACGCGCTCGCGCTGCGCGCCGCCGATCAGACCGGCGACGGTGACCGAGTGGTGGGGCGCGCGCAACGGTCGCTCGCGCGCCAGCCCGAGTGTCGGGATCCCGGCGATGCTCTGGATCCGCGTCACCTCGATCGCCTCGGCGCGCGTCAGCGGCGGCAGGATCGAGCCGATCCGTTGCGCGAGCATCGTCTTGCCGACGCCGGGCGGCCCGCTGAAAAGGCAGTTGTGGCCGCCGGCGGCCGCGGCGACGAGCGCGCGGACGGCGTGGTGCTGGCCCAGCACTTCGGAGAGGTCGGGCGGACGCCGCCGGCGAGTCGTGCGCTCGCACTGCCGGGAACTGGGCAGGGCGTCGCCGCGTCCGCCGCCGATCACGCGCACCGCGCTCGACAGGCGCTCGGCGCAGGCGACGGCGAGGCCGTCGACGAGCAGCGCCTCGCGCGCGTTCTCGCCGGCAAGGATCAGCGCAGGCAGACCGGCCTGCGCCGTCGCCTGGGCGATCGCGAGCGTCCCGCGCGACGGGCGCACGCGTCCGTCGAGCGCGAGCTCGCCGAACAGCGCATGCCGGTCGAGGCGCTCGCGATCGAGCTGGCCGCTCGCGGCGAGAACCGCGCACGCGAGGGCGAGATCGAGCGCCGCGCCGGCCTTCGGCACGTCGCCCGGGGCGAGGTTCGCGGTGATCCGCATCGCCGGGAACGCGTAGCCCGAGTTGAGGATCGCCGCGCGCACGCGCTCGCGCGCCTCGCGCACGGCCGCGTCGGCGAGCCCCACGATCGTGAACGCGGGCAGCCCGCGGCGCACGTCGACCTCGACACTGACGTGTCGTGTCCGCAGCCCGTCGATCGTGAACGTGTGCGCTCGCGCGAGCATCGCCTCTGCTTCCTCCTCGTGACTCTTTGTCGGAGGGGAGAAGGTAGGCGCGGCTTGGGACGAGACGCTCGCGCGGCCCGCAGCGGCCGAGCTAGATGCCGTCGGGCGTGGCGCACGACGTAGCCGCTCAGGGTCGTCACGAATCTCGGCCGTCCGCAGGATCCCGGAGGCCCCACGGCGTCGGATCGACGCAGGCGAGCCTCACAGCGGGGTTCGCGTGGCCCTGAGCGCTCGAGCTACATGCCGTCCGGGTGGCGCACGACGTAGCCGCTCGTGTCGCCGACGGAGCCAGCCCAGCGCGTGCCGGTTTCGGCCTGGGCGATCGTGTCGAAGCGTTTGCCGTCGACGACCATGAACGCGTGTTCGGCATTCGCGTAGATCGTTATGTAGCGACCCGGACCAGCTTCGCCGTAGCCCTCCAGTTCCGAGGAGTCCTCGGGAGAGCTCAGCAGGCCGCCACCGTGCAACGCGTAGGAGACCGAGCCCGAGCAGTCGTAGCCGGTCGACTGGAACGAGCCGTGGCCGCCGCCCCACACATACGGGCGCGTCGCGATTTCGTCGCCCGCCGCGATCACGCGCGCGACGACGCTCGAGCCTTCGCCGGTCGAGCTGCTCGTCGATTCGCCCCCGGAGGGGCCGCTGCTGACGAGCGCCGAGGCCGGCGGCTTCAGCGTGGGCGCCCCCTGGACGCCGATCACGGCCCACGTCGACGGTCCGACGACCCCGTCGGCGTTCAGCCCGTGGCGCGCCTGCAGGCGCTTGACCGCGGCCTCCGTCGCCGGTCCGAAGGTGCCGTCCGCTTCGAGGTGCAGCGCGGCCTGCAGGCGGACGACGGCGCTGCCGCCCGACGCTTCTCCGCCTTCGGGCGCTTGCGTGTCGGCGACCGTCGCCGTCGAGTGGTGGTGATGGGGAGCGACGATCGCCGCCGCCTGGGCGACCGCCGCTGCCGGCGGGGTCAGTGTTTCCTCGCCGCTGACACCGATGACGCTCCACGTCGACGGCCCGACGACGCCGTCGACGCTCAGCCCATGCCGAGCCTGAAGGCGGCGCACGGCGGCCTCTGTTTCGGGGCCGAAGTTGCCGTCGGCGGTCAAGTGCAGCGCGGCCTGCAGGCGCGCGACCGCGCCGCCCGAGGCTCCGCCTTCTTCGGAGACCATCACGGCGTCGCTGCGCACGCCGCTCGAGGACGCCACGGCGCGAGCGCCGCCACGCATCGCCGCGCTCGTTTGCGGGCCGACGATGCCATCGACGGCGAGGCCGTGCGCGGCCTGGAAGGAGCGCACGGCGGTTTCGGTTTCGGGACCGTAGACGCCGTCGACGGCGAGTCCCAGCGCGTGCTGGACCAGTTCGACCTGGCGACCCTGGCTTTCGGAGCTGATCGAGATCGTGTGTTCGGTCGTCGTCGGCGGTTCGGCGCTCCCCGCGGCGGTCGCCTGAGCGCCCCCGGCGAGGCTCGCCGCCGGACCCGCGCTCAGCGCCGCGAGCGCGCCGAGCGAGACGCGTTTCGCACGCGAGCCGGTCGGGACGAAGCGCAGCTCGGCGGCGCGACGGCGGGCGCGCGAGCGCCCGAGCGAGAGCTCCCACGGTTCGGCGGCCGCGAGGTCGCGCCGCGCGGGAACGTGCTCGGCGGCGAGCAGCGAGCCGAGCCCGAACGGGTCGGCGCCGCGCAGCGCGGTCGCGGGGCGCCGCTTGGCGGCGTTGCGGTGCCCGTGGCGAGCGCGCCGTGCGCGCGAGCGCTCGAGCGAGGCGTCCCAGGGGGTGACGACAGCAAGATCACGAACGAATCCCGGCATGCAAAGGCGTCCTTTCTCACATTGCTTGGCGCCTACGGGGTTAGCTGTCGGGCTCGCGTGAATTACGCTACGTCACCAAATCGGTGACGATTCGCCCCCGCAGCCTCTCGGCCGCATTGGGTCCCCCGCTCCCCGGACCCCATGGGGCCAAGGACTCGGCACGAACGCGCTGCAAACTAGCATGTTCTCTTGCAAGGTGTGTCGCATGAGGAGGATTGCAACGGTTCTTGCCGACGATCCGCCTGCGGGCCAGCAGGCGCGCGTCGGCGGTGGCGTTGGTAGGTTCGCACGACGTGCGCGACTTCATCGAGCACTCAGGATTCATCGGCTGGATCACGGCGTCGGGCGAGCACGCGACGCCCTGCTCGGCGAGCCATCGCGCGGCGGACATCGCGCACGACGTCGCGCTGCTCGCCGCGCGCTGAGCGCAGGAGCACGATGAGACGCGCCCGGCTGCTTGCGATGACGACCGCGATCGCGGTGGCGCTCGTCGCGCTGATCGTGTTCGGGCTCGCGTCGAGCAAGCAGGCGAACGCCGGGCGCCGTGCCCCGGCGTTGCCGAGCGAACATCTCGTCGGACCGCCGACGACGCTTGCACGGCTGCTCGCCACGGCGCACGGTCGTGCCTCGCTCGTCACCTTCTGGGCGAGCTGGTGCGAGCCCTGCAGGCGCGAGGCCGGCGCGCTCGAGCGCTTCGCCGGGAGCTCCTCCGGTCGTGGGCGGCTCGTCGCCGTCGACTGGAGCGATGCACTGTCCGGGGCGCGATCCTTCCTCGCAAGGTATCGGTGGACGTTCCCGGTCCTGCGCGACGCCGACGGCACGGTGGGGAACGACTATCGGCTGACGGGGCTGCCGACGACCTTCGTGCTCGACGCGTCCGGGCGGATCGGCTCGGTGCTGCGCGGCCCGCAGACGACGGCCACGCTCGCGCAGGCGATGGCGAGCGTCAAGCGCTGAGCGAGCGCGGTCGCCCGGCAGGCTCTAGGCTGTGCTCACTGTCATCGTCGGCCCCACGGTCGACGGCGACGTCCGACCCAGACGGTTGGTTCTCGGGCTGACGGCGAGCTGACTCCTAGGCTGCGTGTCGACCGAGGTCTGACTCTCACGCGTTGCGTCGCTCGCCGCCGCCCGAGGATCTCCGTCGTGACTTGATAGGAGCGTGGCTTCGCCCCGAGTGAGGTCTGTCCGCCGGAGGTCCGTCCGATAAGCGGCAACCAATCGAAGGGACGATGCAGATGATCGTGATCGGAACGGACACCCACAAGCAAACCCACACCGCGGGAGCGGTCTTTGCGGGGACCGGTCAACTCGCCGGCGAGCTGACCGCGCCGGCGCGCAAGGCTGGCTTCGTCGAACTTCTCCATTGGGGGCGGGCGCTCGATCGAGAGCGCATCTGGGCGATCGAGGACTGCCGCCACGTCTCGGGCTCCTTCGAGCGCTTCCTCGTGGCCGCCGGTGAGCGCGTGATCCGCGTCCCGCCGAAGCTGATGGGAGAGTCCCGCAAGGGCGAGCGCACGCGCGGCAAGTCCGATCCGATCGACGCGCTGGCGATCGCCCGAGCAGCGCTGAAGGAGGGTCCTGAGACGCTGCCATGCGCCCATCTGGATGAGAGGGCTCTGGAGGTCAAGCTGTTGCTCGACCACCGCGAGGACCTCGTCAAGGCGCGCTCTGAGGACCAGCAGCGCCTGCGCTGGCACCTGCATGACCTGTGGCCCGAGCTCGAGATCCCCGTCGGCGCCCTGGATCGCCACCTCTGGCTGGATCGCATCGCTCGCAAGCTGGCCCGCTCAGAGCAGAGCGCGCGGGTGCGCATCGCCCGTGAGCTCGTCCTTGCGATCCGCCAGCGCACGCGACGGGCCGCAGAGCTTCAGCGCGAGATCGGCTCTTTGGTCAGGACGCAGGCTCCAGGGCTCGTTGCGCTGCCCGGCTGTGGGGCGCTCACCGCAGCCAAGCTGCTCGCCGAGACCGCCGGCGCAGAGCGCTTCTCCTCCGATGCCAAGCTCGCCCGCCTGGCCGGGGTCGCCCCGATCCCAGCCTCCTCCGGGAAACGCAGTCGCCATCGCCTGGACCGCGGCGGCAACCGCCAGCTGAACTGCGCCCTGCACCGGATCGCGGTCACCCAAGGACGGGTATACCCTCCGGCGCGGGAGTACCTCTCACGCAAGCAGGCCGAGGGCAAGTCGCGCATGGAGGCCCTGCGCTGCCTGAAGCGCCACCTCGCCCGGGCGGTCTGGCAGGCTCTGCGAAGCGCCGAGGACAGAGGATCGAACACGCGCTCATCTCACTTGACCGATACGCCCAATTTGCGGCCAGTCGCAGGGCTGGCCTTGACATAGGAGCAACGCATGTGCAGAAACATCCGCCAGCTCCACAACTTCGAGCCGCCGGCGAACGGGGGCGAGGTCCACGACGCGGCGCTGCAGTACGTGCGCAAGATCAGCGGCACGACGAAGCCGTCGCACACGAACACAGATGTGTTCGAGCGCGCGGTCGAGGAGGTCGCGCTCGCGACGCAGCGCCTGCTCGACGGCCTCGTCACCGCTGCGCCGCCAAAGGACCGCGAGGTCGAGGCGGCAAAGCGCCGCGCGCGAGCAGCCGAGCGCTTCGCGGCCTGAGTCGCCCGGCGCGAGAGGCTCCGCCGCCGAGCGTCACTTGGCGCGGCCGTCCAGTGGGGCTCAGCTCACGAGCTCGCGAATCGACTCGACCGCCTGCGGCTCGGCCGGCAGATCGGCGAGCGTCGCGGCTACCTCGGTAGCCAGTGCGATCGTCGCGCCGGGCGTCTCCTCGAGCCAGCGCGCGAGCCAGCGGCACGCCCACGAGTCGTAGTCCGAGCCCTCTGCGGCGACGAGCGAGACGAGCCGCAGCGCGAGCACGAGGCCGATCGGCCGCCGCTCGCGTGCGATGTCCTTGGCGATCCCGATCGCGATCTCCAGTTCGCGCCGCTCGATCGCGCCTTCGAGCTCGCGGACGGGGCGATATGGGCCGGCTCCCATCATGCGAACGCATGTTCGCATAGGAGCGCAGACGGTGCGTGATCGTCAAGCCTCGCGCGGGGGCGCGAGCGGCCCTGTGGGTCGCCCGCGCCGTCTGCGACTAGACGCCGATCGCGCGGCGCACGCGCGAGCGGATCGCGACCCTGTAGAGCACGTCGGCGAGCAGCGCCGCGACCGTCATCTGGCGCACGTGCGCGGCCCTCCCCGAAGCTCGACGCGGCCAGTGCGGCGCAGCCGAGCGCGCTTTCCCCGTAGTCATCCTTGACCCCCTGTTCGATCGCGTGGCTGACAGGCGCCGCGCGATTTTTGTCTCCCAAGCGGAGTGTAGGTTCGGCCGATGTCCTGTCAAGCAGTGATCGCCCGCCTGCAGCGCGCCGGGCACAGGCGTGAAAGTGCCCGCCGCGCGCCCGCCTACGATCGGGCGCACCGAGCTGCGGCGGCGGCTGGACCAGACGGCCCTGCGCTAGAACGTCCCCGGAACCGCGGGCTGCGGCGGGCTCGGCACGTCGGGGCCCGGAACCGGCGGACGCGGGTCCGGCCGCGGTGTCGGCGGCGCGGGCGCAGGTCCCGGATCGGGGCCCGGAGCCGGCGGGTAGGGCGACGGCGCCGCGCTCCTCAGGTTGGTCATGCTCTCGGGCGCCGCGTGCATAGCGTCCAGATACCCGCTTCGGCGCGGCTTGAACGGGGGATCTTGACGCGAGCACCGATCCAGGCGGCGCGGAGTGCGGGGAGAACTCTCGTGAGTTTGTCGCGATTCACCCTGGGTAGCCCATCCTCAGGCGGGTCGCGCGGCTCGCGAGGCTTCGAGACAGGAAGGTGTGCAAGCGATGAGGACGACATCGGCGCCGCGAGAGCTCGACTGGTCGACTGCGGTCGTCCACGGGTAGACACCGCTCAGCTTCAGCAGGCGCACGAAAGGACTACGTGAGATGGCCAAAGACCACGGACCAAGCGTGAAGGACGACAAGCAGTACGAAGGGCTACGAAAGAAGGGCATGAGCAAGGAACGCGCTGCACGCATCGCCAACAGCCCGGGCGCCTCGAAACGCGGCGGGGAAAGCTCGGGAAGCGGGAAGAGACGCGACGCGAAAAGCCAGGGCGGCAGCAAGGCGCAGAAGGCCGCCGCGGGCAAGAAGGGGGGCAAGAAGAGCTAGCGGCTCGGCGCGCAGACCGGGCGCCAACCGCGAGGAAAGCGCTCGCCACATCCCATCGTTTGTTACGAGCCTTAGACGGCGGGCTCACGCGGGTCCCGCGAGGCTCGATGCTCCACCTCGTAACGATCGTGTCGCGAGCCTGGCGCATATTGACCGCGCGGCGTTTGGCCAATCCCCAGACGCTGTCCAGGCTTCTCCGGCGCGCCGTCCGGACGCGGCTGCACGTCGTGCGTGCGGCGCTCCTTCTCTTGCTGCTCGCCGCGCTCGCGCTCGCGGCGTGCGGCGGTGGCGCGCGCACGAGTCGCGAGCCGGGTGCGCCGGGGAAGATCGAAGCTCTGCGCGAAGCGCAGGAACGCGCTCAGCAGAAGATCGAAGCCGAAGGCAACGCGCACCTGCGCGAAGCGCAGCGCGAACAGGAAGCGGCCCGCCGCGAAGCCGAACGCGAAGCGGGCGGCGGGTAGACTCGCGTCCCCGACCAGCCCCGCCCGCCGAAGGGACGCCTTGACCGCGAACGACTCCGAGCCTCCGTTCCACCTTCTGCTTGCGCTGGACGAGATCGCGACGACCGCCAAGGCGCTGCGGATGCTGATCGGCGACGAGGCGCACGAGCCCGAGATCAGGGGTCTCGCGCGGGACGTCCTCGCGCGGCTCGACGGCGCTCCCGACGAGCACGGGATCCTCTCGGTCGAGCTCGGCTCGCGTCAGATGAAGATCACGCACACCGCGCTGCGGTTGCTGTTCCGCGACCTCGGTCGTGAGCAGGCCGACGAGCTCGAGATCGTGCGCGCCGTGCTCGAGAAGCTGCCCGACGAGCACACGATGCGCGCGATCACGCTCGACTAGCGCCCGCCGCCAGCGCCCGCCGGCGCACCGAGTACCAGAGCAGCAGCAGCACGCCCGGCGGAACGGCATACCAGGCCGTGGAAACCGTCGACAGGAGCGCCGTCAGCGCGAGCACGGCGCCGACGCCGACGAGCGTCTCGACGTCGTCTCCGAAGAGGAAGCTCCACGGCTTCGCAAGCTGCGCGACGGCGCGAGCGCCGAGTGCGCGCGGCGTCGCGAGGCCGGCGCCCGCGCGCAGGCGCGCGACGATCCAATAGGAGCAACCGATCAGCGCGAGCACGAGGAACGGCAGCGACGCCTCGCCGCCCGGCCATGCGGCGCCCATGCCCTCGGCGCCCCAGAAGGCGCCGAACGCCGTCAGCATGATCCCGACGGCGAGCTTCATCGTGTTCTCCGGCACCCGCGCCAACGGCGCACGCACGACGACGCCGACCGCCGCCACGATCGCGACGGCGGCGAGCGCCGCGATCGTCGCGAGGCCAACGCGCCGCTGACCCGCCCCGAAGCTGAGCACGATCAGGACCACCTCGAGGCCCTCGAGCAGCACCGCTTTGAATGAGATCGCAAGCGAGTAGCCGTCGATCCCCGTGCTCGCCGCGCCTGCGGTCGCCGCCGCCCGCGCCTCACGCTCGTAGGCGACGTCCTCGCGGTGCAGCGCGAGCAGCCCGGCTGCGCGGAGCAGCCCCTTGCGCAGCCACTGAAGCCCGAACAGCAGCAGGAACGCGCCGACGACGGCGCGCAGCGGGGCGATCGGGATCGACCCGAGCAGCGGACCGAAGGCGCCGACGAGAACGCCGAGCACGGCGATCGCCCCGGCCGCGCCGAGCAGCGACGATCGCCAGCTGCGCGTGCTGCCGAGCGCGAGGACGACCGTCAGCGCCTCGACCGCCTCGACCGCCGAGGCGAGGAAGACGGAGGCGAGCAGGGTCAGTTCGGCGCTGGTCATGCCACGACGCTAGCGAGCCACGCGGCACACGCCTACGCGGTGAGCGAGAACTCCGCGTCGACCGCGATCTCACCGGCCGTGCGCGCGTAGACCGCCGTCCAGTCCTCGGCGCTCGCAGCGACGCTCGCGTCGCCCGAGGTGACTGTCCAATACGGCGTGTAGTGGACGCGCACGAGGAACCAGCCGGGCCGGTCCGCGTGCAGGCTGAAGCCGTCGCCGTCGAGCGCGCTGAGGAAGCCGGGTCCGCCGGCGAGCGGGCTCGCGCCCTGAACTTCGTAGACGCTCCAGTGCGCGCTGCGGAACACCGGGCTCAGGAACGGCAGCCCCGAGCGGATCAGTTCGGCCTCCTGGATGCTCGAGAAGTCGAGCGGCGCGTCCGACAGCGCGACGAAGCGCACGCCGTTCCGCTGCAGCCACTCGCGATACGCCGCCGGGGTTAGCTGCGGGTCGTAGAAGAGAGAGTCGAAGCGCGTGTCGACCTGTCGCTCCCAGCCGCGAGCGAGGATGAACCTGGCGCCGAGGATCGCCGCGTCCCAGTGAGAGCTCGTGAACGGAACCTCGATCCGTGTCGGCTCGCCGCGTGTGCGGCTTTCGAGGTAGCGCACGACCGGGGCGTAGAACGCTGCGCGGCTCGCCGGGTCGACCGCTGCCCCGATCGACTGGCTGAGCGGGCCGGTCAGCTGCCAGCAGACGGCCGCAACGAACACGCCCAGGAGCAGCGCCGGCGCGGCGCGGTCGCCGAGCGCGAGAACCCTGCGCGCGCGGGAGCGTCGGCCGCGGCGAACCGGCGCGAGGATGGCAGCGAGCGAGGACTGCGTCCCGCCGGCCCGCGCGTAGCCGACCAGCATCGCCGGCGCGAACAGGACGCCGAAGCGAACGACGTTGCTGCCAACCGGCGAGCGGACGAAGTAGCAGAGCAGGAGCGCGATCAGGTACAGCGCGCTCGTGACGCGCACGAGCCGCTGCCGGCGCGGGACGAGCAGCAGGACGGCGAGCGCCGCGCCGCCCGCCGCGAGCAGCGATTCCACGGCGAACGGCTCGTAGCCGCCTTCCGGCATCAGCAGCGCCAGCGCGCCGGTCAGCACGACGGCGGGGGTGCCGAGCGCGAGCGCGCGACCGAGCCGGCGGTTCGTCAGCAAGTCAGCGAGCGCGGCGAGCGCGAGGAACGCCGCGGCGACGGGGCTCGCGGCGGCGCAGGCCAGCGAGAGCACGGCCGTCAGCGCGCGCGGCCCGCGCACCGCGCAGAGCACGCTCAGCAGGCCGAGCGCGACGCCGAGCGCGAACGCGAGGCGTCCGATGAACAGGTCGCCGCTCGCACCGACCGCGAACGCGGCCGCTGCCGCGTTGGGCCGGAATTCCTCGCGCCGCTCGCTCAGGCGGATGAACGACCAGACCGAGATCGTCACGCTCAGCGCTCCGAGCGCCCGCAACCCGATCGATGCGGCGAGCGCGGGAAACAGGAGGCTGTAGCTGGGCAGGTAGTGCCCGCCGTACCAGCTGTTGTCCCACAGCGAGAAGCCGTCGACGGCGAACAGGTGGACGCGAAACGCCTGCGCGGCGAGATCTGGGCTCGGCGGGTACCAGAGCAGCCACGTCGCCAGCAGCGCGATCAGCAACGCCCACGGCGCCGCGCGTCGTAGGGACCGGCCAGAGACCGCCCGCTCCAGCTCCGCGCGGGGGACCGCGTCGGTGAGCGCGCCGATGCGCCGCATCGCTCGTGACTATGACCGGGCGCCGGCGGGCGATGGTCGATCGAGCGTCGCCGCGTCGACGTCCAGCCCGACCTGCGTGCCATTCACGGCGTCGGCCGCGACGCTCTCCGCGCCCAGACCCGGAGCCGGCGTGAGTGTCTGAGGGCGACCGCGGGCCGAGAACGTGATCGCGTCGTCGAGCGGCCCGCGTTTGAGCAGGAGGAGATCCTTCACGTAGTTCTGGTGCAGCCGCCAGGGCGCGCTCGCGCCCTGGCGGGGGAGGCGGTCGAGCGAGCGCAGGACGTAGCCGGATTTCAGGCCGATGATCGGCTCCGTCGGCAGCGAGGAGTCGGGCGCCTGCGGCGTGCAGATCGCGGCGCCCGTCGCGTCCATGTGGTTGAGCACGCGACAGACGTACTTCGCGACGAGGTCCGCCTTGAGCGTCCACGAGGCGTTCGTGTAGCCGAGCGTCAGCGCCATGTTCGGCACGCCGCAGAGCATCATTCCCTTGTAAGAGACCGTCTCGCCGACCTCGACCGCACGTCCGTCGACCGAGAGCTCGACGCCGCCGAGCACGAGCAGGTTAAGGCCGGTCGCGGCGACGATCACGTCGGCCTCGAGCTGCTCGCCGCTCGCGAGCTCGACGCCGTGCTCTGTGAACGTCGCGATCTCACCGGTGACGATCGTCGCGGCGCCGCTGCCGAGGACCTCGAACAGGTCGCCGTCGGGCACGAGGCACAGGCGCTGGTCCCAAGGGTCGTACTTCGGGTTGAAGTGCGTGTCGACGTCGAAGCCGGCCGGCAGCTGGCGCTCGGTCAGTGCTCGGATCAGCCTGCGCATCGCGCGGGGCACGCGCTGCGAGAGCTGGAAGTTGAGCATCGCCAGCAGCACGTTCTTGGCGCGCACGAGCGAGTACGCGAGCTTCGCCGGCAGCCGAGCACGCAGCCGGTCGGCGATCGCATCGCGGCCGGGCAGCGAGAGGATGTAGCTCGGTGAGCGCTGCAGCATCGTCACACGCGCGCCTTCGGCGGCCAGCGCCGGCACGAGCGTGACTGCCGTCGCGCCGCTTCCGATCACGACGACGCGCCGGCCCGCGCAGTCGAGGTCCTCGGGCCAGTGCTGCGCGTGCAGGAAGCGCCCGGCGAAGCGCTCGCGCCCGGCGAAGCGCGGCGTGTAGGGCTCGTCGTAGCGGTAGTAGCCGGTGCACGCGTAGAGGAAGTCGCAGCTCAGCTGCACCGTCTCGCCCGTGTCCGAGCGGAGCGCCGTGACCGTCCAGCGTGCGTCGGCGCTCGACCAGTCGGCGCGCACGGCGCGGTGGTTGAAGCGGATCTCGTCCTCGATCCGGTGCTCGCGCGCGGTCTCGCGCACGTAGGCGAGGATCGACTCGCCGTCGGCCAGCGCCTTCGGTCCCTCCCAAGGCCGGAACGAGTAGCCGAGCGTGAACATGTCCGAGTCCGAGCGGATGCCGGGGTAGCGGAAGAGGTCCCACGTGCCGCCGATCGACTCCCGCGCCTCGAGAATCGCGACGCGCTTGCGCGGACACAGCGTCTGCAGATGGCACGCCGCGCCGATCCCCGAGAGGCCGGCTCCGAGGATCACGACGTCGACGTGCTCGAGCGGCTGTTGAGAGGCTGCGTCCACCGGGCGAGCTTAGCTGGCCGCTGGGGCGAGCGACACCTGGGACAACTTGTGCGGACGCTTCGTGTTAGAGGGAATAGTCGGTATGGCCCCGAGTCGGTCGAAACCAACTGGCCCATACCTCGTCAGAGGAGAACAGAGATGCGCAGCGTTTTCACCCGATTCACCCTGCTCGGACTGCTGGCCCTCGCTGTAATTCCGTCACTCGCGTCGGCGGCGCCGACGGTGACGTTCAAAGCACGAGCCGTGCCGATCCCGAAACCGGGTGGCGGCACCTACGCGCACACGGGCAACATTCTCGGCGCGGGGGCGGCGCTGCAGGCCGAATTCACGATCTCGGGCTCCGGCTACGGCGCGACCCCGCAAGACCCTGCCGGCGGCGTGCCACCGCTGTCGAACGTTAACTTCTATCTGCCCGCCGGTGCAAAGGTGAACAGTCACGGATTTGCCAGCTGCGCGGTCGCGACGCTGAAGAACACGGGTCCGGCAGGGTGCAAGCGAAACGCCGTCGCGAGCCCCAGGGGCAGCGCGCTCGGTGAAGTCACGTTCGGGACCGAACGAGTCCCCGAGAACGCCTCGCTGCAGGCCTTCTTCGCGCCGGGCGGCGGCCTCCTGTTCTACGTCGCCGGCAGCAGCCCGGTGTCGCTCGAATTCGTCTCGTCGGGGCGCTACGTGAACTCCGGCAAGCCGCCGTATGGCCTCGAGCTGCAGGCGCAGGTCCCTGCGATCGCGACCGTGCCGGGCGCCCCGCTGGCTTCGACGCGGACGATCGACGTCAAGGTCGGCGCGGCGATCAAGAAAGGGAGGCGGCTGATCTCCTACGGCACGATGCCGCGCAGGTGCCCGAGGGGCGGCTTTCCGATGAAGGCCGAACTGACCTTCGGCGGATCCTTCGGCGGCGAACGCGAATTCGGGATTCCGGCGGAAACCGTGACGGCGACATACAAGGCGCCGTGCCCGCCCAGGCACCACTAGACACCGTTGGGGACCGGGTGCTCGAGCAGTAGGATCGGCTCGGGATGGCGAATCGTCGACTCGCGCTCGGCCGGGCGCCGCGCCTCGCGGCGGCCGCGGCGGGAGCCTCGAGCCTCGCCCTTGCGCTGGGCTGCGGCTCGACCGGTGCGACGACGGTGACGATCACGCAGACCGCTCGCGTCGTGCCCGCGGTAGCTGCGCCCGCGCCGGCGCAGAGCGCGTCGAGCGTGAGCGCGACCACCCCGGCGCGACCGGCCGCTCCGTCGGCGGAAGCCGTACTGAGGCCGAAGATCAGCTGGGACCCGATCCCCTTCGGGGCCGAACGCAAGGCGCAGATGGTCGCCTACGTCCGCCGCCACTACGGCAGCTTCATGAAGGCGACCTACAAGCTCGTCGACCCGCACGTGATCGTGATCCACTACACCGAGACGCCGAGCTTCCAGGCGACCTACAACACGTTCGCCCCCGACACGCCCGACAGCGAGCTGCACGAGCTTCCGAACACGTGCGCGCACTTCGTGATCGACAAAGGCGGCGGCATTCACCAACTCGTGCCGCTGGGCGATATGTGCCGGCACACTGTCGGGCTGAACTGGACGGCGATCGGCATCGAGCACGTCGGCTACAGCGATCAGGAAGTGCTCGACGACCCGGCGCAGCTCGGCGCGAGCCTGCGGTTGGTGCGATGGCTGCGCTGCCGCTACCACGTCACGATCGCCAACGTGATCGGCCACAACGAGAGCCTCTCGAGTCCCTACCACCGCGAGGACGTCCCGGCGCTACGCACGCAGACGCACTCGGACTTCAACCATGCGGATATGCACGTCTACCGCCAGCGGCTCGCGCGGGCGGGCGCGTGCGCGTGAGCAGCGCAGCTCTCTAGCGTCGACCCGTTGCGTAGCCGAGCAGCGACTCGTCGATCAGCCATTCGACCGGCGCCCGATCGTCGGTGTAGACCTGCCCACCGGCAAGCGCGGGGGCGAGCCGCGGTGCGGCGGCTCGGGCGGTGCCCCGCAACTGCGGCGCAAGCCGCTCGGCGGCGACCCCGAGCGCGGAGGGCGATAGGGGGCTTGCGCTGGCGAGCAGCATCGTGTTTGTCGGCTCGCTCGGGTCACGCGCGACGTAGGGGAAGACGCTGCGCAGCGTGGCCGAGAGGACGCGCTCGAGCGCATTGGAGCCGCGGGGATGGCCGACGTTGATCACGACCGTGCCGTGCCGGCTCAGGTGCTCTCGGACGAGCGCGAAGAACTCCTTCGTCGTCAGGTAGAAGGGGATGTACGGCTGACGGTAGGCGTCGACGAAGATCGCGTCATAGCGACGCGAGACGCTCGCGAGCCACGGCCGCGCGTCGGCCGTCACCGTGTGCAGCTGAGGGCGCGAGCTCAGACCGAAGTAGCGCCGGCCGATTTCCGTCAGCTGCCCGTCGATCTCGACCGCGTCGATCTGCGTCGCCGGGAAGAAGTGCCCGAACGCTCGCGCGGTGGTGCCGGCGGCGTCTCCCAGGATCGCGACACGCGCCGGCGGCGCTTCACTCGCCGCGAACGGCAGCACGAGGAACTGATCCCAGTAGTTGCCGGTCAGATAGCTGCCGGGGAGGTAGTCGGAGTGGATCGCGACCCCTTCGTTCAGTTGCAGCCAGCGCTCGCCGCCCGGCCGTTCGACGACGCGCGCGTACTGGTAGGGGGTTTCGGTCTCATAGATCACACGCGAGCCGCTCGCCACATCGGTGTTGATCGCGCCCGGTGGCAGCGCGATCAACACCGCGATCAGGGCCGGGGCGGCGAGGTAGCGCCGGCCGAGGCCGAGCGTCGCGACGAGGACGAGCGACAGCGAAAACACGAGGAAGGTCCGGTGCGTGCCGACGAACGGCACGAGCACGAGCGCGGCGAGGAACGTGCCGAGCAGGGATCCGCCGGTCGAGATCGCGTACAGGCGCCCGGAGATCCGGCCCGCCTGCTCGCTGTCCTCGAGCGACAGGCGGATCGCGAACGGGGCGACCATGCCGAGCAGCAGCACGGGCAGGGCGACCAACGAGAGCACGCCGAGCAGCGAGGCGAGGAAGCCGCCGACCGAGATCGCCCCGAGCGCGCTCACGGCGGCGCGAAGGAGGGGAGGGCTGACGAACGGCACCGCCCCGAGGAGCACCCCCGCCGCGAGGACGATCTCGTACAGCCGCGAGATCTGCGGACTCCGGTCGGCCAGCCGCCCGCCGATCGCATAGCCCGCCGAGAGGGCGACGAGCACGGTCGCGATCGTGTTCGCCCAGACGAACGTCGAGGCGCCGAAGTACGGCGCGAGCAGCCTCGCGGCGGCGATCTCGGCTCCGAGGCTCGCGGTGCCTACGACGAAGACGATCAGGCCGAGCGGGGGGCGCAGAGGCGCCGGCGCGACCGCTGCGCGGATCGGGGCGGGCTCCGGCGAGCGCTCGTCCGGCGCCGGCGAGGCGGCTGAACGAGGCCGACTGTGCACGGGACGAGATCCTAGGCTCACAGCGCGGCGGGTTGCGCCGGCGCCGGAGCCGCCTATTTCGGTGTGGGCAACACCCGGCAGATCAGCGCGCCCATGCGGGAACGCAGCCTGCGCCGGTCAGACCTTGATGTCGAGCTTCAGCTCACACGTGTCGACGGAGGCACGGGTGCCAGGCGTCTCGGAGGCGTCCATCGCGCTCATCACCTTCGCGCCCGCCTCCATGTCCTGCGCCGTTGCGAAGTGCTGGAGCACAACGGCTGTGCCCTTCGCCTCATCGAACAGCACCTGCAGACCCGTGGAGGGCACGTCGGGAGGTGGTCCGCCGGACTCGTTGATGCGCGCGAGCGTCGCCTCAAAGCGCTCGGCGCTGACGTCGGTGAATCGCACGACACGCACGTACATGTCCGGCCTCCTCTCGTTGGTCGGGCAAACATACACCGCGGACCTCCTCGGGGCTCGCCGTGCAGATGCTCCAGAGTAACACTCCAGAGTGATACTCTAGAAATGTGGCTGCCGAGACGCGCCAACGGATCCTCGACGCGGCGCTCGTCTGCTTCCTCGAAACCGGCTACGAGCAGACGACGATCGCCCGCATCCGCGAGTGCTCGGGCGTCTCGAACGGGGCGCTCTTCCACCATTTCGCGAGCAAGGAGGCAGTAGCAGACGCGCTCTACGTGCAGGCGATCGCGGCATTCCAGGCGGGGCTCTGGGAAATGCTCCGCCGCCGGCCGCGCTCGCTGCGGATCGCGATCACCGGGACGATCGCCCACCAGCTGAGCTGGGTCGAGCTCAACCGCGACCTCGCCCGCTTCGTCTACCTGCGAGGACATCTCGACTGGGGTTCCGAGGGCGCTGCCGAGGTGTCGGCGCTGAACGCCGAGCTGACCGGCGCCTTCAGCGCGTGGATGGCGCCACTGATCGAGCGCGGCGAGCTGCGCGTGAGATCGATGCTGCTGATCTCCGCGATCGTCAACGGGCCGGCTCACGCAATCGCAAGGCGGTGGCTCGCCGGACAACTCCAGAGCCCTCCGACGTCGTACGTCGATGCGCTCTCCGACGCCGCAGAAGCGGCGCTGCGCGGCCAATCCGCGAGCACCAAGCCGACTCCAGCCGCCCTGCTACGGGGCCGCGTGACGGTCGATCTGCTCGACGAGGACGGAGTCGTCACAGCGCGCGCCCAGCAACGGCTCGACCTGAAGCCCCAACGCCGAGCCAGCTCCGCGCGGCCCACCCGAAGGGACACGCCATGACCCCCACAAGCACCGATGCGCGCGAGCCGTTCACCCTTCCCGAGCATCACCTCCGCGTGCGGGCCGAGGCCGAGGAGCTCGCCGAGCGGTTCGCTGCCCGTCACCGCGAGGTGCGCCTCAGCAGCCTCGAGCACGGTGAGCTTCACCCCGAGCTGTGGTCGGAGATCAGCTCGCGTGGATGGCCCGGCCTGCTGATACCGGCAGAGCACGGTGGCAGCGGGGGTGGCCTGCTCGCCTACACCGTCGTACTCGAGGAGCTCGCCGCCGCGAACCTCGTGCTGTGGCCGCCCGTGCTCGACTCAGCGATCGCGTACTCGATCCTCAAGGTCGGACCCGACGCGGCACGGAGCCGGTGGCTCGAAAAGGTCGCAACGGGGGAGGCCCACCTCGGCTTGGCTGTGACCGAGCCGGATTGTGGGCACAACGTGTTCCGCAGCGCGACGACGATCCAACCCGACGGCGAGGGCTATCGCGTCAACGGCGTGAAGGGCATCACCTCAGGCACCGACCTCGTTCAGCGGGTGCTCGTATTCGGACGCGTGCCGCGCGCCGAGAATCAAGACCGTCCGCCGCAGTTCACCACCGTACTCGTTGACCCCGGCGGCGATGGCGTCACCGTCATCGAGATCCCGATGCGCGGACGCGAGGGGATACGCCAGTTCCAGCTCGAGTTCGACGACGCACCGCTACCCGGTGACGCGCTCATCGGCGTCGAGGGACAGGGCCTGCTGACGCTATGGCCGAGCACGCACATCGAGCGGGTGCTGATGGCGGCACTCGCGATCGGCAACGCTCGCTACTGCGTCAAGCAGGCGCTGCGGCGAGCCGGCGAGCGCAGCGTATTCGGGAGCAAGCCGATCGGTGCCGAGCAGTCGATCCAACACCCAATCGCCCACCTGCACGCGCGCCTGCAGGCGGTGCAGCTACTCGTCCACCGCACCGCCGCCCGCTTCGACGCGGGCGTCGACAGCTTCCAGATCGCCGCCGAGGCGAACATGGCAAAGATCCTCAGCGCGGATCTGGTGTTCGACGCCGCCGATCACGCGGTCCAGACGCTCGGCGCGCAGGCCTGGGACGAACGCGAGGGCATCTTGGACCTCTACCTCGACGCTCGCTGCTCGCGATCTGCGCCGATCTCCCAGGAGCTCGCGCTGAACTTCATAGCCCAGCACGTGCTCGGCCTTCCAACCCACCGCTGAGCAATCGGGGGCGTCGGCCGCGCCCTGGCCCGGGGAGACCGCTGAGGGTGCGAACGGCGGGTCCTCCTTCACGGTGCCGGCCAGCTCGCGGTGTCTGTGATCTGGACGAGCTCGCGGACCTTCCCGTCCTCGATCCGCAGAACGTGCGCGAAAGCGGCATCCACCGGTGCTCCGGTCGCTCGCACCGTCCCGCGGTAGGCGCCGAGGGCGACCACTCGATCAGCGCCGCTGTCAAGGAGCTCATCGGCGATGGGGGCTACGTCGTAGCTCGAGAACACCGGCCCCCACACCTCGACCAGCATCGTCTCGCGACCATCGTGGCGGCCTCCTACTCCGAGTGGCATTCCGGCGCTGACGACGCCGACGAAACCCGGGTGCATCGCGGACAGCAGCGCGGCGCCGTCGTGATCGGCGAACGCGGCATACAGGCGTTCGGAGACTTCAGTATTAGAGAGCATGCGCTAAAACGTATCAGAGGCTAGCCTCTAATATGTCGGCGATGGGGCGACCGGCCCGCTACGACAACGACTCACTGCTCGACGGCGCGCTCGCGCTCGCCGCCGCGGGCGGCCCCGCGGCGGCCACGATGACCGCCGTCGCAACCGCAGCCGGCGCCCCCAGCGGCAGCGTCTACCCCCGCTTCCCGAGCCGCTCCGCGTTGCTCGCCGCCCTTTGGCTGCGCACGCTCGAGCGCTTTCACGGAGGCCTTC
>FSVZ01000119.1_pt1 | contig 23574 bp, 24 predicted proteins | sample 1637881 | NCBI WGS metagenome assembly FSVZ01 (sample SAMEA3914789, study PRJEB12502) | metagenome | biome: forest; material: soil | place: Canada | collected 2011-07-03 | depth 0.3 m
CCGGTCCGCGGACCGGCTGTCTCGTTGCTCTGTCCTCGGCGCCTACCATCAGCGCAATGGCCCTCCTGATCGGATCCGACATGCACAAGGACATCGCCGGGCAGCCGCTGCTGCGCGGGGTCTCGCTGAAGCTCGAGCGGCGGGAACGACTGACGGTCGCGGGGCGAAACGGCGCGGGCAAGACGACGCTCTTGCGGATGCTCGCCGGCGAGACGTCGATCGACAGGGGCGAGCTCAGCGCCGGCAAGGGCGTGCGAATCGCGCTGCACGACCAGCGTCCGCCGCGAGAGCGCGACGTCGCGCTGCGCGACTACGTCCTGTCGGGGAGCGTCGAGGAGCTGCGGATCGAGGCGGAGCTGGCCGAGCTGGAGACGCGGATGGCGGGCGGCGAGGGCGACGAGGCGCTGCTCGCCCGCTACGCGCGCGCTCAGGCGCGGCTCGAGGCGCGCGGCGGCTACCTGTGGCGCGATCGCGCGACGGTCATGGCGCGCGGGCTCGGCTTCGGCGACGCCGATCTCGCGCGCGCGCTCGATACGTTCTCGGGCGGGCAGCTGACGCGTGCTTCGCTCGCGCGCGCGCTCGCGACGGGGGCCGACGTGCTGCTGCTCGACGAGCCGACGAACCACCTCGACATCGAGTCGCTCGAGTGGCTCGAGCAGACGCTCGTCGAGCTCGACGCGGCGGTCGTGCTCGTCGCGCACGACCGCTGGTTCCTGGAGGCGGTCGGGACGGCGGTGCTCGAGCTCGAGGCCGGTCGCTCGCGCTTCTTCGCCGGCACGTGGGCGCAGTGGCGCAGGGAGCAGGCGGCGCGCGACATCGCGCTCGGCAAGTCGATCGACAAGCAGCAGGCGGAGATCGCGCGGATGGAGCGCTTCATCGAGCGCTTCCGCTACAAGGCGACGAAGGCGCGCCAGGCGCAGTCGCGCGTGAAGAAGCTCGCGAAGATCGAGCGGATCGAGCGCGATCCGACGGACGGCCGGTCGCTCGACTTCCAGTTCACCGCGCCCGAGCGCTCGGGTCGTGTGATCTTCGAGCTGCTCGACGGGCGCGTCGAGATCGGCGAGCCGCCGGTCGTGCTGCTCGACCACGCCGAGCTCTGGCTCGAGCGCGGCGAGCACGTCTCGCTCGTCGGCCCGAACGGGACCGGCAAGACGACGCTGATCGAGACGCTCGCCGGGCGCCGCGCGCTCGCGTCGGGCAAGCTGAGCACCGGCCATAACGTCAAGGTCGGCTACCTCTCGCAGCACGGCGACGAGCTCGGCGCCGGCGGCGAGCCAGGGCAGAGCGTGCTCGACGCGGCCCAGCGCGCGACGAGGCTCACGCCGAACAAGGCGCGTGCGCTGCTCGGGCGCTTCCTGTTCAGCGGCGAGGAGGCCGAGAAGCCGCTCGCGTGGCTCAGCGGCGGCGAGCGGCGGCGGCTGTCGCTCGCGATCCTCGTTCACTCCGGCGCGAACGTTCTGATCCTCGACGAGCCGACGAACCACCTCGACATCGAGAGCCGCGAGGCGCTCGAGGACGCGCTGCGCTCGTTCAGCGGCGCCGTGCTGCTCGTCTCGCACGACCGCGCGCTGCTCGACGCCGTCGGCACTCGCACGGTCGCCGTCGAGGAGTGTGCGCTGCACAGCTACGTCGGCGGCTGGCCGGAGTACGTGCGCGTGCGCGAGGAACGCAAGTCCTCGCCGGGTGCCGGACGACCGTCGATCGATACGAATGGGGCCGCACATGTGCGGCCCCACGGAGCGGCGCATGCGCCGCTCCGCCAGTTGGCGCATGCGCCAACTGGAACAGCAGATGAATCAAATCGATCACGACCCGATCGCGACGAGGCGAAGCCGAAGCGCAAGTCGAAGCCGAAGGGCCCGTCGAAGAACCGCCTCAGCGAGCAGCAGAAGGCCGAGCAGGCGGTCGAGGGCGCGGAGGCGGCGATGAGCGCGCTGGAGGACGAGCTCGCCGACCCGGCGGCCTGGGCGACGCAATACGAGTCGGCCAAGTCCAGCGCCCGTCACACGGCGGCGCGGCGGGCGGTCGAGGACGCGTATTCGCGACTCGAAGCGGCCATCGACTGACGACGTCTGAGATGATGCATTAGAGTGATGCAAATGACGCGCACCACGGTCGACATCGATCCTCGCGCGCTCGACGCCGCGCGGGTTGAGCTGGGAACGAAGGGCCTCAGCGAGACGGTCAACGCTGCGCTGCGTGACGTCGGACGGCGTCGTGCGCTCGCTCGCTTCGATGTCACCCGCGACATCGACGGCACGCCTGCGGACGTCGAGCTCAACCGGCGGGAGCGGTTCGCTGAGCCGGAGGAGTGAGGTCGAGCCGCGTGCTCTGGAGCGTCCTGCGCTGCTCGACACGGGGGTCTGGACGTGGGCGCGAGATCGCCGCTTTCCGAAGCTCGCCTCGTGGTTCAACGCGCAAGTCGCCGCCGGCCACGTGCTCGTCTGCGATCTCGTAGTCCTCGAGCTCGTCCGCCTGACGCCCAACGAGGCCCGAGCACGTGAGGTCGCCGCTCGTCTCGACGCGTTCGAGTCAGTTGCGATGAAGGCGGCGTTGTGGCGCCGGGCGAGAGAGCTGCAGGGCCTGCTGGCGGCCAACGGAGACCATCGCCGGGTGCCTCCTGCCGACCTGTTGATCGCGAGCGCGGCTGAGGCTGCCGGCGTGCCGCTCGTGCATTACGACCGCGACTACGAGCGCCTCGCTCGCGTCAGCGCGCTCGAGCACCGCTGGCTGCTGCCCGACGGCACGCTGGCGTAGGCGACGGCACTAGAATCGGGCTCCGATGGAGCGCTACAGAACCGCCCGCAACGTCGCGATCATCGCGGTGATCGCCGCAGCCGTCTTCCTGCTGCCCGGTGGCGGCCAGGCGGCGAGCACGTTCGAAGCGATCCTGCTGATCGGCTTCGGCGTCGGCTTCGGCTATCTCGGGGTGCGCCTGTATCGCGAATTTCGCGTGCCGGTGCACGGGCTCGGCGATCGTCATCGCGCGGCGCTGTACGGCTCGCTTGCGTTGCTCGCATTCCTCGTCGCCGGCTACACGCGGATGCTGCACTCGACTGCGCTCGTCGGCGTCGCATGGTTCGCTCTGCTGCTGCTCGCGCTGTACGGCCTGATGGTCGTCTACCGCCACTGGCGCAGCTACTGACCCCCCGGCACAGCCGCTCGCGCGCGATCCTCGCGCCGCGTGCGCGTCGCCCAGGTCTGGCCGCTCGCGGCGCGCGAGGCGCCTCGTATCCTCGAAGGAGATGGCGACCGAGACCGTGACGAGCGACGGCGAGGCGAGCGCGAGCCTGCTCGCGCAGCGTCGCGCGCTTCCCGACCAGCCGGGCGTCTACCTGTTCCGAGACGGCAGGGGCCGCGTGATCTACGTCGGCAAGGCGAAGTCCGTCCGCAAGCGCGTCGCCTCGCACTTCTCGAAGGCGCAGGTGCCCAGCAGCCCGGGGCACGCCGAGATGGTCGCGAGCGTCGAGAGCGTCGAGTGCGTGATCGTCGCGTCCGAGGCCGAGGCGCTGCTCGCCGAGCAGAGCTTCATCAAGCAGTACCGGCCGCGCTTCAACATTCGCCTGCGCGACGACAAGTCCTACCCTTTCATCGCGATCTCGCTCGACGAGGACTACCCGCGCGTGTACTTCACGCGCGAGCGCCACCGTCCGGGCCGCGCGTACTTCGGCCCGTACTCGAACGCAAAGCGCGTCCGCGGGACGCTGGAGGTGCTCGCGAAGGTCTTCATGTTCCGTTCGTGCACCGGCCCGGAGCCGGGGCGACGCAGCGGCAGCCCGTGCCTCGACTACTACATCAAGCGCTGCGAGGCGCCCTGCGTGGGCTATGTGTCAAAGGAGGAGTACCGCGCGAGCATCGATGGGGTGATCGACTTCCTGTCCGGCCGCTTCAAGACGATCGAGCGCGAGCTTGCCGAGCGCATGCGCGCGGCGTCCGACGCCGAGGAGTTCGAGCAGGCGACCGTCGAGCGCAATCGTCTGCGCGCCGTGCACTCGCTGCTCGAGCGCCGCCGCGTCGCGAATGAGGACGTCGGCACGTTCGACGCCGTTGCCGTCGCGGTCGACGGGCGCGAGGCGAACGCGCAGGTCTTCCAGGTGCGCGACGGCGTGCTGTCCGACCGCCAGTCGTTCTACCTCTCGAACGAGACCGAGCGCAGCGAGGCGGAGGTCGCCGAGGAGTTCATGCTCCAGTACTACGCCGGCCATATGTCGATCCCGGCTCTGCTCGTCGTGCAGCGCGGCGCCGACGAGCGCTCGGCGCTCGCCGACGCGCTCGCGAGCCGGCGCGGCGGCCCGGTCGAGCTGCGCGCGGCCGAGCGCGGCGAGAAGCGCCGGATCCTCGAGCTGGCACGGCGCAACGCGCAGCTCGCGCTCGACCAGGAGCGGCTCAAATCCGAGCGTCGCCGCCAGAGCCGCGTCGAGGCCGTCGAAGGGCTGCAGCAGGCGCTCGGCCTCGACGTCCCTCCGATCCGGATCGAGTGCTTCGACATCTCACACCTCGGCGGCACGCAGACGGTCGCGTCGATGGTCGTCTTCGAGGGCGGCGCGCCGAAGAAGTCCGACTACCGCCGCTTCAAGATCCGCTCGCTGCCCGAGGGCTCCTCCGATGACTTCGCCGCGATGGCCGAGGTGCTCGGCCGCCGCTTCGCGCAATGGGAGCGCCAAGCGGACCTGTCGCCGCACGATCCCGACTACGACGCGAGCTTCGCGTCGCTGCCGAACGTCGTCGTGATCGACGGCGGCAAGGGCCAGCTCGCCGCCGGGCTGGCGCCGCTGCGCGGCTTTCGCGACCGCGGCGTCGCCGTCGTCGCGCTTGCGAAGCGGATCGAGGAGCTGTTCATCCCCGGCCGCCGCACTCCGCTCGTGCTCGACCACTCGACTCCCGAGCTGCAGCTGCTGCAGCGCGTTCGCGACGAGGCGCATCGCTTCGCGATCACGCACCACCGCTCGCGCCGCGAGCGCGCGATGACGAGCTCGCTGCTCGACGAGCTGCCGGGCGTCGGCCCGGCGCGCAAGCGCGCGCTGCTCGCGCACTTCGGCTCGCCCGACGCCGTCGTCGCGGCGACGCGCGAGGAGCTCGAGGCCGTGCCGGGGCTGCCGGCGAAGGTCGGCAGGGAGCTGTTCGGCCATCTGCACCGCGCCGGCTGAGCCCGCGAAGGCCGCCTGCCGACCGTTTCAGAGACCACCGGAGCCGTCGCGACGGCGCGGGTGGGCGCATTTGTGCATGTTCCCCGCAACTTGACACTTTCGCCGCGCGACGCAGCACAATGTGGGGATGGCCGTCATAAGACCGTTGCGTCCGCTGCTCGCCGGAGCCGAGCGCAAAGCGCAGAAGCCGGCGCGGCCGGTGATCGAGACGCGCCTCCACGATCTCGTCGTGATCACGGGCTTCTCCGGCGCGGGCAAGTCCACGGCGATGAACGTGTTCGAGGACGCCGGCTACTTCTGCGTCGACAACCTGCCGCCCGAGATGATCCGCTCGCTGGTCGAGCTGTTCGTGCACGAGGGCTCGAAGGTCGAGCGCGCGGCGGTTGTCTCGGACGTTCGCGGCGGCGTCTACTTCGAGGCGCTGCGGGCCGTCGTCGACGACCTCGACGCGCTCGGCCTCTCACACCACGTGCTGTTTCTCGAGGCAGCCGAGCAGACGCTCGTGACGCGCTACAAGGAGACGCGCCGGCGCCACCCGCTCGCGCCCGAGGGCAGCGTCGCCGCGGGCGTCGCCGCCGAGCGCGCACTGCTCGCGCCGCTGCGCGAGCACGCCGACCTCGTGATCGACACGACCGGCATGTCGGCGGCGATGCTGCGCGGCAAGATCGCCGACGAGCTGCTGCCGCACAAGGCGGCGGGGCGACTCGCGCTGACGTTCATGAGCTTCGGCTTCAAGCACGGGCCACCGCGCGAGGAGGACGTCGCATTCGACGTGCGCTTCCTCGCCAACCCGCACTACGACGCCGACCTTCGCGACCTGACCGGTCTCGACCGGCCCGTCGTCGAGTACATCGCGCGCGACGGCCGCCTCGACGACTTCTACGTGCGCCTGCACGCGCTGCTCGACTTCCTGCTGCCGCAGTACGTCGCCGAGGGCAAGTCGCATCTGGTGATCGCGATCGGCTGCACCGGCGGACGCCACCGCTCGGTCGCGATCGCCGAGCACCTGGCCGAGCGCTACCGCGACGGCGACGACCTCGATGTCGCGGTCGCCCACCGCGACATCGACAAGCGCCCGGGCGGCGGCTGAGCCCGCCGCGGCGCGGCGCGCGAGCGGCGCGTTGATAGCCTCCCGCGCACCGCGCCGGGCGACGGAACGGTCGGGCATCGGAGGAATATCCGATCGTCCGACGCTCCGGAGGCCCGGCATCGTTCATTTCGCTCAGGAGGACTGAATGCCCGTTCGCGTTGGGATCAACGGATTCGGCCGGATCGGCCGGAACGTGTTCCGCGCCGCCAAGGCCAGGGGAGAGGAGACCGACGAGGCGATCGAGTGGGTCGCGGTCAACGACCTGACCGACGAGGCGACGCTCGCGCATCTGCTCAAGTACGACTCGATCCTCGGCCCGTATCCCGGCACGGTGCGAGAGCGCGACGGCGTGCTCGACGTCGACGGCAAGGAGATCAAGGTGCTGGCCGAGCGCGATCCGGCGGCGCTGCCGTGGGGCGAGCTCGGTGTGGACGTCGTGATCGAGGCGACCGGGCTGTTCACCGAGCGCGAGAGCGCCGCCAAGCACCTCGCGCAAGGCGCGAAGAAGGTCGTCATCTCCGCGCCGGCGACCGACCCCGACGCGACCGTCGTGCTCGGAGTCAACTTCGACGAGGTCTACGACCGCTCCAGGCACCAGATCATCTCGAACGCGTCGTGCACGACGAACTGCCTTGCGTCGGTCGCGAAGGTGCTCAACGACACGGTCGGCATCAAGCACGGTCTGATGACGACGATTCACGCGTACACGGCCGACCAGCGGCTGCAGGATCTGCCGCACAAGGACCTGCGCCGCGCGCGCGCCGCCGCGATCAACCTGATCCCGGCGTCGACCGGCGCGGCGAAGGCGATCGGGCTCGTGATCCCGGCGCTCAACGGCAAGCTGCACGGCTTCGCCATCCGCGCGCCCGTGCCGACCGGGTCGGTCGTCGACCTGACGGTCGAGTGCGAGCGCGAGACCAGCGTCGAGGAGGTCAACGGCGCGCTGCGAGCGGCGGCCGAGAGCGGGCCGCTCGAGGGGATCCTCCAGTACACCAGCGACCCGATCGTCTCGACCGACATCGTCAAGTCACCGTACTCGGCGATCGTCGACTCGCTGCTGACGTCGGTGATCGACGGGACGATGCTGAAGGTCGTCGCGTGGTACGACAACGAGTGGGGCTACTCCAACCGCGTGGTCGATCTCGTGCAGAGGGTGCTCTAGGTGAAGACGCTCGACGAGCTCGATGTCGACGGCAAGCGCGTGCTCGTGCGGGTCGACTTCAACGTCCCGCTCGCGAAGGACGTCGACGGCATGACGGTCGTCGCCGACGACACGCGGATCGTCGCGGCGCTGGAGACGATCGAGGAGCTGCGCGGTCGTGGCGCGCGAATCGTGCTCGTCTCGCACCTCGGGCGCCCGGAGGGGCGCCGGGAGGAGGACCTCTCGCTCGCGCCGGTCGTCGCGCGCCTGCGCGAGCTGACCGACGCGCCCGTGAAGCTCGCGCCGGCTGTGATCGGCGAGCAGGTCAAGACGCTCGTCGACGAGCTCGGCGAGGGTGAGCTGCTGGTGCTGGAGAACGTCCGCTTCGAGCCCGGCGAGACCAGCAACGACGCTGCGCTCGCCGCGAGCCTGGCCGAGCTGGCGGACGTCTACGTCGACGACGCGTTCGGCGCCGCCCACCGCGCGCACGCGAGCACCGACGGCGTCGCGCGGCTGCTCCCGCGCGCCGCCGGGCGGTTGCTCGCGCGCGAGCTGCAGACGCTCGGCGAGATCCTGCAGAGCCCGCCGCGGCCGCTCGTCGCGGTGATCGGCGGCGCCAAGGTCGCCGACAAGATCGGGGTGATCGACCGCTTCTTGGAGATCGCAGACGTCGTGATCATCGGCGGCGCGATGTGCTTCCCGTTCCTCTGCGCACAGGGCCACGCCGTCGGCGAGTCGCTGTGCGCCGACGAGGACGTCGAGCACGCGCGCCGCGCGCTCGCCAAGGCGACCGACCCCGGCCGCGCGAGCGTCGCGCTGCCGAGCGACCTCGTGATCGGCGACCGGCTCGCCGCCGACGCCGAGCACCGCGTGCTGCACGGCGTCGAGGTCCCGGCCGGCTGGATGGGGCTCGACATCGGCCCCGAGAGCGCCGAGCGCTACGCCGTCGAGATCGCCCGCGCCGGCTCGGTCTTCTGGAACGGGCCGATGGGCGCGTTCGAGCTCGAGCCGTTCGCCGCGGGAACCCGCCGCGTCGCAGAAGCGGTCGCCAAGGCGCCCGGCGTGACGGTCGTCGGCGGCGGCGACTCGGCGGCGGCGCTGACGCTGTTCGGCCTCGAGCACGCCGTGGACCACCTCTCGACCGGCGGCGGCGCGACGCTCGAGCTCGTCGAGGGCCGCGCGCTGCCCGGCGTCGAGGCGCTCGATGGCGCCGGCGCGGGCGTCGGCTCGTGAGCGCCCGCACGCCGCTGATCGCGGGCAATTGGAAGATGTACAAGACCGAGCGTGACGCCGAGGATTACATCCAGGCGCTGCTGCCGCGCGTCTCCTCGCTCGAGCACGTCGACCTCGCGATCTGCGTGCCGTTCACGGACCTGCGCGCGATGGTCGACAGCGCACGCGGCTCGCGCGTCGAGGTCTACGCGCAGAACATGCACCCCGAGCCCGAGGGTGCGTTCACCGGCGAGATCTCGCCGCCGATGCTGGTCGACGTCGGCGCCCAGGGCGTCGTCCTCGGGCACTCCGAGCGGCGCGCGCTGTTCGGCGAGACCGATCGTGCGCTCGCGCTGAAGGTTCCCGCCGCGCTCAATCACGGGCTGACGCCGATCCTCTGCGTCGGCGAGACCGAGTCCGAGCGTGAGAACGAGGACACCGACCGCAAGCTGCGCCAGCAGGTCAAGGACGACCTCCACGGCGTCCCCGACGAGCGCCTCGCCGACGTCGTCATCGCGTACGAGCCGATCTGGGCGATCGGCACCGGCCGCGTCGCCACGCCCGAGCAGGCGCAGGAGGCGATCGCCTTCATCAGGGCGCTCGTCGGCGACCGCGACGCCGACGCGGCCGCGCGCGTGCGTGTGCTGTACGGCGGCTCGGTCAAGCCCGAGAACGCCGCCGAGCTGCTCGCGCTGCCGGACGTCGACGGCGCGCTCGTCGGCGGCGCCTCGCTGCAGGCCGACTCGTTCGCGCAGATCGCCGCCGTCGCCGGCGGGCCGCGCGTATCGGCGCGATGAGCGCGCGCGGCGCCGGCGTCGCCGGCCTGCCGGCTGCGTCCGTGTGCCTCGTCGTGCTCGACGGCTGGGGCCTCGCGGCGCCGGGCCCCGGCAACGCGGTTTCGCTCGCGCGCACGCCCGTGTTCGACGCGTGCTGGCGCGACTTCCCGCACACGACGCTGACCGCGTGCGGTCGTGCGGTCGGTCTGCCCGACGGACAGATGGGCAACTCCGAGGTCGGCCACCTCAACCTCGGCGCCGGCGCGGTCGTGCGCCAGGATCTCGTGCGAATCGACGACGCGATCGCCGACGGCTCGCTCGCGCGCAACGAGGCGCTCGCCGACGCGCTGTCGGGCAGCGCGCGCGTGCACCTGATCGGCCTCGTCTCCGACGGTGGCGTGCACTCGTCGCTGGAGCACCTGCTCGCGATCATCGCGTGTGCGGGTGCGCATCCCGCCGCCGGCACGAGTGCGCCGAAAGACCTGATCGTGCATGCGTTCACCGATGGACGCGACACTCTGCCGCATGCGGGCGCCACGTTCCTGGCGAAGCTCGACGCGACTCCGGGCGTGCGCGTCGGCTCGGTCGTCGGCCGCTACTGGGCGATGGACCGCGACAGCCGCTGGGAGCGCACGCAGCGCGCCTACGACCTGCTCGTGCACGGTCGAGCGCCGCAGCGCGCCGACAGCGGCGAGCAGGCCGTGCGCGCTGCGTATGAGCGCGGCGAGACCGACGAGTTCATCGAGCCGACGGCGATCGGCGAGTCGGCGGCAATCGGTCCTGGAGAGAGTGTGATCGCGTTCAACTTCCGTCCCGATCGGATGCGGGAGCTGACGCGCGCGCTCGCCGAGCGCGGCTTCGGCGCGGGCGACGAGCCGCTTCCCGGCTGGGGCGGGCGCGGCGGCGCTGCGCCCGTCGCGCCCTACACGACGCTGACGCGCTACGAGGAGGGCTGGCCGTACCCGGTCGTGTTCGCGCCCGCGCGCCCCGCGACGACGCTCTCCGTGACGCTCGCCGACGCCGGCGTCTCGCAGCTGCACGTCGCCGAGACCGAGAAGTACCCGCACGTGACGTACTTCTTCAACGGCGGCGACGAGACGCCGCTGCGCGGCGAGCGGCGCGAGCTCGTCGCCTCGCCGCGCGACGTCCCAACGTACGATCACAAGCCGCAGATGAGCGCGCGCGAGGCGGCGCGCGCATTCGCCGACGCGTGGCGCGAGGATCGCCCCGGCTTCGCGATCATCAACTTCGCCAACGCCGACATGGTCGGGCATACCGGGGTGATCGACGCCGCCGTCGTCGCCGTCGAGACCGTCGATCGGTGTCTCGGCGAGGTGCTCGCCGCCGTGCGCGAGAGCGGCGGCGTCTGCGTCGTGACGGCCGACCACGGCAACGCCGACCACATGCTCGAGCCCGACGGCAGCCCGAACACGGCGCACTCGCTCAACCCGGTGCCGCTGATCGTGACTGCGCCCGGCATCGAGCTGCGCCAGCGCGACGGCATCCTCGCGGACGTCGCGCCGACGGTGCTCGACGTTCTCGGGATCGAGCAGCCGGCGGCGATGACCGGGCAGACGCTGCTCCAGCACGAGGGGACCCCGCGGTGACCGTTTCGTGCAAGCTGCTCAGCACGTTCTTCATCGCCTCCGGCGTCAACCACTTCGTCTCGCCGCGCTTCTACCGCGCGATCGTGCCGCCGCCGCTGCAGGACGACGCGAAGCTCGTCGTCGAGGTCAGCGGCGTCGCCGAGCTGCTCGGCGGCCTCGGCGTGCTGTGGCCGCGCACGCGCCGCGCCGCCGGTGTCGCGCTGATCGCGCTGCTCGCGGCCGTCTTTCCGGCGAACCTGTACATGGCGCGCGAGCCCGAGCGCTTCCACCGGATCCCGCGCTGGGCGCTGCTCGCGCGCCTGCCGCTGCAGCCGCTGATGATCTGGTGGGCGTGGCGCGCGACGCGTGACTGACGCTCGCCCACGCCAAGGGACGCGCGGCAACGCTCGACGCCGCTGATCCGCCCGTGCAGCTCGCCGCGAAAGCGCCCGCGCAGGCGCGCGTGACGCTGCTACATTCGGTTGAGGAGGACTTGGGTACAGACCGTCATGGCGACCGCAACCTCAATCGAGATCGCGCCCGGGGAGCACGATCGTCCGTTCGCGACCGAGCACTCGGATGCGGGGCAGCGCGCTTGGCGAGGGCTGTTGCGCGCACATGCGTGCCTCTCGAAGCGGCTCGACGCGGCGCTCGATCAGGCGCACGGGCTGCCGCTGAGCTCCTATGAGGTGCTCGACCGGCTCGAGGACTCCAGCGGCGGGCGGATGCGCATGTGCGACCTCGCCGAGCAGGCGCAGCTCTCGCGCAGCGGGCTGACACGGCTCGTCGACCGGCTCGAGCGCGAGCAGCTGCTCGAGCGCTGCTCCTGCGAACACGACGCGCGCGGCTCGTTCGCGTGCCTCACCGAGAGCGGTCGCGAGCGCTTGCGCGAAGCGCGCGTCACGCACCTCGTCGTCGTGCGCGATCAGCTCTTCTCGCGCTTCAGCGAGCCCGAGCTCGCTGCGCTCGCCGATATGTGCCAGCGCGTCGCGCCGTGCGGCGCCGCCGAGTCGACCGGCTCCTGAGCTCCCGGCAGCTCGGCTCGCGCCGCTTGTCTCGCGGGCCTCAACGCTCGCCCTCCGGCTGGCTGGACCCGGCGTCCGGGCCCGGGGGCGACGTCTCCTCGTGCGGGAGCCGGTGACGGCTCGCGCGGCGATGCAGCACGACGGCGCTGACGACGGCGAGCACGGCGGCGACGAGGCCGTAGATGCCGAACGTTTCGATCGCGTTGCCGGCCGAGTTGCCTAGGAAGTACGCGATCAGGCCGATCGCCGTGGCCCAAGAGATCCCGCCGAGCGCGTTCCACACGACGAACGAGCGCCAGTGCATCCGCGTCGCGCCGGCGAGCCACGACGCCCAGACGCGCAGCCCGAGCACGAAGCGCCCGAAGAACACCGCCTTCGGACCGTGGCGTTCGAAGAACGGCTCGCCCGTCCGCAGCACCTCCTGGCGCTGGCGCCGAAAGCGTCCCGGGCGCTCGAGCAGCCAGCGCCCGCCCTTGCGCCCGATCACGTAGCCGATGTTGTCGCCGACGATCGCGCCGGCCGCCGCGAGCGCGATCACCCACTCGATCTGCAGCTTGCCGCGGCTCGCGAGCACCGCCGCCGTGATCAGCGCGGTCTCGCCGGGGATCGGCACGCCGCCCGACTCGGTCATCACGAGCACGAACAGCAGCGGGTAGCCGGCGACTTCGACGAGGTGGTTGACGTTGAGCAGCGACGCGAGGATCACGAGCACCTAGCATGGCGCAGTCGGGGCCCGCGCCCGCCCGCGCCTGCCCCCGCCGCGCTATTTCGTGTTTTCGGAGACGAGCTGCTTGAGCGCTGAGGATGCCTGCTGCACGTCGGAGTAGACGACGTTTCGCAGGACGACCTTCGTCGTCGTGGGCGCGGTCGCGATCACGACCGCGACGATCACGACGACGAGCAAGAGCAACGCGAGCAGCGCCGGAATCAGCCGACCGCGCCGCCGTCGCGCTTCTGCCGGCGCCGCGGCGGCCGCCGGCGCCGCGGCGGCCGCGCGCCCGCGTGGCGCCCCCGCGCGCGGGCGGCGGGGCGTGACGGCGGTTGCGCCGCGGTCGGGCTCACGCGCGGAGTCGCGTCGCGTCGCCCCGAGCACGCTCGTCGCCTCGGTCGCCGGCGCCGGGCGGGCGCCCGCGGGACGCTCGCCCGGGGCGATCCCGTTCGCGCCGTCGCTGAGCGCGCGACCCATCTCGCGCGCGGTCGCGTAGCGCTCGCTCGGGTCGAGCGCGAGCGAGATCGCGACCGCCTCGGCCAGCTCCGGGCGCACGGCGGCGACGAGCGTGTCGAGCAGCGGCGGCGCCTCCTGCTGCTGCTTGAGCGCGAGCTCCGTCAGCGAGCTCGCCTCGTACGGCAGGCGGCCCGAGATCAGCTGGTAGGTGACGACGCCGAGCGCGTACAGGTCGGCGCGCGGGCCGGCCTCTTCGCCGCGCGCCTGCTCTGGCGCGAGGTACGCAGCCGTGCCGAGCACCGAGCCGACCTGCGTGATGCTCGACTGCTCGGTCGCCTTCGCGATGCCGAAGTCGGCGAGCTTGACCTCGCCCTCGCGCGAGCGCAGCAGGTTGCCGGGCTTGACGTCGCGGTGGACGACGCCGTGGCGGTGCGCGTAGTTCAGCCCCTCGCACGCCTGGTCGATGATCGCGATCGCCTCGTCGACCTCGACCCAGCCGTCATCGCGGAGCAGCTCGGCACACGACTGCCCCTCGATGTACTCCATCACGATGAAGTACTGCTCCGTCGCCTCGTCGCGCCCGGAGTCGAACACCTGCACGATGTTCGGGTGCACGAGCCGTGCCGCCGCCTGCGCCTCGCGCTGGAAGCGCGAGACGAACGTCGGGTCGTCCGCGAGGTGCTCGGCCAGCAGCTTGACCGCGACGCGCCGCTCGAGGCGAACGTCGAGCGCGAGGTGGACCGTCGACATCCCGCCGAACCCGAGGCGGCCCTCGACGCGGTAGCGCCCGGCGATCTCGACCGAGCTCATTTGCCGCCTTCTTTGCCGTGACCGTCGCCGCCCGCGCCCGCGCCGCCGGCGCCGCCGGCGCCTTCGCCGTGGCCCGCGCCGCCTTCGGCTTCGCCGGCGCGCGGTTCTTCGCCCGGCGCCGGCGTCCCGCCGCCGGGCCCCGACGGGGCCGGCGTCGTCGCCGGCGGCGTCGTCGACGTGCTCGTCGTCTGGGTTTCGGTGCTCGTCGGCGTGCTCGTAGTGGTGCTCGTCGTCGTCTTCGGCGTCGTCTGCGTCACCGTCGCCTGTGGCAACGGCTGCGCGCACAGGGCGAGCGAGCGCGTCCGCAGGTTTTCGATCCCGCGGCGCAGCGTGTCGCGCAGGCCCGAGTCGACGCTGCTCGGCAGCCGCGCGAAGTCCTGTTCGGTCTTCAGCAGCGCGCTTTCGGTCGCGGTGCAGTTGCCGTCGCCGGTTTCGGCAGCCTGTGCGACGACTTCGAAGTCGCCCTGCAGCGGGCCGGCGTCGCTCGTCGGGATCAGGCCCTTGCCCGAGCTCGAGCACGACACGAGCAGCGCCGCGCAGACCCCGAGCGCGGCAGCGGCGAGCGTGTGCGCGAGGAGCCGGCGCGCACGGGGCGCGAGCCGACGGCCGCGCGCGACGTTCGCGCGCGCGCGACGCGCGCGAGCCAGCAGAGAGAGGGAACGCACGGTCATTGACCGTACTCCAGGCGCTCGGCGAGCGAGTCCGGTAGGCGGGCCGCGCGGATCGCGGCGGCCGCGCCCGTGACGTCGTAGTCGGTGCGCATGAACGACGCCGACAGCCCGTCGAGATCGAGCAGCAGCCAGGACGCGCGCGGGTCACCGTCGCGTGGCTGACCGACGCTGCCGGGATTCAGCAGCCACTCGCCCCTCGCGATGTCGAGCTGCTCCTCGGCACGGCGCGGCTCGCCGGTCGCCGGCTCGCCCTCGTAGCGGACGAACGACAGCGCGACGTGCGAGTGGCCGACGAGGCATACGCGACTGGCCTGGCGGTCGAGGCACAGCTCGGCGAGCAGCGTCGAGAGGACGTACTCCCAGACGGGGTCCCGCGGGCTCGCGTGGTAGAGGCCGACCGCTTCACCGCGACCCCGCTCGTGCCCCTCGGGTCGCAGCGTCGTCAGGAACTCGAGGTTGCGCGGCGCGATCACCTCGCGCGTCCATTGCGCCGCGAGGCTCGCGCCGCGCGAGAACTCGTCCAGCGGGATCTCGCCGGTGACGGCGAGGTCGTGGTTGCCGGCAAGGCACACCGCCGCGTGCTCGCGCGCGAGCTCGACGCACGCGTCGGGGTCGGCTCCGTAGCCGACGAGATCGCCGAGGCACCACAACTCCGCGGCGTCGCTCGACGCGACCGCCTCGAGCGTCGCCTCGAAGGCCTGTCGGTTGGCGTGGATGTCGGAGATGACCGCGACCTTCATCGCGTCGCCGTCCGCGCCCGCGCGGGCCTACTCCTCCTCAGGTCCGGCCTCCGTGCCGCCGTACTCCGGCAGGTTCTTGATCCCCTCGCGCGTGCGCCACTTCGAATAGTTGTCCTCCATCGCGTCGATCAGCTCGCGCATGAAGCGCGGCGAGAGATTGACGCGCGAGACGACGACGCCCGGGACCTCGTCGGCCTCGACCTCGTGGTCGACGCGCGCGAACGTGACCGTGAACTCGTAGTCGGAGTGGCTGACGTTCGCGAAGTTCGCGTAGACGCCGCCCATGATCTCGGGAGACAGGTGAATGTTTATGTGGCGCTCGGCGCCTGAGTCTTGGTCGGTCACGCAGCTAGTATCGCAATCGCCGGGCGGGAACCGAATGACCGAGCCTCCTTCAACCGATCAGCAAGCCGACGCGGGGGCGCTGCTGAGGAGCGCGGCACCCTCGCTCGAAGCGTTGCGCGACGCCGTCCTGGACGCCGCGCGCGGACTCGGCTCCGCTGCGGCGGACGCCGACGGCGCTCCGATCTCCTCCGGCGGACGCGGCGGCGTCACGCTCGAGCGCCCGCCGCGGGCCGACTTCGGCGACTACTCGACGAACGCCGCGCTGCTGCTCGCGCCACGCCTCGGCACGGCGCCGCGCGAGGTCGCCGAGCGCCTTGGCGTCGAGCTGCAGGCCGCGCTCGGCGAGCGCCTGCAGCGCTTCGAGATCGCGGGTCCGGGCTTCCTGAACCTGTTCCTCGGCGATCCGTGGCTGCTCGGCGCGCTCGGTGCCGTGCTCGCCGCCGGTGAGGGGTTCGGCGCCGCCGCGCCGGCGCACGCCCAGCGCGTGCTGGTCGAATTCGTCTCGGCCAACCCGACCGGGCCGATGCACGTCGGGCACGCGCGCAACGCTGCCTACGGCGACGCGCTCGCGCGGATGCTCGAATTCGGCCGCGAGCGCGTCGAGCGCGAGTTCTACGTCAACGACGCCGGCAGCCAGGTGCGCACGTTCGGCGAGTCGGTCCGCGCCGCCGCGCGCGATCAGGCGCCGCCGGAGGGCGGCTACCAGGGCGACTACGTCGCCGAGCTCGCAGCGCGCCTGCCCGACGCCGCGACGAGCGACCCCGCCGAGCTCGGGCTCGCGGCCGTCGCCGCGATGGTCGAGGAGATCCGCGCGTCGCTGAGCGCGTTCGGCGTGCGCGAGTTCGACCGTTGGACCTATGAGAGCTCGTTGCACGAAGGCCGCCCGAGCCCCGTCGAGCGGACGCTCGCCCGGCTCGAGGAGCTCGGGCACACCTACGCGCACGACGGCGCGCTGTGGCTGCGCACGACGGCGTTCGGCGACGACAAGGACCGCGTGCTCGTGCGCTCGAGCGGCGAGCACACCTACTTCGCCTCGGACATCGCCTATCACGAGGCCAAGCGCGAGCGTGGCTTCGAGCGCCAGATAAACGTCTGGGGCGCCGACCATCACGGCTACGTCCCGCGGATGAAGGCGGCGTACGAGGCGCTCGGCGGCAACCCCGACGAGCTCGAGCTGCTGATCATGCAGCTCGTCCATCTGGTTCGCTCGGGCGAGCGCGCGCAGATGTCCAAGCGCGCGGGCGAGTTCGTCACGCTCGACGAGCTCGTCGTCGAGATCGGCGTCGACGCCGCGCGCTGGTATCTGCTCGCGCGCTCGCACGACACGACCGTCGACCTCGATCTCGATCTCGCGCGCAGCGAGTCGAGCGAGAACCCCGTCTATTACGTCCAGTACGCGCACGCGCGGATCGCCTCGGTGCTCGCGAAGGCAGGCTCCGAGCGCGTCGCCGCGGCGCTCGCCGAGGCCGTTGCGCACGCCCCGGAGGCCGACCCGCCGGCACCACACGGTGACGCGGCGGTCGCGCAACCGCCGCTGCACGCTTCCGAGCGCGCATTGATCAAGCAGCTGCTCGAGTTCCCTGTCGAGCTCGCGGCGGCGAGCGAGCGGCGCGCGCCGCACCGCGTCGCCGCCTACGCGCTCGAGCTCGCGCAGGGCTTCACGGCGTTCTACCGAGACTGCCGCGTGCTCGGCGCCGAGCCCGACGCGGTGCAATCGCGGCGCCTCGCGCTGTGCGTCGCGAGCAAGCGCACGATCGCCCGCTGCCTCGACCTGCTCGGGGTCAACGCCCCGGCGGAGATGTAGCTCAGTCGAAGCGCTCGAGGTCGGCGTCGAGCCGCTGGGCATCGGCGGCGCTGAGCGCCGCGGCCGGATCGCCCGAGCGAGCCTGCGCGCGCGCGCTGCGGCGCCAGCGCGGCAGCAGCACGGCGAGCACGACGAGCACCAGCAGGAGGACGCCGAGCGGCACGAGATACGCCGCGAGGTCGAACCCGCTGGCGCTCGGCAGCGCGAGCACCGCCGGCCCGTACTGCCCGACGAGCGCGCGCTTGATCGCCGCTTCGTCGCGGCCTTCGTCGATCAGGCCCTGGATGAACGCGCGCTCGCGGTCGGCCTGCGGCGACTCGGCGACCTCGAGCGGGATCTTGCACGTCACGCACATCACCTGCCGCTCGATCTGCGGCAGCGAAGCGCGCGGCGCGGCAGCGGCGGCGGCGGCGCCAGTGCAGAGGGCGAGCGACGCGAGCGCCAGCGCGAGCGCGGCGCGGGGACCGGCGCTCGAGCGCCAGGCTCGGCTGCGGTCGGCCACGCGCGCCGGCTCGCGGCGCGCGCTCACGAGCTCTGCGCGAGCGCGATCGCGCGGTCGAGGAACGCCTGGCCGATCTCGCCGCGCGAGATCGCCGTGATCTGCCCGCGGCGATCGATCACGAAGCTCTCGGGAAGCTGATCGGTGCCGTAGGAGTGCGCGAAGACGCCGTCGTTGTCGCGCAGGTTCGGGTAGGTCAGGTGGAAGCGCCGCACGAAGCCCAGCGAGTCGGGCGTCGCGTCGAGGTAGGTGACGCCGAGCACGGTCCCCCCGGCGCGTCGCAGGCGCGCCTGCGCGCGCTCGAGCAACGGTGCCTCGGTCTGGCACGGTTCGCACCACGAGGCCCAGAAGTTGAGGACGACGACCTTGCCCTCGAGCGCCGCGAGCATGCTCTCGCCGTGACCGCCGAGGACCGGCAGCGCGCGCGTCGCGTCCGGCGCGCGCGGGCGCTCGCCGTGCGCGACGCGCTCGTCGAGCGTGCGGCTGGCCGAGCGCGCCGTGACGCCGTAGATCAGAAGCCCGATCAGGCACGCGCCGACGAGCGTCACGAGGATCGGCGGCAGGCGGCGTTTCACGGCACCCAAGGGTAGAGCGCGGTCGCGTAAGATCAGCCGGTAACGCTGACGCGCGCGGCGGTAGCTCAGTTGGTAGAGCGCGAGCTTCCCAAGCTCGAGGTCACGGGTTCGAGACCCGTTCGCCGCTTACCGGGCCCGCGGTGGGACGCTCCCTCGGCGGCCTCCGCGACGCTCTCTTCTCTCGTCATCGACGGCGGCTTCGTGCGCGACGGCGTCGGCATCGGTGCGCCGGCTGTCGTCGCGCGCTCGTCGATCGCGGGCCGCGCGCTCGAAGTCGCACCCCGGAGGGGCATCGGCTGAGTCGAGCCGAGGCACGGCGATCGCGACAGGTGCGTACAGAAACAATAATGAGACTCAGTCCTATGTTATGGTTCGCGGCGCGTCAGACCGGCACCGTGATCGGTCGAGATCGAGGCCCGATGCACAACTCAGCCACCACCCGCAAGCTCACCGCTCTGCTGATCGTCCTGGCGCTCGCGGCGCTGATCGCCGGCTGCGGAAAAAGCGCGCCTGCAGGCTCGTTCGCCTCGACGGGCGCCTCCCACGGTGGCTTCGACGTCGTCGCCGGCGAGAACTTCTGGGGCAGCATCGCCGCTCAGCTCGCAGGCGAGAAGGCGACCGTCCAAAGCATCATCGTCAACCCTGGCACCGACCCACACAGCTATGAACCGACAGCGCAGGACGCCCGCACGCTCGCCTCCTCGAAGATGGCGATCGTCAACGGGATCGGCTACGACAAATGGATGTCCCAGGATCTCGCGGCGAGCGCATCGAGCGGGCGCGTCGTCCTCACGGTCGGCGATCTGCTCGGGCTCAAGGAGGGCGACAACCCGCACCAGTGGTACTCGCCGAGCAGCGTCTTCAAGGTGATCGACGGGATCGTCGCCGCCTACGACAGGCTCGACCCATCCGACAGCGCCTACTTCGCCCACCGCAAGCAGGCCTTCGAGACGTACGGCCTCGCCCGCTACGACCAGCTTCGCCAGGAGATCCGCTCGAGGTACAAGGGCGTCGCGATCGGCTACAGCGAGAGCATCTTCCAGCCGCTCGGCGAAGACCTGGGGCTGAGGCTGCTGACGCCCTACAGCTTCACCAAGGCGATCGCCGAGGGCACTGACGTGAGCGCGCAGGACAGGCAGACCGTCGACCGCCAGGCGCTCAGACGCGAAATCGAGGTCTGGGTCTACAACAGCCAGAACGTGACCCCCGATGTCCAGCGTGCGACGACGATCGCCGAGGCCCGGCAGATCCCGATCGCGACGGTCACCGAGACGCTCTCGCCGGCGTCGGACGACTTCCAGCAGTGGCAGGTCGCCGAGCTCGAAGGCCTGGCGGCGGCGCTGCACCGGGCGACCGGCAGGTGAGCGGCTAGGCGCCGTTGTAGGACGCCGGCGGCGGCGGATCGCCGCGGATCGCTGCGATCTCCGAGAGCAGCGACTGCGCCGAGGTGCCGCCGAGCACGCGCAGGCGCGGCAGCCGGTAGGCGTCTCCGGCGGGGCTGGCCCAGCCGGGGACGACCGTCGTCGATCCCTTGAAGCCGGCTGCCTTGACGGCCGCGATCACGGTCGCGTCGTAGTGGCCGGACGGATAGCAGAACCAGTTGACGGGCACGCCGTAACGATGTTGGAGCGTGGCGCGCCCGCCCGCGACCTGTTCGTGCAGCGCCTGCGCGTCGAGCGCGATCAGGTCGGCGTGGCTGATGCCCTGCGTGTCGAGCTCCCAGCCCGCGGCGATCAGGCCGCGCACCTCGGCTTCGCCGAGGCCGCCCTGCGAGGGCGGCAGGCCGGTCAGCTGGATGTTCTCGTCGCCGACCCAGCCGAGCGATCGCAGCACGGGCAGCGCGTTGCTGTACTGGGACTGGTACCCGTTGTCGAAGCTGACCACGATCGGCCTGCCGCGCGGGAGCGAGACGCCACGTCGCCAGTAGGCATCGAGCTCGTCGAGCGTGACCGAGCTCCAGCCGGCTGCCTTCAGCGCGTGCATCTGCGCGGCGAATTCCGCGGGCGTGACGTACAGCCCCGGAAACGGCGCGCCGCTGGGCGCAGGCGCGATCACGTGGTACATCAGGATCGGGACGGGCTCGGTGCCGGGGCGCCCGGTCGCGACGCCGCCGCCGCGGTCGGCGGGCGCCGATCGGCGCGCGCCGGCGTGGGCCGGCGCCGAACTCGTCGAGGCCCGGGGGGCGACGCCGCTCGTGCCTCCGGAGCCGGCGAGCGCGACGATCAGGATCGACGCAACGGCGAGGACCGCCGCAGCGAGCGCGAGCGCGGCGCGGCGCCTGCGGAGGGTCGCGCGTCGGCGCTCGTCACGGCGCGCGCGAAGGCTCTCGCTGTTCATTCGTGCGCCCTCGACAGGCGGTCGTCGTGCGGCTCGCGCATCGCTCGCAGGATACGCGCCCGACGGGATCAGGCAGCCCCGTTTATGAGACTGATTCTCGGGTCGGTGGTAGCCTCGAACGTGTGTCCCACAGCCACGAATCGACGCCGCCGGCCTTGCCTGCCGCACGTGCGCACGATCGCGCCCCGACTCTGCGCCCGCCTACACTTGCTCGCGTGAGCGCGCTCCCGGACCGAGCCACCTGGGCGGCGAGCGCCGCACGCGCGCTGAGCGACGCCGGCTACCGTCGCGGCGGCGCCCGCAGGGCGATCCTCGAGCTGCTCGACGAGCAGCCGTGCGCGCTCTCTGCGGTCGAGATCGAGCGCGCGCTGCTCGACCGCGGGCGCGAGGTATCGCGCGCGAGCGTCTACCGCGTGATGGACGAGCTCGAGGAGATCGGGCTCGTCCAGCGCGTCGAGATCGGACAGGGGATCGTCCGCTACGAGCCGGTGCGCGGCGGACCGGGACATCACCACCACCTCGTGTGCGACAGCTGCGGACGTCTGCAACCGTTCAGAGACGACGGCATCGAGCGCGCGATCAGGCGTCTGAGCGAGCGCCTGCCGGTGCAGGTCTCCGAGCACGAGGTCGTCCTGCACGGGGCGTGTGAGTCGTGCTCTGAGGATTGAAGCCGCCGCCGGCGGTCAGTCGCCGCTGAGGTTCGTCGGCAGCGGCTGGCCGCCGGGCGGCGGATCGTCGTGCAGCAGCTGCGGCACGGTGACGAGCGCATAGCCGCGCCTGCGCAGCGTGCGGATGATCGTCGGCAGCGCGGCGATCGTCTGCGAGCGATCGCCGCCGGCGTCGTGCATCAGGATGATCGCGCCCGGCTTCGCGCCTTCCAGCGCGCGCTGGACGATCACTTCTACGCCGGGTTGCCGATAGTCCTCGGTGTCGACCGACCACAGGACCATCAGCATCCGCATCTGGTGCAGCAGGTGGAAGGTGGTCGTGTTGAACGACCCGTACGGCGGCCGGAACAGCCGCGGTCGCGGCGCGCCGAGCAGTTCGATCCGCGCGGCCTGTTCGAACAGCTCTTCGTGCTGGTCGTGGGCGGTGAGCTGGGCGAGCATCGGGTGCGTCTCGGTGTGGTCGCCGATCACGAACCCGTCGCGGATCTCGCGTTCGGTCGAGGAGCTGAAATAGCGCAGCTCCTCGCCGATCACGAAGAACGTCGCCGGGGTGTGTTCGTGCTCGAGCACGTTCAGCACTTCGGGCGTGTACGGGCCCGGGCCGTCGTCGAACGTCAGCGCGATCTCGCGAGCGCCCGAGCCGCCGGCGCGGACGAACGGCGTGTAGGCGAGCGTCGAGTCGATCGCCTTCTGGCCGCGTTCGGCAGCGTCGAGGGCCGGCTCGGGCGGTGAGCTCGCATGTGCGGCGCGGGCCCGTGTGCTCGCGGACGACACGCCGCCGTGATGAGCGCCGACGAGCGCGACGACGAGCGCGATCACGACCAGCGCGAAGACCAGCGCGGCGACGAGCCGGCGCCGGCGGAAGCGCGCGCCGCGGCTCGGCTCGAGCCGAGCCAGCGGCGCCGAGGAAGGCGCCAGCTTGCGCGCGCGGCGCGGCTCGTCCTCGAAGTCCCAGTTCCAGCGCGGGCTCATCCGCCGATGCTAGTCGGCCGCACGATCGCGCGGACGCGCACGCCCCGCGCGACCCCGGTCGCGCGGGTAGAACGCCGTCCGCCGCGTTTTTCGCGAGAATCAGTCGATGCACGTGACGGCAAAGGCCGACTACGCGGTGCGCGCCGTGATCGAGCTCGCCAACAGCAGGCAGGACGCGCCGCGCAAGGTCGACGACGTAGCGCAGAGCCAGGGCATCCCCGTGTCGTTCCTCGAGAACATCCTCACGCAGCTGCGCTCGTCCGGCATCGTGCGCAGCCAGCGCGGCCCCGAAGGGGGGTACTGGCTGGCGAAGCCGGCCGACGAGGTGAGCCTCGCGCAGATCATCCGCGCCGTCGAGGGTCCGCTCGTGGGCGTCCGCGGGCAGCGCCCCGAGGAGATCGAGTACGTCGGCTCGGCCGAGGCGCTGCAGCAGGTTTGGATCGCGCTGCGCGCGAACCTGCGCAAAGTGCTCGAGCAAGTGACCGTCGCCGACGTCGCGGCCGGCAAGCTGCCGAAGGACGTGCTGGCCCTGACGCGCCAGGAGCAGGCGTGGGAAACACGCTAGTCGTCCCGGTCCCTGGAATAGGAGACAGCGCTTGCGGTGTGAGCCATCGCACACTTGACTTGGTCGGAGTCTCGCGATGCTGAGTGAGGCCGTTTGGGCGACTGGCCCGATGGGTACTTGCTCGTAGCCTCGTCCGGTCCGTGCCCACCGGCTGTCGAGAACCTCGATCGTCCCGGCCCTCGTCCACAGGAGATAGCTCGCCGATGACAGCACCCGGTCCATCTGCAGTTTCCGCGCCCCCTTCCAGCGACGCCGCCGAAACCGCCCTCGCCACAATCACCGCCACCGCCTCCCAGGAGCTCACCTTCTCCCTCGCCCTGACCCAGGAGCAGAAGGACATCCGCGATTGGGTCCACGGCTTCGCGGCCAACGTCGTGCGCCCGGCGGCGCACGAGTACGACGAGCGCGAGGAGACGCCCTGGCCGATCATCTCCGAGGCGGCGAAG
>FSVZ01000079.1_pt1 | contig 23560 bp, 22 predicted proteins | sample 1637881 | NCBI WGS metagenome assembly FSVZ01 (sample SAMEA3914789, study PRJEB12502) | metagenome | biome: forest; material: soil | place: Canada | collected 2011-07-03 | depth 0.3 m
AGCGGCGTGCGCAGCTCGATCGATCCGCGCCACAGCGTCGCGACCCAATTGAGGATCTTGACTCCGGTCGGCACGGCGATGAAGTACGAGCTGAGCATCACGAAGACGAGGATCGCCTCGGGGATCGGGGCCGTGAACATATGGTGCGCCCACGTGAGGAAGCCGAGGAACGCGATCGCGACGGTCGACGCGGCGATCGCCTTGTAGCCGAAGATCGGCTTGCGCGCGAAGACCGGCAGGATCTCGGAGATGATCCCGAAGCCGGGGAGCACCATGATGTAGACCTCGGGGTGCCCGAAGAACCAGAACAGGTGCTGCCAGAGCACGGCAGAGCCGCCGACGCCGGGGTCGAAGAAGTGGGTGCCGAAGTGGCGGTCGGTCAGCAGCATCGTGACGGCGCCGGCGATCACGGGCATCGCAAAGATGATCAGGACCGAGTAGACGAGGATCGTCCAGATGAACAGCGGCAGGCGTCCCCAGCTCATGCCCTTCGCGCGCATGTTGGCGATCGTCACGTAGAAGTTGATCGCGCCGAGGATCGAGGAGATGCCGGTCAGGTGGATCAGGTAGATCCACGCGTCCTCGCCGCCGGACGGCGAGAAGGTCGAGTTGGCGAGCGGCACGAAGCTGACCCAGCCGGCTTCGGGCGGGTTCCAGAAGACCGACGCGTAGAAGACGATGCCGCCGGCGAGCAGCAGCCAGTAGGAGAGCGCGTTCAGCCGCGGGAACGCCATGTCGCGAGCGCCGATCATCAACGGCACGAAGTAGTTCGCCAGCCCCGCCATCATCGGCACGACGAACAGGAAGATCATCGTCGTCCCGTGCATCGTGAACAGCTGGTTGTAGACGGTCGGCGTGACGAGCGTGTTGTTCGGCGCGCCGAGCTGCAGCCGCATCATCAGCGCCTCGACGCCGCCGAGGCAGAAGAAGACGAACGTCGTGACCATGTACATGATCCCGATCCGCTTGTGGTCGGTCGTCGTGACCCAGCTCGTCCAGCCGCGCGGCTCGGGCTTGACATCGTGCGCCGTTATGAGGGGGATCGGTGCGAGCTGGGTGGCCATGTGCGTGTGCGCTCTTCCTCGCTGTCCTAGGGGTTTTCGACTTGTCCGGCGCCGGTCTGGCCGCCGAGCTTGTGGCGCGCGGCCTTCGCCTGCTGGTTGGCTTCGGAGATCAGCTTCTTCTGGTATTCGAGCCACTGGTCGAACTGCGCCGGCGGCACCGCCTTGACCGTCGCGATCATGCGTGCGTGGCCGCGACCGCAGAGGATCGCGCACTGACCGCGGAAGACGCCGGGCTTTTCGACCTTGAACCACGTGTAGTTGTGGTAGCCAGGCACCGCCTGGAACTTGCCGCCGAGTTCGGGCACCCACCAGGAGTGCACGACGTCGGAGGAGACGATGTCGAGCGTGACCGTCGTTTTCGTCGGGACGACCATCTCCTCGTAGGAGTACGGCGCGCCGAGTCCGTCGGGTTCGCTCGCGCCGGGGTAGACGTACTGCCAGATGAACTGGCGCCCGATCACCTTGATGTTCAGCGCTTTGCCGTTGGGCGGGAGCTTGCGGCTCGAGCTCGCGTAGAGCAGGCCGCCGTCGGCACTCGCGAGGCGGTCGCCTTCGGCGCTCGAGTTCGGCGGGTTCTGGATCGCGGAGAGCTTCGCGAAGGTGACGATCGCGAGCGCGAGCAGGATCACGGCGGCGGCGACGGTCCAGCCGACCTCGAGGCGTGTGTTGCCGCGGATCTGCGCCGCGACGGATCCCTTGCGCGCGCGGAACCTGACGAGTGCATAGACGAGCGCGCCGACGACCGCGACGAAGATCACGAGCGCGATCACGAGCTCGATCTTGTAGAGGCTGTCGATTTCGTTCGCGTTGGACGAGCCGCCCGATTGCGGCGTGAAGAACGCGAGGGTCGCTGTCAGCAGTTGGCCCAAGGCGGCGGGGATTCTATTCAGGCCCGGACGGGAGGCGCTTGATGACGAATGACACGAGTGCGAGCGCGGGAGATGCGATCGTGCTGGGATCCGGCGATCGAGCTAGGAACCGGAGAAGCGCGGCTCGCGCTTCTCGGCGAAAGCGATCGCGCCCTCGAGGAAGTCGGCGCTGCCGGCCATCTCCCGCTGGATCTGCGCCTCGAGCTCGAGCTGCTCGTCGATCCGCGCGTACAGCCAGTTGTTGAGCTGGCGCTTGGCGGCGGCGTAGGAGCGCGTCGGGCCGGCCGCGAGACGAGCTGCGAGCGCCGCGGTCTCGCCGGCCAGCTCGCCGTCGGCGACGACGCGGTTGATCAGTCCCCACGCGAGCGCCTGCTCGGCGCCGAGGCGCTCGCCGAGCATCGCAAGCTCGCTCGCGCGCGCGAACCCGATCCGGCTCGGCACGAACAGCGAGGAGCCGCCGTCGGGGGCGAGGCCGATGTTGACGAACGCGAGCAGGAAGTAGGCGCTCTGGGAAGCGAGGATCAGATCGCAGCAGAGCGCCAGCGAGCAGCCGATCCCGACGGCCGGGCCATTGACGCTCGCGATCACGGGCTTCGGCATCTCGCGGATCTGCAGCATGATCGGGTGGTAGCGCTCGGTCAGGGTCCTGTAGACGTCCGGACGACCGTCGGGCGTCTGCTCGCCGCCGCTGATGTCCTTCAGGTCGGCGCCCGAGGAGAACGCGCGCCCACCGCCGGTGATCACGACCGCGCGAACCGACGCGTCCGCCGCAGCGCCGCGCAGCGCCGTCAGGAGGTCGACGCCGAACTGCGCGTTCCACGCGTTGAGCGCCTGCGGCCGGTTCAGCTCGATCGTCGCGGCGGCGCCGTCACGGTGCACGTTGACGGTCTGCAGTTGCCCGCTGGAGTCGTCCATCGGCTCTCCCTTCGACGCGCCGGTTCTGTTGCGTCCGGCGGTGACGCGCGCGCCCGCCGGCGCGCGTTGATCCTATGGTGTGTGCGATGGAGCGGCCCGTGATCGGACTTTGCACCGCGCTCGAGCGAGCGCGCTGGAGCGTCTGGGATCAGGAAGCCGTGCTGCTCCCGCGCAGCTACGTCGAAGCGGTCAACCGCGCCGGCGCGCTCGCGGTGCTGCTGCCGCCCGACCCCGGCGTCCTCGAGGAGCCGGAGGAGACGCTCGAGCTGCTCGACGGCCTGCTGCTCGCCGGCGGCGCCGACATCGACCCGGCGAGCTACGGGCAGGAGCCGCACGCCGAGACGCGGGACTCGGTGCCCGCACGCGACGCGTTCGAGATCGCGCTGACGCTCGCCGCGATCGAGCGCGACCTGCCGCTGCTCGGGATCTGCCGCGGGATGCAGCTGCTCAACGTCGCGCTCGGCGGCACGCTCGACCAGCACCTGCCCGAGCACCTCGGACACTCCGAGCACCGGCGCGTGATCGGCTCGTTCGACGGCTCCGACCACGACGTCGAGGTGCTCGACGGGACGCTCGCGTCCACGGTGATCGGCGCGCGGCGCCATCCGACCAAGTCGCACCATCACCAGGGCGTCGCGCGCCTCGGCGAGGGGCTGCGCGTCAGCGCGCGCTCGGCGATCGACGAGCTGGTCGAGGCGATCGAGCTGCCACAGCGCAGCTTCGTGCTCGGCGTGCAGTGGCACCCGGAGGCCGATCCGGGCAGCCCGGTCGTCGGCGGGCTGGTGCAAGCGGCGCGTGCGCACGCGCTCGCGCGCGGCGCCGCTCTTTGAGCTCGGCCCGCGCTCGGCGGCGTCCACGAGGCGGCCGAGGCCGCCCATATACTCGGCGCGGTGCGGCGCTCGAGCGCGATCAGGGCAACCGCCTGGGTGGTGGTCGCGGCCGGGATCGGAGCGCCACTCGCGCGCAAGCGGGTGAAGGCGCCGCGGCTCCTCTTGCAGGGCGTCGCCTTCGGCGCACCGCTCGGGCTGAGCGTCGCGATGCGACGCTCGCGCACGCGCGACGTCGCCGTCTGCGGCTTGCAGATGTGGGCCTACCTGGCCGCGTACAAGACACCGCACGACGACCCGCACGCGCAGGAGCGCCGGACGCACTTCGACTACCCGCTCGTCGCCGACCGCGTGCTCGGTCTCGGTCAGCTGCCTTCCGTTCGGCTGCAGCGCGCGCTCGCTCGGGTCGGCCCGGACGGCCCGGAATGGCGCGCGCTCGACGGCGTGCTCGTTTGGACGCACTGGCTCTGGTTCGCGATCCCGCACGGCGCCGTCGCGTACGTCCTGCTGCGCGACCCGGCGCGCTTTCCGCGAGCGGCGGCGCTGACGTACGCGGTGTTCGACGTCGGCGCGATGGTCTACTGGGTCCTGCCGACCGCGCCGCCGTGGTACGCCGAAGCGGGGCCGGGCGAACGCGAGGGCGTCATGTCGCAATCGCCCGCGGGCGCGCACGCCGTGCGGCGGATGATGGCCGAGTACGGCGAGGACTTCTGGCGTGACCGCTGGGGCCCGCTCTACAGTGTCTTCGGAGGTAATCCCCTGGCTGCGATGCCCTCGCTGCACTTCGCGACATCCCTGATGGCGGCGCTTCTGCTGGCAGAGGTGGGGCCCCTCGCGGGCACATTCGGCTTTGCCTACACGGTCACGCTCGGCTTCGCGCTCGTCTATCTCGGTGAGCACTACGCGGTCGACCTGCTCGCCGGCGCCGCGCTGACGGCGGCGGTGCGACGGCTCGCACCGCGGGCAGTGCCGCTCGCGCGACGCTTTGCGGGCGCTGTCGCGACGCTCGAGGCGCTCGCGCACGACGGAGCCCGAGCGGCCGCGTGAGCCGGACGCTCGAAGAGCCGCAGACGCAGGCGGCGGCGCCGGCGGGAGGCGGCGGCGGGGTGCACGAGGAGGAGATGCCGCGCGTCGTCCTGACGCGTCGGCGCGTGATCGGCTTCGTGCTGTTCGTCGCGACGATCATCGCGTTCTTCTACTTCGTCCTGCCGAAGCTCTCGAACGTCGGCACGACCGTGCACCGGATCGAAGGCGGCAACACCTGGTGGATCGCGATCGGCGTCGTGCTCGAGCTGCTCTCGTTCGCCGGCTACGTGATCCTGTTCCGCGCCGTGTTCGTGCGCGGCCGCGGGCAGATCGGATGGTCGGAGAGCTACGAGATCACGATGGCCGGTCTCGCCGCGACGCGCCTGTTCGCGGCGGCCGGCGCGGGGGGTGTCGCGCTGACGGCGTGGGCGCTGCGCCGCTCGGGGATGGACCGGCGCCTGGTCGCCTGCCGGATGGTCGCGTTCCTCGTGCTCCTGTACGTCGTCTATGCCGGCTCGTTGCTGATCGACGGGATCGGCCTCGCCTCAGGCCTGTTTCCCGGCGGCGGCCCGTTCGCGATCACGGTGATTCCGGCGATCGTCGCGGCGCTGCTGTTCGCCGGCGCCGGCGCCGTCGCGGCGCTGCCGGGTGACTTCGAGCGACGGCTGCAGCGCCGCGCCGACGGCTCGGGGCGGTTCGCGCACTGGCTCGCGCGCGCGGCAAGCGTCCCCGCGCTCGCCTCGAGCGGCGTGCGCACGGCGATCGGTCTCGTGCGCTCGCGCGACCCGGGGCTGCTCGGCGCGCTCGCGTGGTGGGGCTTCGACATCAGCGTTCTGTGGGCGATGTTCCACGCGTTCGGCTCGGCGCCGCCGTTCACCGTGATCTGGATGGCGTACTTCGTCGGGATGCTCGGCAACCTGCTGCCGCTGCCCGGCGGCCTCGGCGGCGTCGAAGGCGGGATGATCGGCGCGTTCGCGGCGTTCGGCGTCGACTTCAACCTCGCCGTGCTCGCTGTGATCGCCTATCGTGCGATCTCGTTCTGGCTGCCGACGCTGCCCGGCGCGATCGCTTACTTCCAGCTGCGACGCAAGGTCGCGCAGTGGCGCGAGGAGCAGGGCGAGCCGGCCTCGCCGGATGGTCGCGAGGAGCCGGTCGGGGCGGCGCGAGCGCTCGGCGCTGGGTGACAAACCCCAGTCTGGAGCTATACTTCATTTAGTGAAGTGTCGATTGGAGATGAGATGAGCGACGTCGAGAACGTGATCATCATCGGTAGCGGACCGGCCGGCTACACGGCGGCGCTGTACACGGCGCGCGCCAACCTGAAACCGCTCGTGTTCGAGGGCTTCGCGTGGGGTGGGCTGCTGCAGCAGACGACCGACGTCGAGAACTACCCGGGCTTCCCGGACGGGATCATGGGGCCCGAGATCATGCAGCGCTTTCGCGACCAAGCCGAGCGCTTCGGGGCGCGGCTGGAGACCGAGGACGTCGAACGCGTCGAGCTCGCGAGCGAGCCGGGCGGCGTGCACACGGTGTGGGTCGGCGAGGAGCAGCACCGCGCGCGCACGATCGTGCTGGCGATGGGCGCCGAGCACAAGAAGCTCGCCGTGCCCGGTGAGCAGGAGCTCTCAGGGCGTGGCGTCAGCTACTGCGCGACGTGTGATGCGGCGTTCTTCAGCGGCGCCTCGACGCTGATCGTCGGCGGCGGCGACTCGGCGATGGAGGAGGCGATCTTCCTCTCGAAGTTCGCCGAGAAAGTGACGGTCGTGCACCGACGCGCGGACTTCCGCGCCTCGAAGATCATGCTCGAGCGCGCGCGCGCGCAGGAGAACATCGAGTTGCTGACGCCGTACCTCGTCGACGAGTTCGTCGCCGGCGAGAGCGGCGCGCTCGGCCACGCGCGACTGAAGAACGCAGAGACGGGCGAGCTGCGCGAGCTGCTCGTGACCGGGGCGTTCATCGCCGTCGGCCACGAGCCGCAGTCGGGCCTCGTCGCCGGACAGGTCGAGCTCGACGAGAACGGCTACGTCAAGACCGACGGCTCCTCGACGCGCACGAACCGCCCCGGCGTGTTCGCGGCGGGCGACCTCGTCGACCACACCTACCGCCAGGCGATCACCGCCGCCGGGTCCGGTTGCGGGGCGGCGCTCGACGCCGAGTGGTATCTGCGCGACACGCCCGAGGTGCCGACGCCGGAGGGGATGCCCGAGGGCGACCTCGCCGAGGCGCAGTGGGCTGCGCCAGCAGTCGAGCCGGTCGACTCGCTCTAGACCGGCGCCGGCTGGCGCGTCGCGCCGTCTTCTAGAGCGCGCCCTCCAGCTCGAGCAGATAACGCTTGCGGTCGAGGCCGCCGCCGTAGCCGCCGAGCGCGCCGCCGCTGCGCAGGACGCGGTGGCACGGGACGACGATCGGGATCGGGTTGGCGCCGAGCGCGTTGCCGGCGGCGCGCGAGCCGCGCGGGCTGCCGGCCTCGGCGGCGACCTCGGCGTAGCTGAGCACACCGCCGTACGGGATCGCCGACGTCGCTCCGAGCACGCGCCGGCCGAACGGCCCGACGAGCGTCCAGTCGAGCGGCAGCGCGAACGCGCGCCGGCTGCCCTCGAAGTACTCGTCGAGCTCGCGCCGGATCGTGTCGAGCTGGCCGTCGGCCGCGACGACCCGCGGCGAGACGCGTAGCGCGAGGCGTTCGAGCACGCCGTCGACGTCCTCCTCGGGGAACGCGAGCTTGACGAGGCCGCGCTTCGTCGTCGCCGCGAGCAGCGGGCCGAACGGCGAGTCGACGGGCGCATAGCTGACGTCGGCGAGTCCCTGCTCGGCGATCCGCTGCGTCAGCCGCCGCGCTGGACCGGCCGAGCCCTCCTCCGGTTGCGAACGGCGCAGCGCCCGCTCGATCGGGTCGGGCTTCTGTGTGCTCTGAGTGTTCATGTCTGCACCACCTTTCTCAGCTTCGTCAGTCCCTCGTGCAACGAGCGACGTGCCGCGTCCTCCGAGCAGCCGATCGCGCTCGCGATGTCGCGGTGCGGCAGGTCGGCGACGTAGCGCAGCACGACCGCCGAGCGCTGGCGCGATGGCAGCGCGCTGACGGCACGCCAGAGCTCGTCGTCAGGCGCGAGCGCCTGCTCGTACACGCGCGGTGAGTCCGAGCGCGAGGGCTCGAGCGCGGCGACGTCGGCGACCGGCTGCGCGCTGCGCGCACGCGCGCGGTATGAGTCGAGCGCCTTGCGGTGCGCGATCGTCAGAACCCACGCGCGCACGTCCGAGCCGGGTCGCAGGCGCGGGTAGGCGCGCAGTGCTGCGACGAACGTCTCCTGGAAGCAGTCCTCGGCGTCGCTCGCGCCGACCGTCGAGACGAGGTAGCGCCAGACGACCTCGCGCTCGGCGTCGAGGAAGGCCTGAAATGGGGGCGGGGCGGTCGCGCTCATATAGCTACAACGACGGCCGGCGCCAGAACGTGAGGTCGCCGCCTCAGGTCTCGCTGTCGTAGTCGAAGAAGCCGGCACCGCTCGCGCGCCCGAGTCGGCCCGCCTGGACGAGTCGGCGCAGCGCCGGCGCCGGGCGGTAGCGCTCCTCGCGGTACTCGGCCCAGAGCGCGTCGAGCACGCTCAGCACGTGGTCGAGGCCGATCGTGTCGGCCCACGCGAGCGGGCCGCGCGGGTAGCTGAGGCCAAGCGTCATCCCCTTGTCGATGTCGTGCGCGCCGCCGACCCCCTCACCGAGCGCGAACGCGCACTCGTTGATCACCTGGCAGACGATCCGTCCGAGCACGAGCCCCGGTGCGTCGCCGACCCAGGCGACGTGCTTGCCGAGCGTCCCGAAGAAGCGCTCGGCGCGTGCCGCCGCGAGCGGCGAGGAGCTCTCGTTGCGCGTCAGCTCGACGAGGTTCGCGTCCTCGAACGGGACGAGCGCGTGAAAGCCGACGGCGCTGCCGGCGGGGTCGAGCGCGCCGAGCGAGCCGGCCTGGCAGAGCACGACGTGCGCGGCGCCCTGCGCGAGCGGCTGTGCGCCGCCGTCGCCGGCGATGGCGCCGGGCTCGCCCGGCGGCCGGCGGTCGCATTCGACGATCAGCGCCGGCAGCACGCCACCCGTCTCATCGTGCGGCGAGCGGACCTCGAAGCCGGCGTCCGAGGCCGCGTGGCGCAGCTCCTCGGCGAGCACGCCGGAGCCGTCGATCACGACGACGCCGTCGCCGCTGCCGGGCGTCCTCTGCTCGAGCGGCGGCGCGTCCTGCTCGCGGTGGCTCGAGCCGTCGTCCGGGTAGGTGTAGTAGCCGCGTCCGGTCTTGCGTCCGTGCAGACCCGCGGCGACATAGCGTGCGGCGATCGGCGACGGTCGCCAGCGCGGCTCGCCGAAGCTCTGCGCGAAGAAGCTCTGGGAGATCTCGAAGCCGACGTCGACGCCGACGAGGTCCATCAGCTCGAACGGCCCCATCCGAAACCCACCCTCGGCGCGGCAGATCCGGTCGATCGTCTCGACGTCGGCGATCCGCTCCTGCAGCAGGCGCAGCGCCTCCAGCCCGAACGGTCGGTTGCAGCGGTTGACGAGGAAGCCCGGCCCGTCGCTGGCATGGATCACGCTCTTGCCCATCGCGACGCCGGTCGCGTCGGCGAGCGCGAGCGCGCGTGCCGAGGACTGCTCTCCGGCGACGACCTCGAGCAGCGCCATCAGCGGCGCCGGGTTGAAGAAGTGCATCCCGACGACGCGCTCCGGGTTGCTCGCCGCCGGCGCGATCGCCGTCACGAGCAGCGACGAGGTGTTCGTCGCGAGCACGCACCGCTCGTCGACGATCTCCGAGAGCTGGCGGTAGAGCTCGTGCTTGAGCTCGACGCGCTCCGGCGCCGCCTCGATCACGAGCTCGCACGGCGCGAGCGCCGCCAGCGAGTCGACAGCCTCCAGCTGCGACGCCGCCCGCTCGGCCTGCTCGTCCGAGAGGCGCCCTTTCGCCGCTTCTTTCGCAAGGCCGTCGCGCGCGCGCCCGAGCCCGCGCTGGAGCGCGTCCGCCACCGGGTCGTGCAGCAGCGTACGCGCGCTCGAGCGCGCGGCGAGCTGGGCAATCCCCGAGCCCATCGTGCCGGCGCCGATCACGCCGATCACGCGCGCCGCCTCGGCGGCGTCAACATGGCCGGCTACGCCGGCCAAATCGTCATCGCTCCCTGCGGCCGATCGGACATTGCGAGGCTCTCGCGCCAGGCTCAGGCCGGCACCATCGCGCCGATGCCGGTCTTTTCGCGGCCGATGATCAGTTTCTGGATCTGCGAGGTCCCCTCGTACAGCGTCGTCACGCGCGCGTCGCGGTAGTAGCGCTCGACGGGGTGGTCGTCGACGTAGCCGGCGCCGCCGTGCACCTGGATCGCGAGGTTCGCGCACTCGAGCGACGCCTCGGTCGCGTGGAGCTTCGCGATCGACGTCTCGAGCGTGTTCGGGCGCCCCTTGTCCTTCAGCCAGCCGGCGCGCCAGACGAGCAGCCGCGAGGCGTCGGTCTTCAGCACCATGTCGGCGATCATCGCCTGCACGAGCTGGAAGCTCGCGATCGGGCGGCCGAACTGTTCGCGCTGCTTGGCGTAATTGACCGACTCGTCGACGCAGCCCTGGCAGATCCCGACGCAGCCTGCCGCGACCGAGTAGCGCCCGGAGTCGAGGTTCGACATCGCGACTTTGAAGCCCTGGCCGACCTCGCCGAGCACGTCGTCGTCGAATACCTCGACGTCTTCGAGTGAGATCGACGCCGTGTCGGAGGCGTGCAGGCCCATCTTGTGCTCGATCGTCTGCGCTTTGAAGCCGGGCTGGTCGGTGTCGACGAGGAAGCAGGCGAGGCCTTTGTGGCCGAGCTCCGGGTCGGTCTGCGCGAAGATCAGCGCGACCTTCGCGTAGTTGGCCATCGAGATCCACATCTTCGCGCCGTTGATCACCCAGCCGTTGTCCGTCTTCTTCGCGCGCGTCTTCTGGTTGGCCGCGTCGGAGCCGGTGTCGGGCTCGGTCAGCCCGAAGCAGCCGAGCCACTCGCCCGAGCACAGCTTTGGCAGGTACTTGTGCTTCTGCTCCTCCGTGCCCCATTTGAGGATGCCCGAGCAAACGAGCGAGGTCTGCACCGAGATGACCGTCCGGATCGCCGAGTCGCCGCGGCCGATTTCCTCGACGATCAGTCCGTATGAGACGTAGTCGAGGCCGGCGCCACCGTACTCCTGCGGCACGATCGCGCCGAGGTAGCCCTGCGCGGCGATCTTCTTCACGAGGTCCGTGTCGAAGTGGTGGTTGCGCGCGTTTTCGCGCGACTGCATGACGATCTCGTTGTTCGTGAAGTCACGCGCCGTGTCCTTGATCAGGCGCTGCTCGTCGCTCAGCTCGAAATCCATCCTCATGCCTCCCGGGTTAGCTTTGGTGTGGTCCACGGCGCCGTCACACGCCGCTCTATCTCCTCCGCGATCCCCTCGATCGGGATCCTCTCCTGCGCCAGCGAGTCGCGGTCCCTCAGCGTGACCGTGCGGTCACTGACGCTCTGGTGGTCGACCGTCAGGCAGAACGGAGTGCCGATCTCATCCTGCCGGCGGTAGCGCTTGCCGATCGAGCCGCCCTCGTCGTACTCGGCCTGAACCGCCGCGCGTACGGCACGGTGCAGGTCGTGCGCGAGCTCCGGCTGGCCCTCCTTGCGCAGCAGCGGCAGCACCGCGACCTTGACCGGCGCGAGGCGCGGGTGCAGCCGCAGCAGCGTCCTCGTCTCGCCGGCGCCCTCGCCCGCGCCCGGCACGACTTCCTCGTCGTAGGCGTCGACGAGGAACGCGAGCGTCGCGCGATCGGCGCCGGCCGCCGGCTCGATCACGTGCGGCACGTAGCGCTCGCCGCTCGCCTGGTCGAAGTACTCGAGCTTCTCGCCCGAGAACTCGGCGTGGCGAGAGAGATCGAAATCGCCGCGGTTGGCGATCCCCTCGAGCTCCGACCAACCGATTGGGAACAGGTATTCGACGTCGCTCGTGCCCGACGAGTAGTGCGACAGCTCCTCGGCGTCGTGAGCGCGCAGGCGCAGGTGATCCGGGCGGATGCCGAGGTTCGTGTACCACAGCTCGCGCTCGGCCAGCCAGTGCTCGAACCAGTCCTCCGCCTCGGCGGGCGGCACGAAGAACTCCATCTCCATTTGCTCGAACTCACGCGTGCGGAAGATGAAGTTGCCGGGAGTGATCTCGTTGCGGAACGACTTGCCGACCTGGGCGATCCCGAACGGCGGCTTCTTGCGCGCGAACTGCAGGACGTTCTTGAAGTTGATGAAGATCCCCTGCGCCGTCTCCGGGCGCAGGTAGGCGACCGAGCCCGACTCCTTGACCGGGCCGACCGTCGTCTCGAACATCAGGTTGAAGTCGCGCGCCTCGGTCAGCTCGCACTCGTCCGCTTCGCCGGGGTGCTTCGACGGTTTGCGCCCGCACTCGAGCTCCTGCAGGTGGTCGGCGCGGTAGCGCTTGCCGCACGTCTTGCAGTCCACCAGCGGGTCGGTGAAGCCTTCGAGGTGGCCGGAGGCCTCCCACACGCGTGGGTGCTGCAGGATCGCCGAGTCGATCGCGACGATGTCGTCGCGCTCGGTGATCATCGCGCGCCACCACTCGTTCTTGACGTTCTGCTTCAGCAGCACGCCGTAGTGGCCGAAGTCGTACGTCGAGCCGACGCCGCCGTAGATCTCAGACGAGGGGAAGACGAACCCGCGCCGCTTGCACAGCGCGACGATCTTCTCCATCGTCACGACGTCGTCTGTCAAAGGGGTCTCCAGGTCGTTCACGCGCGGTCCCGTCAGCTCCGCGGCGATCATAGGCGACGTCGCCGCATAAGATGGCGCGCCGTGGCGCGCATCCTGATCGTCGGTGGCGGCTGCCCCGGCCGGCGCCTGGCGGCGCGGCTGCTCGGCGACGGCCACGCCGTCCGGGTCACGACGCGCGCCGAGGCCGGGCGCGACGCGATCGAGGAAACCGGCGCCGAGTGCTGGCTCGGCACGCCCGACCGGCTCGCGACGATGCGCGGAGCGCTCGACCACGTGACGATCGCCTGCTGGATGCTCGCCGGCGCGCGCGGCGAGCGCGAGCAGCTGCACGCGCTGCACTCCTCCCGCCTGGAGTTCTTTCTGACGCAGGCGATCGACACGACCGTGCGCGGCTTCCTCTACGACGCGAGCGCCCGCGACGGCGGCTCGCAGGCCGTCATGCCGGCGATGCTCGCCGAGGGCGCGGGCGTCGTCGCGCGGGTGACCGAGCGCAACGCGATACCCGCCGCCGTGCTCGACGCGAGCGGCGGCGGGGACGCGGGCGCGGACTGGGGCGCCACGTGGATCGCCGCCGCGACGCGCGCGATCGACGCGCTGCTCGGCGGCGGCGTGCGGCCGCTCGTCGAGTCGCGCTGAGCGGCGGTCAAGCAGCGGCGCACGGCTGCCGATGAGGACCGGCATGGCCGGCTCGCGTCCCCGATACGGACTGGCGCTCTCCGCGCTCGGCGCGGTTCTCCTCGCCGTCGCGGTGTTCCTGCCGTGGTACGGCGTCAGCTTCACCGCGCGGGGCGTCGCGCTCGCGCAGCACGCCGGCGATCAGGCCGCGGCGCAGTACGGCAACGCGGCGCTGCAGTCCGTGATGTCCTCGCTGCACGCGAGCTTCGGCGGCCTCGTCGGCCACGAACTCGGCTCGCTCAGCGCGCACCAGGCGCTCAGCACGCTCAACGTCGTACTGCTGCTACTCGCCGGGCTCGCGGGCGCAATCGCGCTGATCGGCCTCGCCGGGCCGGCGGCTGCCTCGAGCGACGCCAATCGCGGTCCGCTCGCCGTGCTCGGCACGCTCGCCGCCGGGTGCGTGCTCTACCGGGTCGTCCAACCGCCCGAACCCGGCGGCGGCGCGATCGCGCTGTCGCTGCGCGAGGGCGCCTGGCTCGCACTGCTCGGCGCGCTCGCGATCGTCGCCGGCGCGCTCTGGCCGCGGCCGCGCGCGAGCGACGGACCGGTCGGCGCCGAGGATCTGCAGAGCGCCTGGGCCGGGCTCTCCGGCTGGACGCCCGAAGGCTGAGCGGCGCTCGGGGCGTATCGCGGGGTGGCCGCCCGGGCGCCTCGCTCGCGACGGGTCGGCGCCGCGCGTGACCCTGCGGGACCCTGCTCTCCGCTATCCTCAGACGTAATCTCCCTAAAGCCGATCAGGATTCATCAGAGGCGTGTGATCGGTTAAAGCGCTCGTGCTGAGCGAGCGGCTGCCTCGCGAAAGGAACACGACATGACGCTGCAACTTGGCGACACAGCGCCCGACTTCGAGGCCGAGACGACCGAGGGCCGGATCAAATTCCACGACTGGATCGGCGACTCGTGGGCGGTGCTCTTCTCGCACCCGAAGGACTTCACGCCGGTCTGCACGACCGAGCTCGGCTACATGGCCAACGCGAAGCCCGAGTTCGACCGGCGCAACGTGAAGATCATCGGCCTGTCGGTCGACGCGCTCGACAGGCACGAGGAGTGGGCGAAGGACATCGAGGAGACGCAGGGCACGGCCCCGAACTACCCGATCATCAGCGACAGCGACTTCAACGTCTCGAAGCTCTACGGGATGCTGCCGTCCGATACGTCCGGCGACGCCGGCGCGCGCACGCCGGCCGACAACCAGACCGTCCGCAACGTGTTCGTGATCGGCCCGGACAAGAAGGTCAAGCTGATCCTGATCTACCCGATGACGACAGGACGCAACTTCGACGAGGTGCTGCGCGTGATCGACTCGCTGCAGCTGACCGCCAAGCACAAGGTCGCGACGCCGGTCAACTGGAAGGAGGGCGAGCCGGTGATCATCGCCGGCTCGGTCTCCAATGACGAGGCGAAGGAGGCCTATCCGGACGGCTGGGAGGAGCCCCGCCCGTACATCCGGATCGTGCCGCAGCCGAGCAAGTCGAGCTAGCTCCCGCGGGGGGCTTGCTCAAGCGAGTGTGAGGCGGCCCTCGGGGCCGCCCGCCCGCAGACGCTCGATCAGGCTTTCGAGGATCCGGAACGTCGCGCCCCAGATCAGGTTGCCGTCGAGCACGTACGCGTCTGTCTCGAACGTGATCCCGCGGCGCTCGAGGCGCGTGCGCGTGCGGCTCTCGCGGAGCCCGTGGAGCGGCAGCTCGAGAACTGCGTCGACCTCGCGCGCTGAGACGCGCCAGCGCTGGCCCGGCTCGATCGCGCCGACGAACGGATGGATCAGGTAGCCGGTCGCGAACGTCGAGACCGGCGGCAGCTCGCCGAGCAGCTCGACGGCGTCGGGCGCCAGCCCGATCTCCTCTTCGGCCTCGCGCAGCGCCGTGGCGGCGAGGTCGGCGTCACTCGGGTCCGCGCGCCCGCCCGGGAACGAGATCTCGCCGGCGTGGCGGCGCAGGTCGGCGCGGCGGCGCGTCAGCACGACGTGCGGCGGCTCGCCCGCTGAGGTGACGAACAACGGCACCAGCACGGCTGCGAGCGTCCGCTCATGCGGGGCCGCCGAGTCCCGCGGGAGCGCGCTCTCGGCGCCAGGAGACAAAGCGGCTGCGCCGGGCGGCGCTCAGGCCGCCATGTGGACGCGCTCGACGCGCTCGAGGAACATGACCTCGCCTTCGAGCGCGCGATGCACGGGGCACTTCGTCGCGATCGCGCGCAGCCGCTCGACCTGATCCTCCGGGAGGTCGTCGGGCAGACGCGTCACGAGCTCGAACTTCGTCGGACAGCCGCGTTCGGCGGCGCTGTAGGAAACGTCGACCTCTACGTGGCCGATCTCCCAGCCCTTGCGCGCGGCGTACATCTCCATCGTGATCGCCGTGCACGACGCGAGGCTTGCGGCGAGCAGCTCCTGCGGGCTCGCGCCGACGTCCTGGCCTCCGGCGTCGTGCGGCTCGTCGACGACCATCTCGTGATCGCGCATCTGGACCGCGTGGCGGAAGCCAGCTCCGTCGCGGCGGACCGTCACCTTCATCCTCGTCAACCCGTCCGAACCACCCATTTTGCTCCTTTCGAGAACTGCCACTTACATGATACTCCGCGGCCGCCTACGAGAGCGGATTGAACAGCAGGCCGGTCAGGAGCTTGGGGTAGAAGTACGTCGACTTCGGGGGCATGTTCTCACCCGCGGCGGCTACCTCGCGAACTTGCGCGACAGGCGTCGGGCGCATCAGGAACGCGGCGTCGTACTCGCCCGAGCGCACGAAGCGCAGCGCCTCGTCGGCGTCGCGCGCGTAGAACAGCCCGTTGAAGTGCGAGATGTCCTCGTCGCTGTAGCCGAGCGCGCCCTTCAACAGCAACGTCTCCAGCACACCCGTGTCGAGGTGGCGGTAGGCCTCGGAGCGGTCGCTCAGCGCCGCGTCGGCGATCGCCTGATCCTTCAGCGTCAGGCGCAGCGGGCGCTGCTCGGCGGCGCTGAAGTAGCCGAGCTGCAGCGGCCCGTCACCCGGCGCCGGCGCGAGCTGCTCGAGCGGCACCTCGGTGATCTCGAAGTCCCGCTCGAGCTCCCCTGCGAGCGCGTCGCGCCGCGCCTCGTCGAGCCCGTTGACGAGGCGGTGCGTCGGGAACACGGTCAACCCTGGGTCCTCGAGCGCGACGAGGCACATCAGGATGTAGCGGTGCTCGTCGTTCGTCGCCGTGCCCGCCGCGTCGATCTCCTCCGCGTACGCCTGCATCGTCTCGTAGCGGTGGTGTCCGTCGGCGATCAACAGCTCCGCCTCGCGCGTCGCGGCCTGTGCAGCCGCGATCGCGCCGGCGTCGCTCACGCGCCAGACGCGGTGCACCGTTCCGTCGCCGTCGCTCACCTCGCCCCACGCGGGCTCCGACGTGAACGGCTCGAGCGCGCTCCACGCGGCGTCCTGCGGGTCGGAGAACAGCGAGAAGATCGGCGAGATGTTCGCGCGCGTCGCGCGCGTCAGGCGCAGGCGGTCCTCCTTCGGGCCCGGGTGCGTGCGCTCGTGCGGGCGCACGCGGCCCGGCCCGTAACCCTCGATCCGCACGCGGCAGAAGAACCCGCGCCGCGTGCGCCGTCGCCCGTCGGGCCCGGTGTACTCCTGCGTGTGCGCCCACAGCGCCGGACGCTCGTCACGCACGAGCGCGCCGCTCCGCTGCCAGTCCTCGAAGCGCTCACGCGCGGCCTCGTAGCGGTCGGGCTCGCCCTCCGGCAGGTCGATCGCGACGACGTTGAACGGCGAGCGTCCGAGCAGCTCGGCGCGCTGGCTCGCGTCGATCACGTCATACGGCGGCGCGACGACGTCGGCGAGCGGGCCGGCGACGGTCGCGTCGTAGTGCAGCGCGCGAAGCGGTTGGACGTCGGCCATGGAGCGACGCGCAGGCTAGCAGCGCGCCGGGCGCCCCACGCGCCGGGCGCCCCCACGTAGCTCGGCGCTCGCCGGGCCCAGGCCTGCGCACGGATCGATTCGGTTCGTGCGAGAGCCGGCGGTAGACTCGACCCCACGGGGCGTGGCGCAGCTTGGTAGCGCACCTGCTTTGGGAGCAGGGGGTCGCCGGTTCAAATCCGGCCGCCCCGACCATCTTGAGGACGGTCGAGCCGACCCGGTCGGCGGAGCGTGATGTCCTGTCCCCGGGACGCCTACGCGGCGCGGCCCCACGCGGGCTTTGCCGCAGCTCAGCGCATCCCGCAACACTCGTCGAGTTCGCGCCGGGCAGCGCCGTGGTCGCCGTAGCTTGTAGCGATGAAGCGCCGATTGCTGCTGCTGGCTGTGGCGAGTCTGATTTCGGCGCCTGTCAGCGCAGCAGCTGAAACTCCGACCGTTGCCGGTTGGGGCAGCAACTACCACTACGACCTGGGTGCCGGATACCGGAGCTCGATCAGCGCTGTTCCGCTGTTCGTCCAAGGGCTCTCGGGAGTCAAGCAGGTGGCGATCGGCGGCGGCTCGGGATTTGCGGTCCTTGAAAACGGAACGCTGGACGCCTGGGGTGGAAACGACTCTGGACAGCTGGGAAACGGGACCAAAGGCAAGAGCCCGCGTCCGCAGCCCGTCCCGGGCCTGACGGAAATCACGGCTGTTGCGGTAGCCGGAGAGCACGTGCTGGCGCTCCGCGCCAACGGTCATGTGTACGCGTGGGGCGGCGACACCTACGGAGAGCTCGGCAACGGCACGACCTGCAAAGGCAAGGAAAACTGCGCCCTCTGGCAAACGACGCCGATCGAAGTCGCGGGCATCACTACGGCTGTATCGGTGGCGACCGGTGGCGCCACGGACGCCGTCATCCTCCGGAACGGCAGCGTCGAGGCGTGGGGCGAAAACCTGCATGGCGAGATCGGCGACGGGACCTTCGTTGAAAAAACATCTCCCACCGTGATCAAGGGCCTGAACAACGTCAAGCAGGTCGCGATCGGCGGTCAGCCTACGCTCGGCGGCCACGCGCTGGCGTTGTTGAGCAATGGAACGGTCGAGTCCTGGGGTGGTGTTCTTCACCAGGGCATCGGCAACGTGACCGGCGAAGGGACGGCGACACCGACGCCTGTTCCCGGGCTCGGCAATGTCGTGCAGGTGTCGGCCGGATGGACGGACAGCGACGCGCTGCTGGCCAACGGGACGTTGCTCTCGTGGGGAGAAAACATCGAAGGCGAGCTTGGTCACAGGAGCACCGAAACCTGTGGACAGCGACGGGTGCCGTGTAGTCGCAAGCCCACGCCTGTGCCGGGCAGCTACACGAGTGTCAGCGCGTCGGGCTTCGAGTACACCGCAGCGGTCTCCGACAGGCACGTCTACACGTGGGGCAGGAACAGGTTCGGGAACCTCGGCAACGGCTCGACTGCGCCGACGCCGACGCCGACGCCGGTCGCCGGTCTGGGCAACGTGCTGCAGGCCGTAGCAGGCGAATGGCACGCGGCAGCGATTACGTCGTCGCCGCCTGTCGCGCCGAGCTTCGAAGTGCAAGGCGGGCCGCAGTCGGTGACGGCGACGTGGAGTTTGTCATCTCCGACGCCATGGGCAGTCAGCTGGCGCAAGATGCCTGCGAGCAGGCAGGAAAAGGGGGGATGGAGCAAACGCCTCTTTCTCTCGCCGTCAGCCGGAAGCTGGACCGTCAATGGGCTCGTTCCCGGTCAGCAGTATGAAGTGAAACTCGGGTCGAGCGTCAGCAGGGAAGTGATCGCGATCGGAACTGCGACATCGGCCGCTGCTCAAGCGACTTCGCCTCGCGAAGCGACGTCGAGCGAAGCCGCGGGCCTCGCGGTGCCGCTCGTCGACACGTCGCCGTCGCAAACAGGCGCTCCGGCTGCTGAACGTGAACCGAAGCCGAAGGAAGAACCGTCGCCTGCGGGCACGGTGCCGGAACGGGGCTGCGCAGCAGCCCAGGTGAACGGCGTCGGTCCCGAATGCCACGCAGAACGCCAGAGCCTCTGCCCCGAAGGAAGCTGCAGCTCGAACCCACCGCTCTGAGCCGCGCGAGCCGATCTCCCTTGCGATCGGCTCGCGCAACGGGTCGGGCCGCCCGGCTGGGCAGCCCGGCCAGTGCGATCGCGCTTGCTCAGCGCGGCTGCTTCGTGCTCACGGTGAGCGTGCTTCTGGCCGGGTTCGGCGTTCCGGTGAGTTCGAACAGGTACGGCGAGCTTTCGTTCACCGGAATGTTGTAGCCCTCTGTCGAGCCAGGTGCGAGGCTCACGGGGCCCGTTGGCCCGCTGAACGCCTGGGTGGTCGCCGTCGTGTTCGTGATCTGCAGGTAGATGTTCCCGGCCGTGAAGATCGCCGGGTACCTGTCGAGCAGCTTCAGCCTGCTGAAACCAGCGCCGTTGCGGGTCGAGACGATGTTGACCGTCGGCGGCGAGTAGTGCGTGAACGTGAAGCTGATCGGGCTCGTCGAGGTCGAGCTACCGACCGTGACGGTGACCGGGACGGTGCCTTCGGCGCCGTATGGGCTGAGCGCGGTGCAGAGCGTCGACGATTTGCATGCCACATTCGTCGCGGGCTGGGCGCCGAACGAAACCGTCGTCGCGCCGGGCGTCGTGCTGAAGCCGGTGCCGCGGATCGTGACCGACGTGGCCGCGAACTCCGGCCCCGTTTCGGGCGTGACTTTCGTGACGGTGACGGCGGCGGCGGCCGACGCGCTGGCGACGGCCAGCACGCTCAGCGACAGCGCCAGAGCGGTGATGACGGATAGACGCTTCGATCGATCGCGCAAGACGATCTCCTCCTTGGTCGATGCGGCATGTGCGCGGACCAAGTGCCCCGTCCCTCCAGACTGGCCCTCCCTGACCCCCGGCTAACGATGTCAGCGTACAGGACAAACGCGTCCTCGTGTAGCAATCTCGTGACCGGCCGGCGGGCGTAGGCCGATCGCCGTGGATCGGCCGAGTGCGCGCTCGCTCAGCGCGATTGTCGCTCGACGGCGCGCGGCCGCCCGGGGTTGGCCGCGCGCATCTGCGCGGTGCGGCGTCGCAGGCGGCGCATCAGCTCGCGCTCGGCTTCGGCGGCCTGGCGCGTGACGGCGCCGGCGAGATCGGTCGTTCCGCTCTGAACGACCCAGTAGTTGCTCGCCGCCTGCTTGACGGTCAATGGCTGTGCGTTGGGCATCGACGCTCACGCTAGCCGCCTCACGCGCACAGCGGTTGCCAGCGTGTGAACGTAAACGAATATCTGACTGTACGGTTGTCCGGTGGCGGTTCGCAGCGAGGAGATGGTCAAGCGAGTGACGCTGATCGCGTGCATCCTCGGCTCGGGCATCGCGCTGCTGGACGGCACCATCGTCAACGTCGCGTTGCCGACGATCCAGCGCGCGCTCGGCGGCGGCCTGGCGGCGCAGCAGTGGGTCGCCAACGGCTACCTGCTGACGCTCGGGTCGCTGATCCTCGTCGGCGGCTCGCTCGGCGACCTGTACGGCGAGCGGAAAGTGTTCGCGCTCGGCGTCGGCGGCTTTGGAATCGCCTCGGCGCTGTGCGCGGTCGCGCCGAGCATCGGCGTGCTGGTCGCGGCGCGCGCGCTGCAGGGGATCGCCGGCGCGCTGCTCGTTCCGAGCTCGCTCGCGGTGATCGTCAACACGTTCGGAGCATCCGAGCGCGGTGGCGCGATCGGCACGTGGACCGCGTGGGGCGCGATCGCCGGCGTGCTCGGTCCGCTGGCCGGCGGAGAGCTGCTGGCGATCGCGTCGTGGCGGTGGATCTTCGTGATCAACGTGCCGCTCGCGGCGGCGTGCGTCTGGCTGATCCTCTGGGCGATCCCACCGAGCGCCGTGCGCGACCGCGCGGGTCGGCACGTCGACTATCCGGGTGCGCTGCTGTGCGCGCTCGGCCTCGGCGGGCCGGTCTTCGCGCTGATCGAGCAGCCGCGGCTGGGCTGGTCGAGCGTCGAGGTCTTCGGGCCGCTGGTCGCAGGGATCGTGCTGCTGGGGTCCTTCGCGCTGTACGAGTCGCGCACGACGGACCCGATGCTGCCGCTCGTTCTGTTCCGCCGGCGGAACTTCTCGGCCGGCAACATCGAGACGTTCGCGATGTACGCCGGCCTCGCGATCCTGTTCTTCTTCCTCGTCCTGTTCCTCCAGCAGATCGGTGGCTACTCGCCGCTGAGGAGCGGCCTCGCGACGTTGCCGGCGACGATCACGATGTTCTTCCTCTCGCGACGCTTCGGCAAGCTCGCCGACCGCTTCGGCCCGCGCTTCTTCATGGGCGTCGGCCCGCTCGTCGCGGCGGCCGGCCTGCTGCTGTTCCAGGCGACCGGCGTGAAGGCGGAATATCTCTCCGAAGTGCTGCCGGCGCTGCTGATCTTCTCGCTCGGCCTGTCGATGACGGTCGCGCCGCTGACGGCGGCCGTGCTCGCCGGATCAGAGAAGGAGGCCGGGATCGCGTCCGGCGTCAACAACGCGATCGCGCGCGTCGCCGGGCTGCTCGGGACGGCGGCGGTCGGCGCGGCGATCGCGTCGTCGTTTGCCTCCTCGATCAACAGCCGCCTCTCGGGCGTCGTGCTCGGCGGCGCGGCGCGGGCGGCGGTCGCGGACGCGAAGCGCCTGCCGCTCGGGCTGCCGAGTCTCCACGGGATGCCGACGGCGCAGGCGCGCGCGATCAGGGCGGCCGCCGAAGGGGCGTCCCTGCACAGCTTCCACCTCGGGATGGCGATCGCAGCGGCGCTCGTCGCGCTCGGCGGGATCGTCGGCGGCCTCGGGATCCGCAACCCGCGAAGGCAGGAGGAGATCCGCGCGCAGAGCTGCGCCGGCGGCCAGCTCGTCGGCGCGAGCTCGGAGATCGACTGGCGCGAGCGCAGCCCCGCCGGCGGGCGGCCGGCGGGGGCGGCTCAGCCGACGGGCTCGCCGGCGTAGGCGCGCATCGCGTCGATGATCGGACCGAGCCGCTTGCCGCGCTCGGTCAGCCGGTACTCGACGGTCGGCGGGCTCGACGGGATCACGGTGCGCTCGACGAGTCCTGCCGCCTCGAGGTCGCGCAGGCGCTCGGAGAGCATCCTCGGCGAGATCCCGGCGACGGCCTCGGCGAACTCGTTGAAGCGCAGCGCACCGCTCAGCGCCGCGTAGATGATCGACAGCTGCCAGCGCCGCTCCAGGAGGTCCGCCGCCTGGCGGACCTCCGCTGGAACGGGCTTGCAGCGGTTAGGAGAGATGCGCGACATCGCGCGCCGGCTCCAGTGCGCGATCGAGCACCTCCTGGACGGTCATCACCGGGTGGAAGCTCATCTGATTGCGAACCTCCTCGGGGATCTCGTCCAGGTCGCCTCGGTTGCGCTCGGGCAGGATCACGTCGGTCAGGCCGGCTGCGTTGGCGGCGAGCGCCTTCTGCTTGAAGCCGCCGATCGGCAGCACTCGTCCCTGCAGCGTGACCTCTCCGGTCATGCCGACGGTGTGCTTGACCGGTCGTCCCGACAGCAGCGAGGCGAGCGCGGTGACCATCGTCACGCCTGCGCTCGGCCCGTCCTTGGGGATCGCGCCGGCCGGCACGTGCACGTGGAACTCGCGATTCTCGAAGGCGTGCTCGTCGATGCCGAGCTCCTCGGCGTGTCCGCGCACATACGAGAGCGCGATCCGCGCCGACTCCTTCATCACGTCGCCGAGCTGGCCGGTCAGGACGAGGCTGTTGCCAGACGACCCGCCGCCCTTCATCGCGGTGGCCTCGACGAACAGCACGTCTCCGCCGGCGCCCGTCACGGCGAGTCCGGTCGCCACGCCCGGCGTCGCCGTGCGCGCGGCCGACTCCTGGAAGACCTTCTGGCGACCGAGCGCATCGCGGACGGCCTCCACGTCGATCGTCACGGGAGCCTCGGCCTTACCCGAGGCGATCTTGGTCGCCGTCTTGCGCAGCACCGTGCCGAGCTCGCGCTCGAGGTTTCGTACACCGGCCTCGCGCGTGTACTCGCCGATGATCGTCCGAAGGATCTCATCGGAGATCTCGACCTCGTCCTCGCGCAGGCCGTTGCGGTCGCGCTGGCGCGGCCACAGGTAGCCCTTGGCGATCGCGAGCTTCTCTTCGGAGGTGTAGCCGTCGAAGCGGATCACCTCCATCCGGTCGAGCAGCGGTCCGGGGATCGTGTCGGCGACGTTCGCCGTCGCCAGGAACATCACCTGGCTGAGGTCGAGCTCGACGTCGAGGTAGTGGTCGCGGAAGGAGTGGTTCTGCGCGGGGTCGAGGACCTCGAGCAGGGCCGCGGAGGGGTCTCCGCGCCAGTCCGCGCCGACCTTGTCGACCTCGTCGAGCAGGATCACGGGGTTCATCGTCCCGGCGTCTCGCAGGGCACGCACGAGGCGGCCCGGCAGTGCGCCGATGTAGGTGCGTCGGTGTCCGCGGATCTCGGCCTCGTCACGCACGCCGCCGAGCGACATCCGTACGAATTCCCTGCCGGTCGCGCGAGCGATCGACTCGCCGATCGACGTCTTGCCGGTGCCCGGGGGACCGATCAGCGTGAGGATCGCGCCGGACTTGGGATCGGCCTCGATCCCGCGGTCCTCGCGCAG
>FSVZ01000095.1_pt1 | contig 23279 bp, 24 predicted proteins | sample 1637881 | NCBI WGS metagenome assembly FSVZ01 (sample SAMEA3914789, study PRJEB12502) | metagenome | biome: forest; material: soil | place: Canada | collected 2011-07-03 | depth 0.3 m
AGACAGGGCCGGGCCGCCTTCGCCGCCACCGCGGCCAAACAGCGCCTGGGCGCCGCCCGACCCCCCGAACCGGCGCGCGCCCGGTCCGCCGAACCCTCCACCGGCGCGCTGGATGTTCGCGGGGCCGCCTTCGGGGAACGTGCTGCTCGTCGCGTGACCGAGCGTGTCCACCGCCCAGACCGAAGGCGCGAGCAGCAGCGCCGCGACCCCGATGCCGGCGGCGGCCAGGCGGGCGCGGCGCGAGCGCGTGAGCGCCAGCGCAAGCGCGGCGAGCACGCAGATCGCGATCAGCGGCGGCGGCAGCCAGCTGAGCTGTCCTGGATAGTCGTGGAGCACGGCGAGCTCCGTCGCGACGCCGCCGGCGAGCGCGAGCGGGGCGAGCACGCGCGCGCCGCGGCCACCGATCATCTGCGCGGCGCCGGCGCCGACGAGCGCAGCCGCGAAGGGCGCGAGCAGCGAGACGTAGTAGGGGTGGAAGATCCCGCTCGCAAAGCTGAACAGGACGGCGGTCGTCAGGAACGCGCCGCCGACCGCGACGAGCCAGCCGCTGCGCGCGTCGGAGCGGCGCAGGCGCGTCAGCGCGAGCAGGCCGAGTCCGCTGACGAGGGCGAACCCAAGCAGCCAGCCGTCCTGGCCGCCGAGCGCGGAGTTGAGCAGACGCAGCGGACCGCTCGCGCCGCCGAACATGCTGCCGCCGATGCCGCCGGGGCCGCCCGCCTGGCCTTCGACGCGGCCGAGCCCGTTGTATTCGAAGATCAGCGAGAAAATGCTGTTGTCGCTCGTGCCAGAGATCCACGGACGGTCGGCGGCCGGCGTGAGCGCGACGAGCGCCGGCCAGGCGCCCGCGACGAGGGTCATCGCGGCGCCCCCGGCAAGCAGCTGGCGCAAGGCGCGGAACCTGCCGCGCGGCGCGACGAGCAGGTAAGCCAGCGCGATCCCGGGGACGACGACCAGCGCGACGAGCATCTTCGTCTCGAAGCCGAGGCCGACGCAGACGCCGGCCAGCACGAGCCAGCGCGTACGGCCGTCCTCGAGCGCGCGGACGGTGAACCAGAGCGCCGCCACACAGCACAGGACGAGCAGCGCGTCGGGGTTGTTGTGCCGCGAGATTGCGACCGTGATCGGCGTCACGGCGAGCGCGAGCCCGGCGACGAAGCCGCCGCCACGCCCGAAACGCCGGCGGACGAGGTCGTACGCGAGCGCGACGCTCGCGACGCCCATCAGCGCCTGCGGCACGAGCATGCTCAGCGGGTGGTAGCCGAACACGCGCACCGACAACGCTTGAACCCACAGCGCCAGCGGCGGCTTGTCGACGGTCATCACGCCGCTCGGATCGGCCGAGGCGAACAGGAAGTTGTGCCAGCTCGTGCTCATCGAGCGGACCGCGGCGCTGTAGTAGTCGTTGGCCCAGCCGTTGCGCCCGAGCGCCCACAGGTTGAGGCCCGCGGCGAGCGCGATCAGCGCGCTCAGCTCGGGGCGCGGCAGGCGCGAGGCGAGCGCCCGCAGGCGCTCGCGCGGCACGCCTGCGCCGCGGAGCGAGCCCTCGACGCTGGGTGCCGACGACGCCGCGGGTGCGGCGGAGGTGGACTGCCATGAGTAGCTCATGCGCGCCAGCATGGCGCCCGGGTGTAGGAGCAACGTAGGAGCGCGCTGAAACTTCCTAAAGACGGCGGCGCGCGACGGTCTTCGGATGTCCAGTGGCGTTCGCGCAATCTCCGACGAGGGTCCATACTCGCCCGGCGCCGGGTCGGGCAACCTTGGCGCACGCTGTTCGAGCTACGCCGTCCGTCGAAAGCGAGCGCGAGAGGGAGCAGATGGGACCAAGAACGCCACAGATCGTCGCCCTCGGAGGTGGCGGCTTCTCGATGGAGCGCGACAGCTCGCTGTTGGACGACTACGTTCTGTCGCTGACCGGCGCCGACCGCCCGCGCGTCTGCTTCCTGCCGACTGCCTCCGGCGACGCCGACCACTACATCGTGCGTTTCTACCGCCGCTTCGCGGCGAGTTGCGACGCGAGCCATGTCTCGCTGTTCCGGCGCGACCAGGGCACGGGCGGCGTCGAGGACCACTTCGCGAGCCACCTGTTGGCGCAGGACCTGATCTACGTCGGCGGCGGCAACGTCGTCAGTATGCTCGGCGCCTGGCGCGCACACGGCCTCGACGACGTGCTGTGCAAGGCGTGGCGCAAGGGAGTCGTCCTGTGCGGTCCCTCGGCGGGCTCGCTGTGCTGGTTCGACGAGGCGCTGAGCGCGTTCCACGGCGCGCCGCGCGGCGTCCGCGGCCTCGGCCTGCTGCCGTACTCGAACTGCGTCCACTACGACGCCGAGCCGGCGCGGCGAGCCGAGTACCACCGCTTCGTCGGCGACGGCATGCGCCCCGGCTTCGCCGCCGAGGACGGCGTCGCGCTGCACTTCCGCCGCACGCGACTGCGGCGCGTCGTCAGCTCGCGCCGCGACGGTCGCGCCTACCGCGTCGAGCACGCGGGCGACGGCGTCGTCGAGACGCCGCTCGAGGTGAGCTATCTCGGCGAGGAGGCGAACGTTCGCGAGGACGGCGATCAGCCCGTCGCGACGGCGCGGCGCGTGCGACGGCGCACGGCCCGCAGGTCGACCACGCACTCGGCGGCGGCGAGCGCGGGCGAGCGCCTGCCGGTGGCGCCCGAGCCCGTCCCGGCGTGAGCGCACGGCTCAAGACGTGAGCGCCGGTGCCGCGGTCCCGATCGGGGAGCGCCAGATCTTGGCGATGGGCGGCGGCGGCTTCACGATGGAGCCGAACAACCCGCTGCTCGACGACTTCGCGCTCTCGCTGACGCCGGCGAAGGAGCCGCGCGTCCTGTTCCTGCCGACGGCGTCGGGCGACACGACGGCGCAGATCAACGCGTTCCAGGCGCGCTTCGCCGACCGCTGGTGCGTGCACGAGCACCTGTCGCTGTTTCGGCTGCACGAAAGCAGGCGCCCGCTGGAGCAGATCGTGCTCGAGCAGGACGTGATCTACGTCGGCGGCGGCTCGATGCGAAACCTGCTTGCGATCTGGCGTGCGCACGGGCTCGACCGGATGCTCGTGCAGGCGTGGCGGTCGGGCACGGTGCTCGCCGGCCTCAGCGCCGGCGCGATGTGCTGGTTCCACGGCGGCGTCACGCGCTCGAGCGGCACGCCCGAGCCGTTTGCCGGCCTCGGCGTGCTCGACGGCTCGCTGACCGTCCACGCCGACGGCGAGCCCGAGCGCCTACCCGTCTGGCTGGCGAGCGTGCGCGACGGCACGCTGGAAGGCGGCTGGGCGCTCGACGACGGCGTCGGTCTGCTGTTCAAGGGCCTCCAGCTCGATCGCGTCGTCAGCTCGCGGCCGGGCGCCGGCGCGCAGCGCGTGGACCAGGTCGCCGGCGAGCTCGTGCGCCATCGGCTCGAGCCGGAGCTGCTCGGCAGCGGCACGCACGGCGCGCTCGTCGCCGAGGACGAGGCCGTGCAGGAGATGCGGCGCGTCCAGCGTATGCGCCGAGGCCTCGGCGAGCGTTGAGGGCCGCCGTCGCTCCCGCCGGCGCGGGAGCGCGCTATTCGACGACGGTCCCCGGCGCGAGACCGCCTTCTTCGACGCCGACGCCCCTGTGCGCCGCGTCCTCGTAGACCGCGACCGATTTGACGTCGAATTCGCGCGTACCGCCCGTGAAGCCGCTCTTACAGCCGCATTCTCTCAGCGCGTAGCTGAGGATCAGAGTCGCCCTCTCGGAGAGGTCAGCGCGCGCCGGGCCGACGTTGGTCGCCCACGGTTGGGGCGTCCCGTCGATCCACACGCTGTACGTGTTGTTCGGGTTGAGCTCGAACGTGTACGTATGAAACGCCAGCGACGGGTCGGCTTCGAAGCCGTGTTTGTCCGCACCCAACCCCGGGCGGGCGAACCACGCCGTGTACATCACGTCCGTTCTCCAGCCGGCCGTGTGCGACGCGCTCGCGCCGCCGCCCTCGAAGAAGTCAACCTCCGTGTCTTTCCAGGGCGGTCCGTTCGTCCACCATCCGGGGTCGGCCTCGCCGGAGTTCGGCGGGAACTTCGCGACCGCCTCGAACACAAGCGTCTGGCCTTTCCCGGGCGACCACTTGAAGAAGCGGTAGCCGCGGACCGGCTTGTTCTGGCCACGTAGCGTGCCGCAGAGGAAGTGCTTGGCACCCGGCGCCTGCGCGGCGGCGGTGTGCGTGCAGGTCAGCTTCAGGCCTTGGGCGGTCTCGCCGACGGCGCTCGGGTTCATCACCTCACGCTCGTCTTCGTTGAACCCGGCGCAGCTCGTCATGACGGCGCAGTTGTTCGGAAACCAGGTGTTGTCGTGTCCGCGACCCGCGCCGATCGGCTTGCCGAAGGCGTCCGCGTAGGCGACCGACCAGCCGCCGACCGGTGTCGGCGGTCCGGTCGGCACGGCGCTTACCGAGAGCGTTCGCGCGGGGCTGGCCTGTACGGCCCCCAGTTGTGGCTTCTGCTGATCGTGCGCGGTCACCGAGCCGCACCCGCTCAGGGCCGCAGCGACCAGAGCGACCGCGAGAGCCCCCCTCGCCGGCGCCGGCGTCGCCCCCGCTGGCCGCAATCTTCGATGTACGCCGGAGAGCAGGCGACGAGCGTAGCGCGCGCCGCTCCAGCGGCGCCGCACTCGGCTTCGACCAGGTGGAGCGACGAAGCGCTCGCCGGCGCTCAGTCGCCGCTCGGCGAAGATCCGCCGGGCGCGCTCGTCAGGTATGTGGCGCTGAGGTCCTCGTCGCCGTGTGCGGGCACGGCCTGCTCCATCCGAGCGGCGATCGTCGCGAGCACCGGCAGCTGGAGATGGTGACGCTCGGCGGCGGCGACCGCGAGCTTGGCGTCCTTCGTCGCGAGCTTGAGCGCGAACGTCGGCTCGAAGTCGCGTTCGATCATCGCCTTGCCCTTGATCCGCGCGTACGGCGCATCGAGCGCACCTCCGTCGATCGCGTCGAACAACAGCGACGGGTCCAGGCCGAGTCCCTCGGCGAGCGCGACCGACTCGGCGACGCCGGCGACGACGCTGACGAGCCACGCGTTGGTGACGAGCTTCAGGCGACTGCCGGCACCTGCCTCTCCGACCCACATCGTGCGCTGGCCGACGGCGTCGAAGACCGGCTGCACGCGCTCGTGCGCATCGTCTGGCCCGGACGCCATCACGACGAGCTTGCCTTCGGCGGCGGGTTGCTTGGTGCCGAGCACGGGCGCGTCGACAAAGGTGACGTGGTACTCGCGCGAGAGCTCGATGCAGCGCGCGGTCCCTTGCTCGCCGATCGTGCCCATCTGCGCCCAGACGGCGCCCTCGTGGGCGTGAGCGAGCGCGGGGTCATCGCCCCCGATCGTCGCGAGCACGGCGTCGGCGTCGGTCAGGATCGTCACGATCACCTCGGCGCTGGCGACGGCCTCGGCGACCGTCTCGCAGATCCGCGCGCCATCCTCGGCGAGCGGCGCGGCGCGCTCGCGCGAGCGGTTCCACGCGAGCAGCTCGATCCCGGCGCGGACGATGTTGCGCGCGATCCCGAAGCCCATCGTGCCGCCGGCGCCGAGCACCGCGACGGGTCCGCTCGACATTACGCCGGCCGTCCTCGCGAAAGCGCGACGGCGCTCACGGTCGCACGAACGTGTTCGGGTCCGGGCCGATCCGCGTGCCGGCGTCGAGCGCGGCGATCGCGTCGAGCTGCTCGGCGCTGAGCGCGAAGTCGAGCACGTCGAAGTTCTCGGCGATCCGCGCGGGCGTCGCGGACTTGGGGATCACGACGTTGCCGATCTGCAGGTGCCAGCGGATGATCGCCTGCGCGGGCGTCCTGCCGTGCGTCTGCGCGATCTCGACGATAACGGGGTCCTCGAGCTCGAGCCCCTGGCCGAGTGGGCTGTACGCCTCCGTAACGATCCCGAGCCGCTCGTGCTCGCGGCGCAGCCCGACCTGCTGGAAGTGCGGATGCAACTCGACCTGGTTGATCGCCGGCGTCACGCCCGTCTCGGCGATCACGCGCTCGAGGTGCTCGGGTTCGAAGTTCGAGACGCCGATCGAGCGCGCGAGGCCTTCATCCTGCAGCTCGATGAACGCGCGCCAGGTTTCGACGTAGCGCTCGTGCGCGGGCACCGGCCAGTGGATCAGATAGAGGTCGATGTGGGTCAGCTCGAGACGCTCGAGGCTCGCACGGCACGCGCGCTTGGCCTGCTCGTAGCCCTGGTCGTCGTTCCAGCACTTCGTCGTCAGGAAGTACTCGTCGCGCGCGAGGCCCGAGGCGTGCAGCGCCTGGCCGACGCCACCCTCGTTGCGGTACGCCGCGGCCGTGTCGAGATGACGGTAGCCGACCGACAGCGCCTCGGCGACGGCCTGCTCGGTCTCCTTCGGCGGCACCTGGAAGACGCCGAAGCCGAGCTGCGGGATCTGCTCGCCGGCTCCGAGCGCAAGGGTGGGGATCTGCTGGGCGGGAGAGCTCATGCGCGGTCAATGCCCACTATGCCCGATGCGAAACGCGCGTGCGTTCGGCGCGTATAGTCGCGGCATGGGAGGGTCGAGGCTGCAGGGCAAGGTCGCGTTGATAACGGGCGCGGCGGGCGGGATCGGCGCGGCGACGGCGCGGCGCTTCGCGCGGGAGGGGGCGTCGCTGCTGCTGAGCGACGCCGACGGCGAGCGAGCCGCACGGCTCGCGTCAGAGCTCGGCGCGGGCGCGTGCGCAAGCGCGCACGATGTCTCCTCGGAGCCCGACTGGGAGTCATTCGCAGGCCAGGCGCTCGAGCGCCACGGACGGATCGACGTGCTCGTCAACAACGCCGGCGTGTTCTTCGCGGCGCCGCTTGCGCAGACATCGCTCGAGGAGTTTCGCCGGGTGCTCGACGTCAACGTGCTCGGCGTGTTCCTCGGCATGCGCGCCGTCGCACCGGCGATGAGCGAGCGACGGGCCGGCTCGATCGTCAACGTCTCCTCGCTCGCAGGGCTGACGGGCAGCCCGTACCTGATCGCCTACGGCGCGAGCAAGTGGGCGGTTCGCGGGATGACGAAGACGGCGGCCAAGGAGCTCGCGCGAACGGGGGTGCGCGTCAACTCATTGCACCCGGGCCAGATCGACACGGAGATGAACGCGCGCCAGCGCGAGCGCACGCCGGAGCTCGTCGACAGGCTGATCGAGGCGGTGCCGCTGAAGCGGATCGGCGCCCCGCAGGAGGTCGCCGACGCGGCCGTCTACCTCGCCTCCGACGAGAGCCTGTACGTGACGGGCGCCGAGCTGGCGATCGACGGCGGCGCGTCCGCATGACGCCGTCCCCGGCGCACCTCGCGGCGCACGCCGGCGCGAGCGCAACTTCGACCACAAAGCCGAGGAGGCACGTAGATGAGCTCGAGCACAAACCGCCAGGTCCGTCTCGCCGCGCGCCCGTCAGGCCTGCCAAAACCCTCGGACTGGAGCCTCGTCGAAGAACCCGCGCCGGCGCCGGGCGAGGGCGAGTTCGTCGTCGCCGTCTCGCACATCTCGCTCGACCCGGCGATGCGCGGCTGGATGAACGCCGGCGCGTCCTACATCGACCCGGTCGAGGTCGGCGACGTGATGCGCGCGGGTTGCGTGGGGCGCGTGACGGCGTCGCAGCACGCCGGCTTCGAGGTCGGCGAGCACGTGTACGGCACGTTCGGCGTGCAGCAGCACGCGCTGTCGGACGGCGCCGGCGCGATCAAGGTCGACCCGGCGCTGGCGCCGCTGCCGACGTATCTCGGCACGCTCGGGATGACCGGCCTGACGGCCTATTTCGGGATGCTCGACGTCGCCAAGGTGCGCGACGGCGAGACGGTCGTCGTCTCGGGCGCAGCCGGCGCGGTCGGCAGCGTCGCGGGGCAGATCGCGAAGCTGAAGGGGGCCCGCGCCGTCGGGATCGCGGGCGGCGCCGAGAAGTGCGCCTGGCTCGTCGACGAGCTCGGCTTCGACGCGGCGATCGACTACAAGAGCGAGGACGTGCGCCGCGCGCTGCGTACGCACGCGCCGGACGGCGTCGACGTGTTCTTCGACAACGTCGGCGGCGAGATCCTCGATGCGGCGCTGACCCGGCTGGCGCGCGGCGCGCGGATCGTGATCTGCGGCGCCGTCTCGCAGTACAACGCGACCGAGCTCGTGCGCGGCCCGTCGAACTATCTCTCGCTGCTCGTGTTCCGCGCGACGATGACGGGGATGGTCGTGTCCGATTACGCCGCGCGCTTCGGCGAGGCGATCGGCGAGCTCGCGGGGTGGCTGCGCGATGGGCTGATCGTCTCGCGCGAGCACGTCGTCGAGGGTGGCGTCGAGGACTTCCACGAGACGCTGTTGAAGCTGTTCGCCGGCGAGAACGTCGGCAAGCTGGTCCTGCGCGTCGGCGGCGGCTGAGCACTCAGGGGGCCGGCAGCAGCGAGTGCACGAGCTCGCCCCAGCAGCGCCGCAGCTGCTCCTGGGACATCCCGAGCTCGCGCCGCTGGAACAGCACGAGCTCGCCGGCGAGCGCGCCGAGCAGGACGTCGGCGACATATCCGACCTCGCCGACGTAGCCGCCGTCGGCGAGCAGCGCTGTGACGTGCGCGCGGTAGACGGCGTAGACGCTGTGGCGCAGCCGCTCGCCGGGCGCGCCGTTCTCGGCGGCGAGCAGCAGGTCGCCCTGGATCTCGATGTGCTCGAACAGGCGCTCGCCGAACGCGATCAGGCGCTCGCGCGCCGGCGCGCCGGGCCCGAGCGGCGCGGGACCGCGGATGAAGTCGTCCTGCAGGCCGCGCTCGCGCTCGTCCAGCAGCGCCCGCATCAGCCCACAGCGGTCGCCGAAATGGCGAAACAGCGTTCCCTTGCCGACTCCGGCGGCGCAGGCGACCTGGTCCATCGTCAGCGTCGCGGCGCCGGAATCCGAGACGAGCCGCTCGGCCGCCGTGAGGATCGTCGCGTGATTGCGCGCCGCGTCCGCCCGCTCGCGCCGGGGCGGCGTGAGCATCGGCAGCGCGAACGGCTCCCGGTCGCCGTACACGACGGCGAGTCTACCTGCGCGATTTTCCGGACTGCGGTCCATTTGTGTTACGATAGCGGCTATGCGGACTTCAGTCCGCTATGTCGTCAAGCCGGCGTCGGCAGCGACCGGCCGGCACACCGTCAAGCGACACCCACCCGAGACAACAAGGAGGCCGCAATGTCAGCCCCGACAGCAGATACCCAGACGAAGCTCCCAACCGGCAGATGGACGCTCGACCCGACGCATTCGTCGGCGAGCTTTGCGATCAAGCACATGGTCGTCGCGACGTTCCGCGGCCGCTTCGACCAGTTCGACGCGACGCTCACCGTCGGTGAGGACGGCGCGGCGCGGCTCGACGGCACGGTCGACGCGCGCTCGATCGTCGTCAAGGACGAGAACCTCCAGGCACACCTCGGCTCGCCGGACTTCTTCGACGTCGAGCGCTACCCGGAGCTGCGCTTCTCCTCGAAGGAGATCCGCCGCAACGGCGAGGACCTCGTCGTCGACGGCGAGCTGACGATCAAGGACCAGACGCACCCCGTGCAGGCGCGCGGCACGATCACCGACCCGCACGAGACGCTGGGCGGCGCGATCAAGCTCGGCGTGACGCTCGAGACGGTGATCGACCGCACGCAGTTCGGCTTGGAGTGGAACGCGCCGCTGCCGAAAGGCGGCTTCGCGCTGGCCGAGGACGTCAAGCTGACGATCGAGCTCGAGCTCGCGCAGGCGGACGGCGAGTAGGCGAGCGAAGATGCGTGTTCTCGGGATCGCCGGTTCGCTGCGCCGCGACTCATACAACGCGCGCCTGCTTCGGGCGGCGGCGGCTCTGCTGCCGCCCGAAGCGCAGTTCGTCGAGTTCGAGGGCCTGAAGACGATCCCACCGTTCGACGAGGACGACGAGGGCGCCCCCGGGGCGGCCGTCGAGCACTGGCGCGAGCAGATCGAGCAGGCCGACGCGCTGCTGTTCGCGACGCCCGAGTACAACTCGTCGATCCCCGGCGCGCTGAAGAACGCCGTCGACTGGGCCTCGCGCCCATTCGGGAGCCCAGCGCTGATGAACAAGCCGGCGGCGGTGATCGGGACGAGCACGGGGATGTTCGGCGCGGTCTGGGCGCAGGCCGAGCTGCGCAAGTCGCTCGCGGCGGCCGGCGCACGCGTGATCGACCGCGAACTGCCGGTCCCCGACGCCGAGAGCGCGTTCGCAGAGGGCGGGGCGCTCGCCGAGCATGATCTGGAGCTGACGCTCGGCGAGATCGTCGCCGAGCTGATCGGCGAGTCACGCGAGCGCGCGGCTCTCGCCTGAGTTGCGAGCGGCGCGGGCGTCCGGTCGGGCGATGATCGTCCGACGATGGCGCTTCGCTGTTCGCCCGCGCATGGGCGCGAGCTCAGGATTACGTCTCTTCGACTTCGGCGGCGAGCTGCGCGAGGCTCACGTCGAGCGCATCGGCGAGTCGCCTGACGGTCATCCACCCAGGGTTGTTGATGCCACGCTCGATCCGCGAGAGCGCCGACGCCGTGATACCGGCGTCGAACGCGAGCTCCTCCTGGGTGATCTGGCGATCCTCGCGAAGCCGTTTGAGCAGCTCTGCGAGCACCGGGTCGGGCTGCTCGTGCACCTAAGAAACATCGCTGAGTCCTAGGGTCAATGTCCAGGGATTCTAGTCCTAGGACTTTCGGCTGTATAATCTGCTCGCTGCACGACTCATCCCCACAGATGGTCAAGTGCAACGTCGCGAACGTGCCTCGCATGAGAGTGCGCTGAGCGGCCGGGTCGACCGGAGGTCTCTGGGAGCTTGCCCCCGGGGACCTCCGGGAGGCCTTTCGTAGTGAGGCCGGGCTGGCGACTATCCGGCGCCGGCCAACTCGACGAGGCGCTCGGCGAGCTCGCGAGGGCGGGAGAGCATCGGCAGGTGGCCGCCGCTCATCTCATCGATCTCGAGGCCCAGTCGCTCACGCGCGATGCGCCGCTGGAACACCAGCGGAAACAGCCTGTCCTCGCTCGGCACGAGGACGCGCGTGCTGACCTCGGGCCACGCGGCGAGCGGCCAAGGCTCCGCGAACATGCCCTCGCCCGGCGCGCCACTGAAGCGCTCGTGCTCGCGCGCGACGGCAGGCTCGACATCGTGGAGGAAGACCTCGTCGAGCGCGTCGGGGCCCCAACTCCTGATCGGCCCGTGGCGCTCGAGCAGCCCCGCGATCGCCCGCTCGTGGTGGGTGTTCGCCCACCATTCCCCCGCTGTCTCTCCCGGACGCGGGACCATCGGGGCAAGGAGGATCAGGGGCGCGGTGGGAACCGCCGCCGCGACCAGCGGACCGGTGAACGCCCCGAGCGACTGTGCGACCACGACGAGATCGACGCGACGGGGAACGAAGGACGCGACGGCGCGAGCGTGATCGCTCGGTCGGGCGCTGCGGTCGTGAAGCGGGAGCGACGGGGCGATCGCTTCATGTCCGAGCGCTCCGAGCGCCTGGATCGTCGCGCGATACACGCGAGGGTCCGCGCCGGCACCGGGAATCAGCACGAACGTGGGCATCGGGGCATTCCTAAGAGCGATCGCTCAGCTTCACGAGGAGGCTCGCCGGATCGGCGCGAATGTGTGAACCGGATCATTGGTGGGAGGTCGATGACCGTTGCGTCGCACAAGATGACCTCGACGGCGGGCCGGAATCATCGGTGCTCGCAGCGGCTCCTCTCGCGGGCGCCGACCACACACGTGCCTGAGCACTCCGCGAATCAGGACGGCTGTCGCGCCGCCCGTCGCCGACGCGGGGGCGAGGATGGACGGGGATCGCGGGAAAGTCCTCGAAATCTCCGTGGCCCCCGATCCGGCGGCTTCACGAGGAGCGAGTTGGGGCCGAGCCGTCAGATGATGGAGCTTCCGAGCGACGCTGTCCGCAGCAAGCTCCGCAAGCAGCATCTACCGATCGATGGGAGCGACATCAACGCCTTCTGTAACCAGGCCTGGGAGGAACTACATCAGAAAGTAACTAAAGGAGAGCGCATCCTGTATGCGGAGCCTTATCTGGTTACTATCGCCTACCACGCCGCCGACGAGCTCCTAGCCGACTGGTGGCACCCAACGGCATCGAGCGCGTCGCGGAACGAGCTGAGCGTTGACCTCATCTGAAATGAGAGGCGAGCTCGACTTATCGACCGTCAGTTCTCTCACCTTGCTGCTTACCACACGGGCGCCCATGTAACGCAGATCGGTTGCATAGCTCAATCCGGCGATGTCCTCGTAAAGCAGCCGGAGCACGAGCTCGCTCCGCGGCCTGAGATCACCGGTTAGTGGCTCGAATATGATCGCATTCGATTGGCCCTTGCTAAGGCCCTCGACGGGGTGTGTCGTCCAGCCACTACCGAAGACTGTTCCCTCGTCTCTCGTCTCTGTGCCGCCGCGGATGTTCAGCGCCGGTCCAGCACCTATGTTCTGTATGGGCACGATCAGTTTCCCCTTGTGCAGGGCCGGACCTGCGGCAGCATCGGAAATGACGCCGCCGCGATACACCACCTGACGCGAAATCGTGTCAGACACAACGACGGGGCGATAGGACTGCTGAACGCTGAACTGCGTCACTCGCAACGTTCGCCATGCAACCCCTTGCCAACACAAAGGTGGCGATGGCCAGACCCAACGTGCCAATGCCAACAATCGCTTCCACGCGCAGATGATGCTCCACGGCACGGTCGACCCGACCACAGAGCATCCCATCACCGGACAAGGTCGCAGCCCGAGTGCTATCCAACGTCAGGTGACACTCAAGGTAGCCGACCATCCCATCCCAAGCCAGGACTACGGTGCCTTGCATGGACGAGCGCAAGCTCCTCATGCGCATGGCACGTGGCACGGTGGCCAACGTGGCCTTCGCCGATCTACAGCGTCTCGCCGAAGCGCTCGGCTTTGAGCTACTACGTGTCAGCGGCAGCCATCACGTCTTCGCCCATCCGGACATCTCGGAGCTCATCAACCTCCAAGCGGTGCGCGGCCAAGCCAAGCCGTACCAGATTCGCCAGCTCCTAAGACTGGTAGAGCGCTACGATCTGAAGCTGAGGGATCAAAGATGAGCGACTACCACATCAATGTCTTCTACAGCGACGAAGATTCAGCTTATGTGGCTGATATCCCCGACTTGGAGGCGTGCTCGGCGTTTGGCTCAAGTGCCGAGGAGGCCCTTGCCGAGGTCGAGTTGGCCAAGGAGGCCTGGCTCAGCGCCGCTCAAGAGGCTGGGCGTCCCATCCCCGCGCCGCGCTATCGTCCTGCGATCTACACGCGGTAGAGCCCGACGGACATCACTCGGCACGGACTTCTGCCAAAACAGGGACGGAGGGGGAGAGATTCGAACTCTCGGTACGCCAATCAGGCGCACAACGGTTTTCGAGACCGCCGCATTCAACCGCTCTGCCACCCCTCCATGACCTCGACGGAGGACAGGCGGCTGATCTTAGTCGACTCGCAGAGCCCCCCGCGGCGTGCGCGGACCTCGCCCCGCGCGTCACGCCCGGGGGCGTGAGCGATGACGAGCGGCGCCGCTCGCCGCTCAGCGGCGCGAGGCGAAGAAGGAGCTGAGCAGTTCGCCGCACTCCGGCGCGAGCAGGCCGGCGGCGAGCTGCGGGCGATGGTTCAGGCGCGGCTCGCCGAGCACGTCGAGCACGCTGCCGCATGCGCCCGCCTTCGGATCGGTTGCGCCGTAGACGACGCGCGCGACGCGCGCGAGCACGATCGCACCTGCGCACATCGCGCAGGGCTCGAGCGTCACGTAGATCACGGTGTCGAGCAGCCGCCACGACCCGATCGCGCGCGCCGCGTCGCGCAGCGCGAGGACCTCGGCGTGCGCCGTCGGATCCTGGCGCAGCTCGCGCTCGTTGTGCGCGGCCGCGAGCAGCTCGCCCTCGCGCACGACGACCGCTCCGATCGGCACGTCCTCGTGCTCGCTCGCGCGCTGCGCCTCACGCAGCGCCAGGCGCATGAAGTAGTCCTCGCGTGGGAAGAAGCGCTCACTCATTCGAACTCGCCGCGCGCTCTGCGACAGTGCGGTGCCGCCGGCAGCGCCCGGCCGCATCATCATTATCGAAGAACCGGCCATGGCACCTCGGATTCACCCCCCCTCCTCCCGCGCCGCCGTGCGCGTCGTGCTGCTCGCGCTCGTCTGTGCGACGACGGGCGGGCTCGCACAGGCGGCGCTCGCGCGCGCGACGCCAGCCGCGTACACGCCGGGCCGGATCCTCGTCAAGTACCTCGCCACGACCACGCCGCGCGCACGCGCGGCTGCTGCCCATGCTGCCGGCGCCGGCGACCCGGTCGCGACCGCCCCGCAGACGCGGCTCCTGCGCCTCGCGCCCGGCGTCGGCGTCGGCGCCGCGCTGCACGCGCTGCGCGGCCGTCCGGAAGTCGCATGGGCCGTCCCGGACTACCGCGCGCACGCCACCGGCGGCCTGATTCCGAACGACCGCGGCCAGGGGGCACAAGACGGCGACTGGCAGCAGCTGCAGTGGAACTTCGTCGGGCCGTTCGGAGTGAACGCGCCGCAGGCCTGGGCGAACGTCGCCGCCGACGGCGCGCCCGGCGGCAGGGGCGTGACCGTCGCGGTGCTCGACACGGGCGTCGCCTACACGACGCACGGCCGCTTCCTGCGCTCGCCGGACTTCTCGCGCTACACGTTCGTCGGCGGCTACGACTTCATCGCGCACGACCACTTCCCGGAGGACCGCAATGGCCACGGGACGTTTGTCGCCGGCACGATCGCCGAGGCGACGGACAATCACTACGGACTCACCGGTCTTGCGTTCGCGGCGCGGATCATGCCGGTGCGCGTGCTCGACAGCCAGGGCGAAGGCGAAGCGTCGACGATCGCCGAAGGCGTGCGCTACGCCGTCAACCACGGCGCGCGCGTGATCAACCTGAGCCTCGAGTTCTCCAGCAACGTGACGGCGAGTGACATCCCCGAGCTGATCGAAGCGCTGCGCTACGCGCGCCGGCGCGGCGTCCTCGTCGTCGCCGCCGCGGGCAACGAGGCGCACACGGCGATCGCCTACCCGGCACGCGCGCCCGACGTCGTCGCGGTCGGCGCGACGACCGAACACGGCTGCCTCGCCGACTACTCGAACGATGGCTCGGGGCTGACGCTGGTCGCGCCGGGCGGCGGCGCCGACGCAAACCTCCCGGGCGACCCGAACTGCCACCCGGAAGGGCCGCCGGGGCGCGACGTCTATCAGGTCACCTTCACCGGCTCCTCGGTGCGGCGGTTCGGGATGCCGTCGGGTTACGAAGGCACGTCGATGGCCGCGCCGCACGTCTCGGCGACCGCCGCGCTGATCATCGCCAGCGGCGTGCTCGGGCGCCACCCGACGCCGGCGCAGCTCGTCGCGCGCCTGCGCGCGACGGCGCGCAGGCTCGGCGGTGGTGGTGACGAAGCGCTCTACGGCGCCGGGCTCGTCGACGCCGCCGCGGCCACCGCGGCGAGCGGGCCGGGCGCGGTCGCCGGCGGCTGACGCCCGAGCACGGCAGTGCACGAGCCCGCGCAGATCCACGGCTCGCCGATCGACGCCGGCGCGCCGGATCCCGCGCCGGCGCGCTGCGAGATCGCGGTCGTCGGCGGAGGGATCCTCGGGCTCGCAGTCGCGCGCGAGCTGACCCGCCGCCACCCGCACGCGTCGGTCTGTGTGTTCGAGCGCGAGCGCGAGCTCGCCGCACACCAGACCGGACACAGCTCGGGCGTGGTCCACGCCGGCGTCTACTACCGTCCGGGCTCGCTGAAGGCGCGACTCTGCACGCGCGGCGCGCGCGCCCTGTACGACTACTGCGAGCAGCGCGCGATCGCGCACGAGCGCTGCGGCAAGCTGGTCGTCGCGACGAGCGAGGCCGAGCTGCCGCGCCTGCGCGAGATCGCGCGGCGGGCGCACGCCAACGGGGTGCCGCAACTGCGCTGGCTCGAGGGCGCCGAGATCGCGCGCGTCGAGCCGCACGCGCGCGGGCTCGCGGCGCTGCACTCGCCGAGCACGGGCATCGTCGACTTCGGCGTCGTCGCACGCTCCTACGCAGCCGATCTGCTCGCCGCCGGCGGCGAGCTCGCGCGCGGCTGCGAGGTCCGCTCGGTCCGCGCCGGTCCGCGCTCGCTGGTGCTGTCGCACGGCGGCGGCGAGACCCAGGCGTCGCACGCGATCTTCTGCGCCGGCGCCTGGGCTGACCGGCTCGCGCGCGCGGCCGGCGCCAGCGCGGACCCACGGATCGTGCCGTTCCGCGGCGCCTACCTGGGGCTGAAGCCGGCGCGGCGAGCGCTCGTCCGCGCCCTGATCTACCCGACGCCGGACCCGGCGCTGCCGTTCCTCGGCGTGCACGCTACGCGACACCTCGACGGCGCGGTCCTGATCGGCCCGACGGCGCTGATCGCCGGCGCGCGCGACGCGTACAGCCTGCGCACGCTGCGCGTCGAGGACCTGCGCGAGACGCTCGCGTGGCCCGGAACGTGGCGCCTGCTACGCCGCCACTGGCCGGCCGCGATCGGCGAGCTGCAGCGCGCGAGCTCGCGCGCGGCGCTCGTCGCGGCCGCCGCGCGCCTCGTGCCCGAGCTCCGTAGCGACGACGTCGAAGCCGGCTTCGCCGGCGTGCGCGCGCAGGCGCTGACGCGCGGCGGCCGGCTGCTCGACGACTTCGCCTTCTCGAGCGGCGAGCGGATCCTGCACGTTCGCAATGCGCCGTCGCCTGCCGCGACGGCGTCGCTGGCGATCGCCGAGCACGTCTGCGAGCAGGCCGAGCGTACGCTCGGCCTGGGCCGCTGAGCGCTGTTAGCCTTCGCGCGATGCCCCCCACCGGCGGACCTCGCGTGTTGGGCGTCTCGATCCCCGACGTCAGCGACTGGCGCGAGCCGATGCCACAGGGTCAGTGGTCGCTGTTCTTCGCCGCGCTCGCGCGGCGCTTCGAGCTCGTCGACGTGATCCGACCCGAGCTGTCGGACGCGCAGCGCTACCTGAACCTCGCCCGCACGTTCGATCCGCGCAAGCGTCGCTGGAAAGCGCACGCCGGTTTCAACGAGTCTGTCGCAACGAAACGAACGCAGGCCGTCGAGGACGCGCTCGCGCGCTACCGCGGGGGCTTCGACTTGATCGTGCAGGTTCAGACGGTCTGCGCACCCGGCTTCGGACGGGAGCGCGTGCCGTACGTGGTCTACACCGACAACACGATGGCGCTGACGCAAAGCCAATACCCGGCGTGGGCGCCGCTGTCGGCGAAGGCCGCCGACTGGTGGATGCGCTACGAGGCCCAGGTCTGCCGCTCGGCCGCGGCCGTCTTCACCTTCAGCGAGTTCGCCCGCCACTCGGTGATCGAGGACTACGGCGATGCGCCCGAGCACGTGAGCTCGATCGGCGCCGGCGCTAACCAGATGCTCGAGGTGCTGGGCGAGAAGGACTACGCGCGCCAGCGCGCGCTGTTCGTCGGCGTCGACTTCGAGCGCAAGGGCGGATCGGTGCTGCTCGAGGCGTGGCCGCGCGTGCGCGAGCGCCTGCCCGACGCCGAGCTGATCATCGCCGGCCCCGCGAAGGAGTCCGCGCCCCAGCTCCCAGACGGCGTCTGCTGGACCGGCTGGATCGACCGCGCGGGCCTCGCCGAGCTGTATCGATCGGCATCGGTGTTCGTGCTGCCCTCGACGTTCGACCCATGCCCGAACGTCCTGCGCGAGGCGATGGGCTACGGGCTGCCCTGCATCGGCGCCTCGTGCTGCGCGATCCCGGAGATCATCGACGACGGCGAGACCGGCAGGGTCGTGCCAACGCGTGCTCCCGAGCAGCTCGCGAGCGCGTTGATCGAGCTGCTCTCCGATCCCGCCAAGACGGCCGAGATGGGGCGCACGGCGCACGCCAAGGTCCTCCGCGAGGGCCGCTGGAGCGACGTCGTCGATCGGCTCGCGGCGCAGCTCCAGCTCGACCCGGGAGCGCCGGTTGGCCTGGACGCCGGCTAGGAGCGCCACCGCCGGATCGCTCGCCGTCGCGTTCGCGGCCGGCCTTCTGGCGTGCGGGAGCGCCTCGGCCGCGCCGTGCAGCCTGATCGCATCGCCGACCGGCTCCGACCGAGCCTCCGGGACGCTCGCGCGGCCCTTCAGGACGGTGCAGCGGCTCGCCGACAGGCTGAGCCCCGGTCAGATCGGCTGTCTGCGCCGCGGCGTCTACCGAGAAGACGTGAAGATCAAACACGGCGGCCGGAGCGCCACCCAGCGACTGACGATCGAGAGCTACGAAGGCGAACGCGCGACGCTGATCGGGCGGCTCTACCTCCGGCGCGGCTCCAATCACGTGACGATCACGCGGATCAACCTCAACGGTCGCAACCGCTCCGCGCTGCCGTCGCCGACGATCAACAGCGAAGACGCCGAATTCAGCCACGACGACGTCACCAACGAACACACCGGAATCTGCTTCATCCTCGGCTCGGCCGGCTTCGGTCGCGCGAGGCGGACGATCATCAGCGCGAACCGGATCCACGATTGCGGTGTCGAACCGTCGCACAATCAGGACCACGGCATTTACATCGCCGAATCCGACGGGGCGCAGATCACCGACAACGTCATCTTCAAAAATGCCGACCGTGCGATCCAACTGTTCCCCGACGCCCAGGGCACCGTCATCGAGCACAACATCATCGATCAGAACGGCGAGGGCATCACCTTCTCCGGGCACCGGCGCGCCTCGAGCAACACGCTCGTCGAATTCAACCTGATCACGAACGCGAGGATTCGCTACGACGTCGAAAGCTTCTACCCGAGAGGCGCCCCTGCCGGCGTCAACAACGTCGTCAGGAACAACTGCGTCTACGGTGGTGCGCACGGCACGATCGGCGAGGAAGTCGGTTACTCGGCCGCGGGCTTCGCCAACAAGCGGCTCGACCCCCGCTACGCGAACCCCTCGGCCGGTGATTACGCCCCGGCACCGAGCTCCCCCTGTGCGGCCTACGTGCTCGCCGAAACGCCCGTCAATCCGTTCTGAGCGGACTCTACCCGGCCGCTCGCGCCGTTACCAGGACCCGCATCGCGCGAGCACCCTACGGCTTCCTTGCGCGCAGGACATAATGCCAGCCGGTCCACTTCACCGCCGGCACCCCGCGGTCTGCGAGACGCTGGAGGCGCTCGTCGATCCGCATCCCCCGCCGGCCCTCGAGGACCGGCCGGCCGAGAAACGACATCGGTCCGAAGCCGACCGTCCGACGCTCCGTCGTGTGCATCCCGCCTTCGCGCACCAGTCGCTCGATGCGCCGCGGAAAGTCCAATCGGGACATCGCGACGCCGGGGCGCTTTCGCAATTTGTGGTAAATCCGGCGCAGGGGCGTGCGCGCAAGGATTTCGCGCGGATCGGTGAACGACGTCAGGCGCGCGCCGTTGTCCGCAGTCAACACGAGCTGACCGTCGCGAGCGAGCACGCGCGCCATCTCGCGGACGGCCGCGGCGGGCGTGTGCAGCCACGGCAGCACACCGACGGCGACCACCAGGTCGAACTCGCCGGCGGCGAACGGCAGCACGTGCACGTCGGCAACGGCGACGTTCACCAACTGCTCAAAGCCCTTCTCTCGCGCGCGCTCGGCCGTCAGCTCGACCATCGCCGGACTGGCGTCGACCGCCTCGATCTTCAGTCCGCGCTCTGCGAGCTGCATCGTGAGATGCCCTGCGCCGCAGCCGATCTCGAGCACGCGCGCGCCGGGCGCCAACGCCACCGCGTCGATATATGTGAGCACCGCGGACTGGCGATTGCGATATATGCGCCCCTGCAGGTCGTCCTCGAGGTAGACCTGATCCCAGTATGATACGGTCGAATCGAAGTGCGTGTTAACGTTTTTCTGAAAGCCCTCCGGCTCCACTCGCTGTCGCGTCTCTTCGCCGCTGTCACTGTTCGGTTCACTCATATTGCACCAGTCGCTGAGTAGGAGAATCGTGCGCCGTAGTCAGCACGAAAATCGTGGTGCCGAGGCCACGCGCGTCGAGTCTAGCGGCCCGCTCCGACGGCTCGCGATCGTGCAAGCCGCGCTTGGCTCGCGCCGGCGGGGCGCCCGGTGAACACGAGCACGCCGATCGTCATCTTCGGGCTGAGCCGTGGCGTCTTCCACCACGGCGCGCTCGGGATCGCGCGCTCGGCGGGCAGGCTGGGGATCTCGGTGCACCGGATCGCCCGCGAGTCGTGGGCGCCGGCCCGCCTGTCGCGCTACAGCCGTGGCTGGTCTTCGCTTCCGTCGGGCGCGAGCACGGCTGAGATCCTCGCCTTCCTGCACGCCTTCAGCGCCAGGGTCGGGCGCGCCGTCTTGATCCCGATCGACGACGCCGGCAGCGTGTTCGTCGACGAGCACGCCGCCGAGCTCGAGCCCGACTTCCTCTTCCCACGCCAGCCGTCCGGCCTCGCGCAGGCGCTCTCGAGCAAGCGGGAGATGTACGAGATCTGCATGACGCACGGAATCCCGACGCCGGCCTCTGCCTTTCCGCAGTCCGAGGCTGAGCTGCTCGAGCACGCCGGCGACGGACCGTTTCCCACCGTGTTGAAGTGCATCAACGCCGGCGACGCGCCGCCGAGCGCACCGCGCGTGGCGATCGTCGAGAACCGCGACGAGCTGCTGGCCGCGTACCGCGAGATGGAGTCGCCGGCCAGCCCCAACCTGATGGTCCAAGAATACGTGCCCGGAACGCCGGAAACGATCTGGATGTTCAACGGCTACTTCGATCCTCGATCGCACTGCAAGGTCGGCTTCACCGGAAAGAAGATCAGACAGACGCCGCCCTACACCGGGGCGACGACGCTCGGCGTCTGCCTCGCAAACCCGACCGTCGAGGAGGCGACCGTGCGCCTGATGGCGGCGGTCGGCTACAGGGGAATACTCGACATCGGCTATCGCTTCGACGACCGCGACGGCGAATACAAGCTGCTCGATGTGAACCCCCGGATCGGCGGCACGTTCAGGCTGTTCGTCGGCGAGGACGACCTCGACGTGCTGCGGGCGATGTACCTCGACCTGACCGGTCAGGAGGTTCCGTCGAGCTCGCTGACCGAGGGCCGGCGATGGGTCGTCGAGCCGTGGGACCTCGCGTCGTCGATCGCCTATCGGCGACGCGGCGACATCACGCTCACCCAGTGGGTGCGGTCGCTGCGCAACGTTCGCGAGGACGCCTGGTTCGCGGCCGACGATCCGCTGCCGTTTCTCGCCCTGTGGGCCGGGCTGCTGCTCTACTGGACGCCGCGGCGCATCCTGCGGCGCTGATCGAGCGAGCGCCGGACGCCACTACGTGCGTGCTACCGGGCGGACCTCGTCCTGCTCGATCGCAAAGACGGTGTCGAGATCGTCGATCCGCTCGAGCACGAACGACAGATCCTCGTGCTGGTCGGTGTCGCGCAGGTACTTCGCGCTCGCGCCCTCGAGGATCTCCTCGGCGTCCGCCTCGCCCCAGCGCTCGATCACCTGCTCGGTGAGCGGATCGGCCAAGCCGAACCCGGCCTGCGCGAGCGCGCGTCCGACACGAGCCGCGCACAGCTGATCCTCCTCGCGGAATTCCCCCCTGCTGTCCGCGCCGAGCACCCGCACGTCGCGTCCCTGCCCGGCCAGGTAGCGCGACAGCGCGCTGACGTTGCGCAGGCACCCCGGATAGGTCGTCGCCAGGCGCATCGCCTCGGCCATCAACCGTGTCCCGGAGGTCGAGAGCAGGATGATCGGCCTCGCCGACTGCTCGAGCGCCTCCATCTGCGTAGGGCTGTTCTGCAGGTCGAACCCGTACGGTTGCACGCCGCCGAGCTCGCCGGCGAGGATCGGGCGCTCGAGATCTGCTGCGAGGCGAACGGCTGCCTCGATCGAGCCGGCGGGGTAGACCCGGTGGCCGATCGCCGCCGCGGTGACGGCCGTCGTCGTCGCGCGGATCACGTCCACGGCGACGATCACCTCGTCCGCGCCGAGCGGGGCGAGGTGCTCGTGAAAGCAGTCGATCGCGACGGTGGGCATCGACTGGTGTGCGGCGCTCAGGCCTGATCGCCGAGCGGGCGGCGAGGTCGCAGGTTCTCGCGCCCGAAGGCGTCGGAGTGCAGGCCGCGACGGTAGATCTCCACCCGCAGAACCTCCTCCAGGCGGACGTTGCCGAGCTGGACCTCCGGGCCGAAGTGGTCGATCATCGCGAACTGGCTGGCCTTGTTGGGAGCCTCGAACAGCACCGTGTCGAGCCCGAACGCGTCGGCGATCCGCTCAGCCTGGGCCGGGTCGAACTCCCCCGGCGCGGTGAACAGCCCGACGTCCTGAGCGCTCTCGCGCGCCTCGACCACGAGGCGCACGGCGCCTGCCTGCAGCCAGCGCCTTCCCGTCTCGATCAGCTCGTCGGTCTGCTCGTCGGTGAACCGCCCACTGTGCTTCTCGCCCAGCTCGAACTCGACCTGCAGGCCGCGCTCGCCCGCCTGGCGCACGACGTCGGCCGGGGCCAGCGAGAGCTCGGTGAACCCTTCGCCGCACTCGATCCGCGAGAGGCCGACCTCCGCGCAGAGGTCGAGATAGGCGGGGAGCGCCCGCTGCGCGACGGCCGTCTCGAACGGACCTCCGCCGGCGACCGTCGGGACGCCAGCCTCGCGCGCGGCCTCGATCTTGCTGCGTGTCGCGCCTTCCTCGGCGACCATCCAGCAGGCCATAGAGATCTTCAAGGTGCCCATCACGTGCGCGCTTTGGCGCAGGTGCGCCTGCACCGTCACGGGGTCATAGCCCGGGTCGAACGGACATGTCGCCTTCGGCGTCGGGCGCACGCCGATCTGCTCGAGATAGCGCTCGGTGGCCGACGGGTGCTCCGCTCCTACGATGGCCGGCACCTCATTTCGGGGAATCATAGAAGGGCTATCGGCCGCGCTCGACGATCGGATGAGCCCCGGCGGCGCGTGCACGCGCGCTTGCCGATCTTGGCTTTGTGCTCTACATTGCAACGGTGCGCGGCGTGGGGGCGCGGCGCGCATGAGACCACGGAGGGCTCTTTTAGGAGATTGTGTGATTCGCAACCCCCGACGGCAGCGCGCTGGGACGGCGCGTGGACGGATCCTGCTGGCCGCGTCGATCGTGGCGGCCCTGCTTGGGCTGGGCGCGCCCGGGGCGAATGCTGCTACTCCAAGCGAACCGAACGACCCATCGTTCTCGCTGCAGTGGGGCGATTACAACCACGGGCAATCGATCCCGACTCAGAACGCCCAGGAGCTGCTCGGCCCGGAAGTCAAAGGGGCGCCAGGCGCGGACGATCGCGCTCTTGAAGCGTGGGGCGTCACAACCGGCACTCGCTCGATCGTCATCGGAGAGACCGACACGGGCGTCGACTACAGTCAGCCCGATCTCGCGGCGAACATC
>FSVZ01000013.1_pt1 | contig 20971 bp, 19 predicted proteins | sample 1637881 | NCBI WGS metagenome assembly FSVZ01 (sample SAMEA3914789, study PRJEB12502) | metagenome | biome: forest; material: soil | place: Canada | collected 2011-07-03 | depth 0.3 m
GAACTACGCGCAGTACCGGATGCTGCAGCTGCTCGTCGGCGGCGGGCGCCAGGAGCCGACGCGCGGGCACCGCACGAGCATCCCGGGCCACCGCAACCTGGCGGTGGTCGGCGACGACAGCCAGAGCATCTATTCGTTCCGTGGGGCCGAGGTGCGCAACATCCTCGACTTCCAGGACGACTTCCCCGACGCGCGCGTGGTCAAGCTCGAGCAGAACTACCGCTCGACGGAGACGATCCTGCGAGCGGCGAACGCGGTGATCGCGAACAATCGCGGCGGGATCGCCAAGCGCCTGTGGAGCGAGCTCGGGCAGGGCGAGCAGATCCACCTGCGCGGCCTGGAGGACGAGCACGCCGAGGCGCGCTTCGTCGTCGGCGAGATCGAGCGCCTCGTCGACGAGGGCGCCTCGCGCGAGGAGATCGCGGTGCTCTACAGGACGAACGCGATGTCGCGCGTGATCGAGGACACGCTGGTTCGCCGCGAGATCGCCTACCAGGTGATTGGCGGCACGAAGTTCTACGAGCGCGCCGAGGTCAAGGACGCGATCGCGTACCTGTCGTTTCTCGCGAACCCGTTCGACGTCGTCAGCTTCACGCGGATCGCCAACTCGCCGAGGCGCGGCCTCGGGCAGACCTCGCTCGCGCGCGTGCTCGCGCACGCCGACGCGAGCGACGTCTCGGTGTGGCAGGCGGCGTCGGCGCCCGAGGAGGTGCCGGGGCTGGGGACGGCGGCGATCAAGGCGCTGCGGCGCTTCATCGAGACGATGGCCGAGCTGCGCGTGCTCGCCGGGACGGCGACCGACGACGGCACCGTCGAGCAAGAGCAGGACAGTGCCGGTGAGCGACAGGACGGCGGCGGCGTGCCGATCGGCGACCTGCTCGAGGCGACGCTCGCGCAGACGGGCTACGTCGAGGCGCTCGAGGCCGAGCGGACGATCGAGGCGCAGGGGCGGATCGAGAACCTCGAGCAGCTCGTCGAGGTCGGGCGCGAGTTCGACGCGAACGCGGAGCCCGAGCGTGACACGCTCGACGTCTTCCTGCAGGAGATCGCGCTCGTCGCAGACGCCGACACGCGCAGCGACGACGAAGGTCTCGTAACGCTGATGACGCTGCACAACGCGAAGGGGACGGAGTATCCGACGATCTTCGTCGCCGGCTGCGAGGAGGGCGTCTTCCCGCACTCGCGCGCGCTCGACGAGGGCGGCCTGGAGGAGGAGCGGCGGCTGTTCTACGTCGGCGTGACGCGCGCAATGCGCGAGCTGTACCTGACATACGCGCGGCGCCGGGCGGTGTTCGGCGCGCAGACGATCGGCCTGCGCAGTCGCTTCCTCGGTGAGGTCCCGGCCGAGCTGCTCGACGAGGTCGAGCCGAGCGAGCGGCTGCGGATCGGCGAGCGCGCGGGAGCGATCACGGCGGGCCTCGGTCGCGGGGCGCGCGCGACGGTCCTGCACGGCGCCTCCGCGGGCGGCGCGGACGGCGGCGGCGAGTGGTCCGGCGCGCAGGCCTCGACGGCCGTCGCGACGACGTTCCGGCTCGGTGAGGACGTTGTCCACGCGGCGTTCGGTGAGGGCGTCGTGACGGGCGTCGAGCCCGACGGAGTGATCGTCGTGCGCTTCTCGCGCGACGGCTCGGAACGCAAGCTGATGGCCGAGTACGCGCCGGTCAGCCGTCGGTGACGCGCGCCGGCTGGGACGGTCGGGAGCAGCGCGTAGCATCCACGCCGTGAGCGCGCGGATCATCGATGGCAAGGCGATCGCGGCGCAGGTGCGCGCCGAGATCGCCGAGCAGGTCGAGCTGTTCCGCGAGCGCAGCGGCGGCGTGCCGGGCCTGGCGACGGTGCTCGTCGGCGAGGACGCGGCTTCGGCGGTGTATGTCGGCGCCAAGCAGCGCGCGTGCGCGGAGGTCGGGATCCGGGCGCACGACCGCCGGCTGCCGGCGGACTCCTCGTACGAGCGCGTCGCCGAGGAGCTCGCCGGGTTGAAGGCGGACCCCGACGTCAGCGGCATTCTGCTGCAGCTGCCCGTGCCCGAGCAGCTCGACGGCCCGACGCTTACCGGGCTGATCCCGCCGGAGAAGGACGTCGACGGGCTGACGCCGGTCAACGCCGGACTGCTCGTGCTCGGGCGTCCGGGCCTGCGTCCGTGCACGCCGCTCGGCGTGCTCGAGCTGCTCTCGCGCACGGGCGTCGAGCTCGAAGGCGCCGAAGCGGTGGTCGTCGGGCGCTCGAACCTGTTCGGCAAGCCGATGGCGCAGCTGCTGCTTGGCGCGAACGCGACCGTGACGGTGTGCCACTCGCGCACGCGCGAGCTCGCGGCGGTCTGTGCGCGCGCCGACGTCCTGATCGCGGCGATCGGTCGCGCGCGGATGATCGGTCGTGAGTTCGTCAAGCCGGACGCCGTCGTGATCGATGTCGGCATCAGCCGCCTCACGCCGGAGCAGGCTCACAACAAGAGCGGACTCGTCGGCGACGTCGACTTCGCGGCCGCCTCGGAGGTCGCCTCGGCGATCACGCCCGTGCCGGGGGGCGTCGGGCCGATGACAATCGCGTTTCTGCTGCGCAACACGCTCGATGCAGCGCGCCGCCAGGCGGGGATCGAGGACTGATGCGGCGCGCCGGCGACCGCGGCGGGAGCGGGGCGCGATGAGGCTCGGGCGCGCCCGTGTTGGCGAGCTCGTCGCGCTCGTCGGCGCGGCGAGCGTGCTCGTGTCGCTGTTCGTACGCTCCTACGAAGGCCCGTCGGGCGCGCTCGACGCGTGGGACACGTTCGGCTTCGGCGTCGTGCTGCTGCTGCTGGCGGCGCTCGCGGCGCTGGCGCTGTTCCTCGCGACGGTCGGCGAGCGCAGTGCGGCGATCCCGGTCGCGCTCGAGGTCTCGACGGTCCCGATTGCGCTTGCGGCGCTCCTCGCCGCGATCGTACGTGCGCTCGAGCGCCCGGGCGGCGCGACCGAGGCCTGCATCGGAGTCTGGCTCGCGCTCGCGGGGGCCGCGCTGATCGCGCTCGGTGCGTCGCTGGCGTTGCACGACGAACACGGCTCGCTCTACCCACCGGCGTCGCCCGAGCCGAGGCCCCGGCCATGAGCGTCGGCCGGAGGCGCCTGCGAGCGGCGGACTGGATCACGGCCGCGGGCGGGCTCGCGCTGTTGGTCCTCCTGTTCTTCTTCGACTGGTTCGGCGCCGGCGTCAGCGGATCGCTGCCGGGCAGCCGGATCAGCGGCACGACGGTCAGCACGACGGGCTGGCAGACGTTCACGGACAGTCGCTGGATCTGGCTCGCGACGATCCTCGCCGCGCTCGGCTCGGCGCTCGCGGCGGTGGCGTACCGGCGCGACGGCAGGGTCCAGCCCGGCGCGCTCGCCGCCGGGCTCGGGGCGGTGTCCTCGGCGCTGATCGTCTACCGGATCGCGCACCACCCGAGCGCGAGCCTCAGCGTCGGCCACCTACACGCGTCGTACGGGATCAAGCCGGGCATCTGGCTTGGGCTGATCGCTGCGGTCGTGATCACGTTCGGTGGCTACCTTCAGGCGCAGGCGGGGACGGCGCGGCTCGACGCGCAGGCGCCCGCGCCGGCAGCAGTGCAGGAGCCGGCGCCGGCGCGCGCCTTCAGCGGCCTGGCGGCCGCGAAGGGCGCCAGCGCGTCGGGCGAGCATGCGACAGGGGATGGCTCGGACCCGAGCTCGCGGCCGCCCGAGCACGCGCCGTAGACTCAGCGCCGTGATCGATCGCGAGGAGGTACTGCACGTCGCGCGCCTTGCGCGCCTGGCGCTGAGCGAGGAGGAGCTCGAGTCGATCGCACGCGAGCTCTCGGCGGTGCTCGATCACGTCGCGAGGATCAGCGAGCTCTCGCTCGAGGACGTCGCGCCGACGTCGCACGTCGTCGAGCTGACCGGCGCGCTGCGCCGGGACGAGCCGCGGCCGTGCCTGCCGCGTGAGGTCGTGCTCGAACAGGCGCCGGCAGTCGACGGCGACGGCTTCCTCGTCCCCTCCGCCCAGGCGTGAGCGCCGAGATCCTCGAGTTGTCGGTCGCGGATGCGATCGCGGCGATCGATGCGGGCGAGCTGGATGCGGGCGAGCTGTTCGAGCTCTACCGTGGCCGCGCTGCGGCTGACGCGGCCGCGAGCAACGGCGAGGGCCTGAACTGCTTCACGTGGGTCGCCGAGCGCGCAGAGGATTCGCCTGAGGGCCCGCTCGCGGGTGTGCCGGTCGCGGTCAAGGACCTGTTCTGCACGCGTGGCGTACCGAGCCAGGCGGGCTCGCGGATCCTCGAGGGCTACCGGCCGCCGTACACGGCGAGCGCCGTCGAGCGGCTGACCGTCGCGGGCGCGAGGTTGCTGGCGAAGACGAATCAAGACGAGTTCGCGATGGGCTCCTCGACCGAGAACTCGGCGTACGGCCCGACGCGCAACCCGTGGGACCGCGCGCGCGTGCCGGGCGGCTCCTCCGGCGGCAGCGCGGCGGCGGTCGCGGCCGGGCTCGCGCCGTGGGCGCTCGGCACGGACACCGGCGGCTCGATTCGTCAGCCGGCGGCGCTCTGCGGGATCGTCGGGTTGAAACCGACGTATGGGTCGGTCTCGCGTTACGGGATGATCGCGTTCGCATCCTCGCTCGACCAGGCCGGCCCGCTGACGCGCGACGTGAGAGACGCGGCGCTGATGCTCGCGCGGCTCGTCGGGCGCGACCCGTGCGACGCGACGTCGCTGCGCTACCCGCACGAGATCGCGACGCCGAGCGCGGAGCGCCTCGACGGCGTCACGCTCGGCGTGCCCGAGGAGCTGACGGGGGAGGGGATCGAGGCGGGCGTGCTCGACGCGTTTCGCGCGAGCCTCGCGCGGGCGGAGGAGCTCGGCGCCGAGCTGCGCGAGGTGCGCCTGGCGCACGCGCCACATGCGCTGTCGGCGTACTACGTGCTCGCAACGGCCGAGGCGTCGTCGAACCTCGCGCGCTTCGACGGCGTGCGCTACGGCTATCGCGCGCCGGACGCCGAGGATCTGCTCGAGATGTACACGCGTACGCGCCACGACGGATTCGGCGCGGAGGTCAAGCGGCGGATCATGCTCGGTACGTATGCGCTCTCCGCGGGCTACTACGACGCCTACTACGGCCGCGCGCAGCGCGTGCGCACGAAGATCGCGCAGGACTTCCGCGACGCGTTCGCGCAGGTCGACCTGATCGCGACGCCGACGGCGCCGACCGTCGCGTTCGCGCTCGGCGAGAAGACGGCGGATCCGTGGACGATGTACCTGAACGACTACTGCACCGTGCCGATGTCACTCGCCGGCATCCCGGCGATCTCGATCCCGTGCGGTCTCTCGCAGGGTCTTCCCGTCGGCCTGCAGCTCGCCGGGCCGGCGTTCAGCGAGAACGGGCTGCTCGACGCCGCGTACGCGCTCGAGCGGGCGATCGCCTTCGACGGAGCGCCCGCCCGTGTCTGAGCCGCCCCGAACGCAATCGCGGCCGCCGGAAGGCGGCGAATCGAAAGAGAACGCCTTCGAGCCGGTCATCGGCCTGGAGATCCACGTCCAGCTGGCGACGGCGACGAAGATGTTCTGCGGCTGCGAGCTGTCGTTCGGCGAGCCGCCGAACACTCGCACGTGCCCGGTCTGCCTCGGTCTCCCCGGGAGCCTGCCGGTCGCGAACGAGCGCGCCGTGCACTTCGGGTTGATGATCGGCCTCGCGCTCGGCTCGGAGTTCGCGCCGCGGTCGATCTTCCACCGCAAGAACTACTTCTATCCGGACCTGCCGAAGGGCTACCAGATCTCCCAGTACGACGAGCCGCTGTGCCGCGGCGGCCGGCTCGGCGACGTGCGGATCCACCGCGTGCATCTCGAGGAGGACGCGGCGAAGCTGATCCACGTCGGCGAGAGCGGGCGGATCCACGGCTCGGACGCGAGCGTCGTCGACTTCAACCGTGGCGGCACGCCGCTCGCGGAGATCGTGACCGAGCCCGACGTGCGCACGGCCGAGCATGCGAGCGAGTGGCTGAAGCTGTTGCGCACGACGCTGCGCGCGCTCGGCGTCAGCGATGTGAACATGGAGGAGGGCTCGCTGCGCTGCGACGCGAACATCTCGCTGCGCCCGGCCGGCGACGAGCGGCTGGGAGTCAAGACCGAGTTGAAGAACATGAACTCGTTCCGCTTCATCGAACGCGGGATCAAGGCGGAGATCGAGCGCCAGCGCAAGCTGCTCGAAGGCGGCGGCGAGGTCGTCCAGGAGACGCTGCACTTCGACCCTGCGTCGGGCGCGATCTCCTCGCTGCGCTCGAAGGAGGAGGCGCACGACTACCGCTACTTTCCCGAGCCCGACCTGCTGCCGGTGGCGATCGACGAGGGGATGCTCGTGGCGGCGAGCGCGGCGATGCCCGAGCTGCCGGCGGCGCGCGCCGAGCGCTTGCAGCGCGAGCTCGAGCTCACGGCCGAGAGCGCGCAGCTGCTTGCGTTCCACAACGAGCTGGGCGATTACTTCGAGGCCGCGCTCGAGGCCGCCCGGCGCCTCGCGAAAGCGCCGCCCGACGCGCCGTCGCTGCTGACCTTCACGTCGTCGCCAGGCGCCGGCCCTGATGTGCCGCCGCAGGCGCTGGCCAACTGGATCTCCGGCGAGCTCGCGTCACGTCTGGACGACGGCGAGGACCCGGCCAGCTCGCGCGTCGAGCCGCGCGCGATTGCCTCGCTCGTCGGTCTGGTGACGGCCAAGCGGGTGAACGTCGGCGCTGCGCGACGGGTGCTCGACACGCTGGTTGCCGACGGGGGGGACCCGGAGGAGATCGTCGAGCGCGAGGGGCTCGGCGCGATCGAAGACGACGACGAGCTCGCCGCGATCGTCGCGACCGCGCTCGCCGCCCACGCCGACGCGGCCGAGCGCGTGCGCTCCGGCAACGAGAAGGCGATCGGGCCGATCATCGGCGCGGTCATGCGCGAGACGAAGGGACGCGCCGACGGGGGCGAGGTGACGCGGCTCGTGCACGAGCTGCTGGGCATCTGACACTCGCAAGCCTGTAGGTGCCCACATTTTGGACTCCAGGCCAATGGCACCCGTGCGTCGCTGCGCCAAGATGCGGAGCGTGAACACGCAGATCGAGACAAGCTCCTCCTCTCCTCGGCGGTTCATCCTGCTGCCCGAGGAGTCGGTGGGTGGGCAGGGTCGGCGTCCGCGGATCCGTCGTTACCAGCTCGCACGCGTCGGTCGGACTCACGACGCGCGCGGCGCTGGTGGCGCGACGGCAGGGATGGCCCGCGGGGACGGCCGTAACGGTCAGATGTAACCGTCGGTCCCCACACCGATCTCGTTTCGGCTTCCCTCTGGCCGAGTGCGAGCGGGTGCGGCCGGACAGGGTTGCGGTTCCCTGTCCGGCCGCATTACCGACATCCGGCACCGCGGTCGCCGTTTACGGAGTACCCTGGAGATATGAACGAATCGTCCTCGCGCTCGCTCGGAAGGACCGTCGTAGCCGGGCTCGTGCTGCTGATCGCCGCGTGGCTGCTGCTGCACTTCGTGATCGGGATCGTCACGGCGATCGCGAGCGTCGTGGTCGTCGTGCTCGCGATCGTCGCGGTCATCTGGGCGCTGCGCGTCCTGCTGTAGCGCGCGACCGCGATGCCGTATGTGATCATCGCGGTCTGCTTCGGTCTCGCCGGGGGCTACGTCGGCAAGATCAAGGGCAGCTCGTTCGTGCTGTGGTTCCTGATCTCCGGCGCGGTGCCGATCTTCGGGCTGCTCGCGGCAATCGCGTACCGCTTCGAGCGCGACGAGCTGCGCCGCGAGTGCCCGGGCTGCGGTCGCGTGACGAAGGTCTACGACGCGCTGTGCACACGCTGCGGCACCGAGCTCGACTTCCCCGAGCAGGCGATCGCGCCCGAATCCTGGGAGCGCACGCCGGCCGGCTCGTGAGGGAACCCTAACGCGAGTTTGGCTTACCTAAGCCGATTCTTGGCCTAATGTGTGCGCAGAGACGATGCGTGCGCCCGCCGAGACAGCCCCTCCCGTGCCCGACTCACCGGGCTTCGCCGGCGCGCCCGGTGACGGCCCTTCGCAGGGCTCGGTGCTCGCGCGTCTGATCCACCGCGCCGGCTTCGCCGACGAGCGCGAGTTCATCCTGCGCGTCGTGCAGCCGGCGCTCGTCGGCCTGATCGACGGGACCGTCTCCTCGCTCGCGCCGATCTTCGCGGCGGCGATCGCGTCGAGCTCGCACACGGCGCTGCTCGTCGGCCTCTCGACGGCGCTCGGCGCCGGCGTCAGCATGGGCTGGTCGGAGGCGCTGTCGGACACCGGCGAGCAGACCGGGCGCGGCTCGGCGGTCGTGCGCGGCGGGATCACCGGCGGGATGACGACGCTCGGCGGGCTGTTCCACACGCTGCCGTTCCTGATCTCCAACGTGCACAAGGCGCTGCTCGTCGCAGGCGTCGTCGTCGCCGTCGAGCTGTTCGTGATCGCGTGGGTACGCAACCGCTTCCTCGACGTCTCGATGCGCTCGTCGCTGCTCGTCGTCACGGTCGGCGGCGCGATCGTGCTCGGGATCGGCGTAGGGATCGGCTCGTCTTGATTTCTTGAGAGCGACCTTACGGTCGCGGGATCGCCGCGCGCAGCCCGTCGCAGGATCGCGCGCAATCCCAGGAAAACGGCCCTCAGCCGGGAAAAACCCACTGGTACACTGGGATTTCTTTACCTCGAGCAGACGGAAGGAGGTCGATGAGATGCGCGCGGTCGATGCCGTGATGGAATGTCTGAAGGCGGAGGGCGTCGACGTCGTCTTCGGCCTCCCCGGCGGCGCCAACCTGCCGACGTACGACGCGTTCGTCAACGGTGGCGTGCGTCACATCCTCGTCCGTCACGAGGCCGGCGGCGGCCACGCGGCCGAGGGCTACGCGAAGGCGACCGGCAAAGTCGGCGTCGCCTTCGCGACGAGCGGTCCCGGCGCGACGAACCTGCTCACGCCGATCTGCGACGCGATGATGGACTCGGTCCCGGTCGTCTTCATCACCGGACAGGTGCGCACCGAGTTGCTCGGCACCGACGGTTTCCAGGAGGCCGACACGATCGGCATCACGATGCCGGTCGTCAAGCACTCGTTCATGATCCAGCGCCCGCAGGAAATCCCGCGCGCGATCCACGAGGCCTTCCACATCGCCCGCTCCGGGCGTCCCGGCCCCGTGCTGGTCGACATCCCGCAGGACCTCTCGCGCGCCGAGATCGACTATGAGCCGGTCACCGACGTGCGCCTGCCCGGCTACCAGCCGCGCGTCGAGGGCAACCAGAAGCAGATCCGCCAGGCGGCGAAGGCGCTCGCGGCCGCGCAGCGGCCGGTGATCTACGCGGGCGGCGGCGTCGTCAACGCGAACGCCTCCGACGAGCTGATCGAGTTCGCCACGTCCGACCGCTTCCCCGTCACCTGCACGCTGATGGGGCTCGGCGCGTTTCCCGCGCCGCACGAGCAGTGGCTCGGCATGCTCGGCATGCACGGCACACGCGCCGCGAACTACGCGATGGACGAGGCCGACCTGATCTGCGCCGTCGGCGCGCGCTTCGACGACCGCATCACGGGCAAGCTGTCGGAGTTCGCGCCGCGGGCGAAGTTCATCCACATCGACGTCGACCCGGCCGAGATCTCGAAGAACGTGCCGGCGCATATCCCGATCGTCGGCGACGCCAAGCACGTGCTCGCGAAGCTGCTGATCGAGTACCGCGCGATCGGAGCCGACCCGGAGCGGCTGTCGGCATGGTGGAGCAGGATCGAGGGCTGGCGCGAGAAGTACCCGCTCGCCTACGAGGACAGCTCAGACAGCGAGATCAAGCCGCAGTACATGGTCCAGGCGCTGTACGAGGCGACCGGCGGCGAGGCGATCGTCACGAGCGACGTCGGCCAGCACCAGATGTGGGCGGCGCAGTACTACCACTTCGCCAAGCCGCGCCGCTGGATCAACTCGGGCGGCCTCGGCACGATGGGCTTCGGCCTGCCGGCGGCGATGGGCGCCGCGGTCGGCTGTCCCGACCAGCTCGTCTGCTGCATCGCGGGCGACGGCTCGGTGCAGATGAACGCGCAGGAGCTCGCGACGTGCGCCCAGGAGCAGATCCCGATCAAGGTGTTCATCATGAACAACGGCTACCTCGGGATGGTGCGCCAGTGGCAGGAGCTGTTCTGGGACGGCAAATACAGCCACGTCGAGACCGGCGAGTACCCCGACTTCGTCAAGCTCGCCGAGGCATATGGCGCGACCGGGATGCGCTTCGAGGACAAGACGACGCTCGTCGAGGACTTCAAGCGTGCGATCGCGACGCCGGGTCCCGTGTTCGTCGACGTGCGCGTCACGCGCGAGGAGAACACCTACCCGATGATCCCGGCGGGCCAAGCGGCCCGGGAGATGGTGGGATGATCGAGCGCCACGAGGGCAATCGTCCAAATCGGAGGAGCCGGCCGGGCGCCGGCGCGAGGTGAGCACGATGGGTGAGCCAGGGACGAAGGAGACGCTCAGCCTCGAGGAGCTCGAAGCGTCCGCCGGTCTGCGCACGGGGCGCAAGCACGTGCTCTCGATCCTCGTCGAAAACAGGTCCGGCGTGCTGACGCGGATCGCCGGGCTGTTCGCGCGGCGCGGCTTCAACATCTCGACGCTGACGGTCGGCCCGACCGACGACGAGCAGGTCTCGCGCGTGACGCTGACCGTCGACGGCGCGCTGCACCCGATCGACCAGGTCACCAAGCAGCTTCACAAGCTGATCAACGTGCTGAAGATCCGCGATCTCGAGCCGACCGACACGGTCGCGCGCGAGCTCGCGCTGTTCAAGGTCTCGGCCGACGGCGGGCAGCGTGGCGAGCTGATGCAGATCGCCGAGATCTTTCGCGGCAAGGTCGTCGACGTGACCAAGCGCGCCGTGATCATCGAGATCACCGGCACGACCGACAAGGTCGCTGCGTTCGAGGACATGGTGCGGCCGTTCGGGCTGATCGAGATGATGCGCACGGGCGAGATCGCGATCTCGCGGGGGCGCAGCGAGACCTAGCACGTTGCCCGACGCCGGCAACAGCCCGCTGACCGGCCTGCGACCGCGGGACCGGCGCGAGCGTGCCGGGGCCGGACGCTCGCTGGAGCTGACGGACGCCGAGCAGGAGCTGCTCGGCGCACGCCTCCGGACGGCCGTCGCACGGGCGCGCCGCACCGGTCGCGCGACGCTGGCGACGCTCTCGCTCGCCGTCGCCGAGGCGACCGACCCGACGGCCGTGGCGTGCGCCTCGCGACGACCGGGCGAGCACTGGTTCGCCTTCGAGCAGCCCGACCGCGGGGCGGTGGCTCTCGCCGGGCTGGGCGAGGCCGCGCGGCTCGACGCGAGCGGACCCGGGCGGTTCGCCGACGTCGCCGAGCGCTGGCGCTCGCTGTGCGCAGAGGCGGTCGGCGAGGAGTCCGGTGGGATCGAGGACGGCGGCCCGGTGGCGATGGGCGGCTTCGCGTTCGCGCCCGACGGCGGCGCCGCGCCGCATTGGTCGGGCTTCGACCCGGCCTCGCTCGTCGTGCCCGAGGTCGCGCTCAGCCGCCGCGCGCGCGAGCGCCGCGCCGGCGTCCGTCTGACGCTCGCGGCGCTCGCCTCGGCAGACGATCAGCCCGAGCAACTGCTCGAGCGCCTGCGGGCGCGCGTCGCCGAGCTGTGCGAGCGTCCACTGCCGCTGCTCGACCCGGCGCCGACCGGTCGCTACCAGGTCGCCAGCGCGATGCCGCCCGAGCACTTCGAGGCGGCCGTCGCGCGAGCGGTCGAGACGATCCGCGGCGGTGCCCTGGAGAAGATCGTGCTCGCGCGTGAAGTGCTGGTGCACGCGCCTCGGGCGTACGACCCTGCGGCCGTGCTCGGCGTGCTACGCGAGGAGTTCCCGTCGTGCTTCGTCTTCTGCGCAGGGCGTGGCGAGGCGGCGCTCGTCGCGGCCAGCCCCGAGCTGCTCGTGCGTCGCGAGGGCCATCGCGTCAGCACGCTCGCGCTGGCCGGCTCGACCCGCCGCAGCGCCGACCCTGCCGTCGACGCCCACCTCGGCGAGCAGCTGTTACGCGACGCGAGCTACCGCGAGGAGCACGCGATCGTCGCGCGGCGGATCGAGCGGATCCTGCGCCCGCACGCGATCTGGGTCGCGGCCGCGCCCGAGCCGACGCTCGCCCGGATCGCCAACATCCAGCATCTCGCGACGCCGATCCGCGCGCAGCTCGCGACGCCGCTCGACGCACTCGAGCTCGCGGCGATGATGCACCCGACGCCGGCCGTCGGCGGCGAGCCGCTGCGCCGCGCCGCGCCCTTGATCCCAGCGCTCGAGGGGCTCGACCGCGGCTGGTACGCCGGGCCCGTCGGCTGGACCGACGCGACCGGAGACGGTGAGTTCTGCGTCGCACTGCGCTGTGCGCTCCTGCGCGGCTCCGTCGCGCGCTGCTTCGCTGGCAACGGGATCGTGCGCGACTCCGACCCGGCGGCCGAGCTCGCCGAGACCGAGATCAAGCTGCAGGCGCTGCTGCCGCTCCTCTCAGGCTGAGATCGCCGCCGCGACCGCGCGCCAGACGTCGCGGTGCAGCTCGACGTTCTGATCGCGATCGCCGCGGACCTCGACGATCGTCGCGCTCTCGCGCGCGAGCGCCCGCTCGAGCGCCGTGCGAAACCCCGCAATGTCCTCGACGCGCGTGTGCGCGAGCCCGTAGAGCCGCGCGGCGTCGGCGAAGTCGAGGCCGGTCGGCGTGGCGATGTGGCGCGTGTAGATGTCCTGCGCTGCGCCCGTCGGCGCGCGCCCGTCGTCGGGACCGGGTTCGCCCGCACGCGCGAGCGGCACGTCGGCGACCGGCAGGAAGTCGAAGATCCCGCCGCCGCCGTTTTCGAGCAGCACGATCGTCAGCTTCAACGCGAGCCGGCCGGCGGCGAGCAGGCCGCCGATGTCGTGCGCGAGCGCGACATCGCCGATCAGCAGCACGACGGGCCCTTCGTTCGCCGCGGCCGCGCCGAACGCGCTCGAGACGATCCCGTCGATCCCGCTCGCGCCACGGTTGCAGAGCACGCGCGGTGGGTCGTCGCGAACCGGCCAGAACGTCTCGATCTCGCGTACCGGCATCGATGAGGCGACGAACAGCGTCGCGCCCTGCGGTAGCAGCGTGCCGAGCTCGAGCGCGACGCGCGGCTCCGAGATCGCGTCGGCGCCGAGCACGCCGAGGATCGCCTCGGCGGCGAGCTCGTCGGCGCTGCGCCAGCCCGCGAGCCAGTCGGGGTCGGTTGGGAGCGCCGCGGAGATCAGCGCGCGCAGGACGGTCGCCGGATCGAGCGCGAGCGAGTCCGACAGGGCCGCCGCCGGGTCCTGCCACGCGCCCTCTGGATCGAGCGCGACCTGCGGCACGTCGACCAGTCGCGCGAGCCACGTGCGTAGCGGCTTCGACACGGGCAGGTCGCCGACGCGCAGGACGAGATCGGGAGCTGCCGACGCCGCGAACGCCTCGTCGCGCAGCAGCGCGTCGTAGTGCGCCACGGCCGCCGGGCCCCGGCGCGCACCCGAGAGCGGGTCGGCGAGCAGCGGCCAGCCGCGCTCGGCGGCGAGGCTCGCGGCGAGCGCTCCGATCGCCGAGTCCTGATCGGGCGCGGATCGCTCGTCGCGCCCGACGACGACGACGCCTCGCTGGGCGGCGGCGAGCTTCTCGCCCGCTCGACCGAGGTCGACATCGGCGTCGATCCTCGGCCGGCCCGGCCGCGGCGGCGTGCGCCGCACGTAGGGCGCTCCGCCCGGCCGCGCGGTCGCGTCCTCGGGCAGCGGCTCGTCGGTCACGAGCGGCTCGCGCAGCGCGAAGTTGAGGTGGACGACGCCGGGGCGCCCTTCGAGCGCGGTCGCGTAGGCGCGGCAGGCGAGCGTGCGGATCCAGCGCACGCTCGCGGGCGTCGCCCCGTGCGTGCCCACCTCGAAGAACCACTTCGCGGCGGCGCCGAGGAGCTTCAGCTGGTCGATCGCCTGCCCGGCGCCGTTCTCGCGCAGCTCGGGCGGCCGGTCGGCGCTCAGCAGCAGCAGCGGCACACGCGCCTCGTGCGCCTCGATCGCCGCCGCCAGCAGCTCGGCGACGGCGGTGCCCGACGTGCACGTGACGGCGACCGGCAGGCCCGACGCCTTCGCCAGCCCGAGCGCGAAGAAGCCCGCGCAGCGCTCGTCGATGTGCGAGTAGCAGCGCAGGCGCGGCTCGCGCGCGAGCGTCAGCGCGAGCGGCGCCGAGCGGGAGCCGGGCGACGTGCAGGCCGCGCGCATGCCGCTGCGCGCCAGCTCGTCGGCGAACGCGCGGAGCAGCACGTAGGTGTCGGTCGCAGAGCTCATGAAACTAGGATGGCGCGGTGGGAGAGACCCTGCTTCTGTTGCACGGCTTCAGCGGGACGCGGCACGCGTGGGACGGTGTGATCGCACGGCTCGAGAAGCAACGCTATCGGCCGCTGGCGCTCGACCTCCCGGGACACGGCGAGGCGGCCGCAGCGCAGGCGCCGATCACGTTCGACTCGTGCGTCGCCGCCGTGCTCGCCGCGGCGCCCGAGCGCTTCGCGCTGTGCGGCTACTCGCTCGGCGGCCGGATCGCGCTGCACGTCGCGCTCAGCGCGCCCGAGCGCGTGTCGCGGCTGGTGCTCGTCTCCTGCAGCGCCGGGATCGAGGATGACGCCGAGCGCGCCGCGCGCCGTGCGGCCGACCGGCGGCTCGCGGACGAGCTCGAGCAGGCTCGCTTCGAGGACTTCATCGAGCGCTGGCGCTCGCAGCCGCTGTTCGCCGGCGAGCCGCCCGAGGTCGGCGAGCGCGCACGCGAGGATCAGCGCCGCAACGACCCGCGCGCGCTCGCCGCCGCATTGCGCCGGGTCGGCACCGGCGAGATGCGGCCGCTGTGGGACCGGCTCGGCGAGCTGCCGATGCCGGCGATCGTGATCGTCGGCGAGCGCGACGCGAAGTTCCGCGCGCTCGGCGAGCGGATGGCAGGGCTGCTCCCCGCAGGCGAGCTGATCGTGATCGAGGGCGGACATGCGCTGCCACTGGAGAGTCCCGGCGAGCTGGCCGGCCTGCTCTAGAGCGGCTCGACCCCGAGCCCCGGTCCGCGCGGCACCGCGATCCGGCCCTCGCGCGCCACCAGCTGCTCATCGATCCCGTCGAACAGCGCAAGCGTCGCCAGCCCGCAGTAGGGCACCGGTCCGCGCGAGGCGAGCGCGGCGGCGGCGTGGACGGCGGCGGCGATCCCGAGCGGGCCGTCGTATGTCGAGGCGACGTACGGCTCGGCGCCGGAGGCGCGCACGAGCGTGGCGGCGGCGATCAGGCCGAAGATCCCGCCGCAACGCGAGATCTTCAGGCAGACGGCGTCGGCGACGCCGGCGCCGAGAGCGCCGTGCTCGGCCGCCGTCTCGTCGATCGCGACGCGCACGGTGACGCGCTCGCGCACCTCGCGCACACGCCGCAGCCCGTGGACGGGCTCCTCGACCAGCTCGAGCCCGGCCGGCGCGAGCGCGTCGATCGTTCGCACCGCCTGCTCGACGTCCCAGCCGCCGTTGGCGTCGAGGCGCAGCGCGACCTCCGGGCCGCCCGCCGCGCGCGCCGCCGCGACACGGCCGGCGTCGTCGCCGACGGCGACCTTCAGCTTCACGCAGCCGAAGCCCTCGTCGACTGCCCGCGCGACCTCGTCGGCGACGCCCGCACGGTCGAGCGCGGTGATCGTCGCGTTGACCGGCACATCGGGCGCCGGGTCGTCGGTGATCAGCGACGCGAGCGGCGCCCCGCGCACCCGGCCGGCGCGGTCCCACAGCGCGAGGTCGACCGCGGCGAGCGCGGCCGGCAGCTCCTCGATCCGCCGGCACGCGTCGAGCAGCTGCGCGCCGTTCAGGCCCTCCGACTCGGCGAGCACCGGCGCGTAGCGGCCGAGCGCCGCCTCGACGCGCTCGAGGCTGACGCCGTCGTAGGGCTCGAGCGGCGCCGCCTCGCCGTGACCGACGACGCCGTCCTCGCCGGTCAGCCTGACCGCGAGCAGCTCGCGCTCGGCGAGCTCGCCATAGGAGGTCCGCAGCGGTACTCGCAAACGCAGCGCGCGACGCTCGAACTCCAGCCGCACTAGCCGACGCCGCCGCTCGCGAGGATCCCGGCGGAGTACAGCAGGCAGAAGAGCAGCTGCGTCGCTCCCGTCTTCGCGAGCGCACCGTTCAAAGCCGGTCCGTCGGCGCGCGCGCGAACGACGCGCACGACGCGCAGCGCCAGCGGGACCGCGAGCCAGCTGAGCAGCAGCCAGGCGTCCATCGACCCGAACGCCCACGGCAGCGGCGCGGTGACGAACGCGCCGGCGACCATCGCCGTGTACAGCGCGCGCGTTCGCTCGCGCCCGAGGCGCACGGCAAGCGTGCGCTTGCCGGCGCGCCGGTCGGTCTCGAGGTCGCGCACGTTGTTGACGACGAGGATCGCGCTCGCGAGCAGACCGACGGGCACGGCGCAGACGAACGCCTGCCACGGCAGGTGCTGGATCTGCACGAAATAGGAGCCGGCGACGGCGACGACGCCGAAGAAGAGGAACACGAAGAGCTCGCCGAGACCCTCGTACCCATACGGGCGCGGGCCGCCCGTGTAGAGCACGCCGGCGAGAATCGACGCGGCTCCGACCGCGAGCAGCTCGGGGCCGGCGACCGCGACGAGATAGGCGCCGCAGGCAACGGCGAGGCCGAAGGTGACGTACGTCGCGAGCAGCACCCGGCTCGGCGGCACGAGACCACCGGCGGTCACGCGGACCGGGCCGAGGCGGTCCTCGGTGTCGGCGCCACGGCGGGCGTCGGAGTAGTCGTTCGAGAGGTTCGTGCCGACCTGGATGAAGACGGCGCCGAGCAGCGCCGCGACGAACGCGAGCGGGTGAAAGACGCCCGCGCCGAGCGCCAGCGAGGTGCCGACGAGGACGGGCGCGATCGCCGCCGGCAGCGTGCGCACACGCGCAGCCATGATCCAGATGCGCGCGGCGCTCACGTCCGCATGCCCCGCACCCGCTATGCGCGCCGCGGGAAACGCGTGAAGTCGGGAGCGCGCTTCTCGCGATAGGCGTCGCGACCCTCCTGGGCCTCCTCGTTGCCGTAGAACAGGAGGTTCGCGTCGTGCGCGAGCTGCTGGATCCCCGACAGGCCGTCCTCGGCGGCGTTGAAGCTCGCCTTCAGGAGGCGCAGCGCGAAGGGCGAGAGGGCTAGCATCTCGCGGCACCACTGCACGGTCTCCTGCTCGAGGCGCTCGAGCGGAACGACCGTGTTGACCATGCCCATCGCGCGCGCCTCCTCGGCCGAGTACTGGCGGCAGAGGAACCAGATCTCCTTCGCCTTCTTCGGGCCGACGAGGCTCGCGAGGAGCCCGGCGCCGAAGCCGCCGTCGAAGGACCCGACCTTCGGGCCGACCTGCCCGAAGCGGGCGTTCTCGGCGGCGATCGTCAGGTCGCAGACGAGGTGCAGCACGTGTCCGCCGCCGATCGCGTACCCGGCGACCATCGCGACGACGGGCTTCGGCAGTCGGCGGATCTGGATGTGCAGGTCGGTCACGTGGAAGCGCCCGACGCCGGCTCGGCCGGCGTCATCGTCGGCGAGATAGCCGGAGTCGCCGCGCACGCGCTGGTCGCCGCCGGAGCAGAACGCGTCGGGACCCTCGCCGGTCAGGACGATCACGCCGACGCGCGCGTCCTCGCGCGCGTCCTCGAGCGCGCGCGAGATCTCGACGATCGTGCGCGGGCGAAAGGCGTTTCTGACCTCGGGTCGGGCGATCGTGATCTTCGCGATGCCCGCGTCCTCGCCGCTCGACTTCTCGTAGCGGATGTCGGCGAGGTCTCCACCCACGGCGACGGCGGCATCTGTCCAGACGGTGCTCACGGCGCGAAGGCTAGCCTGTGGCCGATGCTCGTGGAGGCATGGCTCGCGCGCGCCGCCCGCGCGCAACCGCAGCGTGTCGCGCTGCAGACTCCCGGCGGCAGCTGGACCTACGCCGAGTTGCTCGACGCCGCGGTGGCGGGCGCGGGCGCGCTCGCGCAGCGCGACGTGCGCCCCGGCGAGCGTGTCGCGATCGCGCTCCCGGCGGGGCTCGAGTTCGCGGCCGCGCTGCACGCGTGCATGCTGCTCGGCGCCGTCGCCGTTCCGCTCGACCTGCGCCTCTCGGCCCCCGAGCGCGCGGCGATCGCGACCGGCGCCGCCGCGCTGGTCGAGCAGCCGCTGCCGCGCGGCTCGGAGTCGGGCGCCGGCGGCGCGCGCGCGACGCCGCGGCACGAGCTCGACGCGACGGCCGTCGTGATCCACACGTCGGGCACGAGCTCGGCGCCGAAGCCGGTCGAGCTGACGTACGGGAACCTGCTGTGGAGCGCGCTCGGCTCGGCCGTCGCGCTCGGACTCGACCCGCGCGAGCGCTGGCTCTGCGCGTTGCCGGCGTCGCACGTCGGCGGCCTGTCGATCCTCGTCCGCTCGGCGATCTACGCAACGACGGCGCTCGTGCACGAGCGCTTCGAGACCGACCGCGCGCTGCACGCGCTGCGCGAGCAGGACGTGACGCTCGTCAGCCTCGTCGCGACGACGCTCGGGCGGCTGCTCGACGCGGGTCTCGAGCGTCCACCGGCGCTGCGCTGCGCGCTGACCGGCGGTGGGCCCGTGCCGGCAGCGCTCGTCGAGCGAGCGCGCGAGGCCGGCGTGCCGGTCAGGATGACCTACGGCCTGACCGAGAGCTGCTCGCAGGCCACGACGGTGCCACTCGCGGCGCTCGCCGAGGGTGACCTCCGCGCGGGACCGGCGCTGTTCTGCACGCGCGTGCGAACCGCCGCGGACGGCGAGATCCTGCTCGCCGGGCCGACCGTCGCGCCGGCGTCGCTGCAGGCCGACGGCTGGCTGCACACCGGCGACCTCGGCGTGATCGACGGGCGCGGGCGGCTGTCGGTGACCGGACGCAAGGCCGACACGATCGTCAGCGGCGGCGAGAACGTCGCGCCGAGCGAGGTCGAGGCGGTGCTCGAGAGCCATCCCGACGTGCTCGAGGCGGCCGTCGTCGGGCTCGCCGACGAGCGCTGGGGCGAGGCCGTCACCGCGATAGTCGTCGCCCGGCCCGGCCGCGCGCTCGATGCCGAGTCGCTGCGCGCGTACTGTGCGAGCGCGCTCGCCCCCTACAAGGTCCCCAAGCGGATCGAGCCGCGCGCCGGGCCGCTGCCGCGGACGCGCTCTGGCAAGCTGCTGCGCAGAGAGCTGCGATGAGCTTCGACGCCAACGCATACCGCGACGCGAGCCTGCAGGGCTGGGAGGAGGCCGCCGCCGGCTGGGTGCGCAGCCAGGAGCAGCTGCGCGACTTCGCGCGTCCGGTCTCGCTGTGGATGCTCGACGCCGTCGCGCCGCAGCCGGGACAGCGCGTGCTCGAGCTCGCTGCGGGCCTCGGCGAGACGGGCCTGCTCGCCGCCGAGCTCGTCGCGCCCGTCGGCGGCGTGATCGTCTCCGATCAGGCCGAGGCGATGCTCGCGGGCGCTCGGGCGCGAGCGGCCGAGCTCGGCCTCTCGAACGTGGAGTTCCAGGTGATCAACGCCGAATGGATCGATCTCCCGGTGGCAAGCGTCGACGTCGTGCTGTGCCGCTGGGGCTACATGCTGATGGCCGATCCGGCGGCGGCGCTGCGCGACGCCCGGCGCGTGCTGCGCCCGGGCGGTCGGATCGCGCTGGCCGTCTGGGACAGCATCGAGAGCAACCCGTGGGCGATGCTGCCGGGAGCAGAGCTGCGCGAGCGCGGCCTCGTGCCGCCGGCGCCGGAGGGAGCCCCGGGACCGTTCTCGCTCGGCCACGCCGAGTCCGTCTACGAGCTGCTCGAGCAGGCCGGCTTCGCCGAGGTCAACGTCGAGTCGCTGGAGCTGCACCGTCGCCACGCAAGCTTCGAGGAGTTCTGGGAGACGACGCTCGACCTCTCGCGCGCCTTCCACGATGCCGTCCTCGAGCGCCCGCAATCGGAGATCGATCAGATCGAGGCGGCCGTGAGGGCGCGCCTTGCTCCGTTCGAGGCGGCCGCCGGCGTGCTCGACATCCCCGCGCGCACGCTCGTCGCCTCCGCCGCGGCCTGAGCCGCCGCGCGGGCGAGCGCCGGACCGCACCCGGCCGGGCCGCGCGCTGGGACGCGATAGCCTGCCCGCCCATGATCTACGACGACGATGCAAATCTTCATCTCCTCGGCGGCAAGACCGTCGCAATCATCGGCTATGGCTCGCAGGGTCATGCTCATGCGCTGAACCTGAAGGACTCGGGCGTCGACGTCGTCGTCGGCCTGCGCGAGGACTCGGACTCGGTCGCGAAGGCCCGCGAGCAGGGGCTCGAGGTGCTGTCGGTCGTCGAGGCCTCCAGCCGTGGCGAGATCGTGATGATCCTGCTGCCGGACGAGTTGCACCGCACGGTCTGGGAGCAGGAGATCCGCGACGGGATCGCCGAGGGCAACATGATCATGTTCGGCCACGGCTTCTCGATCCACTACAAAGAGGTCGAGCCGCCGCCCGGCGTCGATGTCGCGATGGTCGCGCCGAAGGGCCCCGGCCACCTCGTGCGCCGCCAGTTCACCGAAGGCAGCGGTGTGCCGGGGCTGATCGCGGTCGAGCAGGACGCGACGGGCAACGCCCGCGCGCTCGCGCTCGCCTACGCCAAGGGCATCGGCTGCACGCGCGGCGGCGTGATCGAGACGAGCTTCAAGGACGAGACCGAGACGGACCTGTTCGGCGAGCAGGCCGTCCTCTGCGGCGGCGCCTCCGAGCTCGTCCAGGCCGGCTTTCAGACGCTCGTCGACGCCGGCTACGACCCCGAGATGGCCTACTTCGAGTGCCTCCACGAGCTCAAGCTGATCGCCGACCTGATGTACGAGAAGGGCCTCGCGGGGATGCGCTACTCGATCTCGAACACGGCCGAGTACGGCGACTACACGCGCGGCAAGCGCGTGATCACCGACGAGACGCGCGCGGCGATGCGCCAGATCCTCAAGGAGATCCAGGACGGCGACTTCGCGCGCGAGTGGATC
>FSVZ01000027.1_pt1 | contig 20589 bp, 23 predicted proteins | sample 1637881 | NCBI WGS metagenome assembly FSVZ01 (sample SAMEA3914789, study PRJEB12502) | metagenome | biome: forest; material: soil | place: Canada | collected 2011-07-03 | depth 0.3 m
GCTCTGCGCTTCGGCCGCCCACTGCGCAGCCTCGGTGAGCTCTGCCTTGAAGGATTCGAAGCTCTCCTGACTCCAGCTCGCCGCGAGGTTCTCGGATGCGAGGACCGGGTTCCACACCGCCGGCGGAGCCGTGAGGAGGCCGAACTGGCTGTGCAGGGCTTCGATCGTCGCAGCAACGCGTGCTGCGTCGTCCTCGAGCTGGGGCATCGCGCCCGCGATCAGCACCTGCAGGACGATCGACTTGACCGCGTTGCGGACCGACTGCTGCTCTGTGCGCCAGCGCTTGAGCGCCTTGACCGTGCGCATGTACAGCTTCCCCTGCGCCTGACACCAGGCGGTGTACTCGGCCGGGGCGCTGCCTTTCCAGCCCGCGCCGCGGCGGGGCACTTCCAGCGGCGCCGGCAGCGAGTGTGAACGACGGCACGGAACGACATCGACGTGGAAGTCGCCGACGTCGTCGCCCGCGTACTCGAGGCGGACGCACGGGTTCTTGCGCTTCGCCCGGTCGCGGAAGCGACCGTCGGATCGGAACCGTCGTTCGAGCTCGTTCAGGGCCTCGCCCGCCTCATCGCCGGCTCCACAGCAGACTGCGACGAGATCAATGTCGTACTCGCCTCCAGCGACCGGCTCGATCGCTGTGCCGTTCGGGTAGGAGCCCTGCAGGAAGACCTCGCCGGTCTGCAGCCCATAGCTGCGCGTCAGGAAATCCGACACGGTCCGCGCAGCGCTGTTCATACGCGGCACCTGTGGATCCCCGAGCGAGATGTTCTGCAGGAACTCGGCGAAGTTGGCCCGCAGATCTACGGCCATCAGCGCGAGATCCGGCTGCGGGCGGCCAAGGCCAGTTTCCGCCACGGCAGCGGGGAGAGGTGGGAGCGCACGTCGGCTAGGAAGTGGTCGAGCTCGGCATCGATGTCGGGAAACGTGTCGCTCGCCAAGGCGTTCCCCGGGAGTGGGCGCACGCCATCGGCCCAGGCCTCTTTGATCGGATCGGCGGTCGCGGCCTTGACTGCGCGCGTGAGTGTGTCGTAGCTGCGCTTCATGTACATCGAGTCCGTGCCCACCCAGGCCCTGTGGTAGGTCAGGTTGTCCTGGAGGTCGTGGAAGCGTTCGATGAGCTCCTGCTCCTGGCCCTCGCGTCGGCGGCGCACGCGGTAAAGCATCTCCTCCCAGCCGACGGCGACCTTGATCGCCTCGCTGTAGAGGGTGCGCCGCTGTTCGCGCTTGGCGGCCATGTAGGCCGCGAGCGCCGCGAGAACGGCGACGATCACCGCCGTGGCGGCGGGGACAGCGATGGCGAGGGCCGTCCCGCTCACCGGATCAGCCTCTTCTCATCTCTGCACGCACAGAACGTCAGCGCGCGCGTAGGAGACAAGCGCCGTCGGGCGGGCAGGCAAGGTCACGGCTGCGGACATGGTCCCCCTCACGACGCGCGCTCCAACTGGGCGCGGGGCGGTCTTGCACGGAACCACCAGAGATTCCGGGGATTCGGATAATGGGCTGGCCGGGGTGGGCCTTAGAGTCGGTGCGGATGGACGGGCACATGCGTCCAGCCATCGTAGCATTGAGTTGATTTTTATATAAACCATGCCGATGATGCCTATACTTTCCGGGGAGAACGCGGACCTCACGTGGGTCGCGGGCTCCTCGGGTCGATTCCGGGGGAAGGAATACTTCGAGAAACTAAACGCCAAGGAGAAAGCCAGATTCGATGCGCTCTTCAAACGAATGGCCGCGACCGGCTCGATCAAGAATGACCTGCTGTTCCGCAAGGAGTCCGATGAGATCTACTGCTTCAAGCGGGGGCAGCATCGCTTGGCCTGCTATCGGGTGGGAAAGACACTTATGCTCGTCCACGGCTTTCGCAAGAAGAGCGACAAAGGGCTGCGGTTGAAGCGGGAGATCGAAACCGCAGAGCGCATCCGGACAGAACACCTCGAACAACTGCAAGGGAACGAAAAATGACGCCTAGGGCACGCAAGAAGAGCAATTACGACCGCCTCGTCGCCCAGGAGACGCTAATCGTGGAAGCGACCGAGCTGATCGTTGAGCTGCTCGAGCGCCATTCGATCAGCCGCCTGGAGCTCGCCCGCAAGCTCGGCAAGAGCAAGGGCTTCGTCACCCAACTGCTCTCGGGCGAGCGCAACATGACGCTGCGCACGCTCGCGGATCTCGGTTATGTCCTCGGGCAGCGGATCGAGCTGACCCCGCGTCCGCTCAGCAGCGATCTGGCGCTGGAGCGCAGGCCTCCACGGGATGAACAACTCGCGGACGACCACGCCACCGATGCAGCCAACTCGCACGAGTATGCCCTCGCCGCCTGAAGAAACCCACGACGAGCAGGCCAAGCCGGCGCAGGAGGCGGACAGCACTGAGGCACAGCAGGTAGAGCGATCGCGGGATCCATCCGAGGCGCTCGGCGCAGCTACTGCGCCAGGCGAGAGTGGGAATGCGGGGGGCGAGCCGGCCGCCGAGGAGGCGTCGTCCACCGAGCAGCCGGCACCGAAACGCCCGGACTATAAGGCGGTTGCGAGGATCTCCACACAGGCGGTGCTCCAGAGCATCGAGCTCACGTCTCTGCACGCCGAGCTCGAGGACGGCGTCGCCCTGCAAGCGGATTGGGCGGCAAGCGTGAGTACGGCCTCCGATGCCTCGGCAGACTTTGACCGCGACGCGCTCAAGCTGACCGTGTACTGCGCCTTCGCAGCAGCCTTGGCTCCCGAGACGTCGATCCACACCGCGATGCAGCCCCCAAAGACCGCTCCGTTTGACCTGCGGGCACGGTTCCGCCTGGAGTATGCGCTCACCGGTCTCGACGGAATTCTCGAGGGCGATGAGGAGCACTTCGCCCGGACGAACGGGATGCTGCACGCATGGCCGTACTGGCGCGAGGCCGCGCAGAGCATGACCGTGAGGATGGGCCTCGCACCACTGGTCGTCGGGACCTTCAAGATCCCCTGGAGCGGCGATCCCGGCCGCGAGAAGAAAGCCAAAGTGGCCGATCGAGCTGCCGACCAGCAGGGTGACGAGGCGACGGATGATGTGACTGCCACGTCTACGACGGTCGACGTAAGCGGCGCCGAGAGGCGAACTCCCCCGAGCGAGGGATAGCGCACGGCGTGATCTCTATGACCGCCATCATTGTCTATGAGCCCGGCTCGCGGCGGCGTGTCGATCCCTGCGGTCCCTCTGCGGCCCGCCTTGCCCACGTCTGCGGTCCTTTTGCGGTCCCAATCCCCACGGACGGCGGCGAACACAGGCGAACAGCGCTCTGCGACCCTCAGCGTTTTCGGGGATCTTCGCCCCTGTTCGCTCGTCTTCGCAGACAAAAAATATCGGGGCGCCCGGATTCGAACCGGGGACCTCGCCGACCCGAACGGCGCGCGCTACCAGGCTGCGCCACGCCCCGACGCGCAGTGAGTATTCCACACCGCTATCTTCGCGACGTGCCCGCGGCGGCCGCCAGCGACATCGTGCAGGAGCTCGAGCGGCTGCTCGAGCCGGCACGCTTCGACGACTATGGCCCGAACGGGCTGCAGGTGCCGGGCTCGGAGCGCGTCGAGACGGTCGCGACCGGCGTCTCTGCGCACCTCGAGCTGTTCGAGCGCGCCGTAGCCGAGCGCGCGCAGCTGCTCGTCGTGCATCACGGCATCTTCTGGGGCACGGGGCCGGGGCCGATCGACGCGCAGCTCAAGCGCCGCCTGCAGGTCCTGTTCGACGCCGACGTCGGCCTCGCCGCCTATCACCTCCCGCTCGACGCGCACGCGACACTCGGCAACAACGCGCTGCTCGCGCGCGCGCTCGGCGCGGAGCGGATCGAGCCGTTCGCGCTTCACCGCGGCGAGCCGATCGGCTTCATCGCCCAGCTCGGCGGCGCCGGCGACGCGGAGCAAGCGGACGGCGCGGGAAGCGACGAGGACGGTGATGACGGCGGTGGCATCGTGGCGCGCGAGCTGTTCAGGCGCGTGCGCGAGATCGCGGCGCGCGAGCCGCTCGTATTCGACGCCGGGCCGCCGCGCGTGCGTCGCGTCGCGATCGTCTCGGGCGCCGGCTCGGACTACATCGCGGAGGCGGCCGCCGCGGGCGCCGATGCGCTGCTGACCGGCGAGCCGGCCGAGCGGGTGATGGCGCAGGCGCACGAGCTCGGCGTGCACTTCATCGCGGCCGGGCACTACGCGACGGAGACGTTCGGCGTCAGGGCGCTCGGCGAGCACCTCGCACAACGCTTCGGCGTGCGCCACGTCTTCCTCGACGTGCCGAACCCGATCTGAGGCGCGGCGTTCGGCTCCCTCGCAAATTGCGCGGTCGCGCTCTAACATGACATTACGACCGGCTTGGGGCCGGTCTGACAGCAATTTCACCGCGAGGAGGAGAGACTCGATGGAGGCCACCGCGACGGCGTCGACAAGCGGATCGACAACGGGATCGAGCACGATCGCCGACCTGGTCCCGCGCGCTGCCGCGGCATTCGGCGAGAGCACAGCGATCCGCTACAAGCGCGACGGAGCTTGGCACGACGTCAGCTACACGCAGCTTGCCGATGTCGTCCAGGAGATCGGCCTCGGGCTGATCGACCTCGGGATCGAACCGGGCGAGCGCGTCTGCATCCTCGCGAACACGCGCCCCGAGTGGTCGTACGCCGACATGGGCGCGACGTCGGCCGGCGCCGTCGTCGTGCCGATCTACCAGACGAACTCGCCCGAGGAGTGCCTCTGGGTGATCTCCGACTCCGACGCGTGCGCGATCGTCTGCGAGGACACGGAGCAGCTCGAGAAGATCGCCGCGATCCGCGATCAGGTCCCGCGGCTGCGCACGATCGTCGTGATCGACCCGCCGAGCGCCGCCGCGAACGGCTCCGGACCGTCCGCGGCGGTACAGGCGCTCGAGGCGATCGCGCTCGACGAGGTTCGCGAGCGCGGCCGCTCACACAGCGCCGACGAGCTTGCGGCGCGGCGCGGCGGCGTGCGCGCGGAGGACCCGTTCACGTTCATCTACACGTCCGGCACGACCGGCCCGCCGAAGGGCTGCGTGCTGACGCACGGCAACTACCGCGCGATCATCGACATGGTCGGCGAGGCCGGGGAGATCCAGGGCGACGAGGTCATTTACCTGTACCTGCCGCTCGCGCACTCGTTCGCGCTGCTGATCCAGCTCGCCGTGTTCGATCTCGGCGGCACGCTCGCGTACTTCGGCGGCGACACGAAGCAGATCGTGCCGGAGCTGATGGAGGTCAAACCGACCTACCTGCCGTCGGTGCCGCGCGTGTTCGAGAAGATCTACACGCTCGCGCAGGGCGCGATCCAGGCCAAGCCGCCGGAGGAGCGCGAGCGCGCGAAAGCGGCGATCGAGCTCGGCGTGACGGTCCGCGACATGATCAACCGCGGCGAACCGGTGCCCGAGGAGCTGCAGAGGCCGTTCGACGAAGCCGACGCCGAGCTGTTCACGACGGTGCGAGCGATCTTCGGCGGCAACGTCCGCCACGCGACGAGCGGCGCCGCGCCGATCGCAAAAGAGATCCTCGAATTCTTCTGGGCGTGTGGCGTGCCGGTGCTCGAGGGCTACGGGATGACAGAGACGGCGACGGCCGCGACGACCTCGACGGTCGCCGAGCACCGCTTCGGCACGGTCGGGCGCGCGCTGCCCGGCGTCGAGCTGAAGATCGCCGGCGACGGCGAGATCCTCGTCAAAGGGCCGAACATCTTCGCCGGCTACCACAACAACGCCGACGCGAGCTTCGGCGCCGTCGAGGAGGGCTGGCTGCACACCGGCGACCTCGGCTCGATCGACGACGACGGCTACCTCTCGATCACCGGCCGCAAGAAGGACATCATCATCACGGCCGGCGGCAAGAACCTCACGCCGGCGAACATCGAGAACGACCTCAAGCAGTGCCGCTGGATCTCGCAGGCCGTGATGCACGGCGACGCGCGTCCGTACCCAGTCGTGCTGATCACGCTCGACGAGGAGGAGATGCCGCAGTTCGCGAGCGAGCACGGCCTGCCGAGCGACATCGCCTCGCTCGCGCAAGCGCCCGAGCTTCGCGCCGTGATCCAGCAGGAGATCGACCGCGCGAACGCCAAATACGCGCAGGTCGAGCAGGTCAAGAAGTTTGCGATCCTCGACCACGACCTCTCGCAGGCGACCGGCGAGCTGACGCCGACGCTGAAGGTCAAGCGCAACGTCGTCAACGAGAAATACGCGGAGTTGTTCGACGCGCTGTACAGGGGCTGAGCTCCCTCGCTCGCGCCGCGCGAGCGGCCGATCCGGCCGCTGGTGCGCGCTGCCTGGCGGCGGCTCGGCGCCAAGCTGCGAAACTAGCGATAGATGCGCAGCGACCCAAGCGACAACGGCGGCCTGTTCGTCGGGCGCAGGCCCGGGACGGCGCCGGTCCGCTACCGCGCGCTGCCCGAGCGCGGCAGCGAGTCGCGCCAGCGCGTCGACGGCTCGTTCGCGAACATGCTGCTCGCCGGGATCGTCGCGCTGAGCCTGCTCTGCTGGGGACCGATCCCGCTCGCGTGCCTGTGGATCGGCTCGCAGATCGACTACCTCTCAGGGAGCGTCGGCCTCGGGATCCTCGTGGCGTTCATCGCGCTTTTCGCGCTGCTGTTCGGCACGCTCTCGTTGCTGCGGCGCCTCGACCACGCGTGGATCCTCGTGCGGCGCGCCGCCGGCCACGACCAGCGGACGGGCGCGCTCGGGCGCGTGTTCGCCACGACCGCCGCGATCTGCGGCCTCGCGTTCGCGTTCTGGTTCGTCGTGATTCACGGCCCCGGCTCGGTCACGGTCTCGGGCAACGGCAAGTGAGCGCGAGTGAGCTAGCGAGCGCATCGCGCTGCCGGCTCTCGGCCCGCTGCTAGAACGGAGCAGTCGTGGGTCTGCTCGACTACTACAAGCAGTTCGAGGGGATGTCCGAGGAGGAGGTCAACGCCGGCTTGCGCGAGGAGGCCGCCGAGCGCCGGCGCAAAGCGCTGACGCGTGTCGAGACGCTCGACCTCTCGCAGACGACCTGGCCGGAGCTGCCGAACCCACGGATCGTCAACGCGATCACGTTCGTCGCGCGACGCGGAATGCATCGCTACCCGCACCTGCGGGGCTCCGAGCTGCGGATCGAGCTAGCCGAGCGGCTCGGCGTCGAGCCGGCGCGCCTCGTCCTCGGTAACGGCGCGGCCGAGCTGCTCAGCTCGGCTACGCGCGCGCTGATCGAGCCCGGCCAGCAATTGGTCACCTCGTGGCCGTCGTACCCGCTCTACCCGATCATGGCGCGCCGTGCGCACGGGCAGGCAGTGCCCGTCGGCGGCGGCGTCGACGCGCTGCTCGACGCCGCGCGGGACCCGGCGACGCGCGTCGTCGCGCTCGCCAACCCGAACGACCCGACCGGTGAGCTCGTCGCGGCCGCCGAGCTCGAACGGCTGCTCGACGGACTGCCGGAGGACGTCGCGCTGCTGCTCGACGAGTCGCTCGTCGAGTTCGTCGACGCGCAGCCGAGCGACGTCTCGCTGAAGCTCCTCGAGCGCCACCCGCGGCTGCTCGTCTTCCGCAGCTTCTCGAAGGCGTGGGGGCTCGCCGGCCTGCGCGTCGGATACGCGATCGGCGGCCCGCGCTCACACGAGCTGATGGCCGAGCTCGACCCCGACCTCGGCGTCTCCGAGGTCTCGCAGGCGGGCGCGCTCGAGGCGCTGCGCACGTGCTCGGAGCTGCTCGAGCGACACGTGCAGACGATCTGGGAGGAGCGCCCACTCGTAATCTCCGGCCTGCGCGAGCGCGGCTTCGACGTCGCCGACAGTCAGGCCAACTTCGTCTGGGCCGCACACCCCGAGCTGAGCGGCGGCGAGCTCGCCGCGCGCCTTGAGCTCTCGGGCGTGCTCGTCGCCGAAGGCGACGCGCTCGGCGAGCCCGAGCGCGTGCGGATCGCGATCCACAGGCCCGCCGCGACCGCGCGCCTCTTCTCCGCGATCGACAAAGCGCTCGAGATCGGCGGCTAGGACGCCGAGCCCGACTGACGCAAGAGCGTGCCGGTCGTCCCTTCGAGGATCTTGCGCCACGCGCTGACCTGTTCGGGCTCGGCGTCGAAGTGCTCGACGACCTTGCGCACGCGCTTGCCCGAGATGTCGAGCCCGTGGCGCTCGGCGATCTCCTGGTAGTGCTCGTACTCGCCGGCGAGGTGCGTCGTGACGGACTCGAAGCCGTGGCGCGCGATCTCGACGCGCGAGGCGAAGTTCATCATCGATGTCTGGAACATCAGTTCGTCGGTCGGTTCGGGCTCGATCAGCACGATGTCGACGCCCGGGTAGCGGCTCTCCCACGTCTTCGCGAGTTCGTGCAGGCGCTGGTGGGCGACGAGCTTGAACGCCTGATAGCCGATCTGCGGGAAGCCCATGTCCGAGACGCGTCGCGGGCGCACCCCGTGCAGCGTCCGCACGCTGCTCGCGAAGTCGTTGACGAACGGCACGATCGGGTTGATCACGACGACGAGCTTCGCGCCGGCCTCGACCGCGATGTCGAGGTTCGTCGTCGAGACCATCCCGCCGTCGATCAGCTCTCGGTCGTTGACGCGCACCGGCGCGTAGACCATCGGCAGCGCACCAGACGCGCGAACAGCCTTCGAGATCGGAACGTCTTCGCCCTCGTCGACGCCGAACACGACGCGCTCGCAAGTGTCGAGATCGGTAGCGGTCAGATAGAGCTCGCACGCGAGCTCGTTGAAGTCGTCCGTGCGCCCGGGCTCGCTCAGCACGTGGTGCAGGTAGCGCTCGATTCCCGCGCCCGTGTAGGCGCCCGACGGCAGCCCCTCGGCGAAGCCGAGCAGCACATCGAGCAACGAGATCCCGCCACGCTGCGTCAGGACCTGGCGCGCGATCGACAGGGTGCGCAGCGGCAACGCGGCGCCCTTGCGCGCGAACTCGAACAGGTTCGGGCGCAGCAGGTCGCTGAGGGCGACGTCTTTGAACGGAGGCGTGCCTTGGCGCGTGACGACGCGCATCATCTCCTCCGGCGTCACGCCGTTGGCGCACAGTGCGGCGATGAACGCGCCGGCCGACGTCCCGACGTAGACGTCGAACTGGTTGACGCTGCTGTTGACCGCGAGCAGATCGAGCGCGCGGAGCGCTCCGATCTCATAGACGCCGCCCGTGAAGCCACCGCCGCCGAGCACGAGCGCCGTCTTGTGCCGGCGCGGCCGGCGCCGTCGATCGGGCGAGGCGCCACGACCAACACCGCGGGCGGCCTGCTTGACCGCGCGCCTGCGTTTGGCCGCAACCTTGGCCTCATCCGTTGGTTCCAGCTTGACGACCTTGCCCATCTCCTCACGATTCTAAAGGAGACATGCACCGGAAGTCGCCTCTTTCGCTGCTGAGCGTCGCTTTCGCTGCCGCCTCGATCGCCCTCGCGGCCCCGACCGGCGCGCTCGCGGCGGGCAGCTTGGGCTCGCTTCAGGGCGACCTGGCTGCTCAGATGAGCATCGCCGGCTCTCACTCGAGCGCATATGTCTACGACGTCAGCGCAAAGCAGGCGCTGTTCTCGCAGCGCGCGAGCGCCCGGCGCCCGCCGGCGTCGGTCGAGAAGCTCTACACCGCGACGACCGCGCTCGAGCGCCTCGGACCGACGGCGCGCCTCTCGACGACCGTGCTCGGCGCCGGCCGGCTCGGGCCGAACGGCGTCTGGGAAGGCAATCTGTACCTGCACGGCGGCGGCGACCCGACGTTCGGCGACTCGTCGTTCATCGCCAGCCACTACGGCGGCGTCGGTGCGAGCGTCTCGGCGCTCGTCTCGCAGCTCGTCCGCGGCGACGGCATCCACGCGATCCGCGGTTCGGTCTACGGCGATGAGTCCTACTTCGACTCGCTGCGCGGCGAGCCGTCGAGCGGCTACGCGTTCGACCCGTTTCTCGAAGGCACGCTCAGCGCGCTCGCGTTCGACCGCGGTTCGAGCGGATCCGAACGCGGCGCGCACGCACCCGCGGCGTACGCCGCGCGGATACTCTGGGCGACGCTCAAGAACGACGGCGTCAGCGTCCGCGGGCAGAGCGGCGCCGCGAGCGCTCCCGCCGGCGCCGTGCAGCTCGCGCAGGTCGCCTCGCCGACCGTTACGCAGCTGCTCGGACTGATGCTGCCGCCGTCGGACAACTTCTTCGCCGAGACGCTGATCAAGGATCTCGGCGTCGCGGCCGGCGCCGGCGGGACGACGGCCGCCGGCGCGGCAGTCGTCAGCCGGACGGTCTCCTCGCTGCTCGCGATCCATCCGCATGTCGTCGACGGCTCGGGCCTCTCCGAATCCGATCACACTTCGGTCTACGAAGTCGCCGAGCTGCTCGTCGGGGTGCAGCCGACGCCGCTCGGGACGCTGCTCCGCGGCAGCATGGCGATCGCCGGGCGCACCGGGACACTCGCGCACCGGATGCGCGGGACCGGCGCAGCGGGGCGCTGTGAGGGCAAGACCGGCACGCTGACCGGCGTCTCGAACCTCGTCGGCTACTGCCAGGCCGTGAACGGCCACCTGCTCGCGTTCGCGTTCTTCAACGACGGCATCTCGACCGAACTCGCGCACGTGATCCAGGACCACATGACGATCACGCTCGCCGATTACTGACCGCTGGATTACCAGGCTCTCGCGCGGGTAACCTCAGGCATACGCCGATCGGCGAAGGGGATCGCCTCGCGCGCTCCTGACCGCACGGCTCCTGGGGAGAAGTCCAAGGGTGGTGGGTTGAGCGCGGGGGCGGTTCCCGTCTAAATCGCGCAGATCGGTAGCGGATGATGCAGGCGGCCACGGAGCCGCCGCGCCGGCGGCAAGATCGCGTTTCAATTTGTGCTCGTCTAAAGCGATCGGGCGTTCCTGCCGATCAAGCAGCAATGGATCTGAAGGCCGCCAAGAACGAGAACGGCTTCACGCTGATCGAGCTGCTCGTCGTCGTCCTGATCATCGGGATTCTCGCCGCGATCGCGATTCCGTCGTTCCTGAACCAGAAGGGCAAGGCCAACGACGCCTCGGCGAAGGAGCTCGTCCGCACGGCGCAGACGACGGCCGAGACGTACGCGACCGAAAACAGCGGCAGCTACGCCGGGCTCGGCACCACGAAGCTGCACGAAGTCGAGAAAACGATTCCGATCGCATCGGAAAACAACAACGCGTGGATCAGCGCGGCATCCGGTGCCGCCGGCGAATACACGGTCACCGCGACCGCCCCGGCCACAGGCGACACGTTCACGATCAAAAACAAAGAAGGGGTCGTGAACCGCACTTGCACGGGCACGGGCGGCGGCTGCGGAGCGTCGAAATCCTGGTGAGGCCGCCCGCCGGTGAGCGCGAGAGGCCTGTGTCCGGCCGCGAGCGCGTCGGCTGAATTTTCGCGCACGTTGCGCTATTTCGGGTCGACTAACGTAGACCGCACGTCGTAGTGCAAGTACAGTTGTCTGCATGGACTGCGCGACGTGCGGCTGGCAATGTGCAGACAATGCCCCGTACGGCAAAGCCCGATCCGGCGCTCGCCGCCGCGATCCGCAGGCTGCGCGAGGAACGCGGGCTGACGCGCGAAGCCGTCGCGTTTCACGCCGGCATCACGACCGGCTCGCTGGCGCGCATCGAGCTCGCGCAGTCTGCGCCGGCGTGGTTCACGGTGCTGCGGGTCGCGGGCGCGTTGGACGTGCCGCTCGTCGAGCTCGCGAGAAGGGTCGAAGAGATCGGCTAGGCGCGCTCGAAGCCCAGGCGCATGGCTGCTGAGCGCGGCGCGTACCGGACGCGCGCGGACGTCGAAGCGCGCTTTGTCCGGATCGAGTTGGCCGAACGGCGGCTCGAGTTGATCTGTCGCGGCGTCGTGCTCGTGCTGATCGTCGCGCTGGTCGTGACCGTGATCATCTGCGCGTTGGGCGGTGCGTGGCCGATCGGCGCGGCGGCCGGCGCGCTGCTGACGGCGATCGTCCGGACGGGCGCCGGTCACTGACCGAGCAGCGCGCGGAGCCCCGCTTCGTCGAGCACCGGCACGCCGAGCCGCTCGGCCTTCGCGAGCTTCGAGCCGGCGCTCTCGCCGGCGACGAGGAAATCTGTCTTCTTCGACACCGACCCCGTCACGCGGCCGCCGGCCGCCATGATCCTTTCGGTCGCGTGCTCGCGCGACCACTCGGGCAGCGTGCCGGTCAGAACGATCGTCTTCTGCGCCAGTGGACCGTCCGACGGCGCCGGTCCGTCCTCGGAGAAGCGCAGGCCCAGCTCGCGCAGATCGGCGATCAACGCGCGCATCCGCTCGTCGGCGAGCTGTGTTGCGATCAGCGCGGCCATCTTCGTGCCGACGCCCGGCGTCTGCTCGATCTCCTCGGGGGTCGCCGCGAGCAGCGCGTCGATCTCGCGGAAGCGCTGCGCGAGGTTGCGCCCGGTCACCTCGCCGACCTCCTCGATCCCGAGCGCGAACAGCACGCGTGCGAACGGCCGCTCCTTCGATCCGTCGAGCGCCGCGAGCAGGTTGCGCGCCGAGAGCTCGCCGAATCCGTCGAGCTCGACGAGCTGCTCCTCGCGCAGGCGGTAGAAGTCGCCGGCCGTCTCGACGATCCCGCGCTCCTGCAGCATCGCGACCTGCTTCTCGCCGAGCCCGTCGATGTCCATCGCGCCACGCGAGACGAAGTGCTTGAGCAGTTGCCACGCGCGCCCTGGGCAGAGCGGGTTCGGGCACTTCGTGAAGACGGCGCCCTGCGGCTTGATCGTCGGCGTGTCGCAGAACGGGCAGCGTTTCGGCGGGCGCGGACGGCGCGGCCTGCGCTTCTGCTCGACGACGTGCGGCGCCGGCGAGACGACCTGCGGGATCACGTCGCCGGCACGCAGCACGATCACGTCCTCGCCGGCCCTGATGTCCTTGCGCGCGAGGTCCTCCTCGTTGTGCAGCGTCGCCATCCCGATCCGCACGCCGCCGACCGTGACCGGCGCGAGCACCGCGTACGGGCGCATGTCGCCGAACTTGCCGACGTTCCACATCACGCGCTCCAGCCGCGTGACGGCCGTCGTCGGCGGGAACTTCCAGGCGACCGCCCAGCGCGGGTCGCGCCCGACCGCGCCGAGCCGGCGCTGCAGTCGCAGGTCGTCGACCTTGACGACGACGCCGTCGATCTCGAAATCGAGCTCGCCGCGGCGCTCCTGCCATTGCAGGCACTGCGCGATCACCTCCTCCTCGCTGCCGAGCAGCTTGATGTCCGGGTTGACGCGAAAGCCGTGCTCGCGCAGCCACTCGAGCGCCTGCGAGTGGCGCTCAAAAGACAGGCCGTCGGTGACGCCGACCTGGTAGCACCAGATCGAGAGCGGCCGCTTCGCCGCATCGGCCGGATCGAGCTGGCGGACCGTCCCGGCGGCCGAGTTGCGCGGGTTCATGAACGTCGACTCGCCCGCTTCTGCGCGACGCTCGTTGAGCGCGGTGAAGTCTGCGAGCGACATGTACACCTCGCCGCGCACCTCGACGAGCGGCGGTGCATCGTCGAGCTTCAGCGGGATCGCGGCGATCGTCCGCAGGTTGTGCGTTACGTCCTCGCCGATCTCGCCGTTTCCGCGCGTCGCGCCGCGCTGCAGCTCGCCGTCGCGGTAGACGAGGCTGATCGCGAGCCCGTCGATCTTCGGCTCGACGACGTACTCGAAGTCCGGCTCGGCGATTCCCTCGCGCGCGAGGTGGTTGCGCATCCGCTCGACCCACGCGCGCAGCTCCTGCTCCGAGCGCACGTTGCCGAGCGACAGCATCGGCTCGAGGTGCTCGACCTTCTCGAGCCGCCCGACCGGCTCGCCGCCGACGCGCTGCGTCGGCGAGTCGGCCGTGACGAGCTCCGCGTGCTCGCGCTCGATCGCGCGCAGCTCGTCGAGCAGCGCGTCGTACTCGTCGTCGCCGATCTCCGGGTCGTCGAGGACGTAGTAGCGGCGCGCGTGGTACTCCAGCTGCGAGCGCAGCTCCTGCGCGCGATCGCGCGCCGAGGCGTCGCTCACGACGCCTCGCTGGCCGGCCGATCTCCAATCGGAGGCGCGAGCAGCTCCGCGAGGTCGAAGCTGCGCAGGGCGTCGAGTCCCGGCCGGTCGGTCAGGTCGAAGTGGATCGGCGTCACCGCGACGCGCCCGGCCGCGACCGCCGCGAGATCGGTGCCCGGCTCGTCGTGAAAGCCCGGGTCCGAGCCGTAGATCCAGTAACGGCGGCGATGCTCCTGTTCGTCCTGCAGCTTCAGCTCGTCGCGATAGATCCGCTTGCCGAGGCTCGTCACCTCGACGCCGCTCGGCTCGCCCGCGGGGACGTTGACGTTCAGCAGCGTCCGCGCCGGCAGCGGGACGTCCTCGATCCGCTCGACAAGCCGCGCGACGAACCGCGCCGCGACCTCGAAGCCGAAGCCGCCGCCAAAGCGATAGTCGAGCGAGCGCGCGCGCGACTGCTGTGAGACGGCGATCGACGGCAGGCCGAGCACGACGCCCTCGAGCGCCGCCGCGACGGTGCCCGAGTAGGTGATGTCGTCGCCGAGGTTGGCGCCGTGATTGATGCCCGCGACGACGAGATCCGCTTCGAAGCCCTCGATCAGGCCTAGGCTCGCGAGCCGCACGCAGTCGACCGGTGTGCCGTCGGTCGAGTAGCCCGTCGAGCCGTCGGCGAACGGCACCTCCTCGACCCACAGCGGGCGCCGCGTCGTGATCGAGCGCGCCATCGCCGAGCGGTTGCCGTCCGGCGCGATCACCGCGAGCCTGACGCCGTCGACCGCCGCGAGCGCGACGCGCAGCGCCTGCAGCCCGTCGGCCTCGATCCCGTCGTCGTTTGTCAGCAGAACGTTGAGCATCGTCTCGTCGTCAGCATAGGGGCCGGCTCGGTTCGCGCGCTCGGCTCGTCACTCGTAGGCAACACTCGCCAGCGCCAGCCCGTGCGCCGGCGCCGTCGCGCCGGCCTCGGCGCGCGAGCGCCCTTCGAGCAGCTCGGCGAACTCCTCGACCGTGCGCCGCCCGCTGGCGACCTCGAGCATCGTGCCGACGAGCACGCGGTTCATGTGGCGCAAGAACATGTCGGCCTCGATCCAGAACTCGAGCAGGTCCTCCTCGCCGCGCCACTCGGCGCGCGCGACCTCGCAGTGAAACCACGTGTGCTCGGTCTCGCGCGGCGTGAACGCCGTGAAGTCGTGCCTGCCGACCAGCGCTCCAGCGCACTCCGTCAGCGCATCGCGGTCGAGCGCGCCGGTCCACCAGAAAGACGTCTGGCGCGCGAACACGCTGCGCGCGCGCCGCGCGAGGACGCGGTAGCAGTACGTCCGGCTGCGCGCGTCACGGCGCGCGTCGAAGCTGCTCGGCGCCGGCTCGGCACGCAGGACGGCGACGTCGCCGTCGAGCAGGCCGTTGAGCCGCAGCGGGTCGACGGCCTCATGCGCGTAGCTCGCGACCTGGCCCCACGCGTGCACACCGCGGTCGGTCCGTCCGGCGACGGTCAACCCGAGCGGCTCGCCGTCGTGCCCGGTCGCGCCGAGCACCGTGCACAGCGCCCGCTCGAGCTCTCCCTGCACCGTGCGCAGCCCCGGCTGGCGTCCCCAGCCGGCGAAGCCCGAGCCGTCGTACTCGAGCGTCAGCTTCGTGACCATTCGCGCAGGCGTGCGCGCCGAGCGCTCGTCAGACGAGCTCGATGAAGACCATCTCGGTCGCGTCGCTGCGACGCGGGCCGAGCTTCAGGATTCGGGTGTAGCCGCCCGGGCGGTCGACGTAGCGCGGCGCGAGGTCCTCGAACAGCTTGTGCACCGCGAACTTGTCCTGCGAGAGCGTCGAGAGCGCCTGCCGGCGCGCGTGCAGGTCGCCGCGCTTGGCGAGCGTGATCAGTTTCTCGATCTCCGGCTTGACCGCCTTCGCCTTCGCCTCGGTCGTCTTGATCCGCTCGTGCTCGATGATCTCCTTGCTCAGGTTCATCAACAGCGCCTTGCGATGCGCGCTGTCACGGCTGAGCTTGTATCTCGTCTTCTGGTGTCGCATGAGCGGATCGTGAGTCTAGTCGGCCGGACCCGTCGCGTCAGTCTTGACGGAGGTTCAAGCCGCGCGCGTGCAGCGTTTCGATGACCTCGTCGATCGACTTCTTGCCGAAGTTCGGGATCGCGTTGAGCTCCGCCTCGGACTTCGAGATCAGGTCGCCGACCGTCTGGATGCCGGCTCGCTTGAGGCAGTTGTACGAGCGCACGCCGAGCTCGAGCTCCTCGATCAGGATGCCGAACTCCTCGCCCTGCAGCGCCGCCGGCTGACCGCCGGCGCCGACCGTCAGGCCGTGGCCGTCGAGCTGCCCGCCCGGCGCCGCGCGCAGCTCCTGGATCCGGTCGGCGTCGGTGAAGATCGCAAGCTGGCTGATCAGCAGCTCGGCCGCCTCGCGCAGCGCGGCCTGCGGGTCGATCGAGCCGTCGGTCTCGATGTCGAGCGTCAGCTTGTCGAAGTCCGTCTTCTGGCCGACGCGCGCCTGCTCGACGGCGTACGCGACGCGACGGACCGGCGAGAAGATCGAGTCGATCGGGATCACACCGATCGGCTGGTCGGCCGACTTGTTCTCCTCCGCCGGTCGGTAGCCGCGGCCGCGGCCGATCGTCATGTAGAGCTCGAGCTTCGTTTTCTTCTCGAGCGTCGCGATGTGCACGTCGGGGTTGAGGATCTCGACGCCGGCCGGCAGGTCGATGTCCTTCGCCGTTATCTCGCCAGGCCCGGTGACGACGAGCGGCGCCTCGACCTCGCTCGCGTCGGAGTGCATCCGGCAGACGACGCCCTTCAGGTTGAGCACGATGTCGGTGACGTCCTCCTTGACGCCGTTGATCGTCGAGAACTCGTGCGCGACGCCCTCGATCCGAACGCTGGTGACAGCCGCTCCGGAGAGGGACGAGAGCAGCACGCGTCGCAGCGAGTTGCCGAACGTGTAGCCGAACCCGCGATCGAGCGGCTCGATCGTGAACGTGCCGCGGTTCTGCTCCACGGACTCGCTTGTGATCCGGGGGATTTGGAAGTCGAGCATGAGGGTCCTAACGTCGTTTTGATGTCGCACCGGCGCCGTTTCGACGGCCGGCTCGGAGCGCCGCCCGGGGTCGGGCTCGGCGCTTGAAGGTCCTGCTACTTCGAGTACAGCTCGACGATGAGCTGCTCCTGCACCGGCGCGGCGACCTCGCGCCGCTCCGGCTTGCGCAGCACCTTGGCCGTGAGCGACTCGTGGTCGGCCTGGAGCCACGCGGGAATCTGTCCGGTGAGCTCGGTCGCGTCCCTGACCACCTGCGTGGCCGGCGTGCTCGCCTTGATCGCGATCACGTCGTTCGGGCGAACCTGATAGCTCGGGATGTCGACCCGCCGGCCGTTCACCGTCCAGTGGCCGTGGCGGATCAGCTGGCGCGCCTGGCGGCGCGAAGCCGCAAAGCCGAGGCGCACGAGGACGTTGTCGAAACGGCACTCGAGCAGCGCGAGCAGGTTCTCGCCGGTGATGCCCGGCTGGCGCGATGCCTTCTCGTAGTAGCCGTGGAACTGGCGCTCGAGGACGCCGTAGTAGCGGCGCGCCTTCTGCTTCTCGCGCAGCTGCACGCGGTACTCGCTCTGTTTGAGGCGACCGCGACCGTGCTCGCCCGGTGGGTAGGAGCGGCGCTCGACGCCGCACTTGTCGGTCAGGCAGCGCTCGCCCTTGAGGAACAGCTTCTGCCCCTCACGGCGGCACTGCTTGCACTGCGGTCCGGTGTCCCTGGCCATCTCTAGACCCTCCGGCGCTTTCGCGGGCGGCAACCGTTGTGGGCCTGCGGCGTTACGTCCTTGACGCCCGTCACCTCGAGGCCGGCGGCCTGCAGCGAGCGGATCGCCGTCTCCCGGCCCGAGCCGGGCCCCTTGACGTAGACCTCGACCTTCTGCAGCCCCTGCTCGAGGCCCTTGCGCGCGGCCGCGTCGGCCGTCACCTGCGCGGCAAACGGCGTCGACTTGCGCGAGCCCTTGAAGCCCGCGCCGCCGGCCGACTCCCACGCGATCACGTTGCCCGTCGTGTCGGTCAGCGAGACGATCGTGTTGTTGAACGAGGTCTTGATGTGCGCCTGTCCGATTGGGATGTTCTTTTTCGCCTTGCGCCGCCCGCGCGCGCGTTTCGGAGCAGCCGGCACTACTTCTTACCGGCTTTCTTCCTGCCGGCGACCTGCATCCGCTTCGGCCCCTTGCGCGTGCGCGCGTTCGTCTTCGTCTTCTGTCCGCGCACCGGCAGGCCGCGACGGTGGCGCAGCCCGCGATAGCAACCGATCTCCTGCAGCCGTTTGATGTCCTGCGAGCGCTCGCGTCGCAGGTCGCCCTCGACCGTGAGGTTGTCGTCGATCGCGTCGCGCAGCTTCGCGACCTCGTCCTCGGTCAGGTCGCGCACGTAGGTGTCCGGGCTGACGCCGACTTCGGAGAGAACCTTGTTCGAGGTCGGGCGGCCGATCCCGTAGATGTAGGTCAGCCCGATCTCAGAGCGCTTGTTGAGCGGCAGGTTGACGCCGGCGATTCGTGCCATCGCTTATCCCTGACGCTGCTTGTGGCGCTTGTTCTGGCAGATCACGAGCACCACACCGTGGCGGCGGATGATCTTGCATTTCTCGCACATCGGCTTGACCGACGGTCTTACCTTCATGATCCCTTTCGGTGCTTGTTCCGGCGACCGGGCTCTGGCTGCCGTTGCGGCCGCCGCTACCCCGTCGAGGAGCTTGCTCTCACGAGGACATGCGCCCTCGTTCGAACAGGACTCTGGATGGTAGCAACTCCTACTGGCTCGCGGCCGTCTGCCGGGCGAGCTCGGGCTCGCGCTGCTCGGGCGCCAGGTGCCACGGTGTGAGCACCTGCGGACCGTCGGCCGTGATCGCGACGGTGAACTCGAAATGCGCCGCCGGCGAGCCATCCTGGGAGAAGATCGCCCAGCCGTCGCCGGCGACGCGAACGGCCGCACGCCCGGCGGTCGTCATCGGCTCGACGGCGAGCACCATCCCCTCCTCGAGCAGCGGGCCCTTGCCGGGCTTGCCGTAGTTGGGCACCTGCGGGTCCTCGTGCATGTTGCGCCCGATCCCGTGGCCGACGAGCGAGCGCACGACCGACAGGCCCGCGGCCTCGGCGACTCGCTGGATCGCGCTCGACATGTCGCCCATCCGGCTGCCGGCGAGGCACACGGCGACGCCGGCGTGCAGTGACTCCTCGGTCGCGCTCAGCAGGTTGCGCGCCTGCGCGCTGATCTGCCCGACCGCGAACGTGCGCGCCGCGTCGGCGACCCAGCCATCGAGCGTCACGCCCATGTCGACCGAGACGATGTCGCCCGGCGCGAGCTTGTACGGGCCGGGGATGCCGTGCACGATCATCGCGTTCGGCGAGGCGCAGATCGAGCCGGGGAAGCCGCGGTAGCCCTTGAACGTCGGCGCGCCGCCGCGCGCTCGGATGAAGCGCTCGGCGGCTTCGTCGAGCTCTTCGGTGCTGACGCCGGGCGCGATCCGCGACTCGATGTCGTCCATCGCCGCAGCGAGGATCGCGCCGGCGCGGCGCATCTTCTCGATCTCCTCGGGCGTCTTCTTGATGATCACCCGGGGAGCTTAGCTCGGGCGTCTCGTCGGTCGCGGTCGAGCCCGGCGCTACAGGTTTCGCTCGAGCCGCTGCGCCGCGACGTTCGCCCGGATCCGCTCGTGCACCTCGTCGGGGTGGCGCGTCCCGTCGAACCGGCGCAGCAGCCCGGCGCGGTCGTAGTGCTCGATCAGCGGCTCGGTCTGCGAGTGGTAGACCTCCAGGCGCCGGCGGATCGTCTCCTCCTTGTCGTCATCGCGCTGGACGAGCCGCGAACCGTCCTGATCGCAGACGTCCTCGTGCTTGGGCGGGTCGAACTCGACGTGGTAGATGTGGCTCGGGTTCTTTACGCAGACGCGCCGCCCTGCGAGCCGGCGCACGAGCTCGTCGTCGTCCACGTCGATCAGCAGCGCCCCGCTGAGGCTCCGATCGAGTCCCTTCAGAGCTTCGGCCAGCGCTGCGGCCTGCTCGGCGTTGCGCGGGAACCCGTCCAGCAGAAAGCCGTTCGCGGCGTCCTCGTTTCCGAGGCGCCTGACGATCATCCCGATGATCACGTCGTCGGGCACGAGCTCGCCTGCGTCCATGAATCGCTTCGCCTGCTTGCCAAGCTCGCTGCCCTCGGCGACCTCGGCGCGGAGCATGTCTCCCGTCGAGATGTGCGGGATGCCGAAGTCGGTGCGCAGGCGCTCGGCCTGCGTACCCTTACCCGCGCCGGGCGGACCGAGCAGAATCAAGTTGAGTCCCGACAAGTCGCATCGCAGCCTACCTGCCCGCGCCACCCGCCGGCTACTTCAGGAAGCCCTCGTAACTTCGCATCATCAGCTGCGCCTCGAGCTGCTTCATCGTTTCGAGCGCGACGCCGATCACGATCAGGATCGAGGTCCCGCCGAGTGGGATGTTCTGGTGCGTGCGCGCGATCAAGATCGTCGGCAGCGCTGCGACGGCCGCGAGGAACAGAGCGCCGGGGAACGTCAGGCGCGCGAGGATCCGGTCGAGGAACTCGGCCGTCGGGCGGCCGGGGCGAACGCCGGGGATGAAGCCGCCGTACTTCTTCAGGTTATCGGCCTGGTCGACCGGGTTGAACGTGACGGCCGTGTAGAAGTA
>FSVZ01000048.1_pt1 | contig 19157 bp, 18 predicted proteins | sample 1637881 | NCBI WGS metagenome assembly FSVZ01 (sample SAMEA3914789, study PRJEB12502) | metagenome | biome: forest; material: soil | place: Canada | collected 2011-07-03 | depth 0.3 m
GATCAGCAGCACGACGAACGTGGGGTTGTCGGTACGCATCGTTCCGAGGCCCGCGGGCGTGACCCGCTTGCCCGCCAGGGCGCCGGCGACGGCGAGCGCGAACAGGATCGGTGCATACCGTGCGAAGACCATGTCGAAGCCGCCGAGCAGGTCGGCGAAGGTGACGCCGTGGCTGCCGACGCTGCCCGCGTTCGGCTGGACGAAGCCGGTGTAGCCGGCGAACGCGGAGCCGTTGTTGTTCGCCTGGGAGAGGTAGGCGTAGAAGGTCTCCGAGAAGCCCTGGGGCGTGTTGGTGCCCGCCTTCGAGAGCGCCGCTTCGGAGATCGACGCTCGCCCGGACTTGCTCGCGGTCGCCAGCGCCGTGGCGAACAGCGCCGCCAGCGGCGTGATCAGGATCCCCAGGCCGGCGAGCTTGATCTCCCTGGACTCGAGCTTCTTGCCGAGCCACTCGGGCGTGCGCCCGACCATCAGGCCGCCGATGAACACGGCCAGCAGCACGTACAGCAGGATCGAGTAGAGCCCCGTGCCGACGCCCCCGAAGATCACCTCGCTGGCCGACAGGTTCGCGAATGGGACGGCGCCGCCGATGCCCGTGAACGACTCGATCGCGCTGTTGACCGCGCCGCACGAGGTGACCGTCGTGACGACGTCGAACAGCGCCGAGCCGGCGATCCCGAAGCGCTGCTCCTTGCCTTCCAGGTTGCCGCCGGTCGAGCCGTTGAAGACGTGCGTGTGCAGGCCGGCGGCGTGCTGCGCGGGCGAGCCGTGCGCCTCGGCGATGTAGGCGACCACGACGGCGCCGAGGAACATCACCATCATCGACGCGTAGATCGCGTGGCCCTGGCGACGGTTGCCGGTCATCCGCCCGTACATGAACACGAGCGCGGCGGGGATGATCAGCACGACCAGCATCTCGAAGAAGTTGGTGAACTGGGTCGGGTTCTCGAACGGGTGCGCGGAGTTCGTGTTGAAGAAGCCGCCCCCGTTGGTGCCGAGCATCTTGATCGCCTCCTGCGAGGCGACGGGGCCCATCGCGATCTTCTGTTCCAGGCCCGTGATCGTGTGCACGGTCAGGTAGTTGGAGATGTTCGCGATCACGCCCTGCGAGACGAGCACGATCGCGATCAGCAGCGACAGCGGCGCGAGCACGTAGAGGATCGTGCGTACGAGGTCCTGCCAGAAGTTGCCGATGCTCTTGCCCGTGCGCCCGATGATTCCGCGGACGAGCGCGACGGCGACGACGATGCCGACGCCGGCCGAGAGCCAGTTCTGCACGGTCAGCCCGATCATCTGGCTGAGGTAGCTCATCGTCGTCTCGCCGCTGTAGTACTGCCAGTTCGTGTTCGTCATGAACGACGAGGCGGTGTTGAACGTGACGTTCCACGGCGCCGCCTCGAAGCCCTGGGGGTTGAACGCGTGCGGCGCGAGGTCCTGCGCGCGCAGAATCAGGTACAGCACCAACCAGCCGGCGAGCGAGAAGATGATCAGGCTTTTGGCGTACCCCTTCCAGTCCTGCTGGCGCTTGGGGTCGACCCGCAGGACGCTGTACAGGAGCCGCTCGGGCCCGGCGAAGATCGGCGAGAGGAACACCCGCTCGCCGGTGTAGACCTTCGCCAGGTACCCGCCGAGCGGGATCGCGACCGCGGTCAGGATGACCGCGAACAGCACGATCGTAAGCCAGCCGAGGAATGTCATCTCAGAGCTTCTCGCCGCGGATCAGCGCGTAGAACAGGTAGATGATCACGATCACCGACACGACCAGGCCGAAGAAGTCGGCGCCGCTCATGTGCGCGATGAACGCGCCGAGCACCGGGCTCATACGCGGTCGATTCCCTCGATCAGCGCCAGCAGGATCAAGAACATCGCGACCCCGAGAACTACTGCGACGACGTCCATGGCAGTCACTATCGAGGCTCGATCGTCACGCTCGCGTGACGATCAGGGCTGATCGCATAACGATTTCGTGACGGGGCTCAGCCGGCGAATCGGTAACCGACGCCGGGGTCGGTCACGACGTAACGCGGACCGCCCGCGCCCTCGGGCTCGATCTTCGCGCGCAGCCGCGCGATGTGCGTGCGCAGCGGCTGGACGTCATCGACGTACTCGGGCCCCCACACCTCCTCGATCAGCTTGCGATGCGTCAGCAGGCGACCACGGTTGCGCACGAGCGTGCGCAGCAGCTCGAACTCGATCGGGGTCAGGTGGACGGGCTCGCCCAGGCGTAGGACGACGCGCGCCGCGAGGTCGACCTCGAGCCCCTCGACGGTGATCCGCGGCTGCTCCTCGGCCGGCGCGGCCCGGCGCAGCGCGGCCTGCACGCGCGCGACGAGCTCGCGCGTGCCAAACGGCTTGGTGATGTAGTCGTCCGCACCGGCCTCGAGCGCCCTCACCTTCTGGTCCTCCTCGCCGACGGCGGAGAGCACGAGGATCGGCATCGCGCTCCATTCGCGCAGCCGGCGGGTCAGCTCGATACCGTCGCCGTCGGGCAGCACGAGGTCGACAATCGCCGCGTCGGGCGGGCGCACGGCGGCTAGATCGAGCGCCTCGGAGAACGTTTCGGCGGGGACCGCCTGAAAGCCGGCCTCGCGCAGCACGACTTTCAGCGCGCGTAGGATCTGCGGCTCGTCGTCGACGACGAGCACGCGTGGCGAGGCGAGCGCGGTCGGCTGCGCGGGCGTGCTCACGCGCGCGAGGCCCGCTCCCCCTCGCGCGCGCCGGAGACCTCGTCCTGCCGCGGAGCGCCGCTGCCCGGATGAGCGTCGTCGCTGTCGCGACGAGCCTCGCCGTCGTTCTGCAACGGCAGCTCGAAGACGAACGATGCGCCCTGCCCGGGCAGCGACTCGACGTGCAGCGAGCCGGCGCTCGCCTCGGTGAAGCCGCGCGCGATCGCCAGGCCGAGACCCGACCCGCGATGACCGCCGGTGCTCGTGCCGGCGCGGTAGAACGGCTCGAAAACGCGCTCGAGCTGCGCCGGCGGGATCCCGGGGCCGCGATCGACGATCCGCACGATCACGCGTTCGCCGGCGGCTCGCCCGCCGCTGTCCGGCTCGGACACCGTCGCCTCAGCCCGGCTTTGCATCTCGGCGCTCGCTCCGCGCGCGAGCCCGCGCACGGCGCGCGCACGGACGGAGACCGGATGGCCGCCCGAGTGCCGTCGCGCGTTCTCGAGCACGTTGACGAACGCGCGCTCCATCTGCACCGGGTCGACCCTGACGAGCGGCAGCTCGCGATCGATCGACAGCGCGAACTCGTCCGGGCGGGCCGCCAGCTCGGACAGCGCGGTGCGAATCAGCTCCTCGACCGATGTCCAGTCGCGGCGCGGCTCGGCGGCGCCGGCTTCCAGGCGCGAGAGGTCGAGCAGGTTGTCGACCAGCCGCGAGAGGCGGCGCGCCTCCTCCTGGATCACGGTCGCCATCTCCTCGCGCTCCTGCGACGACAGCGTCGGCGAGGCGATCGCCTCGCCCGCCGCCGAGATCGCGGTCAGCGGCGTCCGCAGGTCGTGCGAGACGGCGCGCAGCAACGCCGTCTTGACGGTGTCCGCGCGGCGCAGCGACGCTGTCTCGACGACTCCGCCGAGCAGGGCCTCGCGCTCGAGCGCGGCGCTCAGCAGCGCCTCGAGCGCCGGCACGACGCGCTCCTGCAGCCGGCGCAGGCTCGCCTCGGAGGTGTCGGCACCGACGAGCAGCGTCCCCTCGCGGCTCGTGCCGTCGCGCAGGGCGAAGGCGATCGTGCGCTCGTCGCCTTCGACCGCCTCCATCTCGATCGCCGCCGAGCTCAGCTCGAGCGCCTGCGCGAGCCGTGCGGAGACGGTCGGCAGCGCCGCGGCGAGGTCGTCTCCGCGCAGCAAGAGGCGCGCCATCTCGGCCGCGAGATCGGCCTCGCGCCGGCGCGCCTCGGCGTCACGCGTGCGCGCGCGGGTGACCTCCGCGACGGAGCTCGCGAGCGCGCCGACGACGAGGAACGTGATCAGCGCAACCCAGTTGCGCGAGTCGTGGATCACGAAGCGCCCGGTCGGCGGCAGGTGGAAGAAGTTGAACGCGGCCGCGCAGACGATCGCCGTCGCGATCCCCGGCCACACGCCCCACGTGAGCGAGACGACGAGCACCGCCGGCAGATAGACGACGCTCAGCGACGCGACCGGAGCGATGTGCTGCAGCGGATAGACGATCAGCGTGCACAGCGCTACCGAGGCGAGCGCGACGATCACGCCGACCCGCCGCGGGGGCGGCTCGGAGGCCAGCAGGAAGCCGAACGGCGATGACATCGCGCGATCAGCGTAGTCCGGGGGGGCGGACGCTACAACGTCTGTCTGGCCCGCCGGACCGCGCTGCAGTCGCGGGCAAGGACCGTCGAGCGAACCATGACACCCTCGACTCGATGAGCCAACGCACCAAGCCACGGGACGCTCGCGCCCTGCTCGCGTTCGTCGCCGCCTGCCTCGCGGCCGGCGCGTCGCTCTGCCTCGCCGCGCCTTCGCTCGCCGCGGTGGGCGCCCCGGCAGGCGCGCCCGCGCCGCTCGCGAGCACGCCGAGCCCGTCCTCGCACTGGATCGGCGCCCTCTGCCCGGCGCCGTCGCCCGGGCGCTCGGGCTGCCTCGGGTTGCGCCTCGTCTCCGACGAACCGCAGGCCGAACGCAAATCGCCGGTCGCCGGCAGCCTCGCCCCCGCCACCCTGCTGAAGGCCTACGGGCTGAGCGGCGTGACGCCATCAAGCCCGCAGACGATCGCGCTCGTCGACGCCTACGACAACGCGACGATCGCCTCAGACCTGGCGGTGTTCGACAGCCGTTTCGGCCTGCCGGCGTGCACCGAAGCGAACGGGTGCCTGCGCAAGGTCAACCAGCTGGGCGCCCCCTCGCCGCTGCCGACCTCGAGCGGGCGCGAAGCACGCGGGTGGGCGCAGGAGATCGCGACCGACGTCGAGCTCGCGCACGGCATCTGTCAGAGCTGCCGGATCCTGCTCGTCGAGGCGAACTCGAACGAAAACGTCGATTTGTACGCCGCCGAGCAGACGGCCGTGGCGCTTGGCGCGAACGAGGTATCGAACTCGTGGGGCGGCAAAGAGCCGAACGTCGACAGCGCCGCATTCGACCACCCGGGCGTCGTGATCACGGCGTCGGCGGGCGACGAAGGCTACCTCGACTGGCTCACCGGAGAACTCGCGGAAGCGGCGCAGTATCCGGCAAGCTCGCCGCACGTCATCGCCGTCGGCGGGACACACCTCGCGCTGAACGCCGAAACCGGTGCATGGGAAGGCGAGACGGTCTGGAACGACGGCGGCGCCAACGGCCCGACGCTCGAAGGCTCGGGTGCCGCCGGCGGCGGCTGCAGCGCCAGCTTCGGAGCAACGAGCTGGCAGCAGAGCGTCCCCGACTTCTCGTCGGTCGGCTGCCCCGGCACGCGCGCGGTTGCCGACATCGCGGCCGACGCCGACCCGTGGACGGGCGTCGCGGTGTACGACTCGACCGAAACGGAAGGCGAAAAGGGCTGGGCGATGATCGGCGGCACGAGCGTCGCCTCGCCGATCATCGCGTCGGCGTTCGCGCTCGCCGGCGGCGCGCACGGCGTCGCCTACCCCTCGCGCACGCTCTACGAAAGCCTGCAGTCGGATCCCGCCTCGCTGCACGACGTCGTCTCCGGCTCCAACGGCGAATGCCACAAACGCACGAGCAAAAAAACGGCATCGTGCACGGCGGCCGAAGAGGCACAGACCTGCGCCGGGCAGGCGATCTGCCTCGCGGGCCCCGGCTACGACGGCCCCAGCGGCGTCGGCACGCCCGCCGGGATCGACGCGTTCCTGCCCCTCTCAGAACACACGAGCCCCGGCGCGGTGGCGTCACCCGCAGCGCCGGCGGCAGAACCCCCGACCGGCTCGAGCGCGCCGGGATCCGCGACGGCCGGGGCGAGCCCGCCCGCGAGCGGCTCTTCCGCGCCGGCGCCGGTGGCGAAGCCGGTGATCTCGGCGCTCAGGCTCACGCGCGGCGCGACGGTGGCGGTGCGACGCCCGCACGCGCGCGTCTCGCGGCTCGGCTTCACGTTCAAGCTGAGCGCACCGTCGCGGGTGCGCGTCTCGCTGTCCAGACTCGTGCGCGTGCGCGGACGGCTTCAGTGGCGCCTGCTCCCCGGCGCCTTCACGATCGTCGCGCCGAGCGGCACACTGACGCGTGGCCTGGGCGGGCGGGCGTTGCTCGCCGGCGGGCGCTACCGCCTAGCGCTGACGCCGGCGGGCGGCACGGCGCGGTCGCTGATCTTCAGCATCGCCTGAGCCACGCCTTCGCACCGGAGACACGCGTTGGCGGGCCCTGGCGCCCGGGTTTAGAGTTGGCTCTCACGCCCGCGACCCGGGCCGCCCGCAGCGAATCGCCCGCCGCCTGAGTGCCAGGGAGCGCGCGGCTAGCTTGGCCGGGCCGCCGCCTCGAGCCGCGCGGGCGCGCCGTACGGCACGAGCACCTCGGGCAGCTCTACGCTGCCGTCCTCGCGCTGCCCGTTCTCGAGCAGCGCGACGATCGTGCGCCCGACGGCGACGGCCGTCCCGTTGAGCGTGTGCGGCGTGCGCGTGCGCTTGTCCGTGCGCATCCGGATCTCGAGGCGCCGCGCCTGGTAGTCGGTCGTGTTCGAGCACGACGTCAGCTCGCGGTAGCGACCCTGGCTGGGCAGCCACGCCTCGCAGTCGTACTTCTTCGCTGCCGAGTTGCCGAGCTCGCCGATCGCGATGTTGAGCACGCGATAGGGCAGGCCGAGCTCGCCGAGGATCTCCTCCTCGATCGCGAGGATCCGCTCGTGCTCGGCGGCCGAGTCCTCGGGCGCGACGAAGCTGTACATCTCGACCTTCTCGAACTGGTGCACACGGAAGATCCCACGCGTGTCTTTGCCGGCGGCGCCCGCCTCGCGGCGAAAGCACGGCGAGAAGCCCGCATAGCGCAACGGAAGACGATCGACGTCGAGGATCTCATCAGCGTGCAACGAGGCGAGCGCGACCTCGGAGGTGCCGAGCAGGAACAGCTCGTCCTCGGGCACGCTGTAGATCTGCTGCTCGGTGTCGGGCAGGAAGCCTGTCCCGTAGAGCGCACGCTCGCGCACGAGCACGGGCGGGATCACCGGTTCGAAGCCCTTCGCGCGAAGCTTCGAGAGGGCCCAGCCGATCAGCGCAAGCTCGACCATCACGAGCTCCCCGCGCAGGTAGGCGAAGCGCGCGCCGGACAGCTTCGCGGCGTGCTCCATGTCGATCATCGAGCCGGCCAGCTCGAGATGGTCGCGCGGCTCGAAGGAGAAGCTCGGTGGCTCGCCGACGGTCTTGATCTGCTCGTCCTCCGGACCGTCGGCGGCGCTCGGGTCGGGCAGGTTCGGCAGCCGCGTGATCAGCTCGTCGAGGCGCCGCTTGGCGCTCGCGGCCTGCTCGGTGAGCGCCTTCACGTCGGCGCTCATCTGCTTCAGCTTCGCCAGCTCGGACGAGACGTCGGCGCCGGACTTTTTGCCGGCCGCGATCATCTCCGAGCTCACGCGTTGCGTGGCGCGCAGGCTCTCGGCGGACGCGGTCGCCGAGCGCCACTGCGAATCGGCGCTCAGCAGCTGATCGATCGCCGCGCGGAGCTCAGGCTCACGCCGCGCGAGCGCGTCGCGGACGCCGTCAGGGTCATCCCGGATGCGTTTGAGGTCGAGCACGCCCCGCAGCCCCGCGGGCGTCCTACTTCGTCGAGAGCTTGATCGGTGTCTGCGGCGCCTGCTGAGCCTGACTGCCCGAGTACTTCGCCAGGAACTGCGCGACCGCCTTCGCGTCGTCGCCGAGGACGATGTTCTCCGGCATGATCGCGCCCGAGAAGCCGCCGTTGCGGATCGCGTAGAGCGCCTGTTCTTCGGTCTCGGGGCGGATGTTGAAGTTCGGCCCGTTCGTCTTGACGCGGTTCTTGATGCTCGTCGCCGAGCCCTCGGCGCCGACCGCTTTCAACGTGTGACAGCCGGCGCAGTGGTCGCGGAACAGCACCGCGCCGCGGTAGTAAGGGCTCGACTTCGCGACGCTGATCCCCTGCGAGCCGCACGCACCGAGCGCGACGGCCGCAGCGAGCAGGACCGCAACTGTCGCGGCGATCTTCGCGCTGGTCCGTGCCTTCATGCAGCGCCGGAATATATAGACCCGACGATCAGAACCCATGGGCCGTACCGGCGGCGCGCAGCGCGAGGAAGACGACGACGAGCGCGGAGAGGGCCATGACGCCGACCTCGCGGCGGACGATCTCGCGGACGACGGCACGCTGCTCGGCGTCTCCCAGCGCGCCGACCGCGGCGGCGTCGGCGAGGCCGCGCTGGTCGAGGATCATCTGCGCGGAGGCGACGCGCAGCTGCTCGGCGATGAAGCCCGTCGCGAGCGGCAGGAGCGCGTAGAGGTAGAAGAGCTGTTCGGTCGAGTAGTTGCCGGCGGCGGCGAGCGAGCCGACGGCGAGCGCGAGCACGAGCGCGGCGCCCTGGCCGGCGCGCAGCAGCACCCAGAACGCGCCGGTCGCACGCGCGTCGACGCGGCCGTCGTGCCACAGCCAGGCGCCGAGCAGCGCGGCGAGCGCGTTGACGGCCGCGAGCGCGATCGCGCCGGCGACGACGGCCTGCGTCATCCGGCGACGGTGCGCGTCATCCGGCTGCGCGAGCCGTCTCGGCGACGTGTTCGGATTGGCGATTTCGAGCCGATTGCCACTATGTAACACAGTGCCACAAGCGGTGATATAACAGCGTCCGGTGCTACGTAGCTATCTTCCGGCGATCGTCTTCTTGATCCTCGGCGGAGCCGTGGGCGGGGCGTTCGCAATCCTCAACTCCTACCTCGGCCCACGTCGCGCGACGCCGCACAAGCAGGACCCGTACGAGTGCGGCCTGCCGTCGGAGGTCAAGCGTGGGATGCGCTTCGGGATCAGCTTCTACCTGATCGCGATGCTGTTCATCCTGTTCGACATCGAGGTCGCTTTCCTCTACCCGATCGCGGTCGAGCTGCGCGCATTCGGTGGCTTCGCGCTCGGCGAGACGATCGTCTTCATCGTGCTGCTGTTCGTCGCGTTCGTCTACGTCTGGCGGCGCGGAGCGCTCGCGTGGAAGTGAAACGCGAACGCGTCGGCTCGTCGTCGCCCGGCGAGCCGGCCGGAGCGGCTGCGCCGATCGACGCGGACGCGCTGCGCGTGCGCCGGCTCAACGCGCGCCAGCTCCTGCGCGGCGGCGAGATCGAAGGGCTGACGCCGGCGATCGAGCTCGAACGCAACGAGGACTTCGATCTCGAGCGCCACGTCGAAGAGCGCGTGCTCACGACGACGCTCGACAAAGCCGTCGCCTGGGCGCGCTCGAACTCGTTCTTCCCGGCGACGTTCGGCCTCGCCTGCTGTGCAATCGAGATGATGTCGATCGTCGCGGCGCGCGTCGACGTCGCGCGCTTCGGCTTCGAGGCGTTCCGCGCGTCGCCGCGCCAGGCCGACCTGCTGATCCTCTCGGGCCGCGTGTCGATCAAGATGGCGCCGATCGTCCGGCGCATCTACGACCAGATGCTCGAGCCGAAGTGGGCGATCTCGATGGGCGCGTGCTGCTCGTCGATGGGCGTGTTCAACAACTACTCGCTCGTGCCGGCCGACAAGTTCATGCCGGTCGACGTGCACGTCCCCGGCTGCCCGCCGCGACCGGAGGCGCTGATGCACGGCGTGCTGAAGCTGCGCAAGATGGTCCAGGACGACCCCGACATGGGCTGGCGCGAGCGCTACGACGCGGTGGGCACCGAGGAGACCCTCCGCGGTGCCTGACGCGACCGGCCTGGAGTTGATCCGCCAGGAGCTGGGCGACGCGGTGCTCGACACGAGCTTCTTCCGCGCACGGGCGGTGCTCGAGGTGCGCGCGGAGAGCGTGCGCGACGTCCTGGCGGCGCTGCGCCTGAAAGGCTACGACTTCCTCGCGAGCCTGCACGGCGTCGACTACTACCCGCACGAGCCGCGCCTCGGAGTGCTCTACGAGCTCCTCGACATGACGCGCGTCGACCGGATCACGGTGAAGCTGCGCGTGCCGAGCGACGCGGCGGTGCTCGACTCGATCGTGCCCGACGGGGTCGAGCCCGGCGGCGAGGGGCCCGTCGGGGACGGGCATCTCGGCTGGCCGGCGGCGAACTTCCAGGAGCGCGAGGTCTACGACATGTTCGGCGTCGTCTTCCGCGATCACCCGGACCTGCGTCGGATCCTGATGCCGGAGGACTACGAGGGCAACCCGCAGCGGCGCGACTTCCCGATCGGCGGTGAGCCGATCATCTTCACCTACAACGAGTCGCCTTCGCTGGAGGGCGCGGAGTGAGCACGCCGCCGGCAGCGTCGGAGTATCGCCGCCGCGAGCAGAGCATCACGCTCTCACCGCTGCAGGAGCAGCTCGAACAGTCGCCTTCGGGCGGCGGCGACGAGACGCAGGAGCTGTTGACGCTCAACTTCGGGCCGCACCACCCGGCGACGCACGGCGTGCTGCGCCTGCTCGTGACGCTGCGCGGCGAGATCGTGCACGACATCAAGCCGATCGTCGGCTACGTGCACACGGGGATCGAAAAGACGGCCGAGGACAAGTCCTACTGGAAGGTCATCCCGGTGATCGAGCGGATGGACTATCTCGCCTACCACTTCAACGCGCTCGCGTACATCGGCGCGGTCGAGCAGCTCGCGGAGGTCGTCGTGCCGACGCGCGCGGAGTACCTGCGCGTGATCCACCTCGAGCTGAACCGGATCATGTCGCACCTGGTGTGGCTCGGCACGAGCGCGCTCGACCTCGGCGCGATCTCGATGTTCTGGTACTGCTTCCGCGAGCGTGAGCAGATCCTCGACCTGTTCGAGTCCTCGACGGGAGCGCGGATGCACACGCGCTACTTCCAGATCGGCGGCGTCGCCGAGGACATCCCGGTCGGCTGGGCGGAGAAGCTGCGCGTCTTCGTCAAGCGGATGCCGGAGAGCCTCGACCAGTACGGGGCGATCCTCAACAGCAACGAGATCGTGCTGGCGCGCCTGCGCGGCACCTGCCCGCTCGACGCCGAGACGCTGCGCTCGCTCGGCGTGACGGGGCCGCTGCTGCGCGCGGCGGGCAACCCGTGGGACCTGCGCAAGGCGACGCCATACAGCTGCTATGCAGACTTCGACTTCAAGATCCCGATCGGCACGGTCGGCGACAACTACGACCGCTATGCGGTGCGGATGGCGGAGATGTACGAGTCGGTGAAGATCATCGAGCAGGCGCTCGAAGGCCTGCCGGAGGGCCCGTACATCACGACCGACCGGAAGGTCGCGCTGCCGCCGCGTCACGAGCTGGCGACTTCGATGGAGGCGCTGATCCACCACTTCAAGCTCGTCACCGAGGGGCTGCGCGTGCCGCCGGGCGAGGCGTACTACCCGATCGAGGGCCCACGCGGTGAACTCGGCTGCTTCGTGCGCTCCGACGGCTCGTCGAAGCCGGCGCGAGTGCACATGCGCGACCCGTCGTTCGTCAACCTGCAGGCGTTCGCGCGGATGGCCGAGGGCTCCTACATCGCCGACATGATCGCGACGCTGGCGATGCTCGACCCGATTTTGGGAGGAATAGATAGATGACGCCTGTGCCGCGGCTGCCACACGGCGAGCGCTCGTCCGGCTGGGATCGGCCGGCCGACCTGGAGAAGGACCCGGCACTCGTCCCCGCACCGGGAAGCGTCGAGGTCCCGGAGCAGCTGCGCGAGCGGATCGAGCAGGCGATCGCGCGCTACCCGGACCGCCACTCGGCGGCGATCCCGGCGCTGCACGCGGCGCAGGAGCTGCACGGCTGGTGCTCGCCCGAGGCGATCGCGCAGGTCGCCGTGGTCATGCAGGTCACGCCAGCCTACCTCGACTCGGTCGCGAGCTTCTACGACATGCTCGAGCAGCGCCCGGTCGGGCGCCACAGCGTCTACGTCTGCACGAACATCTCGTGCTCGCTGCGCGGCGCCGACGCGCTGCTGGCGACCGTCAGGCAAGCGGCCGAAGGCGACGCCGAGTTCAATGTGCGCGCGTTCGAGTGCCTCGGCGCGTGTGACATCGCGCCGATGGCCTCGGTCGACGGCGTCTACGTCGGGCCGCTCGAGCCGGGCGACGTGCCGCAGCTGCTCGACGACGCGCGCGCGGGACGGCCTGTGCTGCCCGACAAGCAGCTCGCGACGCGCCTCGTCGCCGACCCGAACGCGAACTCGCAGGAGTTCCCGCTGCACGCCGTGCAGGAGGGCTCGCCGTGAGCGAGCTGCTGCTGTTCAAGGATATCGACGAGCCGGGGCTGAGCACGCTGTCGGTCTACGAAGCGCGCGGCGGCTACGGCGCGCTGCGCACGGCACTCGCGATGACGCCGGCCGAGGTCTTGAGCGAACTCGAAGCCTCGGGCCTGCGCGGGCGCGGCGGCGCCGGCTTCCAGATGGGCAAGAAGGTCTCGTTCCTGCCGCAGGGCTCGATGGACAAGTACCTGGTCTGCAACGCCGACGAGTCCGAGCCGGGCACGTTCAAGGACCGCGAACTGATGCAGAAGAACCCACACGTGCTGATCGAGGGAATCGTGATCGCCTCCTACGCGGCCGGCGCCGACCGCTCGTTCATCTACATCCGCGGCGAGTACTCACACCAGGCCGACATCCTCGACGCGGCGCTCGCGCAGGCGCGTGAGGCGGGCTTCGTCGGCGAGCGGATCCTCGGCTCCGAGCACTCGCTCTCGCTCCACGTCCACCGCGGCGCCGGCGCTTACATCTGCGGCGAGGAGACGGGGCTGCTCGATTCGCTGGAAGGCAAGCGCGGCAATCCGCGCCTGAAGCCGCCGTTCCCCGCCAATCAGGGCCTCTACCAGGGCCCGACGCTGATCAACAACGTCGAGACGCTCTCGACCGTGCCGACGATCATCGGGATCGGCGGCGCGGACTACGCCAAGCTCGGCGTGCAGACCTCGACGGGGACGAAGCTCGTCAGCATCTCCGGCCACGTCCAGCGGCCGGGCAACTACGAGATCGAGCTCGGGATCCCGTCGCGGGAGATCATCTACGGGCTCGCCGGCGGCCCGCTGCCGGGACACGAGATCAAGTGCTGGTTCCCCGGCGGCTCCTCCGCGCCGGTTCTGACGCCCGACGATCTCGACGTCGCCTACGACTTCGATTCGCTCGCGAAAGCCGGCTCGATGCTCGGATCGGGCGCGATCATCGTCGTCGACGACTCGACGCCGATCGTCGACCTCGCGCTGAAGGTCGCGAAGTTCTACCGGCACGAGTCGTGCGGCAAGTGCACGCCATGCCGCGAGGGGACGAACTGGACGGTCAAGATGCTCGAGCGGATCGACTCGGGCGAGGCAACGCCGATGGACCTCGACATCATGGCCTCGGTCCAGGACCACATCATCGGCAATTGCCTGTGCGTGCTCGGCGACGCGATGGCGATGCCGATCGGCTCGATGATCGTCAAGTTCCGTGACGAGTTCGAGGCGCACATCGAGGCCGCGCGGGCGCGTGAGGGACTTGGCCTCGGAGGCGACGCGGCGGGCGGCGGGCGTGGCGTCGGGCTGCTCGCTGGAGAGACAGCCTGATGCCGAGGCCGGAGCCGAAGACGATCAGCTTCACGATCGACGGCCGCGAGGTGCAGGCCGGCGAGAACACGATGCTGGTCGACGCGGCGAAGCACGGCGACGTCGAGATCCCGGTGTTCTGCTACGAGCCGAAGCTCGGCAACCCGGTCGGCGCGTGCCGTATGTGCCTGGTCGAGATCGAGGGGATCGGCAAGCTGCAGACGGGCTGCTCGACGCCGGTCAAGGACGGCATGGTCGTGCACACGCAGTCCGAGCGCGTGAAGGAGGCGCAGCGCTCGGTCGTCGAGTTCCTGCTGATCAACCACCCGCTCGACTGCCCGGTGTGCGACAAGGGCGGCGAGTGCCCGCTGCAGGACATCAGCTTCGGCTGGGGCGGCGGGATCTCGCGGTTCGTCGAGCCCAAGCGCCACTTCGTCAAGCCGCTCGAGCTCTCGCCGACGATCGCGATCGACCGCGAGCGCTGCATCCTCTGCTACCGCTGCGTGCGCTTCTCGCAGGAGATCTCCGAGGACTACCAGCTCGTGCTGCTCGAGCGCGGCGCGCAGTCGTTCGTCTCGACGTTCGACGGCCACCCGTACGTCGCGCCGTTCAGCGGCAACATCATCGAGCTGTGCCCGGTCGGCGCGCTGACCTCGCGCTCATACCGCTTCCGCGCGCGTCCATGGGACATCGAGGACGCGGGCACCGTCTGCACTCTGTGCCCGGCGCAATGCAACGTCAAGCTGACCGTCCGCGACGAGCGCGTGATGCGCGTGCTCTCACGCGAGCATTCGGAGGTCGACGACGGCTGGCTGTGCGACCACGGCCGCTTTGCCTATCCGGCGCTGGCGGAGGGCGTCGGTGCCCCTGCGCAGGTCGCCGGCGCGGAGGCGATCGAGGTCCTCGCCGGCCCGCGCAACGGCCACGCGACGACGGCCGTCGTCGAGGTTGCGCCGGCCGCCGAGCAGACCATGCTCGCACCGGTGCTGCGCGAGCCGGTGGCGAGCGCTCACGGCGTGCGCGTCGGCATGCGCGTGCGCGAGCCGCTGCTGCGCGACGGCGGCGAGCTGCGCCCCGTCTCGTGGGAGCGCGCGCTGGAGGAGGCGAGCGTCGCGCTTGGCCGAGCCGGCGCAAGGACCGCGGCGCTCGCCGGCGCCGGCGTGACGAACGAGGAGGGCCTCCTGCTCGCGCGCCTCGTGCGCGGCGCGCTCGGCTCGCCGCACGTGGACTCTCGCGCCGCCGGCGCGCTCGAGCTCGAGCTGCTGCAGGCGCTGAGCGATCCGCGCCTGCAGGCGCGGGTCTCCGACCTCGAGTTCGCGCACTCGGTGCTGCTGCTCGACTGCGACCCGCTGCTCGACGCGCCGATCCTCGACCTGCGCCTGCGCAAGGGCGTGCGCCGCCACGGGCTGAAGCTCGAGCGCTGCTCGGGGGCCGATCTCGACGAGCTGCGTGCGATCGCGCGGCGCCTGGCCGCGCACGGCGAGGAGCTCGTCGTCGTCTGGGGCGAGCGCTTCGCCGCCGGGCCGCACGGCGCCGAGCGCGTGCGCGCGCTGCTCGAGCTGGCCGGCGAGCTCTCGCTCGCCGAGGTCGACGGTGCCGGCCTGCTCGAAATCCCGGCGACGTCGAACGGGCGCGGCCTGCGCGAGAGCGGCGTGCTGCCGAACGGCGCGCCCGGGCTACGCCCTGCGCAGGAGGACGGGCTCGACGCGCCGGCGATCGTCGGCGCGCTCGCGGGCGGCGAGCTGAGCGCGCTGTACCTGCTGCAGGTCGACCCGCTCGAGCCCGACGACGCGCTCGCCGCGAGCGCCGAGCGCGCGGCCTGGGAGCAGGCGCTCGAGCGCGCGAGCACGGTCGTCGCGCACGCGACGCTGCTCAGCGAGGGCATCCACGAGCACGCGAACGTGATCTTCCCGGCCGAGTCCTACGCGGAGAAGGAGGGCACGGTGACGCACCCGGACGGACGGATCCAGCGCCTGCGCCAGGCGGTCGCGCGCGCCGGCTCGACGCGCCCGGGCTGGCAGGTGATCGCCGAGCTGAGCGAGCGCCTCGGCTTCGACCCGGGCGTGCTCGGCGAGCAGAGCGCCTCGCAGGCGCTGTTCGAGGCGGTGCCGTTCTACGGCGGCCTGACGCTCGAGGAGATCGGCGGGCGCGGCGTGCGCTGGCAGGAGCGCCCGCGCGTCAGCACGCACGACGCCGAGAGCGGCGGCGACGCCGGGCACGAGGAGGCCTCCAAGCGCTCGGCGCCCGACGCTGAGCGCTTCAGCGGCCCCGAAGTCGAGCAGCACGCGGCGGGTGGAGACGGCACGTGAGCGCCGTCACGCCACTCGCGCTCGTCGGCTATTACGAGCCGTGGTGGATCCAGATCATCAAGGCGATCGTGATCTTCGCGGTCGGCCTGCAGCTCGTCCCGGTCGTGCTGATCGCCGAGCGCAAGCTGCTCGGGCGCTTTCAGGGGCGCTACGGCCCGAACCGCGTCGGCCCGTACGGCGCGCTGCAGCCGCTCGCGGACATCCTCAAGCTGCTGACGAAGGAGCAGTTCCGACCGACGACGTCGGTCGGCTTCCTGTTCGCGCTGGCGCCGACGATCTCGATCCTGACGGCGGTCGCGGCGTTCGCGATTATCCCGTTCGGCAACGCGCAGGACATCTTCGGCACGAAAGTCGGGCTCTACGGTGTCGACGTCTCGATCGGTCCGCTGTACCTGTTCGCGTTCGGCGCGGTCGCCTTCTACGGGATCATGCTCGGGGGCTGGTCGTCGGGCTCGAAGTACTCGTTCCTCGGCGCGATGCGCGGCGCGGCGCAGCTGATCTCCTACGAGGTCTCGCAGGCCCTCGCGCTCGTCGGCGTGATCATCACCGCGCAGACGCTCTCGCTGACGGGCATCGTGACGGCGCAGAAAGGCATGTGGTACTTCATCCCTCAGCTCGCCGGCTTCCTGATCTTCCTCGTCGCCGGCTTCGCCGAGACGAACCGCGCGCCGTTCGACCTGACCGAGGCCGACGCCGAGCTCGTCGGCGGCTACAACACCGAGTTCGGCGGCGGTCGCTTCGCGTCGTACTACTTCGCCGAGTACCTCAACGTCCTCGTCGTCTCCGGGATCGTCACGACGGTCTTCCTCGGCGGCTGGCTGCTCCCGTTCGGGATCAACCCGCCTGGCTGGGTCGACCCGTTCGTAGTGCTGTTCAAGATGAGCCTGATCACGTTCCTGTTCATCTGGGTCCGCGCGACGCTCCCGCGCCTGCGCTATGACCAGCTGATGAGCTTCGGCTGGAAGGTCCTGCTGCCGCTCGCCACCCTCAACACGCTCGTCACGGCGATCGTCGTCGTGGCCACTCACTGATGCCGGACACGCCCGAGACGACGACCGACGACGCGCTGCCGCCGGCGCTGAGAGTCACGCCGTGGCACCCCGGCGACGACGTGATCGAGGTCACGCGCCACCCGAAGCCGGGTCCGACGCGCAGCGCGTGGCGGACGTTCCGCGAGACGGCGCGCGGGCTGAAGACGACGTTCGCACGGATCATCGAAGGCCCCTCGACGATCCAGTACCCGGAGGAGAAGGTGCCGGTCTACCCGCGCTTTCGCGGGCGCCACAAGCTGCACCGCTTCGAGGACACACCCTCAAACGGGGCACAGGCGGGCCTCGAGAAGTGCGTCGGCTGCTCGCTCTGTGCGGCGGCCTGCCCGGCCGACTGCATCCGCGTCGTCGCCGCCGAGAACACGCCCGAGAACCGCGTCTCGGCCGGCGAGCGCTACGCGGCGGTCTATGAGATCAACCTCTCGCGCTGCATCTTCTGCGGCTACTGCGAGATCGCGTGCCCGTTCGACGCGATCACGATGGGCCACGACTACGAGCTCTCCGACTACGACCGCCATGATCTGATCTTCACGAAGCCGATGCTGCTCGCCGAGCCGCTCGAGCGCACGCCGCTGAGGAACGAGGGCGAGTGAGCGCGGGGGGCGCATGAGGACCGAAGGTCCGATCAAGAACGCCCGGATGGCGGGCGTTCGTCTCAGAAGCGCCGACAGGATCTCGGCAGGATGAGCTCGGTTCTCTTCTTTCTCGCCGCGATCGGGGTGATCACGGGGGCGGTTGGCGTCGTCGTCCTGCGCAACCCGTTCTATGCGGTGCTCGCGCTCGTCGCGCACCTGCTCTCGCTCGCCGTGCTGTTCCTGCTGCTGCGCGCCGAGTTCGTCGCGGCGATCCAGGTCGTGATCTACGCCGGCGCCGTGATGGTCCTGTACGTGTTCGTCGTCGCGTATGTCGGCGACCAGACCGAGCCACTCGGCGAGCGCCTGCGCAACCCTGGCGCGGTCGGCTCGCAGCTGCGCCTCGGCGGCGCGCTCGCCGCCGGCGCGCTGCTCGTCGAGCTGCTGATCGCGCTGCTCGGGACGGGCCTGCAGGCGATCAACGGCAAGGGAGCCGGCTACGTGCCCGGCCCGCAGGCATTCGGCACGCCGGCGTACATCGGCAAGCTGCTGCTGACGCGCTTCCTGCTCGCGTTCGAGGTCGCCTCGTTCCTGCTGCTGATCGCCGCCGTCGGCGGGGTGGTGCTCGCCCGCCGGCGCCACGGGATCGACGAGGACGAGGACGAGCAGACGCTGACGCCGATCGACGTGCTTCGCCGCGGCGCGGTCGGCACGATCTCCGAGGGAGTCGGGCGCCGATGAGCATCGCGTGGTATCTGGCGGTCTCGGCGATCGTCTTCTCGCTCGGCGCGATCGGTGTGATCACGCGCCGCAACCCGCTCGTCGTGCTGCTCTGCCTCGAGCTGATGCTGAACGGCGGCAACCTCGCGCTGATCGCGTTCTCGCGGATCTGGGGCAACGGCGACGGGCAGATCCTTGCGATCGTCGTGATGACGGTCGCCGCCTGCGAGGTCTGCATCGGCCTCGGGATGATCGTCGCCCTCTACCGCCGCCACCTGCCGATCGACGTCGACGAGCTCAGAGAGCTCCAGGGCTAGGCATGAGGATCGAAGATCCGATATCGGCGGCCCCGAAGGCTGCGATCAAGATCAGCAGCGCCGGCCGGTTGGAGGCGCGAGCATGACCCAAACCACGTTCGGCTGGCTCGTGCTCCTGTTCCCGCTGCTCGGGACGCTGACGGTCGCGTTCGGCTATGAGCGGCTGCCGGGGCGCAGCGCCGGCTGGATCGGCACGGGTGCGATCTTCCTCTCGTTCCTCGCGGCACTCGGCGCACTGATCGCGATGCAGGACCTCGCGCCGGCGCATCGGCAGGCGGTCTCCTCGCTGTGGAACTACGCCTCGACGGTCGGCGTCGACGCGCAGATGTCGATCCTCGTGGACCCGCTGTCGGTCTTCATGATCCTCGTGGTCACGGGTGTCTCGACGCTGATCCACCTGTACTCGATCTCCTACATGAACGAGGACAGGGGCTTCGCGCGCTTCTTCGCCTACCTCAACTTCTTCGTCCTCTCGATGCTCGTGCTCGTGCTCGCCGGCAACTTCCTGCTGCTGATCGTCGGCTGGGCGTTCGTCGGCGCCGCCTCGTATCTGCTGATCTCGTTCTGGTACCGGCGCACGACCGCAACGCGCGCGGGGATCAAGGCGTTCGTGATCAACGTCGTCGGCGACGTCGGGCTCGTGCTCGGGACGTACTTCATC
>FSVZ01000035.1_pt1 | contig 19144 bp, 15 predicted proteins | sample 1637881 | NCBI WGS metagenome assembly FSVZ01 (sample SAMEA3914789, study PRJEB12502) | metagenome | biome: forest; material: soil | place: Canada | collected 2011-07-03 | depth 0.3 m
CTGGTTCGTCGCTCCACTTGCATGTGTTAAGCACGCCGCCAGCGTTCGTCCTGAGCCAGGATCAAACTCTCCGTGAAGAACTTCACGAAAAGCTGTCATTGGTTTGCGCTCCTCCACCGTACGTAACCGCACGACGGACTCGCGACTGCCGAGGCCTATACACCGTGGCCCCGACCCATGACGGGGTACTGCCTACTGCTCTACTTGACTCTTTGCCGTCGCACGGGCGCGTTGAACGCTCCCGTCGACGGGTCGAACCTGGACGCACACCACGATCGAAGATCGATCGTAGATGCGCATGCTGTTGAGTTTTCAAAGACCGCCGAGCCTCTCGAAAGGTGCTTCCCTTCTGAGGAGACCTGCGTGCCCCGGCGTCCGAAGACGCCCGTTGGGGCGAACGACCGAGTATAGCGCTATGCGGCGCGCAGGCGTCGAAAGCGGCGCTTGCCGACCTTCAGCACCTGCCCGTCGGCACGCGCGCTTGGGACATCGTACTCGCCGGCGCCGACGGGAGCGTCGCCGAGCGTGACGCCGCCCTGGTCGATCAGCCGCCGCGCGTCCGCCCGCGAGAGCCCGAACTCGGCGGCGATCACCCCCGGCAGGTGCACGACACCGCCGTCGTCGACGAAGCTCGCATCGTCGATCCGCTCGGGCGCCTCGCGCGCGACGAAGACGCGCTCGAAGTGCGCTTCGGCGGCGCTCGCGGCGTCGTCGGAGTAGAGCCAGCGCACGAGATCGCGCGCCAGCGCGCGCTTGGCGTCGCGCGCGGCGCTGCCGCGTGCGACGGCGGCGGGTGTCGCGCGATCGGCCGCGCCGGGCTCGTCGAGCAGTAGCCGGCGGTACTCGCCGACGAGCTCGTCGGGGATCGACATCGCCTTGCCGTAGATCTCCTCGGGAGGGTCGGCGACGCCGATCTGGTTGCCGAGCGACTTCGACATCTTCTTCTGTCCGTCGACGCCGACGAGCAGCGGCATCGTCAGGATCGCCTGCTCGGGCTTGCCGTAGGCGCGCTGGATGTCGCGACCGAGCAGCAGGTTGAACTTCTGGTCGGTGCCGCCGAGCTCGACGTCGGCGTCGACGGCGACCGAGTCGTAGCCCTGCAGCGGCGGGTAGAGCAGCTCGAGCAGCGAGATCGGCTGGTTCGCGGCGAAGCGCTTGGCGAAGTCGTCGCGCTCGAGCAGCTGCGCGACGGTCGTCGTGCGCGCCAGGCCGAGCATCTCGACGATCGGCATGTCGAGCCATTCGCCGTTGCGCCTGAGCTCGAGCAGCTCGGGGTCGTCGGCGAGGATCCGCAGCGCCTGCTCGCGGAAGGTCTGGGCGTTGGCGTCGATCTCCTCGCCGGACAGGATCGGGCGCAGCGTCGAGCGTCCGGACGGGTCGCCGACGCGGGCGGTGTAGTCGCCGATGATCAGCACGACGCGGTGCCCGGCGTCCTGGAACTCGCGCAGCTTGCGCAAGACGACGGCGTGGCCGAGGTGGATGTCGGGCGCGGTCGGGTCGATGCCGAGCTTGACGCGCAGCGGGCGCCCGTCGGCGCGCGCGCTTCGCAGCCGCTCGGCGAGCGCGCCGTCGGGCAGGCTGTCGACGGCGTTTCGCGCGAGCCGCGCGGCCAGCCGAGCGGGGTCTTGCGCGGCCGCTGCGCTGGCGTTCGGCATCGGGGCCAATGCTAGACTCTCGCGGGCGCGAGGGACCGTCGGCGCCGCGTCAGCGAGGCGCGGCGAGCGTCGCTCGGAGCCCGCCTCCTGGCGCTCCTGGTCTCCCGCTCCGCCTCGCCGATGAGCGTTGAGGTCCGCCCCGACATCCCCCCCGCGCCGGCGCCGCAGCCGGACGACCGTGCGAGCGGTCCAAGACGGCGCCTGAAGCGCCTGCGCCTCGTCGCGATCGTGCTCGCGGTGCTCGTCCTCGGGCTCGTCTCGTTCGTCTTCGGGATCTTCATCTCGGTTGCGTCGGACCTGCCGTCGCTGACCCGCTTCTCGACGCTGAAGGACGCGCAGAGCTCGGTCCTGCTCGACGACCTCGGGCACCCGATCGGCGTCGTCAGCCAGCAGAACCGCGTGATCGTCACGCCCGGCGAGATCCCGCCGATCGTCAAGGAGGCGGTGATCTCGATCGAGGACAAGCGCTTCGAGACTAACGGCGGCATCGACATCCGCGGGATCGCGCGCGCGTTCGTGCAGGACATCATCCACAGAGGCAGCGTCCAGGGCGCGTCGACGATCGAGCAGCAGTTCATCAAGAACGCGCTGCAGGCGCAGTCGCACCGGACGATCTTCGAGAAGCTCCGCGAGGCGGCGCTCGCCTACCAGCTCTCGCACAAGTGGTCGAAGGAAAAGATCATCACGGCGTACCTGAACACGATCTACTTCGGCAACGGCGCGTACGGGATCGAGGCGGCGGCGCAGACGTACTTCGGCCACGACGTCAACCACCTCGGCTGCGGGTTGCCGAGCCACGAGCTGTGCGTGCAGCAACTGCAGCCGTGGGAGGCGGCGATGCTGGCGGGGGGGGTCCAATCGCCGACGGCGTTCGACCCGGCCGAGCACCCGCTGGCGGCGCGCGAACGCCGCGACACGGTGCTGCGGCAGATGCTCGCGCAGGGTTACCTGACGCGCCCGGTCTACGAACAGAGCGTCGCGCAGGCGCTGCCGGCGGCGAAGGACGTGCAGGCGCCAACCGTGCAGGCGATCGAAGGCGTCGACGCGGGCTACTTCACGAGCTGGGTGCAGCAGCAGGTGATCGAACGCTACGGCGCCTCGCGTGCGTTCGACGGCGGCCTGACGATCAAGACGACGCTCGACCTCGAACTGCAGCGCGCCGCCGAACACGCGGTCAACACCTACCTCGAAAGCCCCGAAGGACCGACGGCCTCGCTCGTCGCGATCGAAAACTCGACAGGCGAGGTGCGCGCGATGGTAGGCGGGCGCAACTACGCGCAGACGCCGTTCAACGTGGCGACCAACGGCGAGCGCCAGCCGGGCTCCTCGTTCAAGGCGTTCGACCTCGCGGCGGCGCTGCAGGATGGGATCTCGCCCGAATCGACGTGGACGTCGAAGCAGAAGGTGTTCATCGTCCCGGGCACGCACGGTCAGGAAAAGTTCGTGGTGCACAACGACGAAGGCAACTACACGGGGTCGGACACGTTGACCGGCGCGACGGCGTACTCGGACAACTCGATCTACGCCGAAGTCGGGCTGAAGGTCGGCACGCGCAGGATCGCGAACCTGGCGCACCGGATGGGGATCACGACGCCGCTCTCGACGAACCCGGCGATGACGATCGGCGGCCTGACGGTCGGCGTCACGCCGCTCGACATGGCGCACGCGTACGAGACGATCGCGCACGGCGGGCGCCGCGTCGGCGGCACGCTCGCTGCGGCGGGCGACCCGGTCGCGATCCAGGAAGTCGACGCGGGCTCGCACACGCTGCCGGACGGCAGTCATCACGACGTCAACCACGTCGTGGCGACGCCGGTGCTGCCGGCGAGCGTCGCCGCGACGGAGACGTCGATGCTCGAGACGGTGCTCCAGTACGGGACCGGCAAAGCGGCGGCGATCGGGCAGTTCGCGGCGGGCAAGACGGGCACGACGTCGAACTACGGCGACGCCTGGTTCGTCGGCTGGGACGGCAAGTACACGGTCGCCGTGTGGGTCGGCTACCCGGACAAGCTGATCCCGATGACGACGGCGTTCAACGGGACGCCTGTGCTCGGCGGCACGTTCCCGGCGCTGATCTGGCACGACTTCATGACCGCGGCGCTCGGGATCGACAAGACGCGCGGCGAAGCGAGCGCGGCGAAGGGCAGGAAGAGCGGCGCCGGCGAAGGGCAGGAAACGAGCTCGGGCTCCGGCGGCGAAACGCCGGCGCCCGCGCCGGCCGGTGCCGGCGCGACGAAATCGTCCTCGACGGGCGCCGGGCAGGGCGCGGCGCCGGCGACCGGCGGCGCGGGCGGAGGCGCGAAATCGTCGGCGCCGAGCGGCGGCGAAGCGGGCGGCGGCGAACACGCGACGCCGGAACGCGCGGCGCCGTCGAGCCCACCGGCGGCGAGCCCGCCGCCGGGCGAAGGAGCGGCGCCGTCATCACCGACCGGCGGCGTCAGCCCCGGCGGCTAGCGCGGGCGCCTTTCTTGATCGGCCGACCGGCATTCGGGCGGCCCGGACGGGCGTCAGGCGCGCGGGCGCGGCCGCGAGACGTTGGCGTCGCCGGCGGCGCAGAAGCGCCAACGCAGGTCGATCGCGCGCGTGATGCCGACGCGCGGGCCGACGACGACGCGCGGCTCGCGCCGGTCGTCTGCGCGCGCGCCGATCCGGACGGGACCGCGCGAGAGCGATGAGCCGTTCTCGACGAGGCGGATGCCGAGCGCCTGCGTCAGCTTTCCCGGGCCCGAGCAGAGGTCGCCGTCGCGCGCCGGGCGTGAGCCGAGGAGACCGCGGCGCGGGCGCATCAGCTCGAGCCCTTCGATCGGCGCGAGCGCGCGGATCAGGACGGCGGCGCCGACGCCCTCCGGCTCGCAGACGGCGTTGAGAAGGGCGTGGATGCCGTACGAGCGGTAGACGTAGGCGCGGCCGGGCGCCCCGAACAGCACCTCGGTGCGCGGCGTCAGCCCCGCGTACGCGTGACAGGCGGGCTCGCTCTCGTGGTAGGCCTCGGTCTCGACGATCACGCCGGCGCAGCCTTCGTGCTCGACGACGCAGCCGATCAGCTCGCGCGCCACGTCGAGCACGGGCCGGTCGTAGAAGGCGGGCGCGAGCGCGCGCATCGGGCGGCGGGCGCCGCGCGCGTCAGGCGTGAGCGTCGGCATCGAGCACGGCGCGCGCCGCGGCGATCTGCTCGGCGAGGCGCGCCGTGGCGGTGCCGCCCTCGCTGACCTTCGACTCGAGCCACGACTCGCGCGCGAGCACCTCGTGGAGCTCCTCGGCGTGTGCCGCGAGCGTCTCGCTTTGCGCGGCGAGCTCGTCCCCGTCGAGCTGCGAGAGCGTGCGACCGCTGTCGAGCGCCGTGCGCACGAGCGCGGCGACGACGCCGTGCGCGTCTCGGAACGGGACGCCGAGGCGCACGAGCAGGTCGGCGACGTCGGTCGCGGCGATCAGCTCGTCGGCGGCGGCCGCCGCCATCCGCTCGCGCTGGAAGCGCACTCCGGCGATCATGCCGGTCGCGGCCGCGAGCTCCAGCTCGAGCGTGTCGACGGCGTCGAACAGGTGCTCCTTGTCCTCCTGCAGATCCTTGTTGTACGTCAGCGGCAGCGCGTGCATGACGCCGTGGAACGCCGCGAGGTGGCCGACGACGCGCGGCGCCTTCGCCCGCAGCAGCTCGGCCGCGTCGGGGTTCTTCTTCTGCGGCATGATCGACGAGCCGGCGCTCCACGCATCGGGCAGCTCGCAGAACCCGAACTCGGCGCTCGACCACAGCACGAGCTCGGTGCCGAGTCGAGAGAGATGTGTCGCGCAGGTCGCCGCCGCGGCGAGGTAGTCGAGCACGAAGTCGCGCCCAGAGACGGCGTCGATCGAGTTCGGCGCGACGTCGGCGAAGCCGAGCTCGTCGGCGACCATCCGCCGGTCGATCTCGAAGTTGACCCCGGCGAGCGCGCCGGCGCCGAGCGGCAATGTCGCCGCCTGCGCCTCGGCGAAGGCGAAGCGGGCGCGGTCGCGCGCGAGCATCCAGAAGTACGCGAGCAGATGATGGCCGAGGTAGACCGGCTGCGCGCGCTGCAGGTGCGTGTAGCCGGGCATCGGCCAGTCGGCGTGCTGCTCGGCGCGCGCGAGCAGCGCGGCCATCAGCGTGCCGATTCGCGCGCGCGCCTCGACGCAGCGCTCGCGCGTGTAGATCGCCAGGTCCGTGACGACCTGGTCGTTGCGCGAACGCGCCGTGTGAAGGCGGCCACCGACAGGACCGACGAGCTCGGTCAGGCGCCGCTCGATCGCCATGTGGATGTCTTCGTCGTCGCCGGAGAACGGAAAGTCGCCGTCGCCGAGCTCGCGCGCGACGGCGTCGAGCCCGCGCAGCAGCTCGTCGCGGTCGGCGTCGGAGATGATCTCGCGCGCCGCGAGCATGCGCGCGTGCGCGCGCGACTGCGCGACGTCCTGCGGCCACAGCCGCCGGTCGAAGCCGAGCGAGCTGTTCAGGCGCTGGAAGTCGGGGTCCTGCGGTTCGTGGAAGCGCGACACTGGCGAGCAGTCTACGGCCGGCCAACGCGGCAGCCGGCGGCGGCGCGGCGGCGTTCAGGCGGCGACGCGCTCCGCCGGGCGGCCCGGTGTTCGGCGCGTCGCGACGACGCGCGCGCCGCCCGCGGGCGCGAACGAGACCGAGCTGCGCGTCGGCCCCTCCGAGCGCGAGACGGCCGGACGCAGCTCGAGCTCGCGCAGGACGACCTCGATCACGCGCTTCATCTCGAGCTGCGCGAAGAACCAGGCGACGCAGCGGCGCACGCCGCCGCCGAACGGGATCCACGTGTAGGTGCCGGCGGGATCGTCGAGGAAGCGCTCGGGGCGGAAGCTGAGCGGGTCCGGATAGATGTCGGCGCGGCGATGCATCAGGTAGACGCTCGGCGCGACGATCACGTCGCCCGGAACCGTGTACTCGCCGAGCCGCATCGGCTCGGCCAGGCGTCGCATCACGAGCGGCACGGCCGGGCACAGGCGCAGCGTCTCCTTGACGACGGCGTCGAGGTACTCCTCGCCCTCGCCGCGCAGCACCTCCTCGCGCAGGCGCGCGAGCTTCTCGGGATGGCGCAGCAGGCGCTCGAAGACCCACGCGAGCGACGTCGCGGTCGGGCCGTCGGAGAGCATCGTCACGAGTTCGTCGCGCATCTTGCGTTCGCTGCGCTTCGAGTCCTCGCCGCCGTACTCGCGCTCGAGCATCGAGTGGATGTCCTCGCGCCCGGCCGGGGCGCCGGCGGCGCGGCGGCGTCGCACCTCGTCGAGCACGACCGCCTCGACCTCGCCCATCACGTAGCGGAACCTCGCGCTACCGGTGACCGAGCGCTTGCCGATCGCCGCGAGCAGCGCGAGCCGGCGCGGCTGGTTGATCCAGTCGGTCAGCGCGACGAGCCGCTCGCGCAACAGCTCGCGGCGCGACGGGTCGAGATCGGCGAAGACGGCGCTCATCACGACGTCGAGGCTGATCGCCTGCATCCGCGGCCACAGCTCGAACGGCTCGCCGGTCGGCCAGCTGCGGACCTGGCGTTCGGCGACGTCGGTCATCATCGCGCCGTAGTCGCGCATCCGCTGCCCGTGGAACGACGGCAGCAGGCGCTTACGGTCGCCGAGGTGCTGCGGTTCGTCGAGCAGCATCACCGAGCGCGAGCCGAGCAGCGGCTCGAGCAGCGGGTTCGCTTCGCCGGCGCCGGCGCGGATCTGCGCCGAGTCGGTCGTGAACACGCGCTTGACGTGCTCGGGGTTGCTGATCAGCACCCACGGGCTGCCGCGGCGCACGCGCAGCGTGAAGACCTCGCCGTAGCGCTCGGCGCAGCGGTCCATCAGGTCGAGCGGGCGCAGCGCCCAGATCGCGGCCTGCAGCGGCGTCGGGATCGGCGGCCCGGGCGGGAGCTTCATCTTCGAAGCCGGCTGCGATGTGCTCATCCCTTCACCTTGACTTTCGGCTCGCTCGTTTCTGTCTGGCGCCGCGCGGCTCCTCGCCGGACGGCCATGGCGCCCTGCTCAGCCGCCGCGACGCCCCGAAAGCCCCGTATCTCCGGGCCTCCGCGCGACGCGCGCGGCGAGCGCCTCCCCCAGTGGTTACACGATCGAGCGCGACGTGGCGAGCAGCGCACGCAGCGCCTGCGCGACGCGTTCGACCTGGCCGTCGCTGATCGCCGGGAAGAACGGCAGCGCGAGCGAGCGCGCGGCGACGTCCTCGCAGACGGGAAATTCTCCAACGCGGTGCCCGAAGCGCTCGCGGTAGAAGCTCATCAGGTGGATCGCCGGCAGGTACGGCTTGCTCTGGATCCCGCGCGCCGCGAGCTCGCGCACGACGCCGTCGCGGTCGACGCCGCGCGGGAGTTGCACGACGAACACGAACCAGCCGCGCACGTCGCCGTCGGCGTCGGGGCACGGAAGCGTCAGGCCCTCCACACCATCGAGCTCCTGGCGATAGCGCTCCGCCGCGGCCGCGCGCGCGGCGAGCGACCGCTCGAGTCGCTGCAACTGCGCAACCCCGATCGCGCAAGCGATATCCGAAAGACGGTAGTTGAACCCGAGCCGGTCGTGATCGAGCCAGCCCATGTCGGGCGCGCGGCCCTGATTTCGCTCGGAGTCGACCCGCTCCTTGATCGCCGGGTCGCCGAGCGTGATCATCCCCCCCTCGCCGGTCGTCAGCTGCTTGTTCGCGTAGAAGCCGAACACGGCCGCGTGCCCGCGCGCGCCGACGGCCGGCCCGTCGCCGTGGACGGCGCCGAGCGCCTCGCACGCGTCCTCGACGAGCGCGAGCCCGTGCCGCTGCGCGATCGCCTCGAACGCGGGCATCGCCGCGGGATAGCCGAAGATGTGGACCGGCAGCAGCGCGCGCGTGCGCTCGCCGACCACCGCCTCGGCGGCCGCCGGGTCGAGGTTGAGCGTGACCGGGTCGATGTCGGCGAACACCGGCCGCGCGCCCTCGTACAGCGCTGCGTTGGCCGACGCGACGAACGAGAACGGGCTCGTGACGACCTCCTCGCCGCGCTGCAAGCCGGCGGCGCGCAGCGCGAGGTGCAGGCCGGCGGTCCCGCTCGAGACGGCGCTCGCCAGCGGCGCGCCGACGCGATCGGCGAACGCGCGCTCGAACTGCGCCAGGCGCGGTCCGAGCGAGAGCTGGCCGGAGCGCAGGACGTCGAGGACGGCGCGCTCCTCCTCCTCGCCCAGCACCGGCCGGGCCAGCGGGATCGGCTCGTCCGCCACTAAGCGCCGCCGCGCGCGCTCGCCGAGCCGATCCCCTTGGACGCGTCCTCGGCGGGCCTGCGCCCGGGCTGCATGCCGTACTCGAGCGAGTCGACGAGCGCGTCCCACGAGGCTGCGATGACATTCTCGGAGACGCCGATCGTCCCCCACGTGTCGCGGCCGTCGGACGCGTCGATCAGCACGCGCGTGACCGCGCCCGTGCCCTTCGTCTCATCGAGGATCCGGACCTTGAAGTTGACCAGCTCGATCTCCCGCAGGTGCGGGTGCAGCTCGCTGATCGCGTCGCGCAGCGCGGCGTCGAGCGCGTGCACCGGGCCGTTGCCCTCCGCGGTGCGCACGTAGCGCTCTTCGCCGAGCCAGATCTTGATCGTCGCCTCGGTGACGACCTTGCCGTCGGCTCGCTTCTCGACGAGCACGCGCCAGGACTCGAGACGGAAGAGCGGCTCATACGAGCCCGCTTCCTTGCGCATCAGCAACTCGAACGAGCCGTCGGCGGCCTCGAACTGGAAGCCCTCGTGCTCGAGCTCCTTGACGCGCTCGACGACCTGCGCGGCGATGTCGGCGCTCGGCCCCGACGTGCCGCTCGCAGGCGACAAGTCGATGCCCGCCGCCGCGGCCTTCTCGATCACCGTTCCCTTGCCCGATAGCTCGGAGATCAGCACGTCTCGGCCGTTGCCGACGAGCTCGGGGTCGACGTGCTCGAAGGTCTGCGTGTCGGCGCGTACGCCGGCCGCGTGCATCCCGGCCTTGTGCGCGAACGCGTGCTTGCCGACGTAGGGCTGCGCCGGGTTCGGCGCGCGGTTGAGCAGCTCGTCGACGAAGTGCGCCGTCTCGGTCAGGCGCGCGAGCCGCTCCGGCGCGAGCAGCTCGACTCCCATCTTCAGCTGCAGGTCGGCGATGATCGTGATCAGGTTCGCGTTGCCGGTGCGCTCGCCGATCCCGTTGACCGTGCCCTGCACCTGCGTCGCGCCGGCTTCGACCGCGGTCAGCGTGTTCGCGACGGCGCAGCCCGAGTCGTCGTGACAGTGGATGCCCAGCGCGAAGCCGGGCAGCGCTTCGCGTACGACGGCGAGCGCCGTGCGGATCTGCGGCGGCAGCGAGCCGCCGTTCGTGTCGCACAGCACGACTCGCTCGGCGCCCGCGTCGGCAGCGGCCCGCAGGCAGTCGAGCGCGTAGCCGGGGTCTTCGGCGAAGCCGTCGAAGAAGTGCTCGGCGTCGAACAGCGCGCGCTTGCCCGCGCGGACGAGAAAGGCGATCGACTCGCCGATCATCGCCAGGTTCTCCTCGCGCGAGGCGCGCACGACCTTCTCGACGTGCAGCAGCGAGGACTTGCCGACGAGCGTGCAGACGGGCGCGAAGGACTCGCCGAGCACGCGCAGGCCCTCGTCGTCCTCGGCGGCGACGCCCCGCCGGCGGGTCATCCCGAAGGCGACGACCTCGGCGTGCTCGAGCCTCTCGTGCGCGAGCAGCTCGAAGAGCTGCTGCTCCTTGGGGTTGGACGCGGGAAAGCCCGCCTCGATCAGCTCGACGCCGAGCGCGTCGAGCGCGCGCACGACGCGCAGCTTCTCCTCGGCCGTCAGCGTCAGCCCACCGCCGCCCATGCCGTCGCGCAGCGTGGCGTCGTATAGCTGGATGTCGGCCATCGCCTAGCCCGTCGCGGTCGTTCGCGAGGCCGGCGCGCCTGCGCCGTTCGGCGAGAGCGCCTCACCCGCCGGCGTCTCCAGGTCGCTCGCGTTGACGACGTCGAGCCACTCGCGGTAGCGCTCCGAGCGCCCGTGGATCGCGTCGTCGAACGCCGACTGGATCACGCGCGTGATCTCACCGGGCTCGCCGGTGCCGACCACCTGGTCGTCGACCTCGCGCACGGGCACGATCTCGGCAGCGGTGCCCGACAGGAACACCTCGTCGGAGAGGTAGAGCTCGGCGCGCGCGATGTCGCGCTCGACGACGCTGTAGCCGAGGTCGGAGGCGATCTGGATGACCGAGCGGCGCGTGATCCCGTCGAGGATCGAGTTGCTCTGGCCGGGCGTCGCGATCACGCCGTCGCGCACGACGTAGACGTTCTCGCCCGTGCCCTCGCAGACGTAGCCGTGGTCGTCGAGCAGGATCGCCTCGTCGTAGCCGGACTTGACCGACTCGACCTTCGCCAGGACGCTGTTGAGGTACTGCCCGGACGCCTTCGCGTGCGGGATCAGCGAATCGGGGCCGATCCGCCGCCACGAGGAGACCTTCGCGCGCACGCCCTTGCTCGCGCCCTCCTCGCCGAGGTACACGCCCCACTCCCAGCAGGCGATCGACACGTCGACGCACGACTCGAGCGGGTTCAGCCCCATCGAGCCGTAGCCGCGGTAGGCGATCGGGCGGATGTAGCACGAGCGCAGGCCGTTGCGCGCGACGAGCTCGAGCGTCGCCGCGCGCAGCTGCTCAGGGGTGAAGGGAATGTCCATGTAGTAGAGCGCCGCCGAGCGGAACAGCCGATCGACGTGCTCGGCGTTGCGGAACACCGCCGGCCCGAGCTGCGTGTCGTAGCAGCGCACTCCCTCGAAGACGCCCGTGCCGTAGTGCAGGCCGTGCGTCAGGACGTGGATCTTCGCGTCCTGCCATGCGACGAACTCTCCATTCATCCAGATGAGGTCGGTCGGCTCCACGTTCAATGCGCTCCCAGTTCGAGGTTCGACGGCGAATTCTACAGGCGCGATCTCCGTTTCCAAGCGCTCGGCGGGCTCACCGCGTCTCGAGCTGGTCGACGGGCGCGTAGTCGTCGCGCAGCGGCTGTGCGCCGGCGACGATCGCCGCGACTGCGGTGCGGTCGTAGCTCGTGGCGCCGTCGGCGGGGGGATCGTGCGCCGGCGGCAGCGGCCCGTCCGACGCGAGGACCACCTCGTTGCCTCCCGCCGGGCGCCCGCCCGATCCGGGCGTCGTGACGAGCCGGACGTTCGCGAACGCCGCGAGCAGCGTCGCGGACTCGGCGCGAAGCAACCTGAGCGGCCTGAGATCGATCATGTTCAGCGCGTAGAGCCCGTTCGGCTTCAGCACGCGCTTCACTTCGCGCAGCCATTCGCTCGTCATCAGCTGCCACGGGACGGTGCGACTGCTGAAGGCGTCGCCGACGATCACGTCGGCGCTGTGGCTCGGTTCGCGTCGCATCGTCAAGCGCGCGTCGCCGACCGTCGCTCGCAAGCTCGGCGAGGTCCGCAGGCCGAGATGCTGCCGGTCGAATTCGACGAGCTTCCCGTCCACCTCGAGCACGTCCGAGCTCGAGCCGGGACGCTCTACGTTGAGCCAGCGAGACAGCGTGAAGGCGCCGCCGCCGACGAACACGGCCCGCAGCGGCGTTCCCGGCCGCCCGATTGCCGTAACCGCTTCGGCGATCCAATGCTCGTAGTGGAACCCCAGATAGCGAGCGTTGCTCGGGTCGACGTCGGAGTTGTAGCCGCCGTCGAGCAGCAGCAGCTTGGCCGCCGGTTCGACCGGATCTTCCTGGATCTGGATGCAGTGGTAGGCGGATTCGGCATCGCACGGCGAGTGCTGCGTGAGCGCGAGCGCGATCAACGCGATCGAGGCCGCAGTCGCGGCGAGGACCTTCGTGCGGTTCAGCAGGCGCATGTAGGCGCCGAGCAGCAGACCGACGAGGACGAGCGCGACGCCGATGCCGATCACCGTCGCGCTGACGGGAAGCAGCGGGACGAGCACAAAGCCCGTCGCGAACGTGCCGACGAGCGCGCCGGCGGTCGCCCACCCGGACAGGCGTCCGACGACGGTGCCGCTCGCGCTCAGATCGCGCAGCTGCAGGCGCGCGACCGTAGGCGTGACGCCACTCAGGACGGCGGCGACGGGGACGAGCGCGGCGAACGTGATCCCGACGGCGGCTGCATCGCCGCCCGAGCTGCCCGACGGGCCGAGCGCGCGGACGATCGGAACGGTCAGGAACACCAACAAGCCGGCGAGGACGAACAGGCCGACGAGCAGCCAGCGAGGGTTTACGCGGTCGGCGATCCAGCCCCCGACTGCGGCGCCGACGGCGATCCCGGCCAGCACGGCGCCGATGATCGCGGTCGTCGTTTCGAGCGTCAGCCCGACGTATGGCGCGAGCAGGCGGATCGAGAGGATCTCGAGCACGAGCACGGCAGCCGCCGCGAGGAAGACCAATCCGGCGGCGAGCAGCGGTGGCAGCCCGCCCGGCTCCGGGCTCTCTGGGGTCTGCTCCGACCCCTTCGGCCGCACTCGCTGCCGATAGCGGGACGTTGTCCTCGTTCCCATGGCCGCGCCCGACCTTCGCAGAGCTCGTCACGGCACACCACGAGCGCCCGGCGGACCCCGCCGGCGTGGCCCACGCGAGACGCGGCATGTCTCCCTCTCTGAGACGAAACGCCGCTACAGTCTTGCGAGGACCGCGGCGCTGGCCTCTGCGGTGCCCGCCGAGCCCCCGAGATCGGGTGTCCGCAGCCCGGCGTCCAGCGCGCCTTCAACGGCCGATTCTACAGCCGTCGCCTCGCTTGCCAAGCCGAGCCCTTCGCGCAACATCAGCGCGGCGGAGAGGAACATCGCGAGCGGGTTCGCGCTCCCCTGCCCGGCGATGTCGGGCGCCGACCCGTGGACCGGCTCGAACAGCCCGGGGCCGGCGCCGTCGCTGCCTCCAAGCGACGCGCTCGGCAGCATCCCGATCGAGCCGGTCAGCATCGCGGCCTCGTCGGAGAGGATGTCGCCGAACATGTTCTCGGTCAGGATCACGTCGAAGTGGCGTGGCGCCGAGACGAGCTGCATCGCGGCGTTGTCGACGAGCACGTGCTCGAGCGCGACGTGCGCGAACTCGCGCGCGTGCAGGCCGGTGACGACCTCGCGCCAGAGGCGCGAGGTCTCGAGCACGTTCGCCTTGTCGACGCTCGAGACGCGCGGGCTCTGAGAGCGGCGCTCGGCGGCCGCGAACGCGGTCCGCGCGATCCGCTCGATCTCCTCGCTCGTGTACAGGCACTCGTCGGATGCCGACGTCTCGGTGCGCGTCTTCTCGCCGAAGTAGATCCCGCCGGTCAGCTCGCGGACGACGAGCAGGTCGGTGCCCTCGATTCGCTCGCGCCGCAGCGGCGACGCTTCGTACAGCGCCGCCAGCGGCTTGACCGGGCGCAGATTCGCGTACAGGCCGAGCCCCTTGCGCAGCCCGAGCAGTCCCTGCTCGGGGCGCGGCCTGCTCGCGTCGGTCGTGTCCCACTTCGGGCCGCCGACCGCGGCGAGCAGGACCGCGTCGGCACGCCTGCACGCGGCGAGCACGTCGTCGGTCAGCGCCGTGCCGTGCGCGTCGATCGACGCGCCGCCGAACTCGTGCTGCTCGAACTCGAAGTCGCCGAGGCGCTGCAGCAGCACGAGCGTCGGCGCGATGATCTCCGGCCCGATGCCGTCTCCGGGGAGGGTGACGATGTGCGCGGCCATTGCGGCGGCGTACGCTACCGAGCGCCGCCGGCCGGCGGCGCGCCCGCCGCCGCGCCGCCGCCGCTCTCGCGCCGCCGTCTCAGCTCGGCAACTGCGCGATCGGCGCGTCCGCGCGCAGGCGCCGCTCGCCGGGCAGGGCGTGGATCGCGTTCCAGAAGCGCTCGCGCGCGAGCTCGATCGTGCGGTAGTAGCTGCGGGTGGCGACTTTCAGCTGACGCCTGAGCGCGTCGATCGCCGGATCCTCCCTCAGGTGCGTGCGCCTGCAGAGCGCCCGCTGCGGACCGGATGGGCAGGCGCCGGCGATCGCGGCACGGTCGGCGGCGAGCTGCGGCGTGACCGCGGCGCGCAGCGCGAGCACGCTCGCCTGGGCGCCACCGAATCGGCCCAGCAGCAGCGTGCAGTCGGCGACCGCCTGCGAGGCGAAGCGTTTGAGGTGCTTGCCCTCCGTGTTGGCGGCGACCCTGGCGCACAGCGTCGAGGCAACGGGGAACGTCTGCTGGAAGCTCGCGTCACCGGCTCGCGCGGCGGCCGAGGCCGCGATCGAGAGCGTGAAGGCGCTGGCGAGGACTGCGACGGCAGCTGCGACTCGGCTGGGCGGAGTCATGGTCATCTCCTTCGGGCTGGTTTCGCGGATACACCGGAAACCCATCAGGCGGCCCTCAGTTGCTGTCGCTAGCCGCGGCTTGCCACCGGCGGACGCGTGCGCTCACAGCGCCGTCGTCGCGACGCGCGCATAGCCGTCGCGCTCGTGCTCTGACTCGTAGGAGTCGATCTCGGCGCTCTGCTCGAGCGTCAGCGCGATGTCGTCGAGGCCGTTGAGCAACCGATGGCGGATCTCGTGGTCGATCTCGAAGGCGACCTCGCGGCCGGCGAAGCGAACCTCCTGCTCGAGCAGGTCGACCTCGCCGGCGCCGGCGTGCGCGAGCGCGCGGCAGTCCTCCTCGCCGAGCACGACGGGCAGGAGGCCGATCTTCGTGCAGTTCGAGTAGAAGATGTCGGCGAAGCTCGGCGCGACGATCGCCTGGAAGCCGTAGTCCTGAAGCCCCCACGGGGCGTGCTCGCGCGAGGAGCCGCAGCCGAAGTTCTCGCCGGCGACGAGGATTGGGTTGGCCGGCAGATCCCAGCCCGGCTGCTTGGCCCAGTCGTAGAACAGGAACTCGCCGAAGCCCGTGCGCTCGACGCGCTTGAGGAACTGCTTGGGCATGATCTGGTCGGTGTCGACGTCGGCGCGGTCGAGGTGGCTTACTCGCCCGGCAATCACGCTGATGGGGTCCATGGCCTCTTTCCTGAAGTCGTCCGCGGCGTATATACCGCTGCTATCGGGCTCTGCATTTCGAAGTCCACCCCTCCCGCCTCTTTCACGCGCCGGCGCGTCACGACCACTCGCGGATATCGACGAAGTGCCCCTCGATCGCCGCGGCGGCGGCCATCTGCGGCGAGACGAGGTGGGTGCGCCCGCCGCGGCCCTGGCGGCCCTCGAAGTTGCGGTTCGAGGTCGACGCGCAGCGCTCGCCGGGCGCGAGGATGTCGGGGTTCATGCCGAGGCACATCGAGCAGCCGGCGACGCGCCAGTCGAAGCCGGCCTCGCGAAAGACGCGGTCGAGTCCCTCGGCTTCGGCCTGTTTCATCACCTGCTGGGAGCCTGGGACGACCATCGCGTCGACGCCCTGAGCGACCTTGCGCCCGTGGACGAGCTCGGCAGCGGCACGGAGGTCGCCGATCCGCGAGTTCGTGCACGAGCCGATGAAGACGCGGTCGAGCGCGATCTGCTCGATCGGTGTGCCGGGCCGCAGGTCCATGTAGGCGAGCGCGCGCTCGGTCGCCTCGCGGTCGGCGGGGCTGTCGAACTCCTCCGGCGCCGGGACGCTGTCGGTCACGGCGCGGACCATCCCCGGGTTCGTCCCCCATGTGACCTGCGGCGAGATCGCGCTCGCGTCGATCGAGACCTCCTTGTCGAGCTCGGCGCCGTCGTCGGTTCGCAGCGTGCGCCACTGCGCGATCGCGCGCTCGAGCTGCTCACCGCGCGGCGCGCCGGGACGCTCGTCCTCGGCGAACCAGGCGAACGTCGTCTCGTCGGGCGCGATCATCCCGGCGCGACCGCCGCCCTCGATCGTCATGTTGCAGACGGTCATGCGGCCTTCCATCGAGAGCGCCTCGATCGCCGGGCCGGCGTACTCGACGACGTGCCCGGTCATGCCGCCGACGCCGAGCCGCCCGAGCGTTCCGAGGATCAGGTCCTTGGCGGTCACGCCGAAGCCGAGCTCACCGTCGTAGAGGATCCGCATCGAGCGCGGCTTGTGCTGGACCATGCACTGCGTCGCGAGCACGTGCTCGACCTCGCTGGTGCCGATCCCGAAGGCGAGGGCGCCGAATGCGCCGTGCGTCGAGGTGTGCGAGTCGCCGCAGACGATCGTCATGCCGGGCTGGGTGACGCCGAGCTCGGGGCCGATCACGTGGACGATCCCCTGGCGGTCGGAGCCGAGCGAGTAGACGGGCACTCCGAACTCCTCGCAGTTGCGCTCGAGCGTCTGCACCTGCACCCGCGAGAGCTCATCCTTGATCCTCGCCGCGACCGGCGTGCCGTCGGTCGGTGTGTTGTGGTCGGCGGTCGCGAGCGTGCGGTCGGGGCGGCGCACGGGGCGCCCGGCCATCCGCAGGCTGTCGAACGCCTGCGGGCTCGTCACCTCGTGGACGAGGTGCAGGTCGATGTAGATCAGGCCGTGCGCGACCTCGTGCGTCTCCCAGATCTTGTCGAACAGCGTCTGTGGCATTCGTCGGTCCTTCTTCTCGGTGGTCGCTGTGGTGTGTTCTTTGATCGGACCCTGACGGGTCCCGGATTGGTTGCGGGGCTGCGCGGTCTAGCTGCGCCGCAGCCCGGCGGAGACGACCGCGAGGAACGCGGCCTCCTCGGCGCCGGCATTCTCGAAGTGGTGTGGCAGGTCGGCGTCGAAGGTGACGCAGTCGCCGTCGCTGAGCTCGTAGCGCTGCCCGTCGCAGACGAGCACGACGGCCCCGTGCTCGACGAGCGCCGTCTCGCGGCTGCCCGGCTCGTGCATCGGCGGATCGTCGAGCGCGCCGGTGGCGCCGCCGCTCGCGAGAGTGTGGCGCGAGAGCTCGGCGCGCTGGCCGGGCTGCGAGGCGGTCAGCACCTCGAAGCGGTGCCCGCGCCGCGCGTTGCCGCCGCGCTGGCGCTGGCGCTTGCGCACGACCGTGACGCTGCCGCCCTCGTCCAGCCGTAGCAGCTGCGACAGCCGCAGCTCCAGACCGCCGGCGATCCGCGCGGCGACGGTCAGCGTCGGGCTGGTCTCGCCGCGCTCGACCTGCGAGAGCATCGGCGCGCTGACGCCGCTGCGCGCGGCGAGGTCGCGTAGCGAGAGGCTCGACGACTCGCGCAGTGCCTTGACCCGCGCGCCGACAACGCCCGACGCGAGCGCGCTCGCGGCGGCCGCGTCGCCCGCCAACCGCATGTGATCGGCTCGGTCATTCCTCTCCGTCCCCTGTGCTGCGCTCATACGATCGTATGTTATCACGAACGCCACCGTGGAGCGCCGCAGACGGCGCGGGACCGGTTTGGTCTCGCGCCGTCTCGGTCGCGGCCTACGTCACGTCACGTCTTGATTTCGATTTCTACTTCCGGCGTGATCGTGTATTCGAGCATCCGGAGACCCGTTTCCCTGAAGACTCCGACTTCGTTGAGATTCGCTTCGAATTTGAATTTGATCGGCACGCCGCCGGCTTCACAGAGTTCTTTCGTGAGTTGACATTCCCTGATCGCCTGGGTGCCGTTGGTCTCTTCGTATAAGACTTCGAAGCTTTTGACTTTTTTGTTCACCTGGGTCACGGGTATACGTCCGATGATCTTGCCCCTGTAGACGTCGTTGAATAGGCCGCACGTCACCGTGGTTTCTGGAAATAAGATGAGGATGCCAGCCGTTAATTCCGCATTGACTTTCAACGCCACAAGATGAAATTCGGCGTTGACGACGACTTCGCCTACAGTCGCACCTGTCCGGCATTTGGCGGTACCGCCACTGGCTTCTGCGCATCCCGTGAAAACGAATTTCACGACGCCTAATCGCTGGGAGGTTATTTCTCCTGTACTTGCCGCCCGTTCTTTGCATTCCATCTTGAACGTTTTTTCTTCGAGAGTCTTCGTCTCGAACAATGTCACCTTTTTTTCAAGCGGGGTGGTGAATTTGATGTGGAACGCTAACGGTAAGAAGAACGGGTTCCCGCCTTCTTCCGCCAGCGCAACGGATGCTGCGCAGCAGACAAGGGCGAACGTCGTCGCGCAAGCAAGGCAGAACAGCTTGATGTGGCGCATTATCGATCCTTCCGGTCTTTGGCTATGAAGCCGCGCTGCGAGACCGCCCGGAGGCACAGGCTCGCCAACGCGGGGCCCGGCGAGTCGGATTTTACGCCTGGGACCTTCGTCCCGACCGACATTTCATGTCGTCGTCTCTGGCAACCCGATCGCCTGCTCAGCATGCGAACGCGCGACCGCGACGGACAGCGCGCGCACGTAGGCGCGCGCGGCGGCGTCGATGATGTCGGTCGAGACGCTCTGGCCGGCACCGGTGACGCCGTCGAGCTCGAGCACGATCGAGACCTCGCCGAGCGCGTCCTGGCCCTCGGTGACGGCGCCGATCGTGAACTCGCTGAGCTTGGCGGCGACGCCCGTAGCGGAATTGATGGCCTGGAACACCGCGTCGATTGGTCCGTCCCCGATGAACGAGCCTGTGCCGACGCCACCCTCAGGCAGCGAGACCAAGACCTTGGCGTGTGCTGGGCGGAGTGACGAAGCCTCGACCTCGAACGCGTCCAGCGAGTAGCCGGCGATGTCCTCGCTGCGC
>FSVZ01000086.1_pt1 | contig 19068 bp, 15 predicted proteins | sample 1637881 | NCBI WGS metagenome assembly FSVZ01 (sample SAMEA3914789, study PRJEB12502) | metagenome | biome: forest; material: soil | place: Canada | collected 2011-07-03 | depth 0.3 m
GCCGAGGACAGGTTCGCTTAGCGTTTCTTCGGAGACCATTTTCTTCGCATCTTTTTCGACTCCCTGTTCGAGCTGTTGTTCATCGGTATGGCGTTCTTGTTCTTCGGAAGCCCGTTTGATCTTTTGTTCGTCTTCGGCTTCGCGGTGTGCCTGTTCGGTGTGTCGCCGCGCGGTGAGCACCGCGGCTAGCGCCGTGGCTTGCTTTTTCTTGGCCTGTTCGTCTTCGTTGTGTTTCACGACCACCACCGCGGCCGCGCCCCCAGCAACCAACAAAAGTAGGACGATCAGCGCCGCGATACCCGTGCGTTTCGATACTCGCCCGCGCCGCTCATAGGCCTTACCGCAACGAGGGCAGTAGTCGCCAGCGGTCTGGGTGACGGTTGCGCAGTGCGGACAAACACGCGTTGGCTCATGCTCATCGGCCCAGCCCTGCAGGGAACCGCCAGCGTCATCATCCTCGACCATCTAACCCCCAAACTGGACAGTGTCGCGCCCACCCGTGGGTGCTCCTCCCGATGCGACGCTAACGCACCGGCCGCCTGACAGTCAAGCGTCCCACTCGCGTCAGAGACGAGCCGATCCACCCTTGCGAGTGCACTGGGTATAACCAGCGGCTAGCTCACATGACGGGTCGAAGCGGTCCTTCAGCTCCCGGCGACGCCCTTCGACAGCTCGCGTGCGGGGCTGACCCTGACGACATCCCAGACGAGACCGATGCGCTCGAGGGCGCCGATCAGCCATGCGGACGGATCGAGCTGCCACCAGCGCAGGCCGTGGCGAGCGGAGGTCGGGAAGGCGTGATGGTTGTTGTGCCACGCCTCGCCCAGCGTCGGCAGCGCCAGCCAGAAGAGGTTTCGCGACTGGTCATCGGTCCTGTAGCTCCGAGAGCCAAAGAAGTGACACAGGGAGTTGATCGAGAACGTCGCGTGATGGAGTAGGAACAGGCGCACCGCGCCACCCCAGAGCAGGGCCGTGAGCCCTCCGGCGATCGAGCCGGAAAGCGCGAGGCCAAGGGCGAACGGAAACGCGAGACCGGCGAGCACCCAGAGCACGAACGTGCGATCGACGAAGCGCACGACGGGATCGTTGAGGAGGTCCTTTGCATACCGCTCCTCGCTCGCCAGGTCCTCGCCCTTCAAGATCCATCCGACGTGCGCGTGAAACAGGCCGGCGAGGGCACCGCGCCAGCCGGTGCCGTGCTCGAGGTGCGGGCTGTGTGGATCTCCCGGATGGTCTGAGAACTGGTGGTGCTTGCGGTGGTTGGCGACCCACTCGATCACCGGTCCCTCGATCGCCGCCGAACCGAACGCCGCGAGCGCGGCGCGCAGCGGAGCGCTCGTCTTGAAGCTGCGGTGGGTGAGCAGGCGATGAAAGCCGACCGTCACGCCGATCCCGGTGAGCACGTAGCTGACAGCCAGCACGACGAGGTCGGGCCAACGCAGCGCTCCACCCCACGCAAGGCGTGCAGCGAAGCCGACGAGCAGCAGCGGCAACACGGTCACGACGATGTTCGCGACGCGGTCGAGGCCGCTCATCGTCGGCGAGCCCTCGTCGGCGGCTGTGCTCCCGATCGCCGGGGGCTCGCCGCTCGCCGGGTGCTCGGCGCGGAGAGTCTGGGCCGCGCCGGCCGGCGAGCCCTCATCGCCGACGGGCGGAGCGATGGTTGGAGTGCGGTCGCGCATCGGTGTCAGGGGCCGGTCCGCCGTCGGCAACTCCCGCCGTACGGTTGACCCAGGGCCACGGTACGCCTTTCGTCGGCAGACGGGGCCGGCCGGCCCGACCTCGTAGCTCTAGCCGGCTGTCCTGCCGCGACGGCTGATCCAGTAGCCGGCCGCCCCCAGAAGCGCGAGCGCGACGATGATGATCGCGACGATCAGACCTGTGTTGCTCGAGCCTTTGCTCGCTTTTTTCGCGGGCGTCGTGCTCGAGCCGGATTCTCCGCCGGCCCCGTTCAGGGCAAGCCGCGGCGCAGATCCGGAGGGTTCGAGATAGACGAGCCCCTTCGTCGTGTTCAGATGCTGGACGAACGGCGTCAGCGTGCCGTCCTTCAGGTTGACGGTGACGACCTGATCGCCGACGCCGTCGTTCGACGCGAGCAGCGTGTTCTTGACGAACGGTCCGCTCACGCGGTAGAGCGCCGAGCTCGACACGGCCGGCAGCGTGCTCGTCGGCCCTTTGTCGACGACGTAGAGCGTGCCGGCGCTGGAGGTCGTCCACAGCAGGTCATCGAGCCCGAACGAGGTTTTCAGCACGGTCAGGCCCGTCCCGTTGAGGACGTTCGTCGAAAACACGAGCTCGAGCGCGGTCTGGTCGGTGATCACGTAACCGCCACCGAAGGTCGGGATGCTCGTCGGGACGATCGCACCGGAGTCGACGTCCCCGAGTCCGAGTTTCACGGTCCCGCTGCCCGTGTTGCCATTTGCCGCGGTCGCATCGTCGGTGAACGTGGGACGCAACGTCGCGGTGCCCGTGCCCCCCGGACTGCTCGGCGCGGTCAAGCTGACGCTGAACACAGCGGTGCCGGTCTTCAGGCCGGCGTGCGATGCCGTGATCAGGATCTGCCCGGCGCTGTCGACGCTCACCTGGTCGGTGCCGCCGCCCGTGTGCAGCGCGCCCGGTGCCGAAGCCGAGCGGGGTTCGGGCGAGTAGCTGTAGCGGGTGATCTGCTGCCCGGCGGGCGCCGACGGGTTGATCGTCATCAGGTGCGAGTTCGCGTCCTCGTCGAGCGTGAGGATCACCTCGTGGGTGAGCGGGTCGCCCGCCAGGCCGTCGATCTTGTCCATGATCGACCACGTGTTGACGACCGCGCCGGTCGGCGTGTACTCGATCAGCGTGCTGTTGCCGCCGCCTCCGACGCTGAGCGTCTTGTTCTGGCAGCCCATGAACAGATGACCTTCGAGGAACCCGAGGTCGTCGCAGTTGGAAGCGACGCTCGGCTGCGGAGCCGCGATCTTCGTGATCGTGAATCCGCTCGGCACCGACGGCGCGGCGGACGGCGCGGCGATCGCCTGCGCCGCCGACCAGAGCATCGCGACGGCGACGGCGAGGGCGACGGCGGAGATGCCCCCCCGCGGGCGGGCGCTGGACCTCAGGGACTGACGGATCGGTGGCATCTGCGCGCTCCTTCGTCGTGGTTCGTGCCGCTCGCGGTCCTCCAGCGCCGGCCGAGGCCGCAGAGCCTAGGAATCGACGGGACCGCCAATGTGAAGAAGGTGTAAATCCGGGCGCCGCTCGGAGGACACCCGTGCCCGAGCGCGCCGGCCGACGGATGCGCGCGCCGCTTCGCCTGTAGCCTTCGCGCTCGATGAAGGCGGGGAGCTTTTAGATGACGACCGTGCGCGACGCCGCCTTCGAGCTCTTCCGCCGGCACGGGATGACGACGATCTTCGGCAACCCGGGATCGACGGAGCTGCCGATGCTCGGGCCGTTCCCCGACGACTTCCGCTACGTGCTCGGGCTCCAGGAGGCCGTCGCCGTGGGGATGGCCGACGGGTTCGCGCAGGCGAGCGGCAACGTCACGCACGTCAACCTGCACACGGCCCCGGGCGTCGGCAACGGCGTCGGCGCGATCTTCAACGCGCGCGCGAACCGCGCGCCGCTGCTCGTCACCGCCGGCCAGCAGGCGCGCTCGCTGGTCACGATGCAGGCGAACCTGACCAACCGCGACGCGACCGAGGTGCCCAAGCCCTACGTCAAGTACAGCCACGAGCCGCCACGCGCCGCCGACGTGCCGTTCGCGCTCGCCCAGGCGATCCACAACGCGACGCTGCCGCCGGCGGGCCCTGCGTTCGTGTCGATCCCGATGGACGACTGGCTCGTCGAGATCGCGCCGGTCGACTACGCGGCGCAGATCACGCGCAGCGTCGGCGGCCGCGCGCTTCCGGCCGCCGAGCAGATCGCCTCCCTGGCGAAGCGCCTGCGCGCGGCCGAGCGGCCGGTGTTCGTGGCCGGGCCGGACATCGACGCATCCGGCGGCTGGGACGCGGCGGTCGAGCTCGTCGAGTCACAGCGCCTGCCCGTGTGGGCGTCGCCGCCGACGGGCGGCGGCCGGATCGGCTTCCCCGAGGACCACGCGGCCTTTCAGGGGATGCTTCCGCCTGCCGTCGCCCCGCTCGCGCAGACGCTCGCCGGCTACGACCTGGTGCTCGTCGCGGGCTCGTCGGTGTTCCCCTACTACCCGAACATCCCCGGTGACTTCCTCGCCGAGGGCACGGCGCTCGTAGCGATCACGTGCGACCCCGACGAGGCCGCGCGCGCGCCGATGGGCGACGCGATCGTCGCCGACGTCGGCCTGACGCTGCGCGCGCTCGCCGACGAGCTGTCCGAGCCCGCCGCGCGCGAGCAGCCGCCCGCCCGCGCGGAGCTCGAGCCGCTCGCGCCGGGCGAGCAGCTCTCCGGCGGTGAAGTGCACGCGACGCTCGCCGAGCTGTTCCCCGCCGAGGCGATCGTCGTGCTCGAGTCGCCGTCGAGCACGGCGGCGCTGCGCAACCGGTTGCGCCTCTCGCGCCCCGGCTCCTATTACTTCAGCGCCAGCGGCGGCCTCGGCTTCGGCTTGTCGGCAGCCGTCGGCGTGCAACTCGCCCAGCCCGAGCGCCAGGTGATCTGCGTGCTCGGCGAGGGCTCGGCGCAGTACGCGATCACGGCGTTCTGGACCGCGGCCGCCTACTCGGTGCCGGTCAAGTTCCTCGTGCTGCGCAACGGTGAGTACTCGATCCTCAAGTGGTTCGCAACGCTCGAGAACGTGACCGGTGCGCCCGCGCTCGACCTGCCGGCGCTCGACGTCGCCGCCACGGCGCAGAGCTACGGCGTGCCCTCCACCAGCATCAGCGGGCGCGACGACCTCCACGCCGCGCTCGCGCAGGCGCTCTCGCACGACGGCCCTCGCCTCGTGCAGGTCGACGTCGCGCCGGGGATGGCGCTGGCTTGAGCTCGAGCGCGCGGGCGCTGCTCGAGCCTGACACGCGCCGGATCGGCCGACCGCCCGGGCCGGTTGCGGACGACCGTGCCCCCGACTCGCTCGCGCGCGGCACTCCGGAGCCGCTGCGCGGCGACCTCGTCGCGCTGCTCGGCGAGGAGCGCGTGCGAGCCCGCGCGATCGACCTGATCGCCTATGCCTCAGACGCCAGCCCGTACCGCCGCTTCCCGGCGGCCGTCGTGATCGCACGCGACGCGGCGGACGTCGGCAAGGTGCTCGGCTACGCGCGGCGCACCGGCACGCCGGTCAACTTCCGCGGCGGCGGGACGAGCCTCAACGGGCAGGCCCAGACAGACGGGATCCTGATCGACGTGCGTCGCTGGTTCTCGGGCGTCAAGGTGCAAGACGGCGGCGCGCGCGTGAGGCTGCGCGCCGGTACCCTGGTCGGGCTGGCCAACCGGGTTCTGCAGCGCCACGGCTTCAAGCTCGGCCCCGACCCGGCGAGCAAAGACATCGCGACGATCGGCGGAGTGATCGCCAACAACTCCGGCGGGATGCGCTGCGGCGTGAGCTGGGACTCGTACTCGACCGTCGAGTCGATGACGCTCGTGCTCGCCTCCGGCACCGTCATCGACACCGCGACCGCGGATGCCGAGCAGCGCTTCGCGCAGGCCGAGCCCGAGCTCGCGCAGGGCCTGCTCACCCTGCGCGAGGAGCTGCTCGCCGACGAGGCGCTCGCGCAGCGGGTGCGGCGCAAGTACGAGATCAAGAACGTGACCGGCTATCGGCTGTGCGCGCTGCTCGACGCCGACACGCCGCTCGAGATCTTCCGCCGGCTCGTCGTCGGCTCGGAGGGCACGCTCGCGTTCATCGCCGAGACGGTCATGCACACGCGGCCCGAGCCGGCGCAGACGACGCTTGCGTGGGCGCATTTCGCGAGCATCGACGCGGCGGCCGCCGCGGTGCCGGGTCTCGTCGCGGCGGGAGCGCGCGCGACCGAGCTGATGGTCGCCCCGGCGTTGATCGCCGCGGCGTGGAACATCGACGGCTGCCCGGAGTACTGGCGCGAGCTGCCGTTCGAGTCCGCCGCGCTGATCGTCGAGCTCGCCGGCGCCGACGGCCCGGAGCTGGATGCCGGCGAGGCCGCCGCCGAGCGCGAGCTGGCAGCCCACGAGCTGATCCACCCGCTGCGCTTCTCGCGCGCGGATCGGGAGATCGAGCTGACCTGGACGGTCCGCGAGGGGCTGTTCGGGCTCGTCGGGCGGCTCCGTCCGGCGGGCTCGGCGCTGATCATCGAGGACGTCTGCGTGCGCCCCGAGCGGATCGCCGAGTGCGCGCGCGACCTGCAGGCTCTGCTCGGCAAGCACGAGTTCCTCGTCGGCGTCGCCGGACACGCCTCCGCCGGCAACCTCCACTTCCAGCTCACGCCCGACTTCTCGAAGCCCGATGACGTGCAGCGCTACGAGCGGTTCATGGAGGAGCTGGTCGAGCTGATCGTCGGAAAGTACGACGGCTCGCTGAAGGCCGAGCACGGCACGGGCGTGAACATGGCTCCGTACGTGCAGCGCGAGTGGGGCGCCAAGGCGACCGAGATGATGTGGCAGATCAAGCGGCTCGCCGATCCTCACGGCGTGCTCAATCCCGGCGTCGTGCTCAACCGCGACCCCGCCGTGCACCTCAAGCACCTCAAGAGCCAGCCGCCGATCGAGGAGTCGGTCTCGCACTGCGTCGAGTGCGGCTTCTGCGAGCCGGTCTGTCCCAGCCGCAACACGACGACGACGCCGCGCCAGCGGATCGTGATCCGCCGCGAGATGGCGCGCCAGGCGGAGGGCTCGCCGGTCTACGAGGCGCTGCTCGCGGACTTCGAGCACGACGTGGTGCAGACGTGCGCCGCCGACGGGACGTGCGAGGGCGCATGCCCGGTGGCGATCGACACGGGCGCGCTGATCAAGGAGTTCCGCCGGCGCGAGCGCAGCGACCGCGAGGAGGCCGTCGCGCTCGCCGTCGCCGAACGCTACGCGGCGGTCGAGCGCGCGGCGCGCGTCGGCCTGTCCGCCGCCGGCGCGCTCGGCGCCGGCGCCGTCGCGAAGCTCCCCGAGCTGCTGCGACGGCGAGTCAGCAACGAGCTGATCCCGGCGCCGCCGGCACGGCTCCCGCCGGCCGCCGCGCGGCTGCCCCGGACGCCGCGCGCGGGCGCCGCGGCGGTCTATCTCCCCGCCTGCATCAACCGGATCTTCGGCAACCCGGCCGGCGCCGCGCAGGAGCTCTCGCTGCCCGCCGCGCTCGTCGCCGTCTCGCAGCGCGCGGGCCTGCCGGTCTGGATCCCGCCCGACGTCGCCGGGCACTGCTGCTCGACCCCTTGGAGCTCGAAGGGCTACACGCGCGGACAGGACGCGATGGCGGCGAAGACCGCCGCGGCGCTCTCGCGCTGGAGCGAGGGAGGCACGCTCACGGTCGTGATCGACGCGAGCTCGTGCGCGCTCGGGCTGCAGGAGATCGCCGAGCGCCTGCCGGACGAGCAGCGCGAGCAGTTCCAGCGGATCGAGGTGCTCGACTCGATCGCCTGGGCGCACGACCGGCTGCTGCCTCACCTGGCGGTGACTCGAAAGGTCGCCCGAGCCGCGCTGCATCCGACCTGCTCGGTCGCTCAGCTCGGGCTCGCGGGCGAGTTGCATGCGATCGCGGCCGAGCTCGCCGAGGAGGTCGTCGTCCCGGCGGCGACCACGTGCTGCGGGATGGCCGGCGATCGCGGGCTGCTGCACCCCGAGCTGCCGGCGTCGGCGATGCGAGACGCCGCGGCGGAACTCGCCGGGACGCAGATCGACGAGCACCTCTGCAGCAACCGCACGTGCGAGATCGGCCTGCAGCAGACGACGGGTGCGCCGTATGCGTCGTTCGTCCTGCTGCTCGAGCGACTCACGCGGCCGGCGCAGCCGGCCTGAGGGCGCTGCGCCTTCGTGTCGTCTATGACCTGGGAGGAATGGAGCGAGCTGTCGGTCGCCGCGCAGGGCGAGTAGCCGGGCTGCTCTATAGAGTGCCGCCGCGAATGCGCCGCCGTCGGACACCGATTCTCGCGTCCCTGATCGCGGCGCTCGCCTTCGTCGGGCTTCTTGCGGGCTGCGGCGGATCCTCGTCGGGCAACGGTGTCGCCGGCAAGTCGCCCGCGCAGATCATCGCCGCGACGAAAGCGGCAGCCGACGCGGCGAGCTCCGTGCACGTCTCGGGGTCGCTGATCAGCGGCGGCGCGCCGATCACGCTCGACATGAACCTGCTCGCCGGCAAGGGCGGTCGCGGACAGCTCTCGCAGAACGGCCTCTCGTTCGAACTGATCCAGGTCGGCAACACCGTCTACATCAAAGGCAGCGCGGCCTTCTACCGGCACATCGGCGGCACCGCGGCGGCACAGCTCCTGCAGGGCAAGTGGCTGAAGGCGGCCGCCGGCAGCTCGAACTTCGCGTCGATCGGCCAGCTGACGAACCTGCGCGCGCTGATCGACGGCACGCTCGCCGATCACGGCACGCTCGCGAAGAACGGGACGAGCACGGTCAACGGCCAGAAGGTCGTCGGCGTCAGCGACAAGAGCAAAGGCGGGACGTTGTACGTCGCCGCGGCGGGCACGCCCTACCCGGTGCAGATCAGCACCAGCGGCACGAGCTCGGGCAGCATCACGTTCGACCGCTGGAACGAGCCGCTCACGCTCGCGGCGCCGGCGAACGCGATCGACATCTCAGCGCTGCAGGCCGCGGCGAAGTAGCGCTCGAACGTTCGTCCACCCGCTCTGGGGCCCCTCAAGCGCCTCGGCGGCGGCGCCGACCGCGGGATTGCAGGGATCACGTGATCGTTCCCAAATGCCGTTATCGCCAGTGTGAGCGGAGTTATCCAAGCCAGCTTCCGACGAACCGCCCGGCGCGGAGCGGCACAAGCTCGCCTAGATGACGGCGCCGGAACGCGCCCGCAGCGCCAGCGTCCCCTCGCCGACGCCGCTCGCTCGGCAACCCCGCCGAAGGATATGTTCGGTGGCGTGCGGCCGAAGGCTCCCAGGCCGGCGCGCGGACGCTCACCCCACGACCGCCGGCGCGGCTCGCGCCGCGCGCTGCTGTGGGCGCCGTGGGCCGCGCTCGCGCTGCTCGCCGGCGCCGGCGCGATCGTCAAGGCCGGCTCGGCGCTCGAGATCGTCAGCATCGCCGTGCTCGGACTCGCCGCGATCCTGCTCGGCTGGGGTTTCGGCGAGAGCAGGCGCAGCGTGCTCGAGCAGGAGATCGACGGACGCTCGCACGAGCTGCGACGGGCGCTCTCGGAGCTCGAGGTCGCCCAGACCGAGACCGTCCGGCGGCTCTCGATGGCGGTCGAGTTCCGCGACGAGGACACCGGCGCGCACATCGAGCGGATCGGGCGGCTCTCGACGCTGCTCGCCGAGCAGATCGGGATGGACGCGGAGTTCTGCGAGCGCCTCAGTCACGCCGCCCCGCTGCACGACGTCGGCAAGGTTGCGATCCCCGACGCGATCCTGTTGAAGCCGGGCCCGCTGACGGCCCAGGAGCGCGCGATCGTCGAGACGCACGCCGAGGAGGGCCACAGGCTGCTGCGCGGCTCGTCCTCCTCGATCCTCGAGCTGGCGACGACGATCGCGCTCAGCCATCAGGAGAAGTGGGACGGCACCGGCTACCCGCGCGGCCTCAGCGGTGAGGGGATCCCGATCGAGGGACGGATCGTCGCGATCGCCGACGTGTTCGACGCGCTGACCAGCGACCGCGTCTACCGCAAGGCCTTCTCTGTCGAGGAGGCCGTCCAGATGATCCGCGAACAGCGCGGACACCACTTCGACCCGGTTCTGCTCGACGCCTTCATGGAAGTGCTCGAGGCCTCCGGCCCGGATGCGCGCGAGAGCTCGCGCGTCGACCCGCGCGAGCTCGCCGAGAGCACGCTCGAGACCTATGGCGCGGCGCTCGAGCGCGGTGACGCCGAGACCGCCGAGGGCGCGATCGCCGTAGCGATCGAGAACGGCATCCCGGCGACGACGCTTCACGGCGAGGTGATCGCGCCGGCGCTGCAGCGGATCCGCGAGCTGCGCACCGCGGGCGAGATCGACGCCGACCGCGAGAAGCTCGCGAACGGGATCACGCGCCGCGTGCTCGCGACGCTCTACCGCTACATGGCCGGCAACACCGACGCCTCGCGCGAGCGCGTGCTGCTCGCCGGGATCGAGGGCGACGAACACGCGCTCGAGCTGCAGATGGTGCACGACCAGATCGCCGCCGCCGGCTTCCAGACGGTCTTCGATCCGGAGCTCTCGATCGCGCGCCTGCGTGCGACCGTCGAGGCCGCGCCGCCGGACGTGATCGTGCTCGGCGCGACCGACGGCGAGGACGCGACGGCCGTCGCGAACGCCGTCGAGGAGCTGCACGCCGAGCACCCCGAGATCCCGATCGTGCTCGGTGGGGCCGCCGTCGGCGGCGCGATGCCGAGCACGCGCAACGGCATGCGCGTGCTCGAGCGGATCGACGAGGCGGTCGAAGCGGTCGAGGAGCAGCTCGCCGCGCGTCCGCGCGCCACCTCGCTGTAGATTTCCCGGCGTGAGCAAGCGCGCAATCGTCACCGGCGGGGCCGGCTTCATCGGCTCGCACGTCGTCGACGCGCTGCTGCACGACGGCAACGAGGTGACGGTCGTCGACGACCTCTCGGCCGGCGACCGCCGGCGCGTCGCCGACGAGGCCGACCTGCAGGTGCTCGACATCGTCGACCTCGGCGCGCTCGCGGCGCTCGTCGAGCGGGTCCGTCCGGGCGCGATCTTCCACCTCGCGGCGCAGGCGAGCGTCGTCGCGTCGGTCGAGAACCCGAATCGCGACTGCGAAGTAAACGTGCAGGGCACGCTCAACGTGCTCGAGAGCGCCGGACGCGCCGGTGTGCCCGTCGTGTTCACCTCGACCGGCGGCGCGCTGTACGGCGACGACGCCCCGAGGCCGACGCCCGAGGATCGGATTCCGGCGCCGCTCTCGCCGTACGGAGCGTCGAAGTGGGCGGCCGAGGCATACGTGAACACGTGGTCGCTCTCGTCGGGCATCCCGCACGCGATCTGCCGCCTCGGCAACGTCTACGGACCGCGCCAGAGCCCGCACGGCGAGGCCGGCGTCGTCGCGATCTTCTCGCACCACCTGTACTCCGGTCGCGCGCCGAAGCTCTACGGGCACGGCAAGCCGACGCGCGACTACGTCTACGTCGGCGATGTCGTCAGCGCGCTGCTCGCGGCGTCGGGCAAGGCCGGGACGTACAACATCGCGACCGGCGTCGAGACCGACGTGATGACGATCTGGAGCGAGCTGCAGGCGGCCGCCGCGCAGTCGCAGGCCGCCGGCGCCGCGAGCGACGTCGAGTCGCTGGCGCCCGAGCTCGCCGACCTGCGCCCGGGCGAGCTGCAGCACAGCTCCCTCGATATCTCGCGCGCCCGCAGCGAGCTCGGCTGGTCGCCGCAGGTGCCGATCGCCGAGGGCCTGCGCCGCACGTACGACGCGCTCGTCGAGGGCTTCGAGGCGGACTAGCCGCAGCGCCTGCAATTCGCCGCGCACGTGTCGGGGCGCGCAGGTGGCTGCCGACGTTAACCGTGTGAGAGGAATTCGCCCCGCGGCGTCGACGCTTGCGGCGCGCGCGCTCGCCGCGTCGATCGCCGCCGCTGCCCTCGTGCTCGCGGCGTCCGCGCACGCGAGCTCGAGCGGCGGCGTGCAGTCTCCCTCCGCGACGCTCGCCGGTGGCAGCGAGTACGGCGCCTCGCGCGCGAGCGCCGTCGTCGATCCGGTCGTGACGAGCCTCAGCGTGCCGAGCACGTCGCTCGCCGGCCGGCCGCCGCGCGTGACGCTGCGGCTCGACGAGCCGCACGTCGCGACCGTCGACGTGACCGTCGCCGTGCACGACCTGACGACGCGCCGCGCGACGCTCGTCGTGCAGCTCGGGTGGATCCGCACCGGCCGATCGATCACCGTGCTCTGGCCGCGTGGCGCGACGCTGCCGGTCGGCAGCTACCACGTGAGCGTCAGCGCGCACGACCACGCCTCGCACAGCCTCGCGCGCACGGCGCACAGCTCGGGCGTAGCGACGTTGACCGTCCTCGCGCCGACGCCCGCGCCGACGCCGAGCGCGCCCAGCCCGCCGCCGTCGGCGCCCGAACCCGGCGTGCCGACCCCGGCGCAGACGCTCGCCGCCGGCGCCGTCTTCCCGGTCGCCGGCGCGCACAGCTTCGGCGGCCCCGAAAATCGCTACGGTGCGCCGCGCGCCGGCCACATCCACGAAGGCCAGGACGTGCTCACCACCGAAGGCACGCCCGTCGTCGCGCCGCTCGCGGGGACGATCAGCTGGACGAGCTACCAGGCCTCGGGCGCCGGCTACTACGCCGTCGAGCACAGCGCGCTCGGCCTCGACTTCATGTTCGCCCACTGCGCGGCCGGCTCGCTCGCCGTGAGCGCCGGCCAGGCGGTAGTGCCCGGCTCGCCGATCTGCCAGGCGGGGCAGACCGGCGACGCGACCACGCCGCACCTGCACTTCGAGATCTGGGTCGGCGGCTGGCAGGCGCCCGGCGGCCACTCGATCGACCCGCTCGCCTACCTCGAAGCGTGGGAACACGGCTCCTAGCGGGACCTCGCGCGGCAGCGCCCCGTGCGCGGCGAGCGGCGTCCGCGACAGCCGCCGGGCCTCGGCGAGCCGGTAGGATCGGGCTTCGGACGGTCCCCGTCGTCGCCACACGTCGATCGACGGCGGAGCGCCGCCAGCGGCGAGATAGCTCAGTTGGTAGAGCACACGACTGAAAATCGTGGTGTCCCCGGTTCGAGTCCGGGTCTCGCCATTCCTTCAGATGCCAGCCGACGTGGGCCGGCCCCAGTGGCGCAGACGTGATCGAATTCCCGGCCGGCCGCTGAAACGGAACGCGCTGACGCCGGCTGGCGGCGTGGGAAGCCTGCTGGACCGCCGTGTCAAGCATCTGATTGAATAAGTTGCGATGCAATCAGCGAGACCAGACCAGCGTCGCGAGGTGGGCCTGCGGACGCGCGCGCGACTGATGGATGCCGCGCTCGACCTGCTGGCGGAACGCGGCGAGGACGGCGTGACCCTCCGGGAGCTGACGGACGCCGCGGACGCGAACGTCGCGGCGGTGAGTTACCACTTCGGCTCGCTCAAGTCGCTGTGTGACGCGGCGATCGAGCATGCGCTGGGGCGCTACCTCGACGCTCAAGAGGAGGCGGTGAGCGCGCTCGATCCTGACTCCACGCTCGAGGCATTGGCGGCAGCCTTTGCGCGCCCGTTGATCGGCTCGCTGGTCGCGGGAGGTCGCGATCTCGCCGTGATGCGCATCGTGGCGCGAGCCGGGATCGACCCTCCGGAGGGGTCGGGTCGGCTCGATGTCAGGTTCGAGCAGATTCGTGGCGCGGTCCTTCGGGTGCTCAAGGCCAACCTTCATGGTGCGAAGGATCAAGAGCTGATCTTCCGCACCCGCTGCGTGGCCGGATTGATCAACTGGCTGGTGCTGGCACCGGTGGGGGACGAGCTGAGGAACAAGTCCCAGAAGCAGATCGAGCGACTGCTGGTACCGATAATTGCAGGAGCATTTCGCGCCGCAGGCTCCGGCTGACTCGCAGAGCGGCCGAGATTTGCCCGCTCAGCAAACAATTCAAGCGGACGCTTGACGCAGACCGCTTACTCGCGTAAGCTCAATCAAGCGATTGATCGGATGCTCGGCGCTGGGGCCGCAGCCTCCACGTATCGGCCGAGAAAATCAGCGAGCAAGACAGGAGGCCGTTCAGCTATGAAAGTGGTACTCACCGGCGCAACAGGGTTCGTCGGATCTCACGTTCTGACGGAGTTGCAAGAGCATGGTCACTCGGTGACGGCGCCAGTCCGCGATGCGCCCCGGGGCGATGCGGTCGCTGACCGCGGCGCCACAGCGACCGTGGTCGACCTCTACGACCGCGCGGCGGTCGTGGGCATCCTGCGCGATGCGGACGCAGCGATCCACACAGCGAGTCCCGGCGACGCGACGAGCGCCGACCTGGATTCCGCGGTGGTCGACGCGGCGATTGAGGCGTTCGCCGGCACCGGCAAGCCCTACCTGCAAATCAGCGGTTTGTGGATCTACGGAAACAACCCCTCGGTCAGCGAGCAGTCACCATTCGATTCGCCTCCGCTGGTGGCGTGGAAGGAGCCGATCGAGCGGCGAGTGCTCGCCGCCCCGGACATGCGCGGAGTCCTGATTGCTCCGGGCGTTGCCTACGGCGACGGCGGAGGAGGGATTCCGGGACTGCTGCTCGGATCACCCCGAGGCGACGCCGGCAATCTGATCATGCTCGGGAGCGGACAGCAGCACTGGTCGACGGTCCACGTCGCGGATCTGGCGAATTTCTTCCGTCTCGTTCTGGAGCAGGACTCGGCCCGCGGCCGTTATGTCATCGGCGACGGACAAAACCCGACGGTCGCAGAGCTGACCGAGGCGGCGGCTGTCGCAGCGGGCGCTCCAGGAGCGGTGCCCGGCTCCGATGATGAGGCCAAGGCACGCTTGGGCGACTATTTCGCCGAAGTCCTCCTACTCGACCAGGGAACCGTCGCGGCCAAGGCTCGAACCGAGCTCGGTTGGGCTCCGTCGCATCCAGGGCTCCCCGAGGAGTTTCGCGACGGGAGTTACCGCACGGTGACGACCGGTTGAGGGACCCGCGTGGCTCGGGTCCAGGTCTCGCCTGGCACGCGCCTGTAGCGAAGGAAAACGACGCGAGAGCCAAACGTCTTCGTCTCGACGAACTCCAGGTTGATCCTTTCGTCCAGGGTCGGGAAGTAGGGTGTGCCGCCGCCGAGTAGGACCGGGCTGACGAACAGCCGCCACTCGTCGATCAGCTCCAGCTTCATACACGCACGGGCGAGGCCGGCGCCGCCGACGGCGATGTCCTTTCCGGGCTGTTCCTTGATCCTCGAGACCTCCCCGCCGACGCCGTCTCTGGCCAGCCTGGTGTTGCCCACCACGCTCTCCAGCGTCGTGGAGAACACGACCTTCGGCAGGGCCTTCCAGGTCTGGGCGAACTCGACGTGCTCCGCGGCCAGCGGACTCTCCTCAGCGGTCTCCCAGTAGACCATCGTTTCATAGAGCCGCCGTCCGCAGAGGTGCACACCGATTTCCTGCACCTGCTGGTGGTGGAACCGAAACAGCTCCTCGTCGGGCACCGTCCAGTCGATCGCGCCATCGGGTCCGGCGATGAAGCCGTCCAGCGACACACTCATCGAGTAGATCAGCTTCCGCATCACGATCCTCCTTCGGTTGCGTGGGTGCCGAGCAAGCCGGCGAAAGGGAGCTGCGGGCACGAACACCTGAGGGATCGTATGCTGGCGCCTCGCGCTCATGGGATGGATCGCAGAATGAGCCGGACTCGCCTCGCGTCATGAGCTCGGCCGGCCCGGACCCGGTGATACGGGCGCTGTTCGTCGGCGACGTCGTTGGGCCCACGGCCGTCGAGTGGCTGGCTTCTCGCCTGCCGGCGCTCCGAGCCGAGCACGGCGTCGACCTCGCGATCGTCGACGCCGAGAACTGCGCTGCAGATGCTGCGAGCATGACCGTTGAAGGGCTCGAGCGGCTGCTGGATGCCGGCGTCGATCTGATCACGGGCGGCAACCATGCCTTTGAAGGCTCGGAAGTCGAAGCCGTGCTGAGCCACGAGCGAATGCTGCGACCACTCAACGTCGCGGCGTCGGTGCCGGGGCGCGGCGTACTTACCACACAGGTGAAAGGGCAGGACGTGCGCGTTGTCGTGCTGGCCGACCGCGCCGCGCTCGAGGTCGCTCCGCCGTTCGCGCGGATGACGATCGAGCCATACGCCGCCTGGTCGGCGCTCCCGAGCGGTCCGACGACGATCGTTGAGATGCACGCGCTATCGGTGATGGCCAAGCAATCGCTCGCCTACGCGCTGGACGGGCAGGTCGCAGCGGTGCTCGGCACACATACTCACGAGCCCACGCTGCCGCTGCACCTGCTTCGCGGTGGGACGGCGCTCGTGACCGAGGTCGGGATGACCGGGCCTCGCGACGGCCCCCAGGGAATGCATCCCCAGCGAGTCATCGACCGGGTTCGCGACCCGGCCGCCGACGAGATCCCACCCGTCGGGCCTGCCGAGGGCGAGATCATTCTCGGGGCCGTACTACTCGAGATCGAGCGAGGGCTCACGCGGCGCATCACTCGCCTCGACCCTGCGCCCACCGCATCGTCCGCCTAGCGGGAGGCCTCGTATCGCCCCGCGGGCGCCTAGACCGACGGCTGTACGGCGGCCTCGCGTAGTGCGAGCGCGTCGCGGCTGGGAGGCACGCCGAACATGCGCCGGTACTCGCGGCTGAACTGCGAGGGGCTGTCGTAGCCGACCGCGAACGCGACGCCCGTGACGTTCCCCGGTTCGGCGAGGAGTCGTGTGCGTGCCTCGCGCAGGCGGATCTGCTTCTGGTACTGGATCGGCGTCATCGAGGTGACCGCGCGGAAGTGGCGGTGGAACGAGGAGACGCTCATCGTCGCGAGCGCGGCGAGCTCCTCGACTCGCAGCGTCTCGTCGTAGTGGCCGCGGATCCAGCGGATCGCGCGGGCCAGGTGCGCGAGCCGGCTGTCGGCCAGCCCGATCTGCCGCACGGTCATGCCCTGTGGACCGGTGAGGAGCCGCCACAGGACCTCGCGCTCTACGCCGGCCGCCAGCGCGGCTGCGTCGTCGGGGGCATCGAGGAGCGCGAGCAGCCGGCCGATCGCGTCGATCAGCGCCGCCGACGCGTCGCTGACGGCGATCCCGGCGGGCGCGGCGTCGACGGCGCCCTGCGGGGCGCTGGCGGCCGGCACCGTCTCGAGCAGCAGTGCGGCGATCATCTCCGGGCGCAGCTCGAGCACGACGGCGAGGAACGGCTCCGCGACGGTGGCGTGGGTGATGTGCCCGACCACCGGCAGCTCGACCGACACGACGAGGAACTGCCCCGGCCCGTAGGTGAAGGTGCGTCCGTTCAGCGCCGTCTCCTTGACGCCTTGCGCGATGACCGAGAGCGTTGGCTCGATCACGTCGCCCAACGGCTCGGTGGTCGTCGGCGAGCAGATGACCGAGACGCCGGGCAGCGCGGTGCGCGTCCGGCCTTCGCCCGCGTGGCGGGTGATCGACTCCTTCAGGTGGGCTCGCTCGTCCACGCCACGATTGAATCACCCGCGTGCAAGGTCATTGGCAAGTTGGCAGGATCGTGCAAGAGCCGGGCAGCATCGATCTACCGCATGGCGGCTCTTGGTGGTGTCATGGAGCCATGACCTCTCTCGACTCTTACATCACGCTCGGCCGCTCGGGTCTGCGCGTCAGCCCGCTCACCCTCGGCACGATGACCTTCGGCGAGGACTGGGGCTGGGGCGCGAGCCCCGAGACCTCCGAGGCAATTCTCGCCGAGTATCTCGACCGCGGCGGCAACGTCGTCGACACCGCCAACGTCTACACCAACGGGCACTCCGAGAAGATCGTCGGCGACTTCTTCGCCGCGCGACCCGGCCTGCGGGAGCGCGTCGTGCTTAGCACGAAGTTCTTCGGCAACCTCCATCCCGGGGACCCCAACGGTGGGGGCGCCGGCCGCAAGGCGCTTGTCGCCCAGCTGGAGGAGTCGCTGCGCCGCTTGCAGACCGACTACGTCGATCTCTACTGGCTGCACAACTGGGACCGCCGCGCCCCGATCGAGGAGACGCTGCGCGCGCTCGACGACCTCGTGACCGCGGGCAAGGTCCGCTACGTCGGCCTGTCCGATGTCCCGGCCTGGGTCGGCGCGCAGGCCCAGACGATCGCCCACTTCCGTGGCTGGGCGCCCATCACCGCGCTGCAGCTCGAGTACTCGCTCCTGGAGCGCACGCCCGAGGGCGAGCTGCTGCCGATGGCCGAAGCGCTCGGCATTGGCGTCCTACCGTGGAGTCCACTGCGCGGCGGCCAGCTGTCGGGCAAGTACACCCGAGACAACGGCGCACCCGCGGACAGCCAAAGGAGCCGCTACGCCGAGCTGGCCGAGCGGGATTGGGACGTGATCGAGGCGGTCGCCCGCGTCGCGGCCGAGCTCGATGTCAGCTCGGCGGAGGTCGCGCTCGCGTGGGTGCGCAGCCGCCGCGCGGTCACCTCCACGCTGATCGGAGCCCGCACGGTCGAACAGCTGCGGTCCAACCTCGCCTCGCTGGAGATCATCCTCGCGCCCGAGCAGCTCGCCGCCCTCGACGAGCCGTCGACGCCGTCCCTCGACTTCCCCGCCGCGATCACCGCCGAGATGACCCCAATGTTCGGCTTCGGCGGGGCGACCGTGGACGGCGTCGAGCTCCCGGTGTGGCCGCAGCTGCTCACCAGCTCAGCTCGCTACTGAGTTCGCGGTGGCCGAAGCTGGCTGACGCCGGGCCGGTCTTCGAGATCACCTGAGCCGCGGCTCAGATGCTCGTACGGGCGAGCGATCCGCCGAACGACATCGACGGCGCGTCGCGCGCCTCTACGTGGCGGACGAGCGCGCCGGTTCGCCGCTCGATCCGCCGCAGCAGGCCGACCTGCATCCAGCGCGACGTCGACGCGGGCAGCGTCGAGACGATTATTTCGTCAAACGCCGCCGGGCTCCAGACTTCCAGCACCGCGTTGAGCGGGTCGACGTCGCCCACCCGGCTCTCGACTTCCAGGCCGCTGTCGCGCAGGCGCGCAGCGATGTCGGCCGCAGTCCGCTCGGCGGCGGAATTGTGCCCGAGCGGCACCAGCAGCGTGAAGTTCGCCGGCCCGCTCTCCTGTCGTGCATGCAGCGCCGTCTCCAGACTCGCCGAGCTCGCCGTGCGGTTGGCCACCACCAGTACATTCGACTTGAAGCTCATCGCTGATCAGGTCCTCTGCGAAACCGGCGCGGAAATATGCCCCTCTGAAGGCAGTCTGGCTCGTCGTCCGAGATGCCGGTATGGCCGGGCGGCCAAATCTGCGCCTCGCCGCCTGGCCAGACGGGCCAGTCGTGCTTTGCGAGCCGCCGGCGCCTCGGATCGCGATGGCGGCGCCAGACCTGCGCGAGTCCGCCGAGCCGACGCTAGCTGTTCTGCCTCAGCACCTTCCGAACGCGACTGATCGGCGGCCGGTTGCCGATACCACTGTGGTTCCTGGCTGTGTTGTAGTGCATGAGCCAGA
>FSVZ01000120.1_pt1 | contig 18486 bp, 17 predicted proteins | sample 1637881 | NCBI WGS metagenome assembly FSVZ01 (sample SAMEA3914789, study PRJEB12502) | metagenome | biome: forest; material: soil | place: Canada | collected 2011-07-03 | depth 0.3 m
CAACGAGATCGCGCGCAACACGCCACTCGGCTTCGCCGTCTCCGACGACGAGACCGGCATCACCTACGAGGACATGAAGAACCGCATCATGGGCGAGCTGAAGAAGGTCTTCCGCCCGGAGTTCCTCAACAGGATCGACGACGTGATCGTCTTCCACAAGCTGCAGAAGGACGAGATCAAGCAGATCGTCGAGCTGCTGCTGCTGCGGATCCGCGAGTCGATGGCCGAGCGCGAGCTGCAGCTCGAGCTGACCGGCGAGGCGAAGGATCTGCTCGTCGAGAAGGGCTGGGACCCGTCGATGGGAGCGCGGCCGCTGCGCCGCGCGATCCAGCGCTACATCGAGGACCCGCTGGCCGACTTCGTCCTGCGCGAGCAGCTGACGCCCGGGGCGACCGTAGTGATCGACCCGACGCCCGAGGGCGAGGAGGGCGAGGTCCGCCTGACGATCGTCAAGCCGAAGAAGCAGAAGACGCCGGTCGCCGTCGGCGCCGACGGCGGCTCCCCGGAGGAGCTGACCGACGGCGAGGGCTCGGCCGACGCCGACGGCGCCGAGCTCGGCGAGCCCGGCGAGCAGTAGCTCGGCGGAGCGACCTCTCGCCGGCTGATCCGGCGGAACGGTGCGGTGGAGGCTCGGTCGGGCACACCCGACCGGCGGTCGGTCGCGGGTAGTCGACTGCAGCGTCCCCGCCGGCGCGTACGCTGGTTCGATGGCGCGCGAGACCTTCTACAGCTGCTCGGAGTGCGGCCTGCACTCCGCGCAGTGGCACGGGCAGTGCCCGGCGTGCGAAGCCTGGAACACGCTGATCGAGGAACGCCTCCCGGCCTCGCAGAAGGCCTCCGGAGCCGGCGCCAGGCGCGGGATCGGCAAGGGCGCGGCGAGTCCCGGAAGCCGGCGCGAGCGGCGCCCGACGCCTGCGGCGCGTCCGCTGCGCGAGGTGGGCGCGGCGCCCGTCCAGCGGCTGTCGACGGGGATCGGCGAGCTCGACCGCGTGCTCGGCGGCGGGCTCGTGCCGGGATCGCTCGTGCTGCTCGGCGGCTCGCCCGGGATCGGCAAGTCGACGCTCACGAACATGGCGCTCGGGCACCTGCAGGAGGCGGGCAGCCGCACGCTGTACGTCAGTGGCGAGGAGTCGGCCGAGCAGGTGCGCCTGCGCGCCGAGCGGCTCGGGCCGGGCGCGCTGCGCGTGCCGATCCTCGCCGAGAACGACCTCGACACGGTGCTCGACGCGATCGCCGCCGAAGGCCCGGCGGCGTGCGTGATCGACTCGGTGCAGACGCTCAACTCGGGCGATCTGTCGGGTGCGCCGGGCTCGGTCGGGCAGGTGCGCGAGGTCGCCGGGCGGATCATGGAGCTCGCGAAGGCGCGCGGCACGGCAGTCATCCTCGTCGGGCACGTCACGAAGGACGGTGCGCTCGCCGGGCCGCGTGTGCTCGAGCACCTGGTCGACTGCGTGCTGCAGTTCGAGGGCGAGCGCGAGCGTCCGTATCGCGAGCTGCGGGCGCTGAAGAACCGGTTCGGCTCGACCAACGAGGCCGGCCTGTTCGAGATGCGCCAGGGCGGCCTCGTCGAGGTGCTCGACGCTTCGGCGCGGTTCGTCGCCGAGGCGACGCGCGCTCCCGGGAGCGTCGTGCTGGCGGCGATGGAGGGCTCGCGGCCGCTGCTAGTCGAGGTTCAGGCGCTCGTCGCGCCCTCGGAGCTGGAGCAGCCGCGCCGCGTCGTCTCGGGGCTCGACCGCAACCGGCTGGCGCTCGTGCTCGCGATCCTCGGTCGGCACGGGCGCGTCGGCACGGCCGGCAGCGACGTGTTCGTCAACGTCGTCGGCGGGGTTCGCGTGGACGAGCCCGGCTGCGACCTCGCCGTCGCGCTGGCCGTCGCAAGCGCGAGCCGCGGCGTCCCGACGACGAGCTTCGCCGGCGGTGCGCTCGCCGCGCCGCGCGCGTGCTTCGGCGAGCTCGGGCTGACCGGCGAGCTGCGCTGGGTCGGGCACCCGGAGCGGCGGCTCGAAGAGGCCGCCAAGCACGGCTGCGCCGACGTGATCGCGCCGCCGGACAGCGGTGGCAGCGCGCACGAGGTCGCGACGCTGCGCGAGGCGCTCGCACTCGCACTCCCGTCCCGGCCGGAGCGGCTCGCCGAGGCGGTCGCGTGAGGGCTGGACGAGCGTGTACGAGGCGCTAAAGGAACGCTAAATGCCCTAGAATGAGGGATTGTGGCTCTACGATCCGGCGAAGATTTCCACACAGAAGTAAGGCCGGAGCCGGGGTTGATGAAGGCACTGGAGATGATTGCTCCAGGGACCGCGCTGCGCGAGGGGATCGAGAACATCCTTCACGCACGCACCGGCGGGCTGATCGTGATCGGCGAGCCGGACGACCTCAGCTTCCTGAACTCGGGCGGAATCAAGCTTGAGATCGACTACACGCCTGCGTTCCTCTACCAGGTGGCGAAGATGGACGGCGCGATCATCCTCGACGCGAACGCGACGAAGATCACGATGGCGAACGTCCAGTTGATGCCCGACCCGACGATCCTCTCGCACGAGACCGGCACGCGCCACCGCACGGCCGAGCGTGTCTCGAAGCAGACCGACGCGCTCGTGATCGCGGTCTCGGCGCGCCGCGAGGTCGTCTCGCTGTACGTCGACGGCGCGAAGTACATCCTCGAGGACATCCCGGTCGTGCTCGCGAAGGCCAACCAGGCGCTCGCGACGCTCGACAAGTACCGCACACGCCTCGATCAGGTGGCGACGCGGCTGACCGCGCTCGAGTTCGAGGGCGGCGCGACGCTGCACGACGTGCTGACCGTCCTGCAGCGCTCCGAGCTCGTCACGCGGATGGCGGTCGAGATCGAGCGCTACATCGTCGAGCTCGGCAGCGAGGGGCGCCTGATCGAGATGCAGCTCGAGGAGACGACCGTCGGTACGACGGCCGAAAAGGCGGCGCTCGTGCGCGACTACCTGTTCGACTACTCCGACGAGGCCTACGCGGCCGCGCTGGATGAGATCGGCCGTCTCGCGCACCAGGACCTGCTCGACTTCGGGCGGCTCGCCGAGCTGCTCGGGTACGACCGCAAGCTGAACACGCTCGACTACCCGGTCTCGCCGCGCGGATACCGCGTGCTCGGCCGGATCCCGCGGCTGCCGAAGGTCGTCGTCGCGGAGATCGTCGGCGAGTTCGGCGGTCTCGACGAGCTGCTCGCCGCCACCGACGCCGGGCTCGAGTCGGTCGAGGGGGTAGGCGAGATCAGGGCGAAGGACATCCGCGAGGGCCTGCGCCGGTTGCAGGAGATCAACCTCGTGGACCGCTACCTGCAGACTTGAATAGGGGCCGTCCGCAACGGGCGGCCGGAACAAAGGAGAAGACCATTCCGCCACATGCAATTCAAGAGGACGCGCCGGAGATCGAGGTCACGCGCGAAGTCGAGTACATCGAGTTCGAGCTGGGCGACCACGTCGTCTACCCGCATCACGGCGCTGGCAAGGTGCTGAAGAAGGAGGAGATGGAGATGCTCGGCGAACGGCGCGAGTACCTCACGATCAAGATCCTCCACAACGACATGACCGTGAGGGTCCCGACCGAGAACGCCGCGCTGGCTGGTCTGCGCCGGGTGATCGACGAGGAAACGGTCAAGAAGGTTCTCGACGTCCTGCGCGACGATGTCTCGGAGATGCCGAAGAACTGGAACCGACGGTTCAAGCACAACCGCGACAAGATCAAGACCGGCGACATCTACGAGCTCGCCGAGGTCGTGCGAAACCTCTCGCTGCGCGAGAGCGAGAAGGGCCTGTCGACCGGCGAGAAGCAGATGTTCACGCGGACGAAGAAGATCCTCGCCTCCGAGTTGATGTACGCGCTCGACAAGGACGAGGAGGAGGCGGAGAGCTATCTCGACGAGCTGCTCGCCGCGTCGGCCACGAGCCAGATGGCCGGAGCGGCGGCCGAGTAGCACGGGCTTTCGCGAACGCTCCAGGCCGGCGACGGGCAGCTTGGGGCGTGCGCGACAGTCTCCCGCCGACGAGATGGCAGTCGCGTCGCCAAAGAGATGGCCGTAGCGCTGGTCCTCGCCGCCGGGCGCGGCGAGCGGCTCGGCGCCGAGCGTCCGAAGGCGCTCGTCGAGCTCGCCGGGCGCCCGATGCTGCAGTGGTCGCTCGACGCGCTCGCGCAAAGTGCCGGGATCGAGCGGATCGTCGTCGCGCTGCCGCCCGGCGTAGAGCCGCCGCCCGGCGTCGACGGGGTGCCCGGCGGCGCTTCGCGATCGGACTCGGTGCGCCTCGCGCTCGCGGCCGCCGGCGCGGGCGACCCGGTGCTCGTCCACGACGCGGCGCGTCCGCTGCTGACGCCGGAGATCGTGCGCGAGACGCTCGTCGCGCTCGAGCGCGACGAGCTCGCCGACGCGGCGATCGCGGCGGCGCCCGTGACCGACACGATCAAGCGCGTCGACGAGCGCCAGGGAGTGCTCGAGACGCTCGAGCGCAGCCGTCTGTGGGCGGTGCAGACACCGCAGGTGTTCCGCCGCGCGGCGCTCGATCGCGCGCTGGACGTCTCCGACGAGCTGCTCGCGAGCGCCACGGATGACGCCTGGCTCGTCGAGCGCTCGGGCGGCAGGGTGATCGTCGTGGCTGTCGGCGCCGAGAACCTGAAGGTGACGACCGCGCTCGATCTCGAGACGGCCGCGCGGCTGCTCGCGCGGCGCTGATCCGGCGCGGCGTAGATTCCTGCTTGAATCGCTGCGCCCGAGATGCTCAGCGACTACCACCTCCACCTGCGCCCCGACGGGCGCGACGCGCGCGCCGAGGAATACCTCACGGCGGCCAACGTCGAGCGCTACCGCGCCGTCGCCGAGGAGCGCGGGATCGCCGAGCTCGGGGTCTCCGAACACGTCTACCGCTTCACGCAGGCGCTCGACGTCTGGGCGCATCCGTTCTGGGTCTCACACGCCCACGACGACCTCGACGCGTACTGCTCGTTCGTCCGTGAGCAGACAGACCTGCGGCTCGGGATCGAGGCGGACTTCGTCCCGGGCGCCGAGGATCGCATCGCCAACCTGCTCGAAGCGCGCGACTTCGACTACGTGATCGGCTCGGTCCACTTCGTTCGCGAGGGCGCCGTCGACATGGACGACTACAGCGTGTGGGACTCCGGCCGCAGCGTCGAGGAGATCTGGCGGCGCTACTTCGAGACGATCGGCGAGGCGGCGCGCAGCGGGTTGTTCGACGTGCTCGCGCATCCCGACCTCGTCAAGGTGTGGGGCGCCGATCGACCGCTGCCCGAAGGCGACCTGCGCCGCTACTACGAGCTCGCGCTCGACGGCATCGCCGAGTCGGGCATCGCCGTCGAGGTGTCGACCGCCGGGCTGCGCAAGCCCGCGAAGGAGCTCTACCCGGCGCCGGCGTTCCTGCAGATGTGCCTCGAGACGGGTGCGCCCGTCGCGCTGTCGAGCGACGCGCACCGCCCGGAGGACGTCGGGCGCGACTACGAGCAGGCGCTCGAGCTGCTCGACTCGCTCGGCGTGCGAGAGCTGTGCCTATTCGAGCATCGCGAGCGGCGGCTCGAGCCTCTGGGTGCTGGCGAACGGGCCTCGTGAGCACGCTCGTCGGCATCGGCTATGACTCGCACCGCCTGCTCGCCGGCCGGCGGCTCGTGATCGGCGGGGTCGAGCTCGAGCACGAGCAGGGGCTGGCCGGACACTCCGACGCCGACGTGCTCGCCCACGCGGTGATCGACGCGCTGCTCGGCGCCGCCGGCATGGGCGACATCGGCGAGCACTTTCCCGACACCGACGAGCGCTGGCGCGACGCTGACTCGATGCAGCTGCTCGCGCACGTCTACGGGCTGCTCGACGCGGAGGGCCTGGAGCTCGTCAACGTCGACTGCACGATCGTGATGGAGCGCCCGACGCTCGGCGCGCGCAAAGTCGAGATCCGCGATTCGCTCGCCGCGACGCTGCGGCTCGACGCGCGGCGCGTCAACGTCAAGGCGAGCACCGGCGAGGGGATCGGCTTCGTCGGGCGCGGCGAGGGCGTCGCGGCGCTCGCCGTCGCGAGCCTGCACGAGCGCTAGGGTTGCCCGCGCGATGCGCGCGATCAAGCTGCACGACACGCGCAGCGGCGAGGTGCTGCCGCTGCGACCGGCCGACCCGGCGCGGGTCGGCGTCTATGCGTGCGGGCCGACCGTCTACAGCCGCATCCACATCGGCAACGCGCGGCCGTTCGTGATCTTCAGCGTGCTCAAGCGGTTCCTCGCGCACGAGGGCTACGGCGTCAGCCTCGTGATCAACGTGACCGACGTCAACGACAAGATCTATGACGCCGCCCGCGCCGAGGGACGGCCCAGCACCGAGCTCGCCGCCGAGATGACCGCGCTCTACCGGCTCGACACCGACGCGCTCGGGCTCGGCCGTCCCGACCACGAGCCGCTCGCGTCACAGACGATCGGGCCGATCGTCGAGCACATCGCCGTGCTCGTCGATCGCGGTCACGCCTACGCTGCGGGCGGCGACGTGTACTTCCGCGTGCGCTCGGACAGCGGCTACGGCAGCCTCTCGCACCGCCGGATCGACGAGATGGACCAGGGCGACGGCGTCGAGGGCGCCGCGCTGAAGGAGGACCCGCTCGACTTCGCTCTCTGGAAGGCACACAAGGAGGGCGAGGACACCGTCTGGGACTCGCCCTGGGGCCCCGGACGGCCCGGCTGGCACATCGAGTGCTCGGCGATGGCCGAGCAGCTGCTCGGCGTCGGCTTCGACGTCCACGGCGGTGGCTCAGATCTCGTCTTCCCCCACCACGAGAACGAGGCCGCACAGACACGCGCGGCGCGCGGCGCGGAGCTCGCGAAGCTGTGGGTGCACAACGGCATGATCCAGTTCACCGGCGAGAAGATGGCGAAGTCCGTCGGCAACATCGCGCTGCTCCACGACGTGATCGGGCGCTACGGAGCCGAGGCCGTCGTCATCTACCTGCTCTCGGGGCACTACCGCCAGCCGCTCGCGTTCTCGGCCGGCGAGCTCGAGGACGCCGAGCGCCGCGTGCTGCGTGTGCGCGACGCGCTGCGCCGGCTCGATCCGGGGAGCGCGAGCCCGCCGGAGATGGCGCACCACAAGGAGGCCTTCTTCGCGGCGCTCGCGAACGACTTCAACACGCCGGCGGCGCTCGCGGCGCTGTTCGAGTGGGTACGCGAGGCGAATCGTCGCGGGAGCGGCGTCGGCGACGGCGACCTGCGCGAGATGCTCGGCGTGATCGGCCTCGGCGACCTGCGTGCGCTCGAGTCGCAAGCCGACCTCGGCGCGCTCGATCCTGAGGCGCAGGCGCTGCTCGACGGACGCGAGCGCGCGCGCGCGGAGCGCGACTTCGCAACGGCCGATCGGATCCGCGACGAGCTGCGCGAGCGCGGCTGGGAGATTCGCGATGGGCCGCAAGGGCCCGAGCTGATGCCCGCGCAGCGGTGATCGTCTACGGGCGCAATCCGGTCCGCGAGGCGCTGCGAGGGCGCCGCGCGCACGCCGTCCGCGAGCTCTGGGCGACGGCCGGCGCCGCGCGCGAGCCGTGGCTCGAGGCAGCGCGAGCGACGATCGTCACCGCCGAGGAGATCGAGGCCCGCTGCGGGTCCGCCGCCCACCAGGGGATCTGCGCCGAGGCCGGCGACTATCCGTACGTCTCGCCCGTGGAGCTGCTCGGCGAGCATCAGCCGCTGATCGTCGTGCTCGATCAGGTCCAGGACCCGCAGAACCTCGGCTCGATCTGCCGCACGGCCGAGTGCGTCGGCGCCGCCGGCGTCGTGATCCCCGAGCGTCGCGCCGCCGAGGTGACGCCGGCCGTCTGCAAGGCCTCCGCCGGCGCCGTCGAGCACCTCCGCGTCGCGCGCGTGCGCAACGTCGCCGACTTCCTGATCGACGCCCGTGCAGCCGGCTGCTGGAGCTACGGTGCGAGCGTCGACGAGGAGCCCGCGCCGGACGCGCAGGTGCGCGCCGGCTCCGAGGCGCCGGCGCTCGCCTACGACGAGCCCGACTACGCCGGTGCCGGCGTCCTGCTCGTGCTCGGCAGCGAGGGCAGCGGCCTGCGACCGCGCGTCGCCGAGGCGTGCGACGTGCTGATCGCGCTGCCGCTGCGCGGGCGGATCGAGTCGCTCAACGTCAGCGCTGCCGCGGCGGCGATCCTGTACGAGATCTTGCAGCAACGCGAGCGAGCTCTTGACAACTCTCCATAACTGTGCGAGGCTCGCGCCGACATAACGCTGAACCTAAGGTTGAAGAAGCCTTAGGAGTACATAGCTTTGGCGCCAGGGGAGGAGTGCGCCACTGAGCAATTTGGGGCCTGCCCGCGCGGTCGGCCACCGGAAAGGATCTGCTCGTGGCCCGATTCTCCCATAACCCTAACTCTGAACCTAAGGTTGATGATGGGTTCCTGATTGCGCTCGCGAAGCTAGGCGACCGCAACGCGTATGACCGGCTCGTCCGGCGCTACCACGGCTTCGTGCGCCTGAAGGCCTCGTCGTACTTCCTCGCCGGCGGCGACTCCGACGACCTGATCCAAGAGGGTCTCGTCGGCCTCTACAAGGCGATCCGCGACTTCCGAACCGATCGCGAGTCGAGCTTTCGCAACTTCGCCGAGCTCTGCATCACTCGCCAGATCATCACCGCTGTGAAGACCGCGACGCGGAACAAGCACACGCCGCTGAACCAGTACGTCTCGTTCTCCTCGACGCCCGCCGGCGCCGGCGACGACGTGCCGACGCTCGATCAGATCCTGCCCGGGCCGAGCGTCCACGATCCGGTCAACCAGGTGATCTCCTCCGAGGAGCTGCGATCGCTCGTCGGCTGCCTCTCCAGCGCGCTGTCCGAGCTCGAGAGCCGCGTGCTCTCGCTGTATCTCGACGGCTACTCCTACGAGCAGGTCGGCGAACGGCTCGAGTGCGACACGAAGACGGTCGACAACGCGCTTCAACGCGTCAAGCGCAAGGTCGGCGCGCACCTGCAGGCGCGCGCCGTCGCCGCCTGACGGGCTGCGGCCGTCCGCGAAGGACGGCCGCAGCCCGGGGCGCGTCGGCCCTCTTAGAGCTTCGGTTCGCGCGACAGCGCGCCGTTACCCGCTGCTTCGGGGTGCAGCGTCGACGCCGGCGAGGACGTGATCGTGACCTTCGACGGTTCGGAGGCCTTGCTCAGGTGTTCGCCGTCGCCCGGCACCAGCACGCGGATGTCCGCTTCGCCGGCCCCGTAGAAGGCGCGTTCGATCGAGTACGTCGTTTCGCCGCTCGTCGCACCCGGGCGGAGCTTGCCTTCCTCGGAGAGGTTGTAGCCGACCTCCGAAGGGGACTTTCGCTCGAGATAGACCGGATCGCCGGGCTTTGCGCCCTTGACGGTCCCGGTGAACGTCTCCGTCGTGCCGGCCGGGAAGGTGCTCGGCGGAGCAGCGGCCGTGACGGCGAACTTGACGCCCTCGGCCAGCAGCGCGCTCGTGTGCCCGTTCGCCACGACCTTGTAGAGGGTGTTGTGAAGCGGGGTCTGCGTGAACGAATACGTTTCGCCGACCGTTTTCGCGGTTTCGACCGTGGCGAAGTGCGCTTCGTGGGGCGTGCGCGCCAGGAGCGTCACCGGCGTTCCGCCAGCGGCTTTTTCGACCTTGCCGGAGATCGTGGTCGACTGCCCGTAGGAGAGCGCCCCGACAACGGACGCTTGGATCGTCAGCCCCGGGTTCTGTGGCTGGGAGAAGACGAACGAGGCCGGCGCCGAGGCGCCGGCGGCGCCCAGTCCGCGGGGCTGGTGCACGACGACCCTCAGGTTCGCCACACCCGGCTGCGTGAAGTTCCGTTTGAGTTCGAATTTGCCGCCTTCTTTGACCTGTTCGGGTTCGCCGACGCGGTGCCATTCTTCGGTCGCTGACGATTCCTCGCGTTGCACGACGACCGTCGAGCCTTTCTCGAAGGGGCTGACGGTGCCCGTGAAGGTCACGCTGTGGATCTTGCGCTGCCTTCCCGTAGCGGTGAACAGCGGCGTCCCTTCGGTCGGGCTGAGGAGCGTGACGACGGGGGCTACGCGGATCTTGCGCGGCGCGCTGCGCGCGCTGCCGGCGGTCACGTAGACGCTCGTGTTGACCGTGAAGGTCGACGTGAACTGGAAGTAGCCACCTTTTTCGGTCGTCACCGGCGTTGCGACCGGCGTAAAGCCAGCCTGGTTGATCGCGGCGTGATCGTAGAGAACGACCTGTTCGCCGGTAGGCCCTTCCGCGGGGCACTTCAGCTGCCCGAAGATCGTCACCGGCTGTTCGGCGGTGACCGGCCCGCGAGGGACTTCGACGTGGACGCGGCAGTGCCCCCCCGGCGCGGTGGCGCTGGCCGGGCGCGCCGAGGCCACGACGGGTGCCAGCGCGAGCGTCGTCGCCGTCGCGGCCGCGACGACGGATAGAAGCCTGGTTGATCGCATTTAGCGCTCCTTTTCGGTCTCGTTGGAGATCGGCGCCCAACGGCGGCGCGATTGCGGTTTCCGATCCGTCGCTGCGACCGGATGGCTGTTGCTCGTAACCCGGGACCGAGCGTGTCGATGCGGTCCGCACACTCGAACGTACGGCCAGCCGGTGCGGGGATTACGCGCGCGGCCGAAGAAGCCGGAAACGCTGCTCGAGGGCCGAATTTTGGCGGCTTCATGAACGAGTCGATGCCGATCCAGTGGTCGGGCTACCCGCTGTACCCTTCCGACCCGCCCGAGGACTACTCGTCGGATCCGTGCACGTGGTACTGGTACAAGGATCCCGACGATATTCCCGAGCGCCACTGGCGCCGCTGCGGTGCGCGCAAGCCCGGCAGCCACGCGCCGTCGGATCGACCTGGCTGAGAGCGCCGGCAGGCTCGCCTCACGGCACGATCACGTTCGCCGGATCGGGCTGCTCCTCCGGTGGTGCCTGGCTGTAGTCGGCGAACGGGCCGTCGCGCCGCGCGACCGCGCCGGCGACGCCCTCGCGTTCGGCCAGCTCGATGAACTCGCGCGCGTCGGGTGTGTTGCGCATCAGCCCGTCGAGGATCGGGCCGAGCGTCTGCGTCGAGGCCAGGCCCATGTTCTCATAGGCCTGGTTGACGATCAGCTTCATCGCGGTCAGCTGCGCGAGCGGGATCGAGGCGAGCTGGGCGGCGCGCTCGGCGACCTCCTCCTCCAGGCGCGCGAACGGCACGGCCGCGTTGATCAGGCCCGCCTCGACGGCCTCGACTCCCGACAGCGGCTTGCCGGTCAGCGCGTATTCCTTGGCTCGTGTGAGGCCCAGGCGGTAGAGCCACATTCCGGACAGGTAGCAGCCCCACATGCGCGAGTAGGAGGTGCCGATCCGGGCGTCGTCGCTCGCGATCACCAGATCGGCGCACAGCGCCATGTCGCTGCCGCCGCCGACGCACCAGCCGTGGACCTGCGCGATCACCGGCTTCGGCGAGCGCCACAGGCTCATGAACCGCGGGACGACACCCGCGCTCTGCGATGTCGCCACCGCGAAGTCCTTGCCCGGGTCCCACGAGCCGTCGGTCGTGAGCGCCTGATCCCAGTGATGGAAGCCCCCGGCGAAGTCGAACCCGGCGCAGAACGCGCGTCCGGCGCCGCGCAGGACGATCACCTTGACGGCCGGGTCGGCGAGCGCCTCCTCGACGGCCGCCTCCAGCTCCTGCGGCATCGGCGGCACGATCGTGTTGAGCCGCTCCGGCCGGTTCAGCGTGATCGTCGCGACCGCGCCCGCAACGTCGTAGAGCAACGTCTCGTACGGCATCTGACCTCCTCGAATAGAACCACGGCCGTGCGGGAAGTGGACACTAGAGATGTCCACGTGTCCGCGACCCGTCCAAGGGAGCGAGCGCCTTTTTGGACGTGGGTCGAACGACGTGACCGCGCGACGCGCGCAAAATTGACATATGTCCAGAATTGCGCCGACTGAGCCGGGCATCCACCGGGGGCTCGGCTCGCTGCGAGCGTTCGACGCGCAGCGGGCGCTCGGCGCGTGGGCGCTCGGCGCGAGCGCCGAAGCGATGAGCGGCGCCGAGGCCGACCCGTTCGACGAGGGTGCCGGCGGGCACGCGAGCGAGCACGACCGGCGCGTCCACGATGCGCTGGACCGGCTCGACCTCGGCGAGCTGAGCGCCGCCGTCGCCGGCGAGGCGGCGGGGCGGGGCGTCTGCTTCGGCGCGGCCGGCGCGAGTGAGTTCCGGATCGACCCCGTCCCGCGGCTGTTCGACGCGGAGCAGTGGCGCGAGCTCTCGGCCGGCATCGCCCAGCGCGTGCGCGCGCTCGAGCTGTTCGTCCGCGACGTCTACGGCGAGCGTGCGATCGTCCGCGAGGGCGTCGTCCCCGAGCGCGCGCTCGACGGCGCCGAGCACTACGAGGCGCAGCTCGCCGGCGTCGGCGAGCGCGTCCGCTCCTGGATCACCGTCGCCGGCCTCGACGTCGTGCGCGACAGCGACGGAACGTTCAAGGTGCTCGAGGACAACCTCCGTACCCCGTCGGGCATCGCCTACGCGCTCGCGACTCGCGAAGCGCTCGACGCGCACCTGCCGCGGCCGCGCGGCGTGCGCGTGCGCTCGCTCGATGCCGCCTTCGCGACGCTCGGCGAGGCGCTGCGACGGGCGGCGCTGCCCGACGCCGAGGCGCAGCCGACGATCGTGCTGTTGAGCGACGGCGAGCGCAACTCGGCGTTCTACGAGCACGCGACGCTCGCGCGCGCGCTCGCGATCCCGCTCGTGCTCCCCGAGCAGCTGCGCGTCCGCGACGCGCGCCTGTTCGCCCGCGTCGACGGCGACGAGCTGGCGGTCGACGTCGTCTACCGCCGCACCGACGAGGACCGGTTGAGCGACGACCACGGCGCCCCGACGCACGTCGCCGAGCTGCTGCTCGAGCCGATCCTGGCCGGCACGCTCGCGTGCGTCAACGCGTTCGGCACCGGCGTCGCCGACGACAAGCTGCTGCACGCCTACGTCGAGGACATGATTCGCTTCTACCTCCACGAGCAGCCGTTGCTCGCATCGGTTCCGACGTACGACCCGGCGCAGCCCGGCGTGCTCGAGATGATCATCGAGCGGATCGCCGAGCTCGTCGTGAAGCCGCGTAGCGGCCACGGTGGCTACGGCGTCGTGATCGGGCCCCATGCACGCGCCGAGGACCTGCGCGCGACGGCCGAGCGGCTGCGCCGCGCGCCGGCGAGCTTCGTCGCGCAGGAGACCGTCATGCTCTCGCGCCACCCGACCGTGATCGACGGGCGCCTGCAGCCGCGCCACGTCGACCTGCGCCCGTTCGCGATCGCGATCGACGGCGACGTGCACGTGCTGCCGGGCGGCCTCACGCGTGTCGCGTTCGACGCCGGCGCGCTCGTCGTCAACTCGTCGCAGAACGGCGGCAGCAAGGACACGTGGGTGCTCGCATGAGCGAAGCGCGCGTGCAACGCAGGACCGCAAGGGGGGAGAGTCGATGAGCAGACCCGTGATCGGTGTGACCGTCTCGGAGATCCGCAGCAAGGAACGCGTCCGGCCCGTGCGCCACGCAGATCCGACGCAGACCGAGATGACGCTAGGGCTCGCATACATGCGGGCCGTCGAGATGGCCGGCGGCCTGCCGGTCGCGCTGCCGCCGCTGACGAGCGAGAACGTCGACGCGCTGCTCGACCACATCTCGGGCCTGCTGCTGACCGGCGGCCCCGATCTGCACCCGTCGACCTACGGCTCGGCGGCGCACGCCGAGCTCGGCCCCACCGACCCCGTCGTCGACGCCTTCGAGATCGCGCTCTGCCGCCACGCGTACCGCCGACGGATGCCGATCCTCGGGATCTGCCGCGGCGCGCAGCTGCTCAACGTCGCGCTGCACGGGACGCTGCACCAGCACGTTCCCGAGCTGACGAACGGCGTCGTCGAGCACCGCCAGGAGAAGCTCGCCAACCACACGAGCCACGAGGTTCGCGTCGCGCCGGACTCGAGCCTCGCGCAGACGACCGGCGGCGGCCCGATCAGCGTCAACTCGTTCCACCACCAGGCGATCGACCGGCTCGGCGCCGGCCTGCGCGCCGTCGCGTGGTCGCAGGATGGCGTGATCGAGGCGATCGAGGAGCTCGACGGTCGCTTCGTCCTCGGCGTCCAATGGCACGCCGAGACGCTCGTCGCCGATGCCGAGCAGCTCTCGCTGTTCGAACGCCTCGTCGAGGCGACGAGGCACCCGGGGATGGCCGCCCCGCGTGAGCGGATCAGCGATCGCGGCGAGCAGGAAGATTCCGGTGCCCACGCAGTCTGAGCTCGTCGGCGCGCTCGCCGCCGACTCCCAGGAGCGGTCCGCGCGCGAAGCGACGCTCGCAGCGGGCGCGGCGGAGGATGCCGCGACGCAGGTGCCGAACGAGCTGTCGCCGCATCTGCTCGACTGGTCGCGCTGGGTGACGAGCACCGACTCGGCGTGGACGATCGGCGTCGAGGAGGAGGTGATGCTGCTCGACCCCTCCGACTGGTCGCTCGCCTCGCGCGCCGACGCCGTCATGTCGCGCCTGACCGGCGAGCTCGCGTCGCACGCGAGCACCGAGACCCACGGATCGGCGCTCGAGCTGCGCACCGATCCGCACGCGACCGTCGCCGCCGGTCTCGCGCAGCTCGAGGAGCTCCGCGGCGACCTCGCGCGCGAGCTCGAGCCGCTCGACATGCGCGCCGCCGTCGCAGGCCTGCATCCGTTCACGCTGTGGCAGGACACGCAGATCTCCGAAGGCGATCGCTATCGCTTCCTGTACGGGTCGATGCGCGAGCTCGCCCGGCGCGAGCCGACGTTCGCGCTGCACGTGCACGTCGCCCTGCCCGACCCCGAAAGCGCCGTGCGCGCGATCAACCGGATGCGCTCGCACCTGCCGCTGCTGCTTGCGCTGTCGGCCAACTCGCCGTTCTGGCAGGGTCGCGAGACGGGCCTCGCGTCCACCCGCACGCCGCTGTTCCAGGCGTTTCCGCGCGTCGGCATCCCGCGCGCGTTCCTCGACTACGCCGACTACGTCAGCACGATCGACCTGCTGCTTCGCTGCGACGCGTTCCCCGAGCCGACGTTCCTCTGGTGGGACGCGCGCCTGCAGCCGCGCTTCGGCACGATCGAGGTGCGGATCATGGACGCGCAGAGCACGGTCGCGGACTCGGCCGCGCTGACGGCACTCGTGCAGTGCCTCGTGCGACTCGAGGCCACCGAGGGCTCGGGCGTCGACCCGCGCATCGACCTGCCCGAGGTGCTCGCCGAGAACCGCTTCCTCGCCGCGCGCGACGGCGCCGAGGCGAGCCTGATCGACGCGCGCCGCGGCTGTCGCGCGCCGGTCCTGGAGGTGCTCGATGCGATCCTCGACCTGTGCCTCCCGCACGCCGAGGAGCTCGGCTGCGTCGAGGAGCTGCAGTGGACGCGCAACCTCGCCGCGACGCCGCGCTCGGTGCGCCAGGCCGACCTCGCGCGTGGCCCCGCCAAGCTGCCAGGGCTCGTCGAGGCGCTCTCGGCGCTGTTCTGAGGGCGCCGCGGCGGGCCGCTCAGCGGCGTGCCAGGATCCGCAGCGAGCTTGGCCCACACGTGCCGGTCGCCTCCTGGCTAGTGTTGGCGGATGGCGTCGACGACAGCGGGCTGAGCGAGTGCGCGCGCTCGTCCAGCGCGTCACGCGCGCGAGCGTCGACGTCGACGAGCGGCGCGTAGCCGAGATCGGCGCCGGCCTGCTCGTCCTGCTCGGCGTCGCGCGCGACGATCACGAGCCGGCCGCCGAGCGCCTCGCCGCGAAGGTCCGCGCGCTGCGCGTCTTCGACGACGCCGACGGGCGCATGAACGAGCCGCTCGGCGCGCGCGAGATCCTCTGCGTCAGCCAGTTCACGCTCTACGGCGACGCGCGCAAGGGCAATCGCCCGAGCTACCTCGACGCGGCGCCGTCCGAGCTCGCGCAGCCGTTGTACGAGCGCTTCTGCGAGCGCGCCGGAGCGCGGCGCGGCGTGTTTGGCGCGCACATGCTCCTCGAGCTCGTCAACGACGGACCCGTAACGTTGCTGCTCGAAGCATGAGCCCGAGCACGACGAAAGCCGGCCCGAACGTCCGCGAGGACGTGATCCTCTACGTGATCCGCGGCTCGCACGCCTGCCGCACGGGATCGCTGATGCTCGAGCACAAGCGGATCGCGCACAGGCGCGTCGTGCTGCCGACCGGCCCACACCCGATGCTCGTGCGCGCGCTCGGCTTTCCCGGCCATCGCAAGCCGATCCGCAGCGTCGACGGGGGCACCCCGCGCTCGCTCGCGCTGCTCGACCGGCTCGGGACGGTGCCGGCGCTGCGGTTCGGCTCAGAGCGCGTGCAGACGAACCGCGCGATCGCGAGCTTCCTCGACCGCGTGCAGCCGCGGCCGTCGCTGTTCCCGGCCGAGCCCGAGCGCCGGCGCGCTGTCGAGGAGGCGCAGCGCTGGGGCGACGAGGTCTTCCAGATGTCCGCGCGGCGGATCACGCTCGCAGGCGCACGACACGGCCTCGAGACGCTGCGTGACCGAGCCAACGACGGCAGGCTCGGGCCCCTGCTCGCACGCGACGAGCGAGCGCGCGCGATCAACAACGAGATCGCCGCGCGGATGATCTTCAGGGCGAACACGCGCTCGGAGGAGGAACTGCTGAGCGAGCTCCCCGCGCAGCTCGATCAGATCGACGCGTGGATCGGCGAGGGCATCCTCGACGGCCCCGAGCTGAACGCGGCCGACTTCCTGATCGCGCCGAGCCTCGCGCTGATCGCCTACCGGCTCGACCTGCGCGCGCCGATCGAAGCTCGCCCGGCCGGTGCATTCGTCGAGCGCGTGCTGCCGGAGCCCGCGCTGAGCGGCGCCCGTACTAAGCCGTGACCGGCTGCGATGCTTCGCGAGTCGCGCTCGTGCTCGCGCCGGCGATCGGCTCGGACAGCGCGCGGCCGTGGCGGATCACGTCCGCCGCGCGCTCGGCGAGCGCGATCGTCGGCGCGTTCGTGTTGCCGCGCGGCACCGTCGGCATCACCGATGCGTCGATGACGCGCAGGCCCTCGACGCCGTTGACGCGCAGCTCCGCGTCGACGACCGCCGCGTCGTCCTCGCCCATCCTGCAGGTGCCGACCGGGTGGTAGATCGCGAACGTCGTCCGCGCGACGTGCGCGCGCAGCGACTCCGCGTCGTCGCCGGCCGGCGTGTTGAACGGCTCGGCGCTGTACGGCCGCATCGCCGGCTGCTCGCAGATCTCGAGCGCCAGGCGCGTGCCGTCGACCATTCGCTGCATGTCGTCGCCCTCGGTGTAGAACGCGTTGTGAATGACCGGCTTCGCCGTCGGGTCTTTCGAGAGCAGCCGCACCGAGCCGCGGCTGTGCGGCGTCAGCAGACACGACGACACCCAGACGCCGTGCGCCTGCGGGTCGCGCAGGCCCTCCTCGACGATCTGCACCGGCGCGACGTGGAACTGCGTGTCCGGCGCCGGCGCGCCCTCGCCGACGCGCGCGAAGCCGCCCGACTCGGCCAGGTTCGACGCGAACGGCCCCGTCTGCGTCGCTTCGTACTGCTCCAGCGCGGCCGGCTCGAGCGCCAGCAGCAGGCTCTCCGGCTCTGCTGTCGTCCAGACGAGCTGCGACGCCGCGTGGTCTGACAGGTTCTCGCCGACCGACGGTCGGTCGAGCAGCACCTCGACCTCGCGCATCGTCAGGTGCTCGGCCGGCCCGATCCCCGACAGCATCAACAGCTGCGGCGAGTTGTAGGCGCCGCCGCAGAGGATCACCTCACGCTCGGCGCGCAACTCCTGCAGCTCGCCGAGCCGGCTCGCGACGACGCCGACCGCACGCGTGCCGTCGAACAGCACGCGATGGACGTGCATGTACGGCATGACCTCGAGGTTCGGCCGCTCGCTCGCCGGGTGCAGGTACGCGACCGCCGCGCTCGCGCGCATCCCACCGCGCTGCGTCACCTGGTACATCCCGACGCCGTCCTGCTCGGCGCCGTTGAAGTCGTCGTTGCGCTCGAGCCCAGCCTGCTCGCCGGCGTCGACGAATGCCCGCGTGATGACGTTGCCCGAGCGCTGCTCTGAGACCGGCAGCGGACCGCCCGCGCCGTGCCACTGCGACGCGCCGCGCTCGTTGTCCTCGGCCTTGATGAAGTACGGCAACAGATCAGCCGCGGCCCAGCCGCGCACGCCCCATTCGTCGTAGTCGCGTCGGTTGCCGCGGATGTAAACCATCGCGTTGACCGACGAGCTGCCGCCGAGCACGCGCCCGCGCGGCAGCGTGATCCGGCGATCGCCGCACTCGTGCTCCGGCGCAGAGTGGTAGTCCCAGTCGACCTCCGTCGAGCCCAGCTGCAGGTAGCCGAGCGGCACGTGAATGTTCTCGTTGACGTCCGGCGGCCCCGACTCGAGCAGCAGCACCTTGACGTCCGGGTCCTCGCTGAGACGCGCAGCCAACACACAGCCGGCCGATCCGGCTCCGACGATCACGTAGTCGTACATCCCGCCCCTTCCCTCGCTCTGCGGCCAACGATACTCCTCGTCCGCGCGCGTCGGGCG
>FSVZ01000033.1_pt1 | contig 17990 bp, 16 predicted proteins | sample 1637881 | NCBI WGS metagenome assembly FSVZ01 (sample SAMEA3914789, study PRJEB12502) | metagenome | biome: forest; material: soil | place: Canada | collected 2011-07-03 | depth 0.3 m
AGCGTCGAGAGCGTCGGCGCTCAGGCGCCGCACCCGCGCGCGGCCGTCAACCTCGAGGTCGCGCGACGAACCAGATGAGGGCCGGCGTACTTCGCGCCACCGGCGATGGGTCGCCGTTTTGGCTTCGGGATCCCAGACAACACCACGCCCGCCGAGCTGCTCGTCGCGGTCGCGGACGGGGTTCAAGAACACCTCTCCGAGACGCAGGAGTACTGGCCGCCGGCGACTCCCAATTGTCCTGGGCATTCGCACCCGGCGCACCCTGCGCAGTCGAGCGGTACTGCGTGGTGGATCTGTCGGTCGACGGCAAGCGGCCAGCGCCGATCGGCTCCTTGGCGCCGAGCGACTAGACGCGCGATAACGCCGTGCTCTCGCCCGCGAACGCCGGCTCGACCTGCGCGTCGAGGAGGGCAGGCGCGCCCGGCGAGGCGTTGATTGTCCCCATCAGCGCCCAGCGGGCGGCGTCGAGCTCGGTCTCGGCGGCGAGATAGCGTCGCCACGCTTCTCGTTCCTGAGACGTCATCGCGACAGTAAGGACTTTAAGCAAGTCGTCCTCAAGGCCTGTTTCTTGCGCCGATGCTTGGTGACCGGTCCAGAGTTGCGGGCTCCGTCGCCTCGATCGCGAGCGAAAGCTCGCTGATCGACAGTTCAAGCGCGCAGGCAATGCGTCGAAACGTGTCCCAGCTGGGGGCGGCTTGGGCGAGCTCGATCCGCGCGAGCGTCCCGAGTGTGACGCCGACACGCATCGCCATCGCTTCGCGCGTGAGCCCCCTGGCCTCGCGCAGGCCGCGGACGGTCAGCGAAAGCGCCGGGTCGGGGCTCGCATGCGGCACCGCTCGGAGCCGCTCAGATCGCTCCGAGGTGCAGCGCGTCGCTGTAGCGCGCCGCGCGGGTCGGGGTGACGAACTCGCCGCAGACGTTGACGAGGCCCGCGCCGTGGAGGTCGTTGATCGCGTCGAGCACGTCGATCGGGTCGCCGCGGACGCCGGCGATCTCGCGCTGCAGCTCCGCCGCGCTCCAGGGGCTGTGCTCGTCTGAGAGGAGCAGCATCATCACGACGCGCCGGGTCTCTGCAATCGGCACCTCGCACGGGCAGTGGGTAGGTTCTGCGTGCATGGGAAGGTCCTTCCTTTCCGTGCCACGGCCCCGGGGCAGTTAGCGCTGTCGCCGGGGCCAAAGCGTTTTTTGTGTTGTTGGCGAGTGCTAACAGTTAGCAGCGGTTAGGTCAAGAAATCTGGCGCGCAAACGTTGGCGGTTTGCAGGGATCTTTGCTCGCGCTCTGAGCGATGCTGCCAGCTGTCGGTGGTACAAAGCGCTGCGCGCAAAGAGGCTCCCGTGCGCGGGCAGCTACGAGAGCGAGCGCGAGGCGATGCTCACCCGATTCGGGGAGAACCTACGCGCGCTACGCGAATCGGCAAGGCCGCGATGAAGGCCGTCCAAGCGTCGGCCAAATGCTGTGCCAAGTCGAGCCAATGACAGCGTGGCGACACGGGTAGGTGGTCAGCGCGCGAGCGAAGCAGCGTGCGCCCGGCCGGGTTGGGATGGCCACCAAGGTCGCAATGCTTTTCGTACTCGGTTAGACGGAAGTTCTGCGCGGCGCGCTTGCGCATGTGACGAACCATGAACCGACTGACGATCTCGTCGTGGCCACTCCGCATCCATGCGTCGGCCTCGTCGCGGCTCTCGCTCATCAGCGTCAGCAGATAGCCACACTCGATGAGCTGCCGCACTAGCGCGGCGCCCGGATACCACAAGCCAGCCTCAAACAGCCGCCGTACGCCCTCGCCCAACTCGGCAGCCATGAGGGTGGCCGTAGCGAAGCCGACCCCAGCCGCGTTTGAGTCAAGCTCGTGGTGGATCAGCAGGCGTAGGCCATTCGAGGCCAACGCTGACGGCACGTCCCGAGCGATCTGTTCCCGAAGCACCTGGCTCGCATCGTCGGCCAGCGCCAAGTTGAGTGCCTTGGCCAGCCGTGCCTTTGGGTTCTCCGACACCTCCCCAGGCTAGTCGTCGCGTAGGTCGGGCGAACGGTTAGCCGCTTAGCGATTAGCGAGAGTGTGCCGGTCGCCACACGTAAGCGCGTAGCCTCCGGCCTTCGGCTGTTGCGACGTACCGCAGACCACAAGAGGGAGGCCACATGGAGGGCATCATCACGATTCGACTGCTCAGGCGCGACCTACCGCCAAGCGGGCGGAGTTCCATTTGGGCTCAGCGTCGAGAGCGTCTCGATCCGCCAAGTCGAGATCGAGGTCCTCGGTCCGCCTCGCCACCCGGCTACAAGCAGAGCTACGTCGCTAGTCCCTACGACCTGGTCGTAAGCAGCTGCTGGCGGGCGATCCTCGATCCAGAAGTAACCCACCGACTGCCGGCCGTCGCAGGTGCATCTGCCGGGCGGGATTCGAACCCGCGATCTTCAGGTTATGAGACAGGCGGGTCGACCGGATCGCGTCCGGTGGTCAACGCCTGCGGATCTCACGGACGCTCATGCCAGCGAGTCGCGATCAGTTTTGAAGCGAGATTGGACCCCAATTGGACCCCACAGAGCCTCTCTCACGTCCGCGACTAGACACAAAATCTTCGTATTTGCAGGTACTTCCTCGAGGGTGAGCGACGGGACTTGAACCCGCGACCGCCTGGACCACAACCAGGAGCTCTACCAACTGAGCTACGCCCACCACGGCAGAGGCGAAGTCTAGCGCCGCGCGATCAGCCCTTACGAGCGATCGAGACCGGCGCGTCGTCCGCCGCGCTCCAGCTCTCGATGTCGCGTAGGGCGGCCTCGATCGCGGCGCTGCCGAACGCTGCGGCCGCGTCCGCGGAGCCGGCGTCGACGTCGCGACGTCGCAAGACGACGAGGCCACGCGCGAGCAGCGACCGCGTCGCGTGCTCGGCGAGCGCGAGCGACTCCGAGGCGGGGCGGTCGCTCAGCCGCGCCTGCGCGAGCCGCCAGACACGTGCGAGCGCCGTCGGGCCCTCGTCGAGTGCACCGAGAACTTCGAGCGCGAGCGAGTCGGCGAGCAGCTCGAGCTCGCCAGTGCCGCGCCGCGCGCCATCCGGCGCCTCGCCGTCCGCCCCAGCCGGCGCAGCCGCACCGGCGGGGGCGATTTCGCCGTTCGCGGCCTCTCGCCCAGCCGCCGCGGCGGAGCCCGGCCCGACCGACGGCCGGCTTGCGCCCGACGCGGCTCGCGCGCCGGCGAGCACGCGCTCGGTCACATCGTCGCTGCGCCGCCGCGCGTTGCGCCAACCGCGGCTCATCGCCATTTCCTGCAGCGACAGCTCCGGGCCATCGAGGATCGTCAGCTTCGTCTCGTGGATGTTCCAGGTGCGTTCGCCGACTTCGACCCATTCGCCGGTCGTCCATGGCGCGACTATCGCGCGCAGCTGCTGCTCGCTCTGGTTGAAGACGCAGAACGTGTGCGGGAACTTGCGCAGCTCGTAGTGGTACACGGCCAAAAGGCTCGCACGTCGCGGCGCCCGGCGGGCTATACCCGCGGAGGCGCGTTCGAGACGCTCGCCGCGACCGCCGGCCGATCCGGGCTCAGCCGCTCGCGCATGACGCGCACGGCCTCGGGGTTCGAGTCGATCAGCACGTAGCGACGCCCGAGCTTCGCCGCGACCGCGCCGAGCGTGCCGCTGCCGGCGAAGAAGTCGAGGCACCAGTCGCCGGGGCGCGTCGAGGCCTGCAGCATCCGTCGCACGATCCCCTCGGGCTTCTGCGTCGGGTAGCCGGTCTTCTCGGCGCCGCTCGTCGGCACGATCGTGTGCCACCAGACGTCCGTCGGGAGCTTGCCGCGTGACGCCTTCTCGGCGCTGACGAGGCCAGGCGCCATGTACGGCTCGCGGTCGACGGCGCGCGAGTCGAAGTAATACGCGCCGGCGTCCTTGACGTAGACGAGGATCGTGTCGTGCTTGGCCGGCCAGCGCCGGCGCGCGCGCGCGCCGTAGTCGTACGCCCAGATCAACTCGTTGAGGAACTGCTCGCGGCCGAAGATCTCATCGAGCAGCAGCTTGCAGTGGTGCGCCTCGCGGTAGTCGATGTGGAAGTACAGCGTGCCGTCCTCGCGCAACAGCCTGTGGGCCTGCTCCAGGCGCGGCCCGAGGAACCCGAGGTAGTCGTCGAACGCATCGCGGTACGAGGATTGCGCGAGCAGCTGCGTGCGGTAGCGCCGGCCCTGAAAGCCGGTGCGCTCGCCCTGCTCGTCGCCGACGACCGAGAGGGTCTTTCGGACTTGCGCGCGGCCCGTGTTGAACGGCGGGTCGATGTAGACGAACTGGAACGACGCGTCGGCGAACGACGGCAGCAGCCGCAGGTTCTCGCCGAGCAGAACCTGGTCGCTCTGCGGCTCCTGCAGGCTTGTCTCGCGCGCGGGCACTCGCGCGCAGCGTATGTTCAGCCCCCGATGGAGCCGCCCGGGCGGTGAGCGCGCCGCGATCAGCCGCGTTCGGCGACGGCTTCACGCGGCGTGCCCGGCGTCAAGAACGCCGCCGCGAGCACGGCGGCGCCGCCGTTGCCGGGCGCTAGGTCAAAGCCGCTGCGCGTGACGCTCAGCACGTGCGCGCCGGCCGTGAGGCGCAGCGACAGCGGCGGCGCCGTGTCGGGCACGAGCGAGTTGCCCGCGAGCTGCCCGGCGATCGACGCGACCCGGCGCCCGTCGACGGCGACGCTCACGCGCGGCATGAACTCTCCCTGCAGCCACAGCGTCCAGGCGCCGGCGCGCGGCAGCGCGAAGCTGACCGACAGCCGGCCTGCACGACGCATCGCCCAGCCGTCGCGCTCGCGGCTCCAGCCGGCGGGGCGCCGCGCGTCGAGGATCGCGACGCGTACGAGCTGCGTTTGCCGCGCAGGGCGCCCTCGCGGTGTCGCCCCAGCCCCCCCGGCCCGCGCCCCGACTGGCCTGCGTCGCGACCACACCTGGTAGTAGGAGCCTTCCCACGCGAGCGCGTACGGCGCCGGCGGCGGCGCCGCGCTCGGGTCGCGTCGCGTGACGATCAGCGGATAGGCGCTGAGCGCTCCCGGCGAGGCGAGCTCGAGCCGCACCGGGCGCCCGTAGCCGCCGGCGAGCGACGCGAGCGCCGGCGGCGGGTAGACGAAATCGGGTCCGCCGACGTCCAGGTCGCGCAGCACGTACAGCGCGTATTCGTCGAAGTCGGTGAACAGCGTCGGCCCGCCGCGCGCGATGCCGGCGAAGCGGCGGTCGACCGACGCGAGCTCTTCGTAGCGGGCGGTCGGCGCGAGGTTCGCGCTGTGGTATTGCGCCGCGTCCGAGGACAGCGCGCCGGCGCCGAGCGCGAGCGCGAGCAGCGCCGCGCCGACCCGGGCGCCGAGGCCGGCCCAGCGCGCGCGCTCGGAGCGGAACCCGGCCTGCCAGTGGCGCGTCGAGAGCCGCCGCGCCCCACCGCGTGCCGGAGCGCGCAGCGCGGCGACGCCGGCCCACGCGAGCAATACGACGACGGGCGAGCTCAGCACGAGCGCCTTCGCGTCTACCCACGTCGTCGCTGAGCGAGCGAGCGCGGCCCAGGCGAGCAGCGACGCCGCGATCCAGCCGGCGAGCACGAAGCGTCGCCGCGCGAGCAGGTGCGCCGCGCCGAGCAGGCACGCGCCGAGCGCGAGCGCGATCAGCACGTCTGTCAGCACGAGCCAGGCGCCGCCCGGCGGCTGCTTGTAGCTGCCGTGCAGCCAGACGCCGAACGCCTGTGTCCATTTCAGCGGCGCATGCAGGTTGCCGGCGTTGCCGGTCGAGGCGATCGTCTGCGCGACGTGCAGCGACGCCGAGACGTGGCGCCAGGTCGGCCACGCGGCGACGAGCAGTGCGAGCGCGCCGGCGAGGATCATCGCGAGCGCCGCGCGCGCCTCGATCCTGCGCGCGCGCAGCCCGTCGAGCAGCGCGCCGAGCAGCACCGCCGCGGCGGCGAGCCCCCAGACGCCGAAGCCGACGCCGAGCGCGGAGATCCCGGCGGCGAGCACGATCGCGAACGGCAACGAGCGCCGCGCGCCGCGCGCGAGCCAGCGCCGGTGCGCGACGACGAGCGCGCCGAGCGTCAGCACCATCGCGAGCGCGACGACCTCCTTGACCGAGCCGATCAGCTCGTAGCCGTAGACGAGCGCCGGGACCGTCGTGACGAGCGCGGCGAGCGCGGCGAGCGCGGCCGGCAGGCCGAGCCGACGCGCCAGCTCCCACGCCGGACCGCTCGCGAGCCCGAGCATCAACGCGTTGAACGGCTGGAACGTCCAGATCAGCGGCAGACCGAGCAGCAGCGAGCTGCCGCCGAACAGCGTGTCGGCCCCCGACGGGTAGCTCGTGCCGTAGTAGCTCTTGAGGAACTGCGCGTAGGAGTTGCGCACGTCGAGGTGCGCGTAGTCCTGCCCGTGGTGGATCAGGTAGTCGGCGCCGATCATGTGCACGGCCGAGTCCGACAGCCCCATGAATGACGAGAAGCTCGCACGCCCGGCGAGCAGGACCGGCGCGATCGCGAGCAGGTACGCGAGCGGCCCGACGGCGAGCGCGCTCACGCGCCTGGCTCTGCCGGCGCCGCGGATGAGCACGGCACCGGCGAGCGCGCGCAGGCGTGCGCGCCCGAGCACGAGCCCGCCGAGCGCGAACGCGAGCAGCACATACGGCGTCGCGCGGGCGATTCCCGAGAAGTAGGTGCACAACTGAGAGACGCCGATCAGAGCGGCGGCGCCGACGCTCGGCAACAGCGCCGCCGGCAGGAACGCACCGCTGCAGCGGTCGACGAGCAGACCGGCGCCGGCGCAAAGCAGCGCGAGCGCCACCGGGTAGACGAACACCGTGAGCGCGAACAATTCGCGCGCCATCATCCCAGCGGACGCGCGCGGCGGCGCACGCTCGCGCCCATGCCGCGCGGCGCCGGAGCCGACGCGGCGAGCGCGCCCCGGGGGAACCTCACGGCGCGCCCGGCATCGTGGCGGCGGGGACGCCCCCGGCTGGACTCGAACCAGCAACCCCCGGCTTAGAAGGCCGGCGCTCTATCCAGTTGAGCTACGGAGGCATGCGGGCGCGCTTCGCACGCCCGCGTGCAGATCGTCGCAAACTTAGGCACGATTGAACCGAAACCTTTATAAGTTGCGCAGATGAGCACGGTTGAAGGGGACGACGAGCAGGATCTGACGCGCAAGCAGCGCCGCGAGCAGGCTCGAGCGCAGCGTCGGGCGCTCGAGGAGGCCGAAGCGGCGGGCGCGGCGCGGCGCAAACGCCTGATCCAGCTTGGCTCGGTGACCGGAGCGGTCGTCGTGGTGATCGTCGTGATCGTCGTCGCGACGAGCGGTGGCAGCTCGGGTGGCGGGATCCAAAAACCCGCTCCCGGTCAGAAAACGCCGACGGCGGTCACCGAAGTCACGTCGCTGCTCGCCGGCGTCCCGCAGGCGGCAAGCACGCTCGGCAGCCCGAGCGCTCCGGTCACGATGCAGTACTTCGGCGACCTCGAGTGCCCGATCTGCAAGGAGTTCACGCTCGGCGCTCTGCCGAAGCTGATCCAAGGGGACGTGCGCGCGGGCAAGCTGAAGATCGAATACCGCAATCTCGAGACGGCGACGCGCGAACCGGAAACGTTCCGCACGCAGCAGGTGGCCGCGTTGGCTGCCGGCAAGCAGCAGAAGGCCTGGTACTACATCGAGCTCTTCTACCACGAGCAGGGCCAGGAGAGCTCGGGCTACGTGACCGAGAAATACCTCCAGGAACTGGCGCAGCAGGTGCCGGGGTTGAACCTCGCGACGTGGACGACCGACCGCAACGAACCGCAGTTCACGAACACGATCACCGCGGACGCGCAGGCCGCGAACAACGCCGGCTTCACCGGCACGCCGTCGTTCCTGATCGGCAAGACGGGCGAAGCGGGCCGGAAGTACGAATACTCCTCGCTGACCGACCCGTCCGGGTTTGAAGCGGCGATCAACAGCCTGCTGAAGTAGGCGGCCCGATGAGCGCGCGAGCCCTGCGCATCACGATGCTCGTCCTCGCGACGATCGGGCTGGGCCTCGCGAGCTATCTGACGTACGTGCACTACGCGGGCATCAAGCCGGCGTGCACGGCTGGCGAAAGCTGCACGAAGGTGCAGACGTCGACCTACTCGGAGCTCGCCGGCGTGCCGGTCGCGCTGATCGGGCTGATCGGCTACGTCGTGATCCTCGGCTCGCTGCTCGTGCCGGAGACGGAGACGACGCGCTTCGCGACGGTCGCGTTCACGGTCGTCGGCTTCGGCTTCAGCTGCTATCTGACCTATCGCGAGTTGTTCTCGATCCACGCGATCTGTGAGTGGTGCGTATCGAGCGCGGTCGTGATGACGATCCTGACGGGCCTGTCGGCATGGCGCTTCCTGCGCGGCGATCCACGCTCGCGCGAGCCGCGCGCCGAGCTCGCGCCGAGCGAGACCGTGGCGCCGCTCGGCGCGGCGCGCTAGCCACGCCTCACGCTTCCCGCGGGGCCTGAGGCAGAACGCCCAGCGCCCGTAAACGCTGGCGAGAGCGCTAGTCAATCCGTCCAGAGGCGTTTGTGCATCGGGGGTTGCGGGCCGGCAGCGTCGAGGGGAGGGTCAGGAATGCGCTCTCACACGACCGGCACCCGGGGCGAGGCGCTCGCCGACGTGGCACCGCTGCGCGAACATGACGCGCGCGCGGGCGGCGCGCGCGGGCTCGGTGTCGACGCGCCTGCGCCGGGTCTCGCCGCGCCGACGGACACGCCGGGCGGGGACCCGCGGAGCGGGCCGGCGAGCGGGCAGCTCGCGGGTGATCCGCGGATCGCGCGGCTGTTCGAGATGACGAGCGACCTGCTCGCGACGATCTCGCTCGACGGGCGCTTCACGCTGCTGAACCCTGCGTGGGAGCAGGCGCTCGGATGGACGCGCGCGGAGCTCGAAGCGAACCCGATCCACGAGCTGATCCACCCGGACGACGTCGAGCAGACGCTCGCGCTGCTGCTCGCCGGCAACCACCGACCGGCGCACCTCGAGAACTTCACGAACCGCTATCGCCACCGCGACGGCTCGTGGCGCTGGCTGCTGTGGAGCGCGCGCTGCGACGGCGACACGTGGTACGCGGCGGCGAAGGACGTGACCGACCGGATGTGGCTCGAGCGCCAGGCCCTGCGCGACCCGTTGACGCGGCTGCCGAACCGCCTGCTGCTGATGGACCGCACGCGCCAGGCGCTCGCGCGGCTCGCTCGCGGTGGCGGCGTCGTCGCGCTGCTGTTCATCGACCTCGACCGCTTCAAGGCGATCAACGACAACTTCGGCCACGACGTCGGCGATCGGCTGCTGATCGCTGTCTCGGAGCGCCTGGCGGAGATGATGCGCGACAGCGACACGGTTGCGCGGCTGGGCGGCGACGAGTTCGTGATCCTCGGCGATGAAATCGAGACCGAGGGCGAAGCGCTCGCGCTCGCCGAGCGCGTCGTGCAGACGCTGAGGGAGCCGTTCCTCGTCGGTCCGACGGAGGTCTCGATGCCGGCGAGCGTCGGCGTCTCGCTGACGCACGACGCGGACGCCGACCCGGAGTCGATGCTGCGCGAGGCGGACGTCGCGATGTACCGCGCGAAGGGCGCCGGCGGGCACCGCCAGGAGATCTTCGACGAGGGCCTGCGCGAAGAGCTTACGGCGCATCTGCAGGTCGAAGAACGGCTGCTGCGGGCGCTGCCGCAGGACGAGCTGCTGCTGACCTACCAGCCGATCGTGCCGCTCGCGGGGGGTCGCGCGGTCGGCTGCGAGGCACTCGTCCGCTGGCATCCGCACGGCGAGGAGGAACCGAAGATCGACGACCTGCTGCCGTCGCAGTTCCTCCCGCGCGCGGAGGACAGCGAGCTGATCGTGAAGATCGGCGACTGGGTCCTGCAGACGGCGTGCGCACAGGCCGTGTCGTGGCGGCGCCAGGGCGTCTCGATGGCGGTCTCGGTGAACATCTCGGCGCGCGAGCTGGCCGAGCGCGAGCTGGCCGAGCGCGTGCGCCGGCAGCTCGAGCACTTCGAGCTGCCGGGCCGCGCGCTGTGCGTGGAGGTCTCCGAGGACTCGGTCCTGCGCGACCCGGAGCGGGCGCGCACCGCGCTCGCCGAAGTGCGCGCGCTCGGCGTGGCGATCGCGCTCGACAGCGTCGGCGCGCGCGACGCGTCGATCAAGCTGCCGCGCAACCTGCCACTGGACATGCTCAAGCTCGACCGCCGCCTGATCGAAACGTTCGAGCACGACCGCGATGCGCGCGCGATGGTCGCGGCGATGATCGCGCTGTCGCACAAGGCCGGCTTCAAGGCGGTCGCGGTCGGGATCGAGACGAGGCGCCAGCTGGCGCTCGCGCGCGAGCTCGACTGCGTGTACGGGCAGGGTTTCCTGCTGCACCGGCCGGAGTCGCCGGAGCGCCTGCGACTCGCCGGTGATGGCGGCGCGGTAACGTCCGCGCCGTGGCGTCCTCGCGTGCGACTCGGCCAGAGCAGCCGTCGCTGAGCGACGCGGACGCGATCGCGCGGCACAAGCGTGCGGCGGCGCGTGCTGCGGCGGCGGAGGTGCAGGACGGGATGCGCGTCGGTCTCGGCACGGGCTCGACCGTCGCGTTCCTGCTGGAGGCGCTCGGAGAGCGCCATCGCGAGGGCGCCCTGGCGAGCGTGCGCTGCACGGCGACCTCGCCGGCGACGGAGCGGGCGGCGCGCGAGCTCGGCCTGACGGTCGTCGCGCTCGATCAGCTCGGCGAGCTCGATCTGGCGATCGACGGCGCCGACCAGGTCGCCGGGGACGGCTGGCTCGTGAAGGGCGGCGGCGCGGCGCAGACGCGCGAGAAGATCGTCGCGGCGGCGGCGCGGCGGTTCGTCGTGATCGTCTCCGCCGAGAAGCTCGTGGATCGGCCGCACCCGCCGATCCCGCTCGAGCTCGTGCCGTTCGCCGTCGGCACGACGCTGGCGAGGCTCGCGCCGGCAGAGCTGCGCGAGATCCCGCGCAGCCCGGACGGCGGCCTGATCGCGGACTACCTGGGCGCCGTGCAGGACGCGCGCCGACTGGCGGCGTGGCTCGAGGCGACGCCGGGCGTCGTCGAGCACGGCCTGTTCGCGCCGGAGATGGTCAGCTCGATCGTGATTGCCGGCGAAGCCGGCGTGGAGCGCCGGGCGGGCGGCAAGCGCTAGGCCTACGCGACCTCGACGAGCGGGCGCAGCTCCTCCGAGGAGGAGATCGTGTGGCGCGCGAGCACGCCGTCCTCGTCGGTGGCGTAGGCGCCCATCCGCGCGAGCGGCGGCGAGTAGACGTGCAGCGTGACGGCGGGGTCGAGGCCGCGGTGGCGGACGCGGTGGATGTCGGCCGCCGAGAAGTGGAAGGCGTCGCCGGCGGCGAACGTGCGCGCGATCGGCGTGCGGCCGATCGCAAGCCGCTCCTCGCAGACGCGCCCTCCGACGACGGCGACCGCGCCACCCGAGACGTCGTGGTCGTGGAAGCCGGTGTCCTGCTCGTCGCTCCAGCAGATCAGCCAGGCGGTCAGATGTGGATCGCTGAGCAGCTCCTCGTAGACACGCTGGGCGGGGTCGTGGCGGACGAGGTCGATCCACAGCTCGGGACGGTCGGCGAGCCGGCGCACGAACACCTCGAGCTCGCCCGGCGTCAGGTCGCCCCGGCGCGGGCGCGGGAGCGCGGAGACGCCGCGGCGCGCGGCGCTGAGCGCGCCGTCGGCGAGCGGGCGCGACGTCGCGCTCATCGCGCGAGCGCTCCCTCGCGTGCCGGTGCGGCGGGGGCTCGCGCGAGCCGACCGCCGGCGAGCGGCGCGCCGAGGCTCTCACCGAGCGCGCGGCCGGTGCGCTCGGCGAGTGCGTCCCAGTCGCGCTCGGTCGGGAGGCCGTGTGCGGTGGGATCGACGACGGGCCGGTCGGAGCCGTAGAGGATCTGCTCCGGGCCGACGGTCTCGGCGATTCGGCGGATCGAGTCGGGGCCGTAGGAGGAGGTCTCGTAGAAGGTCAGCGCGTCGCGGCGCAGCGGCGCGGGACCGCCGCGCGAGGAGAGCCGCTCGGCGTGCAGCGGAGCGAGACCGGCGAGCATCGTGAAGATCACGCGCAGGCGCGGGTACTCGGGGCGGACGGCGCTGACGAACGTCAGCCAGGCGACGTGCATCTGCGCGACGTAGCGCGTCAGCGCCGGCCACCAGAGCGGGTCGGCGAGCGACACCTCCTCGTCGCGGCCGGCGAGAGCGCGAGATCCTCCGGGACCAGAACCGAGGCCGCGAGATCGGCCGGGACCGGGCCCGGGATGGATGAGCAGCGGCGCACCGGCGTCCTGCAGGCATCGCAGCAGCGGGCGCAGCTGGACGAGCGGATCGACGCCGGCAAGCGCGCCGGCGGGCAGCGAGACGCCGACGCAACCGCGTGCGAGGACGCGATCGACGTCGGCGGCCTCGGGGCGGTCGAGCGCGACGGCGCCCCACACCCCGAACGGCTCACCGAGCGCGAGAGCGCCGTCGTGGTAGGCGTCGATCAGCGCGAGCGACTGCGTCCGCGGCAGGCGCTCGACGCCAAGCGGGCTCGACAGGCAGAGGAGCGCGCGATCGAGCCCGTCGCGCGCGGCGAGCGCCGCGCGGCGGGCCGGCGCCTCGCCGGCGACGTCGATCGCATACGGCCGCTCGCTGGCGAGGAACAGCACGGTCAGCCCGCGTTCACTGCGCACGAACGGAAGCTCGTCGCGCTCGGCGAGCGCCGCGACGAGCGGCTCGCTCCAGAGGTGCTGGTGCACGTCGACGCGCATCGTCAGACCCGCGTCTCGGCAACAAATACAAGTTTCTTGACCATTTTTATGGAGATTAGCAGGAACCCAATCGTGGCGAGCCGGTCATCACGTACTCGATCATCGAACGGCACCTGCGCTCGAAACCCCGATCCGCCAGGGCAGGAACCGGCTCTCTCGCAGGAGCGCCCGCGCTGCGCCGCGACCGCTGATCCCGTGCACCGCGCCACCCGGATGCGTTGAGGCACCGGCGACGAACAGACCCTTTATCGGGGTCCGGTAGCGCGAGAGCTGAGGGGTGGGACGGAAGACCAGCTGCTGGTCGAGCTCGTAGGAGCCGCCGCCGAGGTCCCCACCGACGAGGCTCGGGTTCTCTCGCTCCGTCTGGGCCGGAGGCCGCATCGCGCGGGCAAGAACGATCCTGCCGAACCCGGGTGCGAAGCGCTCGATCTGCTGCTCGATCAGATCGGCCACGTGCTCGTCGTCCTCCCGGTATCGGGCAGGTACGTGCGCGTAGACGTAGAGCGTCTGCCGCCCCGCTGGGGCGCGCGTGGAGTCATACAGCGACTGCTGGCCCACGACGAGCGCAGGGCGCAGCGGCAACTCACCGCGAGCACCCGCCTGGGCCGCCGCGGTCAGCTCATCGAGCTCGCCGCCGAGATGGACGACGGCCGCCTCGCGGGCCTCGCCTGCCGTCCATGGCACCGGCGCGGAGAGCGCATAGTCCAGCTTGAAAGCGCCCGTTCCGTATCGCCACTTTCGGAGCCTGCGTTCGATCCCCGCCGGCAACGCGGCGTCCGGGACCAGCTGCGCAAGCGGCCCGGCGCTGACCGTCGAGATGGCCGCGTCCGCACCGATCTGCTCGCCGTCCGCAAGTTCGACGCCGGCAACCTGTCCGCCGCGCACGAGCAGCGTGCGGACCGTCGCTGAACAGCGGATCGCCGCGCCCTCCCGCTCCGCTCGCCTCACGAGCGCATCCGCCAGCTCGCCCATCCCCCCCTCCGGCAGCGGCCACCCGTGGCTGTGGCCCATCAGCTGCAGGAGGAAGCCAAAGGCACCGCTGGCGGTGGTCGACGGAGGCAGGCCCGAGTGCTGCGCGGAGCCTGCAAGCCAGGCGGTAGCTCGCGTGTCGCCGTCGAACAGGTCCAGGCCCAGCGCTTCGACCGAGCCGAGCAGTTTCCTCGTCCACTCCGCGAGCTCTCCGCGCAGGCCGGCGACGAGCCGCAGAGCCGGCCGGACCGGCGGCAGCGGCGATAGGACACTCTGAACGAGAGGCTCTGCCAGCGGCAGCATCCGCTTCGTTGCCGCTTCCCAGCCCCGGCCGGCCTGCCCGAGCGAGGCGACCGTCGCATCGACGTCACGATCCAAGGCGATCGCGCGGCCGTCCTGGAACGGGTGTGCCATGACGTGAGGAGGGTCGATCCAAGCGAGGCCGTCCTGCTCCAGGTCCAATTCGCGGATCGCAGGCGAAGCCGCCGCCATCGGTACGAAGCCCGCGCAATGGTCGTGCACGAACCCGGGCAGCGTGAGCTCGCTCGAGGCGGTCGCGCCGCCTGGTCGCGGAGCGTGCTCGAGCACCGTCACCTCGAGACCGTGGGCGGCGAGATGGATCGCCGCCACGAGACCGTTGTGCCCGGCTCCGATGACCAGCACTCGCTTCATCTGTTCCAGCCTATCCTCGGTCCTCGCGCCGATTCGGGCAGGTTCTCCGGCATCGCGCCGCGGGCGCTGCGCACGGAGGCGACGAGGGGCTGGAGGACGCCAAAAGCCCGCACTTTGCGGGCCTTTGGCGAGCGGGGGACCGAGGAGTCGAACCTCGCGTTGCGGTTTTGGAGACCACCGTGTTACCGATACACCAGTCCCCCCCGGGGGGAGGTGAGTCTAGGCGGTGGACGAGCCAGCTCGGCGCCCGGCGCGAGCCGCGCAGACCGCGCGCGCCCCGTCGTTCGCCGACAGCGCGCCCGTGCCCCGCCGGCACGCCCCCAACGGCCGCATCGATCATGGCCGAGCGGGCGCGCCGCGGCTCAAGGCCGTCCACGGGGATGCCGACAGGTAGTTGGCAGACGACCGCCGACCTCCCATGCGTGTATCCCTCTTCTCGCCCCGCTCGACCCGCCGCGCACACGGGAGGCTCCCCGATTCGAGCGCCGCGCGCTCACCGACGCCCGCACGGGCGGCTCGCACGAGGCTCCCGCGCGGCGAGTCGGGGCTGACGCTGATCGAGGTCGTGATCAGCTCGCTGCTCGTCGCGGTCATCGCGATCGCGACGCTGACGGGGTTCGACAGCGCCGGGCGCGCCGTCGCCGACGAGCGATCGCACAACGAGGCGACGCTGCTCGCCGGCCAGGACCAGGAGCGCATGCGCGGGATGAGCGTGACCGAACTGACGCAGTTCGCCCACGAAACACGGACCGTCACCGAAGGCGGCACCAAATCCGAAGGCGGCACCAAATTCACGATCGAATCCTCCGCTGAATACGTCTCGGCGTCGAAAGAAACGCTCACCTGCAAGACGGCGGAAAACGCGACGGCGAGCTACATCAAGACCTCGACGGTCGTCACGTGGCCGGAACTGAACAAACTCTCGAGTGCGGGCAAGCGCGAAGGGGTCAAGCAGTCGAGCGTCGTCTCGGTGCCGCAGACGACGACGCTCGAGGTCAAGGTCGCGAACCAGAACAACGAACCTGTCGAAGGCGCGACGGTCACGGTCAAAGGCCCGGCGACCGAACTCAGCGCGACGACGTCCGCGCTCGGCTGCGTCGTGTTCGGCTCGATCGCCGACAAAAAAGTCGAAGTCGACGCATCGAAGCTCAACTGGGTCAACCACGAAGCGGAATCGCCGCCGCCGGCGAAGCCCGTGACGCTGTCCACGACCACGCTGACGACGACCGAATTCGTGATCGCCGAACCGGGGGCGCTGAACGTCGAATGGGAAAGCAACGGGACGAGCGGGATTCGCGGCGACACCGCCTACGCCTCGCAGGCCGGGATCGCCACGCCGTCGGGCTTCATCGTCGGAACGGCCGGGACGTTTGCGACGAGCGCCACGCTGAAAGGCCTGTTCCCGTTCGTCACGGCCGGAAAACCACCGACGGCGAACCCGTACACGGTGTACGCGGGCGACTGCGAAAAGAACAACCCGGAAGTCGTCACGGCAAACGCCGTGAAAGACCGCTCGGTCCAGGTCGAACCGGGAGAAGCGACGTCGAAAACCGTCAGCGTCGAAGTGCCCCCGGTCAAATTCGAAGCGAAGAGCGGCACGGGCATCGGCAACCAGGGATCGGGCGTGACGAGCACCTCGGCCAAGCTGATCAACAAGGAATGCTCCGGCACCGTCGTGCGCAACGCCTCGCCGGTGATCTACGAACACCCCATCTCGATCGTCGCGGGCAAGCTCGAACCGGCGTCGGCGCCGTACGCGAAAGCGCTTGAAGTCTGCGTCGTCTTCAGCGAAGGCGGCAAATGGTACAAGAACAAAACGGCGGCCTTCGCGAACTCGGCGAAAACCGGCGTGACGGTGTCGACGCTGTATGTCAAAGGCTCCGGCGTCACCGAAAGCTCGAAAGCGATCACGTGCTGATCGGCGCCGACATGCCCGCCGCGCTGCGCTCCGAGCGCGGCTTCACGCTGATCGAGATGCTCGTCGCGATGGTCACCGGGCTCGTCGTCACGGGTGCGCTCCTCGGGATCCTCGAGTTCTCGCTGCGCCAGGAGACGCGGATCAGCGATCGCGTCCAGGCCGACAGGACCGGGCGCGCCTCGGTCGAACACGTGCTCGAAGAGCTCCGCTCGGGCTGCGTCGGCGCGTCGACGCCGATCCAGCCGCCCACCGGCAAACCGGCGAGCCCGCTCGCGGCCACGAACGCCTCGAACCTGTGGTTCATCACGGCGTACGGGACCAAAACGAGCGGCGCCAGCGCTCTGAATGAAGGCTACCTGCACGACATCAACTGGAGCGCGACGGGGACGAGCAATACGGGCGTCCAGCTCGGAACGATCACCGACTACGAGTTCAAAAGCGAAGGGGGCGAACCGCCGGCCTCCGAATGGAAATTCCCGAGCAGCCTCACGACCTCGGCCGCGACGCGCCACGTGCTCGCGACGAACGTGACGCCCGCCGCGGGCGGCCCGTTCACCTACTACCACTACAACGTGACCTCGAGCGGCACCACCGAAGGCGAACTGATCCAGTACGGAACGAGCGAACTGCCACTCAGCGAAGCCGGCTCCGAAAAGGTCGCGCAGGTCACGGTCGGCTATCAGCAGGCGCCCGAAAGCGGCGACACCCGCCCTGGCCACACCACCAGCTTCAGCTCGAGCGTCTCGCTGCGCTTCTCCCCAACCGAAGCGACCGCGGAAGGCCTCCCGTGCGTATGAGCAGCATCCAACGGATCCGCCGTCACGCCGCGCGCGAGGACGGCTTCACGATGCTGTTCGCGCTGCTCGCGCTGTTCGTCGGCGGGCTGCTGGTCGCGGCCGCGTTCGCGACGGCGAACGGCGACCTCAAACTCTCGCACAAGGCGACGCTGCGCGCGAAGGCCTACTACGCGGCGCTGGCAGGCGTCCAGCACTATCAGTACGAAATGTCGGTCAATCCGAACTACTGGGTGAAATGTACGCCGGAATTCACGAAGAGCGTGCCGGAAACGCCAGACGAGAAATTCACCCTGAAGACGCTCGGCTCGGCGGGGCACGCGGCCTGCGAACCCGGCATCCAGGCTTCGACGCTCGAAACGACCGGAGCAGCGAAAGGCACGTTTCGGATCCTCTCGACCGGCACGGCCGGGAGCGGCAGCGAAGAAACGAAACGCGCGATCGTCGCGACGTTCGCGCACCCGGGCTTCACGCAGTACGTCTACGAGACCAACTACGAGGTCGAGGACCCGTCGAACTTCAGCCCCGAACCGACCGAATGCGCGCACTACTACTCCTACCGCAGCACGCACGGCCTGACCGGGACGTGTCCGCCGATCGAGTTCGCGCCGCAGGACAAGGTCAACGGTCCGATGCACACCAACGACGCCGCCGCAATCTGCGCCGAAGGCAGCTCCAGGCCGATCTTCGGCCGCAAAGGGCACGAAGACAAAATCGAGATGAACGGCGGCCACTACGCGGTCAACGGCTGCAGCAACTCGCCCGAAATCCTCGGCAAATACTCCGAATCGGCCGGTACGCTCGAACCGCCCGAAACCGACACGGAACTGCTCGAAGCGGCTCCCTCCGAATATAAATTCAAAGGCCGCACCGAAATCGAACTGAAAGCCGGCAGCCCGAACACGATGAAGGTCACGACC
>FSVZ01000094.1_pt1 | contig 17978 bp, 15 predicted proteins | sample 1637881 | NCBI WGS metagenome assembly FSVZ01 (sample SAMEA3914789, study PRJEB12502) | metagenome | biome: forest; material: soil | place: Canada | collected 2011-07-03 | depth 0.3 m
CTGAAAGGCAGCGCGCACGGGAAATACACGACAAGCGGACAGTTCAGCGCTGCGACCGTGCGCGGCACGATCTGGAACGTGACCAACCGCTGCGACGGCACCCTCACGCAGGTCACCCGCGGCATCGTCTCCGTACGCGACTTCGCGAGGCGGAAGACGATCTCGCTACTCGCCGGACAGCAGTACCTCGCCAAAGCACACTGAGACTCGCCCTCCGGGGCCGACGGCTTCGATGGTTACCCCGGCTTACCGCCGCGCCGCCAGCAACGCTCCACTCGCCGCAGCCCACAGCGATCCCAGCCCGGCAAGGTGCCAGGTCCAGTCAACGAGGTTTGATGCCAGGAACGCGGCGACGAGCGGCGCCAGAAGCCACCGCGCAGAGGTCTGCGTCGCTCGTGCGATCGTCCATGCTGTGGATAGGTAGATCGCCAGGCCGAGCAGCAATCCGAGCACTCCGAGCTCGGCCGCGAGCTCCAACGGAAGATCGTGTGCAAATCGCGACCGCGCGACGGTTTGGTGCGGCAGCGAGGCGATGTAATAAGCGCCGGCGCCGGCGCCGGCGAGAGGCCGATCGAGGGCCGTTTCGATCGCGGCCGACCACTCGTGCGCGCGACCGTGCAGGACGTCGGATCGATGGGCCGTAGGCGGTGCGTGTGCAGGACGGTCGTTCCCTTCGCTGCCGACGCCGCTGGCCGCGACGGCGATCGCAACGATCGCGGCGATTGCTGATCCAGCCGTGAACCGTGAACATGAGACGCGCCCTCGTCCGATGACCAACCATGCCGCGCTCCCTGCAAGTGCGAGCGCGGCGATCCCGATCACGCCGCCAGCGCCGGAACCGGGCGTACCCGGGCCGACGTCGCCGCCGAGCAGGGCCGGCCCCGTGAGGGCTCCGATCACAACGAAGCATGTTGTCCCTATGGCCGCCACGTGTGAACGGCCCGCCCGTGGACGGAAGATCAGCGCGAGAAGCACCGCCGCTGCGAGGCCGAGTGCAAGGCGACTACCCGCCGTTCCGAGCACGACGCCGGCCAGCGTGGCCGCGGCAGCGCCAGCGGCGGCGATCGAGGCTCGACGGTGGGCAAGTGCGGCACTGAGGACAGGAAGGGCGCCGACCTCGAGCAGCGCAAGCGCCGGGGGATACTCAAAGCTCCCGCCCGGCCGCCAGGTGCCGGCGAATCGTTCGGCATCCGGAGGCATATGAAATGCCACCGCATGCAGCGCCAGGAGGGCCTGGAGGAGCGCGAGCACGGCGAGGGCCGCGGCGACTGCCGACGGGCCCTTCGCTTCAGCTAGTGCGGCTGTCGCAAGCAATACCGCCGCATACCCGGCTATCACCAGACCAGCCAGCAGCGCCGCAGAGACGCTGCCCACCGTCCATGCAGCGCTGCAGATGCTGATCAACGCGAGAGCCGTCAGCGTGAAGCTCAACGGGGCACGAGCCGCGCGAACCACTGCTTTGGCGTCGATCGCACCAGCCACGAGGAGGCATAGGCCCGCCAGAGCCACGAACTTCGCGCGAGACGACGCGTCGAACCCACCACCGGCGATCGTCCCGAAAGTCACGGTTATCGCGATCATCAATGCAAGACCGCCGTACTTGTCGGCCGCGAGCGCCGGCCTGCGCGGGAGGTTGGCGGGCCACCGGCCGGCTCGAGTAGCGGGCTGCACGTGCCCGGCATGTTGGCATCTCGTCACACGCTCGCGGAGGATCTGAGCACGCGCCTGCCCTCGCCGATCCACGTGCCGCTCAGCCCGGGGGCGACCAGCGAGCCGGGTCACCGATCAGGCGGCTGGCTCGGACTTCTCGGAGGAGGAAGAGCGAGAGCTTTTGAGCAGATCAGCGTCGCCTTGACTCGCCTCGGTGCCAGACAGGGGCGAGGACGGGTTGCTGGCGACCGTGCGGGGAATATCAGAGCAGGCGGCCGAAGGTAGTCGCCTCAGGCAATCCTTGACCTGCGCGACATGCGGCTATGAATAGCTGCGATTTGCAGGTTGTCTGGCGCTATGCCCCCGCCAGGAGTCGAACCTGGATCTACCGCTTAGGAGGCGGTCGTCTTGTCCATTGGACTACGAGGGCCCGAGCGCCGGCGCGGCGCCTGCGCCGAAGGCTACCGGCGCTGCGAGCCGGTCCCTCCTTTCACCAGATGAGCCGCGTGCTCAGGCACCGACGAGCTCTGGCTCGGGCGCCTGGACGTCGACCTCCTCGCCTCCGCCGAGCTCCTCCGCGACGGCGCGCGCGCTCGCCTTCGCGCGCTCGCCGGTGCTCGCGAAGCCGAGTGCAAGCACCGCGACGCCGCACGCGGCGACGATCCACCATCCCGTGTGGCTCGCCTGCACGAAGCCCGGTCCAACCGTGACGACACCGCCTGCCACGACAGCGCCGACGACCGCGACGCCGAGCGTCTGGCCGAGCTGGCGCGAGGTGGAGGCGACCGCTGCGGCGACGCCCGCCTGCGCCGGCGGCATCCCGAGCACCGCCGTGTTCGTGATCGGCGGGTTGACCATGCCGAAGCCGATCCCGAAGATCAGGTAGGCGGGGACGAGCGACGGGATCGAGGTGTGCGCGCCGAGCCCCGACAGCAGCGCGGCGCCGAGCGCGATCCCGATCCCGCCGACGAGCAGGCCCGCGCGCGGACCGCTGCGGCCTACGATCCGGCCCGAGATCGGCGCGAAGATCAGCGTCATTGCCGCGATCGGCAGCGTGCAGAGACCGGCCTGCAGGGCCGAGAGCCCGCGGGCCTCCTGCAGGTAGAGCGTGTTCAGGAAGAGGAACCCGCCGAGCGCCGCGAACGCGCAGACCGCGATCACGCTCGCGCTCGAGAACGGGACGCTGCGGAAGAAGCGCAGCTCGAGCAGCGGCTCGCGACGCCGGCGCTCGTACGGCACGAGCGCCGCCAGCGCGGCGGCGGCGAGCGCGAGCAGTGCGACGCTCTGCGTCGAGAGCCACCCCGCCTTCGGCCCCTCGATGATCGCGTACGTCAGCGAGCCGAACAGGACGATCACGAGCGTCTGCCCGACCGCGTCCAGGCGCCGCGGGTGCGGTGCGCGCGACTCCGGCACGAAGCGCACTGTCAGCGCGAGCGCGCTGAGCCCAACGGGGATGTTGATCCAGAAGATCGAGCGCCAGCCGACCGACCCGACCAGCACGCCTCCGACGACCGGCCCGAGCGCGAGGCTGATGCCGACGGTCGCGCCCCACACGCCGATCGCCTGCGCGCGCTCGCGAGCGTCCGTGAAGACGTTGCGGATGATCGACATCGCGACCGGATTGAGCATCGAGCCGCCGACTGCCTGCAGCATCCGGAACGCGATCAGCCAGCCGAGCGTCGGCGCGACGCTGCACAGCAGCGAGCCGAGCGTGAACAGCACCAGGCCGAGCGCGAAGATCCGTCGGCGCCCGAGCCGGTCCGCCATCGAGCCCGACAGCATCAGCAGGCTGGCGAGCACGAGCGTGTACGCGTCGACCGTCCACTGCAGGCCCGACACCGACGTGTGCAGCTCGCGCCCGATCGACGGCAGCGCGACGTTGACGATCGTGTTGTCGAGCCCGACGATCAGCAGGCTCATGCAGCAGATCGCGAGGATCAGCCGCCGCCGCGCGCGGGAGCCGATCGGACTAGCCGCGATCGCCCGCCTCCGCCGCCCGCTCGCCGGACTCCGCCGTGAAGCGCGCGAGCGCCTCACCGTCAAGGCGCAGCGTGGTCCAGTCGTCCATCGTCCGCGCGCCGATCCCCCGGTAGAAACCGAGCGCCAGCTCGTTCCAGTCGAGCGCCGACCACTCCAGGCGTCCGTGCTGACCCGGAACGCGTGCCGCGACGGCCGCGAGCAGCGCGCGGCCGACGCCGGCCTTGCGGTGGGCCGGCAGCACGAACAGGTCCTCGAGCCAGATCCCGCGGCTGACGCGGAAGCTCGAGAAGGTCTCGAAGAACAGCGCATAGCCTGCCGTCTCGCCGCCGCGCTCGGCGAGCAGCGCGCTCGCCGCCGGGCGCTCGCCGAACAGCGCCTCGGCCAGGCTGTGCTCGTCGGCGCGCAGCTGGTCGCTCAGCTGCTCGTAGTCGGCGAGCGCAGCGAACAGCTCGAGTAAGCGCGCCGCGTCGGCGGGACCAGCTGCGCGGATCGTCGTCTGCGTCTCGGTGGCCGACAACCCTCAGGCCCCCGCGCGGTCCGGACGATCGGGGTAGACCTCGTCGATCGTGCTCAGCGCCACGTACGGCGCGCCCGCGGCGCGCTCGATCGCCGCGCCTCCGCCCGCGAGCCGGTCGAGCACGCTGACGACGCCGCAGATTCGTTGCCCGGCCTCTTGCAGAGCCGCGATCGCCGCGAGCGTCGAGCCGCCCGTCGTGACGACATCCTCGACGACCACGCAGCGGTCCTCCGGCGTCAGCGGCGGGCCCTCGATGCGCCGCTGCAGCCCGTGCTCCTTCGCCTCCTTGCGGACGAAGAACGCCTTCGCCGGCGCGCCCCCTGCGAGCGCCGCGCAGGCGACCGGGTCGGCCCCCATCGTCATGCCGCCGACCGCCGTCGCCTGCCACTCGGCTAGATACGAGGCTACGAGCGAGCCGAGCGCGGCGAAGCCGACCGGGCGAAGGATCGCACGCTTCGCGTCGACGTAGTACTGCGCACGCGCCCCGCTCGTCAGCGTCACCTCACCGATCACGAGCGCGTGCTCGCGCAGCTCTTCGATCAGACGCTCACGCGCCCGCGCGCGCGTGCTGGAACATTCGGCCACGGCGTCCATCTGCCGATCTAATCTAGCGATGTGCTCTCCTCGCTAGCGGGCGTCCTCAAGCTCGCCTCGATCGTTCTCTGCCTGACCGTGCTCGCGTCGTTCGCTCTGTTCGTCGTCAACCGCACGAGCAGCGCCTCCCACCACCAGCAGCAGGAGCTGAACGGCGAAACGCTCAAGAGCGGCAGCGAAAAGGAAGTCGGAGTCGCGCCGGACAGCGGCGGCGGCAAGGGCTCGCTGCGACGGCGAATCGACGAACTCTCCGAAGCTGTCACCTCGCCGTTCGCCGGCCTGACCAACGGCTCGAGCAGCCAGTGGCTGATCCGCGGCGTCGACCTGCTGCTCGCGCTCGTCGTCTACGGGTTCGGGCTCGGCTTCCTCGCCCGCGTGATCCGCGTCCGGCTGTAGGCGCCACGGCGCTTGGCCTCGCCCGGCGCGGTCGCGAGCGAGGCCGGGCGGCACGCGCCGGCGGCTGGGAGCCGGGCTACGGCCCGGCGTGACTCGAGACGTTGTGGCTGCCGCCGCCGCTCTCGTTGTATACGTCGACCGGCGTTCCTTCGCGGACCCACGAATAGATCGACGCCGCGTTCGGGATCGGCACGCGCAGGCAGCCGTGGCTCGCCGCGTAGGTCGGCACTTCGGCGTAGCCGTGGATCGCGTAGCCGCGGATGAAGTAGTTCGAGTCGACCATCCCCTCCGAGTTCGTCCCGGGAGTCTTCAGGTACACGCTGAAGCGCCCGATCACCGTCGGCGTCGACGGCTTGCCCGAGCTCATCGAGTACAGCGCGCGGACGTGGCCCCTGGGTTCGATCTCGGCGAGCACCTGGCGCGTGAGGTCGGCCTCGACGTGCCTGCCGTCGTGTGGATAGTGCACGTGGAACTGGCCGGCGCCCTCTCGCAGCCGTCTGAACACGCTCGCGTCGGCGTACGGCACGCGCGCGAGCCCCGTCATCTTGCGAAACGCGATCAGCGCGCGCCCCGTCGCTTCGTCGAGCACGCCATTGAGCGGCACGACGTAGTGCAGCGCGTTCAGCTCCGACTGCAGCAGCCTCACCGACAGCCCGCTCACGCCCGGCGAGAGGTTCGGCGAGACGAAGTCGACGAGCTCGGAGCCGCCTGTGAACTGAGCCTGTTCGGGCGTCGCGTAGTGCACAGTACGAGCCTCCACGGCGGCCGCGGACGAGCTCGAATAGCTCAGCTGGAACTGCCCGGCTCCGGTGCCGATCGCGGCCACGCCGAGTGTCCTGACCTCGACCCTACGCCCGTTGCGGTAGATGCTCACCTTCACCTTCTGACCGCCGACGTACGGGATCACGACGCCGCGGATCACGACGCTCGAGCCGACGATCGCGAACGGCGGCTTGCCGAACGCACGCTGGACGACGAGCTGGATGCGACCCGGCACCGGCGCGGCGGGCGTCGGTGCGGCCGGCGTCGGTGCCGGCGCGGTTGCAGCCGGTGTCGTCGGCGTCGCCACCGCGGCGCTCGCGCTCGACGCGACGAGCAGCGCGATGGACGAGCATGCCACCCCCGACGCGATGCGCAGCGCTCTCATCAGCGCGGATCCTATCCGGCGCAAGCGACGACCCGCGCGGCTCACGCCGCGATTGCGCGCTGGCGCGAGAGGACGCCGAGGCGCGTCAGCGCGACCGCGAGCGCCGCCAGCACGGCCAGCGCCGAGGCCATCAAGACAGCGACCTGCCACACACTCCATTCCTCGAGACTGCCGAACGCGACGGTGTTGTTGACGCAGTGCGCCGCGATGCACGGGTACAGCGAGCCCGTCGCGCGGTACAGCAGGCACAGCGCGAAGCCGAGCGCGGCGAGCGGCACGAGATCGATCGCCGGCGCCGAGCCGGCGTGCACGGCGCCGAACAGCAGCCCGGTGATCACGGCTGCCGGCCACGCGCCGCGCCAGTTGCGCAGCGACGTGAAGATGAACCCGCGGAACAGGAACTCCTCGGCGATCGGGGCGATCACGCACGTAAGCGCCGCGCTGAGCACGAGCAGCGCCGTAGTTTCGTTCGCGCCCAGCTGTTCGAGCAGCTTCTCCTTGCTCGCGTTGAACACCGACGTCCAGATCAGGCTGAACAGCAGGAAGCCGACGAACGTGACGAGCACGAGCCACGCCGCGCGCCACGCGCGGGTCGGGCGCAGCCCGAACATCGCCGCATCGACCGCGCGCCCGCCGAGCCGGGCGAAGAACACGGCGACCGCGATGAAGCCCACGTCCTGAACGGCCGTGTCGGCGATCGTCAGCCCCGGCGGCACGTGCGACGCGGTCACGTTGACGCCCAGCGCGAGCGCCGGGATGTCGACCAGCAGGCTGCCGAGCGTCGCGAGCACGAGACCGCCGACGAGCGCCGCGGGCGCCATCCACGGCGGCCACGCCGGCCGCGCGGGCGCGGCCCCACCCGGCCCGCCGGGAGGCGACGGCGGCGCCTCCTCGAGCGCGCTCCCCGGCGTGCGCGGCCCTGCGAGCGGCTCGCCCACCGCTACGCGACCCAGTGCCACGTCGCGAACTGCGCCGTGAAGAACGCCAGCAGGAGTCCCGAGCAGACCAACGCCGGCACGCGTGCACGCGGGTGCGCCGACAGCCACGCGGCAAACCACATCATCAACGGAAACAGCACGATCAGAAAGCGCGGCAGCGACATCAGCGGCTGGGCGCTGACGGGGTAGGACAGCGGCAGCGCGAGCGCCGCGATCACGTACGCGCCGTACGCGAACGGCAGCGTCCGCAGCACGCCGACCGTCGCGATGATCCCGGCGAGCAGGAACCCGGCCAGCATCAGGTTGTGCTCGGCCGCGATGAACGGGCTTTCGCGGCCGACCGCGAAGTACGTGTGCGCCTCCTGCATCGAGATCAGCTGGCGGGCGCCCTCGAACGCGGCGCGCAGCCCGTCCCAGATCGCCACGTACGGCCCCGCGAATTGGCGCCCCCAAACGTCCTGCGCGTGAAACGGCGCGAGCGCGTCGCCGCCGGCGAGCGCGAAATAGAGCATGTACAGGCCGAGCCCGACCGGCGCGAGCGCGAGCCACAGCAGGTCGCGCCGCGGGCGGTAGCGGATCGTGAGCGCGCGTGCGCGCGCGAAGTCCGGCGCCCGGTCCGCGCGCGGGCCGTAGAAGTACAGGATCAATGCCGGGACGATCAGCACGATGCCGGCGCTCCGCGTCGCGCCGGCGAGCGCCGCGAGCACGCCGACGATCGCGAAGCGCCCGTGCCGCGCCGCGTAGAACAGCGCGACCGACAGCGCCAGGTAGAGCGACTCCGAATAGACCGCCGAGAGGAACAGCGCCGTCGGCGCGAACGCCATCACGAGCACAGCGAGGCGCGCGACATCGCGCGGCGAGGAGCCCGCGACGCGCGCGGCGAAGCGCGGCGCCGGTCGCGCGCCCGGGACGCCGAGCTCGAGCGTCGTCAGCCGGTGGATGCCGTACAGCGAGGCCGCGAGCGCCGCCATCGAGATCAGCACGCCGCCGAGCACGAGCGGCAAGCCGACGACGCCGAGCCCGTGCACGCCGAGCGGGTAGAGCGGGAAGAACGCGTCGCGCGAGGACGTGAACGGCCCGAGGTCCGGCCGGTAGCCGTAGCGCGCGATCGCCAGGTACCACGCCCCGTCCCAGCGTGCCGCCGGCGCCGCGAGCGCGTTGCCGAGCCAGCCCAAGCCGCTCGTCAGGCCCCGCGGATTGAACGCGTGGCGCTGCGGGCCGAGCCCGTAGACCGCCAGCGTCATCGCCGCGGCCGACCAGATCAGCAGGCGCGAGCTCCACAGCGCACGCCAGCTGTCGCGCACGGCCAGCATCCGCGCCTGGTCGGCGCGTACCGTCGCGAGCGCACGGCGCGTCGCCGCGCCCGGCCGCGCGCGGCGAAGACGCCGCCGACGGGGGGCGCGCGCAGCGGGCAACTCGCCGGCCGGGTCGGCGATCGCGAACTCGGCTGTGTCCGGGGTCATGGTTGAGAGGCGCCGCCGCGGTGCGGGGCGAGACGGTGCACCTGGCAGGAAATCACAATCCGGCCGGTAATCTCAAAGGTTCCGGGATGTCTCGACAGGCTCGACAGCGCCGGCGCCGGCACCACCGCGCCGGCCCGACCCGATTTCTGCTGCTCGGCGGCGGCGCGCTCGTCGCCGCGCTCGTGATCGGAACGATCGCGGCCGTCGGCTACGTGCTGAACGTCGCCCAGTCGGCGCCCGCGATCGAATCGCTGCATCCGATCATCGCGGGCGGCTCCTCGCAGGTGTTCGCCTCCGATGGCACGCGGCTCGGCTTCATCCAGTCCGACCAGCTGCGCACGCCGGTCGCATGGAACCAGATCCCGGCGAACCTGAAGAACGCGACCGTCGCGATCGAGGACCAGCGCTTCTACAAGAACAACGGCGTCGACCTCACCGGCATCTTCCGTTCGGCGGTCAAGGACATCACCCAAGGCAAAGCGCTGCAGGGCGGCTCGACGATCACGATGCAGCTCGTGCGCAACCTCTATCTCGGCAGCGACCAGCACACGCTGAAGCAGAAGATCATCGAGGCGAAGCTCGCGATCGATTACAACAAACACCACAGCAAGCGCTCGATCCTGACGGGCTACCTCAACAGCGTCGCCTACGGAACGCTCGGCGGACAGACCGCGATCGGCGTGCAGGCCGCCTCGCGCGAGTTCTTCGACAAACCCGCCTCGCAGCTGAACCTGCAGCAGTCGGCGCTGCTCGCCGGGCTGCCACAGGCGCCGTCGCAGTACAACCCGCTGAGCGACCCCTCCGAAGCGCGCAGGCGGCGCAACGAGGTGCTCGCGAAGATGGCCGAACTTCACTACATCAGCGACAGCGAAGCGCACGCCGCCGAGGCCGCACCGCTGGAAGTCAAGCGCGGTTACTTCTACTCCGAACGCAAGGAGAACTTCTTCTTCGAATACGTGCACCAGCAGCTCGTCGAACGCTACGGCGCGCAGACGGTCGCGCAGGGCGGGTTGCGCGTGTACACGACGATCGACCTGAACATGCAGCGACTGGCGCGCAAGGCGATCGCCGAAGTGCTCAACCAGCCCGAAGACCCGGCGTCGGCGATCGTCACGATCAACCCCGCAAACGGCGACATCGAGGCGATGGCCGAGTCCCAGAGCTACGAGCAGTCGCAGTACAACCTCGCCTCGCAGGGGCATCGCCAGCCGGGCTCGACGTTCAAGGCGATCGTGCTCGCCGACGCGCTCTCGCGTGGCGTCGACCCGAACTCGACCTACTATCTCTCTCACACGCTCTCGCCCGGCTGGCTGCCCAGCTACCCGAGCTATGAAGTGAAGACGTTCGAGGGGACCTCGCTGAACAAGTCGATCAACCTCGTCAGCGCGACGCTCGCCTCGGACAACACCGTCTACGCGCAGCTCGCCGCCGACCTCGGCGAGCCGACCGTCACCGAAATGGCGCGCAAGATGGGTGTCGTCAGCCCGCTCCACAGCTACGCCGCCGAGGCGCTCGGTGGCCTCACGATCGGCGTCACGCCGCTCGAGATGGCGAACGTCTACGCGACGCTCGCCGACGGCGGCTATCGCAACACGCCGATCGCGATCACGAAGGTCGTCTTCCCCGACGGTCACGCCGACCAGAACTGGGGCCAGCCGCATCGCGTCAAGGTGCTGAGCGAAGGCGTCGCCGCCGAGGAGACGAGCATCCTCAAACAGAACGTCGAAAGCGGCACCGCCGGGCGCTCGGCGATCAGCTGCCCGACCGCCGCGAAGACCGGCACGACGAGCGAACTCGTCGACGCGTGGCTCGACGGCTACACGCCCAACTACTCGACGGTCGTCTGGATGGGCTACCCGAACAAGCGCGTCTCGATGACCTCCGTGCACGGGCAGCCCCAGCAGGGTGGCTACCTACCGGCCGAAATCTGGCACGCGTACATGTCTGGCGTCGAGGAAGGCAGAACGTGCCTTCCGTTCCAACCTGCCAAGGAACCGATCTCCTACCAGCCGTTCTACGGCAAGTACGCGACAACCGGGCAGTCCGCGTCCGGCGCCGAAGAAGGTGGCCGCCAGGAACGCTCCGAACGTAAGACTCGCGCGGCGCGACCCGGTGCCCCTGAACGCGGCGGCGCCGGAGCGCCGGCACCGGCCGAACCGCGACGCGAAGCACCGCGCCCGCCCGAAGCTCCCACCGGTGGCGTGACCGGCGGCGCCGCGCCCGGCGCGCCCTGAGCGGTGACGCGCGCGCATCCCAGTCAGCAGTGAGACGGTTTGACGGGCGTCAGCGGCGACCGCCTCGATACTCGGACGCTGGTAGTTTGAGCACGAGTCGAGACACTGAATAGGGCGTCGCTCGAGCGAGCGTCGCCCAGATGGGGGTTAACGCGTGGCGAAGGAGGACAAGGTTGAATTCGAGGGCGAGGTGATCGAGGCCCTGCCGAACGCGATGTTCCGCGTGAAGCTCGACAACGACCACGTCGTGCTCGGACACGTCGCCGGAAAGATGCGGCGATTCCGCATCCGGATCCTGCCGGGCGACCGCGTGCGCTGCGAGCTCTCCCCATACGACCTCGACCGCGCACGGATCGTCTACCGCCACCGCTGAGCGCCCCATCGCCGAGCGCTCCCTGATCGCCTCGATCGAAGCCGAGCTGGCGGACGCGGCACGGGCCGACGTGGCGAGCGCCGCCGACAGGCGTGGCATCGGGCGCTCGCGAATCGTCCGCGGACCGGGCGACGACGCATCGGTCGTGCGCGCCGGAGCGCTCTGCGTCGTCTCCGTCGACACCGTCGTCGACGGCGTCCATTTCCGCCTCGGCGAGGCCTCGGCGGCACCGCGTGACGTCGGCGCGCGCGCGCTGGGGAGCGCCCTGTCCGACCTCGCCGCGATGGGCGCCGAGCCCGGTGAGGCGTATCTCGCGCTCGGCCTGCCGTCCGGGCTGACCGAGGAGGAAGCGCTCGCGCTCGTGCGCGGTGCCCACGCGTTTGCGAGTGCCAGCCGCACGACGATCGCCGGCGGCGACGTCGTGCGCGCGCCGGTCCTCTTCGTCTCCGTGACGGTCGTCGGCTGGGCCGAGCACGAGCGCGAGCTGATCGGCCGCGGCGGCGCGCGAGCCGGTGACCTCGTCGGCGTGACCGGCTCGCTCGGGCGCGCCGGCGCGGCGCTCGCACTCCGCGAAGGCCGCGTTGAGCTCACGCGCGAGCGCGAGCGGCTGCTCGCCGACGGGCGGGCGCCGACTCCACGGATCGACGAGGGCCGCGCGCTGGCAGCGCTCGGTGTCCACGCGATGATCGACCTCTCCGACGGGCTCGCCGCCGACGCCGGCCAGATCGCCCGCGCGAGCGACGCGCGGTTGCGGATCGAGCTCGAGGAGCTACCGCTCGCCGACGGCGTCGCCGACGTCTGCGGCGCGCTCGGCCTCGATCCGCACGAGTTCGCCGCGAGCGCCGGTGAAGACTACGAGCTGTGCTTCTGCGCCCGGCCCGAGCTGCGCGCGGGGATCGAGTCGGCGCTCGCCGGCGGTGGCGAGGCCGAGCTCGGCACGGCGCCGGCGGGCGCCGCGCGCGTCACGTGGATCGGCGAGGTGGTCGCCGGGCCGGCCGGCGTCACGCTATTCGCCGGGGATCGACGTGAGGTGCGGCTGGACGGATTCGAGCACGCCTGGCAGTGATCGGCGGGGGGCGCGCGCGGCGATCAGGCGCTGTGCCGAGGCCGGCTGTTCCAACTGACTGCCAGTCAGCGCTTCCTCGGCACCCGGCGGGCGACGTGTCGGCGGCAGTCGCGCGGCGCCGACCGGCAGCGCGCGCGTCAGGCGAGCGAACACGAGCAGCCGTTTGGCGGCGCTGAACAGAGGCGTGCACGCTGAGAGCACGAGTCGCGAGTAGCCGACGTTGCCGATCGCCGCGCCGACGTCGGTCGGCGCGACGACGCGGCGCGCGAGGACCGTGTAGGTGAAGTGCGCGTACGGCATGTCTAGCTCGATCACGTTGCCCGCACGCAGCGCGTCGATGTGGCGGAACGGCGCGAGATACGTCGTCCTGTGCCCCGCGATCGCCGTCGTTCCGGCCATCCCCGGAAAGACCGTTTCCGGATAGATCCCCGGGCCGCTCTGCAGGTCGGACGTACCCGTGCCGTTGACGACGACGAAGCTCGCCCCGATCCGCGGGATCCGAATCCGCCCGACCGCGCTGCCGTCCTTCGCGCGACCCTCGAGGCTCCCCGCGAGGAACGCGACGCGCCTACGCACGTCGGCGAGGTCGACGAGCACGCGCTGTTCGCCCGCGCTCGGCGCGGCGTGTTCGACCTTCGCCAGCGCACCGTTCAGGTGATCCTGGCGCAGTTTCGCGTACAGCGCCGAGAACGGCTCCTGCCAGACGAGCGTGACCGCCGCATCGGCCAGCGCGACCGCGCCCGCCACGATCAGCGCCACCGCGAGCGCGCGTCCGACCCTGTGCAGGGCCGACGAGCGCCGCCGCCGCGAGTAGCTCGGACCGCCGCGCGACAGACGGGTCAGCTCGATCTCAGGCATCTTTGCTCATCCGCTCTCGTGGCTCATCGTCGCAGAGCCGACTGCGTGCCACCGAGCGAGCCCGGCCCCGCGTAGGAGAGCGGGCCACGAATCGTGATTTCCTGGACATCGTCGTCGTCGCCGTCGGAGAGCCTCGACGCTCCGGCCGTGACAGCAAGGATGAACGTCGCCGCGGCGCATCCGAGCGCGAGGCTCCACAGCAGCACGCCCGGCGCTCCGATCTGACCGCCCGCGAGCAGCAGCACCCCGAACCACGCGGCCCGACCCACGCCGAGGCCGAGATCCTCGGCGTAGAACGCCGCGAGCAGCGCCAGCGGAACGAGGCCGAGCGCGGCGAGCGCGAGTGCCACCGGCGGGCGCGGGCGCAGCTCCGGCGAGACGATCAGCAGCCACGCGTGCAGCGCCGGCAGCAGCAGCAGCGCGGCGAGCGGGTCGCCGATCCAGACGACGACGGCGACCGGCAGCAGCACGAGCAGCATCGCGACGCCGGCTCCGTCCGAGCTCGGCTGCACGCGCAACCCGACGCGACGCAGGAGCATCGGCCACAACAGCCACGCCAATGCGAACACGAGGATCGTCGCGACAACGGTCGCCAGCGCCGAGCCGCCCAACGCCAGCCCGGCCGGCGGAACCGGCGTGCCGGGCGCCGAGCCGCCGATCCCGAGCGCGCCGAGCACGATCACAAACGCCGCCGTCAGGAGGAACGGAACGGCGCACATCAGCGTCCACAGCGACCAGCGCGCGACCGCCAGCCGCCGTCGTCGCGCCCGAGCGAGGGCGTCAGCGGCAACGATCAGCGGCGGCAGCAGCAACGTGCCGAGCAACAGCCGCAGCGCCCACGACGGAATCGTCTTGCGCTGGATCGACAGACCACGCTGGATCGCCGGCGCCAGTTCTCCTCCCGTGTCGAGCGCGTCGATCGCGCCCAGGACCGCGCGACCGAGACCTTCCAGGCGCGTCAGGCCGACGGGCGCGCCCGCCGCCGGACCGGGTTCGCCCGATGCCTGTACCAGCACCGCAGGGATCCCCGCCGCGTCGAGCGGCCCCTGTTCGCCGACGGTCAGCGGCAGCGCGAGGTGCGCGAGCTGACCGAACCCGCTCGGCGAGCCAGGGTCGGAGCCGGTCTCCTGCGTGATCGCATCCTCGACCGTCCGCTGCAGCTGTGCCGGCGCCGAGCCGAGCGCGTCCGAGAACGGCACGACGAACGGCTTGCGCGAGCGCGTGCCGGCGAGGTCGCCGAGCACGATCGCTGCGTCGTACGGCCCCGGGGCGTGCGCCGCGAAGTCCGCCGCGCCGGCGTCCCCGCCGCTGCCGCCGCTCGTCGAGACGAGCACGATCGTGTGCTGCGTCTCGCGCGAGGCGAACACGCGCGCGAGCTCGAGCAGCGCCGCGGTGCCCGACAGCTCCGCGCGCGCGCCCGTCCCGGCGGCGTCGCGATGCGCGACGATCACGATCGGCGCGGCGCCGGTCGCGCCCGGACGCTGCGCGATCACCGTCTCCAGCGTGCGCTGGCCGTCGATCGTCTGCGCCGTGAATTCGCGCGTGCGGACCTGGAAGCCGCCGCCGGTCGCGCCGCCGAGCCCGCGCAGCGTCGCGGCGATATACGCCGCGAGGGCGCGATCGCCGCTGCCGCCCGGCCGCCGGTTGGGATATTCGCGAGCGAGCGAGTTCAGTTCGGAGAACGCCTGTGTCGCGTCGAACGCGTCCGGCGCGAGCGTCGAGCGCAGTGGAGCCGGACGCCCCGTCAGCGAGAACGCGGCGAGGGCGAGCGCTAGGACGAACGGCGCGAAGGCTGCGCGGTACAGGCGCCCGTTGAGCATCGCTAGACGATAGTTCCACGAGCGGGGAGCCGCGAGCAGCGGGCGTGCACGATGCGGGACACGTGAGCGCAAGCGCCGCGGGCGATGTTGGGTATCGTGCGGCCGCGTGCTGCAGCCAGTCGCCGTTGGCAACAAGACGCTCACCGATTACACGCACATCTGCGGCCGCGAGCTGATCGCCGAAATCCGTGAGCTCGCCGAGCCGCTGCAGGGCGACCGCGTCGTGCACATCTCGGCGACCGCCTTCGGCGGCGGCGTCTCGGAGATCCTCTACACGCTCGTCCCGCTGATGCGCGACGTCGGCCTCGACTGCGAGTGGCAGGTGATCTACGGGCGCGAGGAGTTCTTCAACGCGACGAAGCTGATGCACAACGCGCTGCAGGGCGCGCCGCAGGACCTCGACGAGGAGCAGTGGGCGACGTGGCGCCAGTACAACGAGATGAACGCCCGCGAGCTGTCCGGCGGCTGGGACGTGTGCCTCGTCCACGACCCGCAGCCGGCTGCGCTGTTCGGGCTCGTGCCGGAGAAGGCCAAGGGCTGGTTGTGGCGCTGTCACATCGACCTCTCCACCCCGAACGAGCAGACGATCGCGCAGCTGTTGCCCTACATCGCCGACTATCCCGAGACGCTGTTCCACATGCGCGAGTACGTGCCGCCGGGGATGAACGGACACGTCAACGTCGTGCCGCCCGCGATCGATCCACTGACGCCGAAGAACATGGCGCTCTCGCCCGAGGACGGCGCGTTCGTCTGCGGCCAGTTCGGGATCGACGTCGACCGCCCGCTGATGTGCCAGGTCTCGCGCTTTGACCCGTGGAAGGACCCGCTCGGCGTGATCGACGCCTATCGGATCGTCAAGGAGTCGATGCCCGACGTCCAGCTCGCGCTCGTCGGCTCGATGGCCAGCGACGACCCCGAGGGCTGGGACTTCTTCAACGCGACGATCGCGCACGCCGACGGCGACCCCGACATACACATCCTCAACAACTTCAACAACGTCGGCGCGATCGAGGTCAACGCGTTCCAATCTCACTCGGACGTGCTGATCCAGAAGTCCACGCGCGAGGGCTTCGGCCTGACCGTGGCCGAGGCGATCTGGAAGGCGCGTCCGTTCGTCGGCGGCAAGGTCGGCGGGATCCCGCTGCAGATCGAGGATGGCGTCACAGGCTTCCTCGTCTCGAGCGTCGAGGAGTGCGCCGCTCGGTCGCTCGAGGTGCTGCGCGACCCGGCGCTCGGCAAGTTCCTCGGCCGCCGTGGCAAGGAGCACGTGCGCACTCATTTCCTCACACCGCGCTACCTGCGCGACTACCTGCGGATCTTCAACGAGCTGAAGTCCTCTCAATCGTGAGCACGGATGTCGAGCGTTCCAATCAGAGCGCCGACTGGATGGAGGCGCGAGCATGAACTCTAAGCAGGACCCGTTGGTGCTCGTCAGCAACCGCGGTCCGGTCACCTTCGGAGCCGACGGCGAGATCCAGCGTGGCTCGGGCGGTCTCGTCACGGCGCTGACCGGTCTCGCCTCCCACCGTGACACGATCTGGATCGCCTCGGCGATGAGCGAGTACGACGCCGAGGTCTCGCGCGCGAACGACGGGCGCGCGTTTTCGGTCAGCTCGCCCGACGGCGGCGACTACCAGGTGCGCCTCGTCGTCAGCGCGCCCGACGCATACGACCGCTTCTACAACGTGTTCGCCAATCCGATGCTCTGGTTCATCCAGCACTACCTCTGGGATCTGTCAAACGCGCCCGACATCCGCCGCGAGGAGATCGAGGCGTTCGAGTTCGGCTACAACGTCGTCAACGAAGACCTCGCGCACGCGGTCGTCGAGCAGCTCGAGGGCGTGCAGGAGCCGGTCGTGATGGTCCACGACTACCACCTCTACACGCTTCCCGACCTCGTCCGGCGCGCCCGCCCGGACGTCTTCCTGCATCACTTCATCCACATCCCCTGGACCCAGCCCGACGCCTGGCGCGTGCTGCCGACGCGGATCCGCGAAGAGATCTACGCGGGCCTGCTCGCGAACGACATCATCGGCTTCCACACCCGCTCCTACAGGCACAACTTCCTGCAGTGCTGCCGCGACCTGATGGACCTCGACGTCGACTTCGGGCGCGGCATCGTGCGCTTCGGCGAGCGCGAGGTGTGGGTGCGGGCCTACCCCCTGCCGATCGACCACCGCGCGACGCGCCAGATCGCCCAGCGAGCGCGCGTCGGCGCGTTCGAGCAGGAGCTCCTGCGCCGGCGCCGCGACTTCCTGATCCTGCGCGTCGACCGCGCCGACCTGAGCAAGAACGTGCTTCGCGGCTTCTCCGCATTCGACCTGTTCCTCGAGCAGCACCCCGAGTTCTCCGAGCGCGTCACGTTCATGGCGCAGATGATGCCCTCGCGCACCGACGTGCCGCAGTACGCCGAGTATCTCGAGGCGATCGAGGCGCTCGTCGCCGTCGTCAACCACCGCCACGGCACGCCCGACTGGATGCCGATCCAGCTGAAGCTGCGCGACGACCTCGAGGAGGCGATGGCCGCCTACAAGCACTACGACGTGCTGCTCGTCAACGCGATGTTCGACGGCATGAACCTGGTCGCCAAGGAGGGGCCGATCGTCAACGAGCGCGAGGGGGTCTCGATCCTCTCGGAGAACACCGGCGCACACGAGGAGCTCGGCGAGTATGCGCTGTCGGTCAACCCGTTCGACATCCAGGAGCTCGCGAACTCGATCTACGCGGCCCTCACGATGGACTCGCGCGAGCGCCGGCGCCGGGCCGCGGGGCTGGTGGAGATCGTCACCTCGCGCGATCCCGGCGACTGGGTCGACGAGCAGCTCGCCGACATCCGCGCCAAGGGGCTCTCCCGCTAGGACGTCCCTCGGCGCCCGCGGTGGCGCGGATCGGGCAGTCCGGGCTCGATTTCCCGACCCGCTAGTCTTTCCGGAGCTCATGAC
>FSVZ01000121.1_pt1 | contig 17585 bp, 17 predicted proteins | sample 1637881 | NCBI WGS metagenome assembly FSVZ01 (sample SAMEA3914789, study PRJEB12502) | metagenome | biome: forest; material: soil | place: Canada | collected 2011-07-03 | depth 0.3 m
CCTGAGGGCTGAGGGCGATATCGATGACGAGCTTGTTCGGGGTGATTTTGACCGGTTCCGTAGGAGCGGTCGCCGGCCATTTCGTGATCGGCGCTTCTTTTTCTTTGACCAGCCCTTCGAAAGAAGCCAGATTGGTTGTGCCGGAAGACGCTCCCGCGCTTCCGCTCGAACTGCTGCTCGAGCTGCTGCTCGAGCTACCGCAGGCGCTCAGGACCACCGTCGCGGCCAAAGCCACGAGTAGCAAGGCCATCCACCTCAATCGCAACATGCCCTCTCCTCCATTTGGGGTAGCGGGACGGCAGCGCCATCCGCGCAAATCCAGAATCCAGTGCAATGTATAGCCTAGATCGCTGGGCAGTGCAACTATTACCCTGAATAGCCCTCTGGGTTCGCCGCAGCCGCAGAAAGAGCAGGACGTACGGCGGTCTCGCGCCGCCGCGGACCGCAGCGGCGATCTGCTCAAAGCCTCAGATGTCGACCTGGTCCCAGCGCAACGGCTGGTCGAGCACGTGGGCGTAGTGGCGCTCGGCGTGGTCGGCGAATTCGCCGATGTGGATCCGCATCGCCGCCTCGGACATCTCCGGGTCGCCGGCCTCGATCGCCTGGTAGATGCGACGGTGGGCGGAGACGATCGCGTTGCGGGTCTTGGCCGGATAGTCGATCCCGACGGCGGTGCCGTCCTGGATCCAGTTCAGCGAGGCGACCATGTTGAAGAGGACCGGGTTCTTCGCCGCCTTGGCGACGGCCGAGTGGAAGACGTGGTTGTGGTCGAGGAACTCGCCGACGTCGTCGATCGCGGCGCGCATCTCATCGATCGAGTCGCGCAGCTCCTCGAGGTCCTGCTCGGAGCGACGCTCGGCGGCCTCTTTGGCGAGCAGCGGCTCCAGCCGCAGGCGGGCGTCGACGATCGAGCGAAACGAGGTGTGGCTCATCTGCAGGACCAGGGCGATCACGCTGGCGAGCGGACGCGAGCCGGCGTCGGCGACGACCGGGCCGCCGCCGGGGCCGGTCTTGATCGTGATCAGGCCGTAGGTCTCGAGGATCCGCAGTGACTCCCGCAGGGTCCCCCGCGCGACTTCATAGCGGGGCAGCATCACCCGCTCGGGCAGGAGCGCAGCGCCGGGCTGCAGGCCCTGGTCGACGATCTCATCGACGATCCGCTGGGCGACCAGGATCGCCGTCTTCTTCGGCTTGTTCGAGGACTGGCGCCGGCGCGCCGGCGAGGACGAGCGCGTCTCCACCGCAATCGCCGCACTTGTCGCCTGCTTGCTCGCCATTTTCCTCTCCAGCGCTGAACGACGAAGGCCCACCATACCGTTCGCGTTGGGCCTCGGTCTGGGACTGTATCTCTCCATCGCTATCTATTACAATGGATACTAACGATGGTAGCCGAGGGTAACGTCCGTCACCAGCCGCGTCCCCGCCGGCGATGAATGCCCCGTCGGACGCCGAGCTGCGAGAGCTGTTCGACAGACAGCAATTGTACGAGCTGGTAACCCGCTACTGCCGCGCGATCGACCGCGTCGACGACGAGCTCCTGCTCTCCTGCTACCACGCTGACGCCCGACAGGACCACGGCACCTACAAGGGGGACATCCCGGGTCTGCTCGAGCACCTCCACAGCCGAGCGATGAACGCCGAGAGGGGCCCGCTCCAACACATCGTCGCCAACTGCCGCTTCGAGATCGAGGGCGACGTCGCTTTCGGCGAGAGCTACATCAAAACGGTGATGACCGACGCCGACGGCGCCGCGTTGCTGGGCTTCGGCCGCTACGTGGACCGGTTCGAGCGCCGCGACGACGAGTGGCGGATCGCCTTCCGACAGGTGATCATCGACGTTCCCCGGGCCGGAATGGACCCTGCCGAGTTCGTCAGCGCCCACCGTGACCGCCGCGACCCCTCCTACCGGCGCCGGTGACGTCGGCCGAGCGAAGCGCGGCCGTCGTGATCGCCGGCGTCGGCACGACCGGCTGCCTGCGCCGCACCGACGAGAGCGTCGCGGCGCTGGCCGACCGCGCGCTTGCCGAGGCGCTCGCCGACGGCGGCCTCGAGCGTAGAGAGATCGATGCCCTGTTCGTCCACATCGGCTCGCCGCGCGGGCTCGACTACGACGCGCTGGCGCGCGCCCTGGGCCTCGACGTTGGCTATGCCTCCCAGACGTGGTCGCACGGTCGCTTCCTCGGCACGGTGCTCCAACACGCGTGCTTCGTGCTGCGCGAGGGCCTCGGCTCCTGCGCGCTCTGCGTCGGCGCCTTCCGCAACAGCCCGTTCGACCGCCACGGCACCCCCGGGTTCCCGGACTTCGGCGAGGCCGTACGCGAGGAGCGCGGCCCCCACGCAGAGGAGCCGGCCGTCGGACTGCTTGCGCCGATCGGCGGCGCCGCGATGGCGACGACGCGCTACCTCGACGCCTACGGGATCGACCGCGAGGAGCTCGGCGCCGTCGCGATCTCGATGCGGGAGTGGTCCCGTGACAACGACGCGGCAGCGATGAGGACGCCGCTGACGGCGGCTGAATACGCCGCTTCGCCGCCGATCGTCGAGCCGCTGCGGCTGCACGACTGCTCCGTGCCCGTCGACCAGGCGACCGCGGTGCTCCTCGTCAGAGCCGAGCGCGGCGGCGACCTCGCCAGTCCGCCGATCCGCGTGCTCGGCTTCCAGGGTCTCGCAGCCGGGCCGAACGAGTTCGTCTTCGGGCAGCCGGGCCTCGGCGTCAACGAACGCGACAGCGGCGCCTACGAGCCGCTCGGCGCCGCCGAGCCGGTCTTCGGCCGCGCCGGCGTCGGTGCCGCCGACGTCGACGCGCTCTACTGCTACGACGGCTTCTCGCCGCAGGTCCCGTGGACGCTCGAACGCTTCGGCTTTTGCCCGCCCGGCGAGGGCTGCGCGGCAGTCCAAGGCGGTCGCATCGCGCCCGGCGGCGAGCTGCCGGTCAACACCAACGGCGGCCATCTCGCCGAGGGCCACTCCAACGGCTGGGGACAGACCGTCGAGATCGTCCGCCAGCTGCGCGGGCGGGCGGGCCGACGCCAGGTTCGCGATTGCGAGGTCGCCCAGTGGGCGACGACGTTCGGCGACTCGATCGTCTATGCCCGCTGAGCTGAAGACCGAGCCGTTCCCCGGAGTGGGCCCGGCGGCGGCGCTGCTGCCGGCGCCGGCGGCGGACACGGAGGCGTTTCACCGTGGTCTGGATGAAGGTCGGCTGGTCCTGCAGAGCTGCGAGCGCTGCCGGCGCGCCCGCTACCCACCGGCGCCGGTCTGCCCCTACTGCAGCGCCCGCGAGCACCGCTGGCTGCAGGTCGACGGCGGCGGAGCGGTGCACAGCTGGGTCCGCTACCACCGCGCCTTCCATCCGGCCTTCGCCTCGCTCGTGCCATACGTCGTCGTCTCGATGCAGCTCGACGCCGGGCCGCGGATGTTCGGCCGGCTGCGCGCGGGATCGCCGTCGCTCGGATCGCGCGTGGGGATGCTCGTCGAGCGATGGGAGGACGGCGGCTGCTCGCCCGCCTTCGAACCGTGCGAGGAGGCGCTGTGCGACACGCCGTCCTGAGAGGGCCGGGGCCGCCGTCGGCCTTCGAGCTGGAGGAGGCTCCGATCCCGCAGGCCGGACCGGGAGAGGTCGTCGTCCGCGTCGAGCGTTGCGGAGTCTGCGCCCGTGACATCGTCGAGCGCAACGGAACCTATCGACGTGACGTCGCCTATCCGCTGACGATCGGCATCGAGATCGCCGGCACGGTGACCGAGACCGGACCGGGGGTCGAGTGCGTCGCGATCGGCGATCGCGTCTGCACCAAGGCGTTCTCGAGCTGCGGCCGCTGCCGGCTGTGCCGCGGCGGCCGAGAGTCGACCTGCGCGCGCCGCCGGCCGGTCCGCGGCGGCTACGGCGAACACGCCGCGCTCGCTGCCGACGCGGTCGTCTCGATCCCCGCGGACCTGCCAGCCGAGCAGGCCTGCTCGCTGGGCCCAGCCGCCGGCGTGGCGCTGAACGCCGTCCGCGACGTCGCTCGCGTGCGGCTCGGCGAGACCGTACTGGTCAGCGGCGCCTCCGGCGGCGTCGGCTCGGCCGCCGTCCAGCTCGCCAAGCTTTCGGGCGCGCGCGTGATCGCGCTGACCAGGAGCGCCGCCAAGTCCGGGGCGCTGCGCGAGGACGGCGCCGACGAGGTGGTCGTCGAGGACGAGCATCGCGAGGCCGGCGAGCGGCTGCGCGAGCTGACCGGCGGCGCCGGTGTCGACGTCGTCGTCGACACCGTCGGCTCGGCTGCGTTCGAGCTCTGCTTCGACGCCCTCGCGGTGCACGGGCGGATCGCGATGGTCGGTGAGCTGTTCGGGGAGAGCGTGCCGATCAACCCGGCCAGGATCTTCTTCAAGCGAGCTGCCCTGCTCGGTGTCGGCAGCGTCAGCAGGGCACAGCTCGAAGACGTGATCGACCTCGCCGCGAGCGGGCGGCTGCGAACCCGCGTGCGGGCGACGCTGCCGCTCGAGCAGGTTGCAAGGGCACACGAGCTCGCAGAAGACGCCGAGCTGCCGGGCCGCGTGCTGCTCGCGCCGCTCCAGCGAACGGACGAGAGGAAAGGTGAGGTGGATGGCTGACGCCGAGCGCCTGCGGGCGATCTGCACCGACGTGATCGAGGCGTTGCAACCGGTCGTTCGCGACCATCGGGTCAGCGAGGACGAGCTTCACGAGGCCGCCCGCTTCCTCAACCGGGTCGGGACGGCCGGCGTGTTCCCATCGATGCTCGACATCGCCTTCGCGATGACGATCATCGACCGTCGCCGCGAGGGCATCCCGGGCACCCGTCCCAACCTCGAGGGGCCCGAGTACGTGCCGGGCGCGCCACACCGCAGCGACGGCAACCTGATCGAGCGCGACCTCGACGCGGGCGTCCCGCTGCTCGAGCTTCGTGGCCGGATCACCGACGCAGTCAGCGGCGAGCCGATCCCGGGCGCCGAGCTCGACCTCTGGCACGCCGACGAGCACGGCGGATACGACCGCGATGGGTTCCATCTGCGCGGCATCGTCACCGCCGGGCAGAGCGGCGAGTACGCGGTCCGCACCCTGCTCCCGAAGGACTACGCCGAGCACCAGGGGGATCCGATCGGCGAGCTGCTGGAGCTGATGGGTCGACACTCCTACCGCGCCGCGCACATTCACTTCAAGCTCTGGATCGACGGCGAGGAGCGCCTGACCAGCCAGGTGTTCCGCGGCGACTCGCCCTACCTCGAGAGCGATTACGTGTACGGCGCCGTCTCCGACGACCTCGTGCTCGAGCTCGAGCGACGCGACGGCGAGCTCGAGATCTACGCGGCGAGTTTCGACATCGCCGTCGCCCCGAAGGAGCGACGCTGAGCTCCGACGGAGTGCAGCCACTGCTCGATCGGAACGAGCTCCTCGTCGCGCCCGGCGTGATCGATCCGCTCACCGCGCGACTGGTCGAGCGCCTCGGCTTCGGCGCCGTCTACCTCGGCGGTCACTCGATCGGCGTCCACCTCGGCCGGGGCCAGCCGATGACGACGATGAGCGAGGCGATCGAGATCGCCTCGCGGGTCGTCGCCGCGGTCGAGGTGCCGGTGATCCTCGACGGCGGCGCCGGCTTCGGCGATCCCGTCCACGTAGCTCGACTAGTCCGCGAATGCGAGCGGGTCGGCGTCGCCGCCGTCCACCTCGAGGACCAGCCCTACCCGAAGCGTCCCGGCTATCACCGCGGCCGCGGCGAGCTGGCTGGTGTCGAGGTCACCGTCGCCAAGCTCGAAACCGCGGTGGGCACGCGGCGTGGCGCCGAGCCGCTGGTGATCGCCCGCACCGACGCCCTGCGGGTGACCGGCTCGCTCGAGGAGACGATCGAGCGATGCGGGGCGTTTGCCGCGGCAGGCGCCGAGGCGCTGCTCGTGCTCGACCTCGAGCCGCAGGCGCTCGAAGCGATCCGCGACCGCCTGCCTGACCTGCCGCTGGCCTGGATCGGCGCCGTCGACGGGCCGGGGCCGACGCTTGCGGAGATCAGCGCGGCCGGCTTCTCGCTGGCGCTCTACCCGTTCAACACCGTCGCGGCGATCATCGACGCGGTGAGCGCCACCTGGACGGCGCTGCGCGAGCACGGGCGGCTCGACCAGACGTCGGAGATGCTCGCCGAGGCCCGCGCCCAGGCACTGGAGCTGGCCGGGATCGTCGAGCTCTGGGAGATCGAGGAACGATCGGCCCGAGCCGAGGGAGGCGACCGTGGCGAGCGCTGAGCGAGTGCCGCACGCCCGCACGCTCGGCGCGCTCGTCGAGGAGAACGCCGGGCGCTGGGGCGCGAACGCGGCCGTCCACTACGAGGACCGCACGATCTCCTACGAGGAGCTGCGCGAGCGGGTCAACGCCGTCGCCTGCGGGCTGCTCGCGCTCGGGGTGCAGCACGGCGACCGCGTCGCGGTGCTGTTCGGCAATCGTCCCGAGTGGCTGTTCGCCAGCCTCGGCGCTGCGTCGGTCGGCGCCGTCGTCGTCCCGCTGAACACCTGGTACCGCGAGCGCGAGCTGCGCTGGACGATCTCGCACTGCGCCGTGTCGGTCGCGATCTCCGCGGCGCGCTTCCTCAAGCAGGACTATGCGGGACTCCTCGCGCGGCTCGTCGACGAGGGCGCCCTCTCCGCCGCGGTCGTCGACGGCGGCGGAGCGGGCGCCACGATCGCGTGGGAGGAGCTGTTGGCCTCGGGCGCCTCCTCGCAGCGACGCGCCGAGCTCGCAGCGCGGCGTTCGCTGGTGAGCGGCGAGGACACAGCCTTGATCCTCTACACCTCGGGCAGCTCGGCGGAGCCGAAGGGCGTACGCCTGCTCCACGCCGGACTGATCGAGAACGGCTGGGCGACCGCGGCCAGGCGCCGAACCGTCGCCGAGGACCGGATCTGGCTCGGGTCTCCCCTCTTCTACGGGCTCGGCGCCGCGAACGCGCTGCCGGTCGCTCTGACCAGCGGTGCGTCGCTCGTGGTCCACGACCACTTCGAGGCGGACCGTGCGCTCGACGCGATCGAGCGCCATCGGGCGACCGTGTACTACGGCACGGGCAACATGACTCGCGCGATGCTCGACGACTACTCCTTCTCGCGCGCGAGGGTCGACTCGCTGGAGCGCGGCCTGGCCGGGCTCGGCCCCGACTATCGGCGGCGGACGATCCTCGAGCTGGGGGTCGCCGGCGCGACCCCCGCCTACGGGCTGACCGAGAGCTACGGACACGTCACCGGCGGCTGGCCCGACGACACGCTGGAGGCGAGGCTCTACACCGACGGCGAGCCGCTGCCCGGCGTCGAGATCGACATCGTCGACCCCGATACCCGCCAACCGCTGCCGCGTGGCCAGACCGGCCTGATCCTGCTGAGCGGCTGGCTCACGCCCGGTTACCACGAGAACGCGCCCGAGACGGCGAAGGCGCTCCTGCCCGACGGGCGCTTCGACACCGGCGACCTCGGCCTGGTCGACACCGACGGCCGGCTCGTGTTCAAGAGCCGGCTCAAGGACGTGATCAAGAGCGGCGGCGTCAACGTCTCCCCGCTGGAGGTCGAGCAGCTGATCCTCGAGCACCCCGACGTCCGCAGCGCCTACGTCGTGGGCGTCGGCGACCATCTCCGCGGCGAGTCGATGGTCGCCTTCGTCGACGCCGCCGGCGAGCTCGACGCCGACGCGGTGCGGTCCTTCGTCAAGGCCCGCGCTGCTTCCTTCAAGGTCCCCCAGCACGTGATCCGCTGCAGCGAGGAGGAGGTGCCACGCCTCGCCAGCGGCAAGGTGGCAAAGCGCGAGCTCGTCGAGCGCGCGGAGAGAGCAATCAACGAAGGAGGTACCGCATGAGCTTTGACGGCAGGGTGTTGCTCGCGACCGGCGCCGGCTCCGGGTTGGGTGAAGCCGTCGCCCGTCGCTTCGCGGCCGGTGGGGGGCGGGTCGCGGTGCTCGACCTCGACGGAGCGAGGGCCGAGGCGGTCGCCGCCGAGCTGGCAGGCTCGATCTCCGTCCCCTGCGACGTCTCCGACGAGGACTCCGTCGCCGCGGCGGTGGCGCGCGTGAAGGACGAGTACGGCGCTGTCCACTGCGTCGCGGCAGCCGCCGGGTACGCCGACAACGGGCCGATCGAGGAGTGGTCGCTGGAGCGTTGGAACCGCCTGATCGGCGTCCACCTGACCGGCACCTTCCTCGTGTGCAAGCACTCGCTCGCCCTGCTGCGGGCGGGCGGGGGCGGCTCGATCGTCACCTTCTCCTCGATCGCCGCCCGCGTCGCACAGGGCGCCAACGGCCCCTACGGCGCAGCCAAGGCCGGAATCATCGGGCTGACGATCCAGCTTGCGGCAGAGCTCGCGCCGGAGATCCGGGTCAACTCGATCGCGCCCGGGCGAATCCGGACGCCGATGACCGAGCCGATCTACACCGAGCGTGGCGAAGGCGACCCGGAGGAGGGTGTGCGGCGCACGACCGGGATCATCCCGATGGGCAAAGTTGGCGAGGCGGACGAAATCGCCGCGACCGTCTGCCACCTGCTCTCCGACGAGGTCCCGTTCCTGACCGGCCAGACGATCGTCCAGGACGGCGGCGAGACGATCATCTGAGCCCCGTCGCAGCTCGACGGTCGCTCTGCCCGGCGCCCGGCTCTATGGCTGGGGGATGATGCAGAGGTCCGAGCCGCCCGCGACCGGAAGGTTCTCGCCGACGATGAACGCAGCCTGCTCGGAGGCGAGGAAGACGACGGCGTCGCCGACGTCCTTCGGCTCGCCCCAGCGTCCGAGCGGGATCGCCTTCTGGAGCGATTCGCGCGTCGCCGGCGCGAGCCCTTGCTGGTTCATTCGCGAGAGCACCGCCGAGGGCGAGACGCCGTTGATGCGAACGCCGTGGGGGGCCATCTCGTAGCCGAGGTCGCGCGTCAGCGCGATCATGCCCGCCTTCGACGCCGCGTAGTGGACGTGGTTCGTCGTGTACGCGTCGCCGGCGACCGACGTGATGTTGACGATCGCGCCGCTGCCCCTCTCGATCATGTGCGGGAGCACCGCCTGGGAGCAGAGGAAGGCCGAGGTCAGGTTCGAGGAGATGACCAGGTTCCACTCCTCCTCGGAGATCTCCAGCGACGGCCCGACCCGCAGGACGCCGGCGTTGTTGACGAGAACGTCGATGCCGCCGAACCGCTCGATCGTCTCCGCCGCGAGCCGCTGGACGTCGGCCCTCGCCGTGACATCCGCCTCGATCGCGCCGATCGTCGCGGCGTCGGCGTACTCCAGAGCGGCGCGCTCGGCGGCCGCCAGTCCCTCGGCGTCGTAGTCGGTGAGCACGACCGCGGCGCCCGCGGCGCTCAGCGACTTGACGATCCCGGCGCCGATCCCTCCTGCCGCGCCGGTGACGATCGCGACCCTGCCATCGAGCTCGCTCATCTTCTCTCCTTCAGTTCGTTCAGGGCCGTCTCGGCCGCGATTTGCCCGAAGCAGAGCGCCTCGGAAAGGTTGGACCCGTCGGCGGGATAGAGCTGTGCCATCGGGCTGCCCAGCTCGCCCGCGGCGAACAGGCCCGGAATCGGATTGCGCTCGACGCCGAGCACGCGCGCCGCCGCGTCACGCCGCGGGCCGCCCGACGTGTTCGAGCCTCCCGGGTACAGCGGGACGCAGTAGTAGGGCGGCTGATCGAGCGCCACCAGCGTGTCCGCCGGGCGACCGAGCGGGTCCTCGCCGTCGGCGCAGGCGGAGTTGTAGGCGGCGACCGTCGCGGCGGCGCGCGAGGGGTCGAGCACACCGGCCGCGGCGGCGGCATCGGCGATCGTCGCACCCTCGGCGATCCAGCCCTGGGCGATCTCGCGCCGGTTGTCCTCGCTCCAGTCGTAGAGCCCGACCCCGACCCGTCCCGAGACGGGAGAGGTGAGGATCCCAGCCTCGATCCGGCGGCGGTCGAAGAACCAGTAGGAGGGGATCCGCGGGTACTCGCGCGCGTCGGGGTCGTAGACGATCAGGTGGTGGTAGTAGGCGTGCTTCGATTCGGCCTGCGGCTGCTCGCTGGCGAAGCGCCGGCCGTGCCTGTCGGTGATCACGTAGCCGGGCGGCGACATCCGAAACTGGAAGACCTGCTCGACGCCGTCCTCGTCGAGGAAGCGTCCGACGGCGCGGCCGATCATCTGGTTCATGTGCCAGAGGTCGGCGCCGACCGCCTGCGCCATACGCACCCCGTCGCCGGTGTTGCCGGGATTCCCGTAGAAGTAGATCGGCTCGGCCTTCAGGTAGTTGCGACGCAGCTCGGCGTCGAACTCGTATCCGCCGCACGCGAGAACCACCCCGGCGCGCGCGCGGACGCCGACCGGCCCCTGCGGCGTCTGCGCCTCGGCGCCGACCACGCGACCGGCGGCGTCCGTCAGCAGGCGCCGCGCCGCGGAGTCCCACTGCACCGTGACCTCGTCGCGCTCCTCCACGAGCCGACGCAGAATCCGGTAGAGGTCGCGGCCGGTGCGGCGGTCGAGGCTGTTGCGCCCGAGACCGGCGGCGATCAGCGACGCGCTCTCCCGCGCCAGCGCGGCCGCATCGGAGGGCAGGCCCTGCATGTAGCAGTCGATCGCCTCGGCGCCGTCGAGCTCCTGCTCGGCGCCGCCGATCCGGACGAGCGCCAGCTCCTCGCCCGCGCCGGTCTCCTCGAGCCAGGCGAGCAGCCGCTCGGCACGCCGCGCCCAGGCCGAGCAGACCTCCTCGGGAACCATCCCGCCGGCGCAGGCGTGCAGGTAGCGAGCGGCGCCGGCGACGTCGTTGACGCCCATGATCACGCCGCCCGACATCCGTGTGCTCGGGGTGTGCGCGTCGCTCGGCTGCTTCTCGAGCACGATGACCTCCGCGCCGCGCAGCGCCGCGCTCAACGCCGCGGCCATCCCGGCCGCGCCGAAGCCGACGACGACGAGATCCGCCTCGACACAGGGCGCCGCGCCCATTCAGCTCGCGGGACCCATGTAGCTCCTCGCCAGGTCTCGCAGCCGCACGGTCTCCGAGACCACGTCGACCCGTTCCTCCAAGGCTTCGCCGATCTCCGTCGCGAGCCAGCCCTCGTATCCACGCTCGCGCAGCCGGCTGAAGAGGAGCCTGAAGTTGATCGTCCCCGACCAGCTGTCGAGCCGTTCCTGCAGGCGGCCGGGGCGTGCCTGGCGAAGATGGACGTGGCTGGCGAAGGGGAGCAGGACGTCGACCTCCTCCTGGGTGAAGCCGAGACAGATGAAGTGTGAGTAGTCGAGGACGAGGCCCAGGCCGGGGACGCGCGCGAGCAGCGCTTCGGTCGCGAGCGGCGATTCGGCGATCGAGAGGACACCCGGCTCGATCATCACGGTCACCCCCGAGACGCCCGCCAGCTCGACGGCGCGAGAGAGGAAGTCTGCCGACGCCGCGCTCGCCTGCTCGAGCGTCTGCCCTGGGTTGACGATCCCCGGCGAGAGCGTCAGCGTCGGCGCCTCGGCCGCCTCGCAGAGGACGAGCACGTGCGCCAGGTCGGCGAGATTCACCGCGTGGGCGTCGGGGTTGGCGAGGTTGCGGTCGACGCGCAGGTCGGAGCCGAAGAAGTAGAAGAAGTTGGCGACGGGGAGCTCCAGCGCGGCGAGCGCGGCGCCGACCTCTCGCGGCGACTCGACGATCTGCCGGCGTTCCTCGTCGCTGGCGCCGATCGAGCCGACGTCGACCCCGTCGAATCCGAGCGCCCGCGCGACCGCGGATCCCTCCGCGCGGCTGAGCAGCGGCATCCCCCAGATGCACATGCTCAGTCTGGAGCCGGCGCGGTCCATCTACGCGGTCGCGTCCTCGCGAGGCCAGTTGAACCAGCTGCGCGCCGCGCCGCCGAGGATCGTCGCCTTCTCCGCCTCGCCGATCTGATCCGTGTAGAGCAGGTAGTCGACGAGCTCGGAGTAGTTGACGTCGGCGAAGCCCGCGACGCGCAGCGGCGGACTCCAGACCCTGCCGGTGACGCGGTGCACGTCGCTGCCCCAGAGCAGCCGCGCCGGTCCGAAGCTCTCGAGCATCCGATGCAGCGCCGGCCAGATCGCCGGAAACGGGTAGGACCCCGGCAGCAGGACCGGCAGGCCGGTCAGCTTCACCGCGACGTTCGGGTACCGCGCGAGGGCGAGCAGCTCGGGCAGGGTGTCGAGAAGACGATCCGGCATCGGGGAGCTGGGCGGTGCCGGCATGCCGCAGTGGTCGATCACGATCCGCAGCTCCGGGAACTTCCTGGCGATCCGATGAATCTGGTTCAGGTAGGTCGGGATGAAGAGCACGACAGGGACCTCGTGTCGTGCGGCGGCCGCCAGCACCGGGTCCCAGTGACCCTCCGTGAACAGGGCGAGGTTCTCCTTCTCGGCGTAGTCGATCCCCGGCAGCAGGCGGATCCCGAGGAGGCCGGGGCGAGCGCGCAGGTCCTCCATGAACTCGCCCGGATCGCCGAGCGTCGCGGGGTCGTAGAAGTCGTAGACGCTGGCGATCTTCGCCGGGTGGCGGGCGACAGCCGCCTCGCAGAAATCCGGATTGGAGTAGAGGATCGCCGCGTCCACGCCGACCGCCTCCATCCCGGCGACCGCGAGCTCGACCCCGACCGCGAGCTGGGTCGCACTGCTCGGGCCGGTGTCGAGCACGTCGCCGCCTCCCCGCGGATACCCCGCGTAGGCGTCGAACTCCGGCCAAGGAGTCAGCGGGAGCGGCCGGTGGATCTGCGTGTCGACGATTTCCACGGACGACTAACTAGTATAATCGTTGTGCATGAGGGCGGTGCAGATCACGCAACTGGCCGGCCCAGAGGACTCTCTCCAGGTCGTCGAGCTGGCGCTCCCGTCAGAGCTCCATCCGCTGACCGGCGAGCCGGGGGTGGTGATCGATGTGCGGGCCGCCGGCGTCGCCTACCCGGAGGTGCTGATGACGCGCGGCGAATACCAGATCCAGCCGGCGCTTCCCTTCGTTCCCGGCACCGAGGTCGCGGGCGTCGTCCGCAGCACCCCTGAGTCCGGCGCGGTCGCCCCTGGGGACCGGGTCGCCGCCTGCTGTCGCGTCGGCGGCTTCGCCGAGGTCGCCGTCGCCGCCGCCCACCTCACCTTCGGCCTGCCCGACGAGCTCGACTTCGCCGAGGGCGCCGCGCTCGTGCTCAACTACCACACGGCCTACCTCTCGCTGCGGATCCGCGGCCGCCTGCGCGCGGGTGAGACCGTGCTCGTCCACGGCGCCGCGGGGGGTGTGGGCACGGCGTCGCTGCAGGTTGCGAGGGGTCTCGGCGCGCGCACGATCGCCGTCGTCTCGAGCGACGCGAAGGAGTCGGTCGCCCGGGAGGCCGGCGCCGAAGAGGTCCTGCGCAGTGACGGACCCTGGCGCGAGCAGGCGGCGGAGATCTCCGCCGGCGGCGTCGACCTGGTCCTCGACCCGGTCGGCGGCGAGCGCTTCCTCGACAGCCTGCGGGTGCTGCGCAGCGCCGGCCGGCTGGTCGTCGTGGGCTTCGTGGGCGGCCCGATCCCGGAGGTCAGGGCCAACCGGCTGGTGCTCGACAACATCGACGTGGTCGGCGCCGCGTGGGGGCCCTACACGCGCGCCCACCCGGAGCAGGCGCGTGTGATCGGCGACGCCGTCGCCCGCCTGATCGAGGATGGCCACGTGCGGCCGGTGATCGGCGCGCGCCACCCGCTCGAGGCGGCCGCCGACGCCCTGATCGCGATCGACCGCCGTCAGGCGCTCGGAAAGGTCGTCCTCGACGTCTCCCGCTAGGCGCGGCGGCTCCCGTTAGGCGCGGAGGACGATCTCCAGCGGATCGATCGCGACGGCGCCATCGGCGAGCAGCCGCGCGTAGACGCGACCCGCGCGGGGCTCCCACACTTCCAGGCGCAGGCCCTGGCCGGGGTAGACCGGCGAGACGAAGCGGGCGTTGACCTCGGCGATCTCCCGTGGCGAGAGCCGACCGAGCCCCTTCATCGCCATCCGCGTCGCAAACCCGTACGTGCAGAGCCCGTGCATGATCGGCTCCGGAAAGCCCGACTCGGCGGCGTAGGCCGGGTCGACGTGCAGCGGGTTGAGGTCGCCGGTCAACCGGTAGATCAGCGCTTGATTCCAGCCCATCTCCTCCTCGACCACGACGGCCGGCGGTCCCTCGGAGGGGGTAGACATCACGAGACCGCTGCCGCGCTCGCCGCCGAAGCCGCCGCCGCCGCGGACGAAGCTCGCGAAGGTGACGGTGGCCAGTGGCTCGCCGTCGACGGTGAGCAGCGCGGTGACGTCGATCACCGCACCTGCGGTCTTGTCCCAGACGCCCGTCACCGATGCCTCGACCCTGATCCTGCCGCGGACCGGCGGCGGCCTGTGCAGGACGAGACGCTGCTCGCCGTGGACCCGTGCCGTGCCGGCGATGTCGAGCAGCCCGGTCATATCCATGAAGATCTTCGATACGGCGACGACCGGCTGGGTGGGCAACGCGAGCAGAGCGCGCTCGTAGACGTAGTCGAGCTCCTCCGGAGCGCGCCCGGCTCCGACTCCGAGCGCATAGAGGATCGTGTCGCGCTCGTCGTACTCGACCTCGTAGGGCGCGAACGTCGTGCCCAGGATCGCCGGGTCGACGCTCACTGCGCTCACTCAGCCGCGCTGGTCGAAGCGGCGGCCGAGCAGCTCGGAGAGGATCCGGATCCTCTGCATCGTCGGGGTGCCGCCGGCGATCGCCCAGCCGTGCGCGTCGCGGTGCAGGCGCTCGATGCCGTAATCCTCGGTGTAGCCATTGCCGCCGTGGACCTGCATCGCCAGGTCGGACACGCGCTTGGCCATCTCGTTGGCGGTGCACTTGGCGAGCGAGACACGCAGCGGGTCGGGCAGCTCGTCGCTGGCGTCGAGTGCCGCGCTGCAGATCAGCAGCCGGGCGGCGTAGACCTCCCTGAGCATCTCGGCGAGGATCATCTGCGTCCCCTGGAACTCGATCAGCGCCTTGCCGAACTGGACTCGCTCCTGGGCGTACTCCAGGCTTCGCTCGAGCGCCGCCTGGCCGATCGCGAGGCTCATCGTCGCGTTGCCCAGGCGCTCGAGCGAAAAGGCTCGAAAAAGCTTGCGGAAGCCCCCAGGTCCGACCAGCAGGTTCTCGGCGGGCACCCGCACGTCGTCGAGGATCAGGTCGCACGATGGGATGCCGCGAAAGCCCATCAGCCTCTCCTGCACCCCGCAGCTGAAGCCGGGCGAGTCGGCCTCGACGATCAGCGCGCCGATCCCGCGCGAGCCGGGCTCGCCGTTGAACCGGCAGTAGACGAGGTACTGATCTGCATAGCCGCCATTCGAGATCCAGCGCTTGATCCCGTTGAGGACGTAGTGATCGCCGTCGAGAACGGCATGGGTCGTCATGTCGGTCGCCGCCGAGCCGGCATCGGGCTCTGAGATCCCGAGCGCGATCGCCGCCTCGCCGCTGATCACCCGCGGCAACCACTTCGCCTTCTGCTCCTCGGTCCCCAGTTGGTTGATGACCTGAGCGGGTCCGGTGTTGGCCTCGAAGACCTGAAACGCAGCGGGTCGGCACTCCTTGGCGAACGCCTCGATCGCCAGCAGCGAGTCGAACACCGGCAGGCCGCTGCCGCCGAGCTCTTCGGGCAGCGAGATCCCCAGGAAGCCGAGGCCGCCGAGCATCCTGCGCTCCTCGTCCGGAAAGACCTGGCGTGCTTCGTCCCAGGCCAGCGCTTTCGGACGGTAGCGGTCGCGGGCGATCCGTCCAGCCGTGTCCATCAGCTGCCGTTGCTCGTCGGTCAGCTTGACGCTTTCGGGCATCAGGGCACGTCGAGGCTCGGTTTTGTCAGCGACGGTAGCCAAGTGTGGTCACAATTATACTGCTCTCACCGAACTTCGGGACGCGCTCGGTGGCCTCGAGCCGAGCGTTTGGCGCGCGAGCGCGGCCTGCTCGGCGGCGAGCTCGCGCAGCTCGACCTTGCGCACCTTGCCCGAAGGCGTCTTCGGCAGCTCCGGGATCACGCTGACGTACTCGGGCATCGCGAACGGCGGCAGCTGCTGCGCGCACCAAGCGCGCAGCGCGGCGGTGCTCATCTCCTCACCCTCCTCGAGGACGAAGAAGACCGCCACCTCGTCCTCGCCCGCCTCCGCGTGCGCCGGGGCTGCCACTGCGGCACAGTCGAGGACCTTCTCGTGCAGGAGCAGCGCCTGCTCGACCTCGTAGGAGCTGATGTTCTCGCCGCGGCGGCGGATCGCGTCCTTGAGGCGGTCGACGAAGTAGAACCAGCCCTCGTCGTCGCGCTTGAGCCCGTCGCCCGTGTGGAACCAGAGGTTGCGACACGCTTCGCCGGTGCGGTCGGGCATGTTGTAGTAATCGGTCAGCATGATCCATGGCTCCCTTGGCCGGATCACGAACTCGCCGACGGTGCCGTTGGGCACCTGCTCGTCGGTCTCGGGGTCGACGATCTTCGCTTCGAAGAACTCGTCGGCCAGGAGGCCCGCGGCGCCTTCGGGCCGCGAGGCCCCGTACGGCGTCATCACCGGCAGCGAGATCTCGGTCATCCCGTACTGCTCGACGTAGTCGTGGACGTCGAAGCGCCGGCTGAAGTCCGCGAGGATCGCGTTCGGCGTCGGCACCGTGTAGATGCAGCGGAGCCGGTTGTCGGCGTCGTCGGGGCGCTCGGGCTGCTGGTAGGTCCAGTCCATCATCACGCCGATGAAGTTCGTGACCGTCGCGCCGCAGTCGCGGATCTGGTCGATCCAGCGGCTCGCGCTGTACTTCTCGCGCAGGACGAAGCGAGCGCCGGCGATCAGGTCGGGGGAGGCGGCGAGGAACTGGGCGTTGCCATGGAAGAGCGGCCCCACCGACATGTGGGTGTCGCGGTCGGTCAGCCGCACGAGCGAGATCAGCTGCTGCGAGACGAAGCAGAGCTGGGAGTGCGACATGTTGACGCCCTTCGACAGCCCGGTCGTTCCCGAGGTGAAGAAGATCGCGCCGGAGTCGGTGCGATCGACGACGGGCAGCTCCGCGTCGGAGCCCGGCCGCGCCAGCGACTCGTATGGCGCCGCCTCGCGACCGCCGCGTTCGAGCGCCTCGATCCCCTTGCTCTGCCCGGCCTCGTCGCCGAGCAGGTAGAAGCGCTTGACCGAGTCATAGGCCGACGTGTCGCCTTCGACGAAGCGCTCGGCGTAGTCGGCGAGGATGATCGCGAAGCTGGGCGATGTGGTCCGCACCTGATGCTCGAGGAACGCGCTGGCGTAGGCCGTGTTGATCGGAACCTCGACCATTCCGGCGACCGCCGCGCCGAACCAGCCGAGGACGACCTCTGAGCGGTTCGGAGCCATCAGCAGCAGCCGATCGGCTGGCTCGCCGCCGGCCTCGAGCAAGCCGCGGCCGATCGCCTCCGCCTGCGCGAGCGTCTCGGCGAAGGTGAAGCTCTCGCCATGGTCCGGAACGTCGATGTAGACCTTCTCGCCGTGGGTCTGCGCGCGATGGCGGAGCATCCAGGGCAGCGTCCAGGTCTCGCGGTCGGGAAACTCGAAATCGAATTCGCGGTAGAAGCGCTCGCTCACTCGAGATCCTCGGTCGTGCTCCGGAACTGCGGCTTGCGCTTCTGCATGAACGCGTTGGCGCCCTCAAGCATGTCCTCCGAGCCGACCGCCTGCATCAGCATCCCGAGGCC
>FSVZ01000056.1_pt1 | contig 17110 bp, 13 predicted proteins | sample 1637881 | NCBI WGS metagenome assembly FSVZ01 (sample SAMEA3914789, study PRJEB12502) | metagenome | biome: forest; material: soil | place: Canada | collected 2011-07-03 | depth 0.3 m
ACTCGCTGATCACGAAGTGCCCGTCGAAGTACAAGGCCGCTCCAGCGGGCGAGAAGCAGAACTACTGAGTGGCCGACCTCGGTCGCATCTGCCTGCTGCTGGCGCTCGTCGTCTGCGCCTACGGCATCTTCGCCGCGCTTTACGGCGTGCGGACGGGTCGTGTCGAGTACACCGACTCGGCGCGCCGAGCCGTGTACGCGCTGGCGATCGTCCTGACGGCCGCGTTCGCCGTGCTCGAGATCGCCTTCCTGCGCAACGACTTCGCGTTCAACACCGTTGCCGACACGTCGAGCCGCACGACGCCGACGTTCTACCGCGCGGCGGCCGTCTGGTCCTCGCAGGAAGGTTCGCTGCTGCTCTGGGCGTGGCTGCTGTCGATCTGGTCGAGTCTCGCGCTGTTCCTCGTGCGACGGCGGATGCGCGACGTCGCGGCCTACGCGACCGCGGTGCTGCTCGGCTTCGCCGGCTTCTTCATCGCGCTGATGATCTTCTACGCGACGCCGTTCGCGACGACGAGCCCGGCGCCGGCCGAAGGCGTCGGCCTGGACCCGCTGCTGCGCTTCCCGACGATGATGATCCACCCGCCGATGCTCTACTCGGGTTACACGCTCTGCACGATCCCGTTCGCCTTTGCCGTCGGCGCGCTGCTCTCCCGCCGCGTCGACGCCGACTGGATCAAGGCGATCCGCCGTTTCGCCTTCGCGGCGTGGCTGTTCCTCGGCGTCGGCATCCTGCTCGGCGCGCGCTGGTCCTACTCCGAGCTCGGCTGGGGGGGGTACTGGGGCTGGGATGCGGTCGAGAACGCTTCGCTGATGCCGTGGCTGACGGGCACCGCGTTCCTGCACTCGCTGATGATCCAGGAGAAACGCGGGATGCTGAAGGTCTGGAACGTCTCGCTCGTGCTCGCGACGGGCACGCTCGCGATCATGGGCACGTTCCTCGTCCGCAGCGGCGTCCTCAACTCGATCCACGCGTTCGGCGGCGCGACGCTCGGCGTCCCGTTCGTCGTCCTGATCGGCGTCCTGATCGCCGGCTCGATCTACCTCGTCGTCTCGCGCCGCGAGATGCTGCGCTCCGAGCATCGCCTCGACTCGCTGCTCTCGCGCGAATCGATCTTCCTCGCCAACAACGTCGTGCTCGTCGCGCTCTGCTTCGTGATCTTCTGGGGCACGTACTTCCCGCTGATCTCCGAGGCGCTGACCGGCACCGAAGCGTCGGTCGGGCCGCCCTGGTTCGACCGCTACACGGTCCCGCTCGCGCTCGTGCTCGTGCTGCTGAGCGGCATCGGCCCGGTGATCGCGTGGCGTCGCGCGACGCTGGCCAACGCGCGACGCAACTTCCTCGCGCCGCTGTCCGCCGCGCTGGCGACGCTCGCCGTGCTCGTCGCCGCAGGCGTCACGCAGCGGCCGTTCGCGCTCGCGATGTTCTGCTGCGCGGCGTTCGTGCTCGGCAGCGTCGCGCAGGAGTTCGTGCGCGGCGCGCGCGCGCGCCGCGCGGTCGCCGCTGAGGCGGCGCCGCTCGCGCTGCTCGCGCTCGTGCGACGCAACCGGCGCCGCTACGGCGGCTATGTCGTGCACGTCGGGATCGCCGTCCTGTTCGTCGGCGTCGCCGCGTCCTCGTCGTTCCAGCACGCGGTCGAGCGTCCGCTCGCGGTCGGCGAGTCGAGCCGCGTCGGCGCCTACACGGTCCGCTACGTGCGCCCGACCGCGACGATCACGCCAAGCGAAGACCGCGCCCATACCGGCTCGACGCTCGCGCTCGGCGCGGTGCTCGACGTCAGCAAGGGCGGGCGCCACGTCGCGACGCTGCGCCCCAGCGAGGGCTTCTACGACTCCGGCGAACCGGCGCAGGGCACCGTCGGGCACCTGATCGGGGGACAGGCCGTCAGCCACATCAGCATGAGCGCCGGAATCACGCGCGACGTATGGACCGCGATCGCGCCGGACATCTCGACGCCGGCGCTGCAGCGGATCGTGACGATCGGCAACCGCACGCTCTCGGCCGAAGAGGCGCCGATCGCGATCGGCGTGCTGGCGCGCGAATACCTGAAAGCGCCGCCGGCCGCGCAGTTCCACTTCATCGTCTCGCCGCTCGTCATGTGGATCTGGGTCGGCGGCCTGATCGTCTTCGGTGGGGGGCTGATCGCCGTCTGGCCGGCGCCGAGCGCGGTGCGTCGCCGGGTTGCGCTGCGCGCCCGCTCGCGCGCGGCGCACGGGCTCGCCCGCGCCTGAGCGCGATGACGCTCCTCGATCCGCGAGGCGTTCAGTGGCGGTCGTGATCGTCCTGCTGGCGCTCGCGCTGCTCGCGGTCGTGATCGCGGTGATCGGAGCGCCGCTGCGCGCGAGCGCCGCTCGCGCGCCGCTCGACGCCGCCGCCGACGCGGCGCGCGCGGATCGCGCCGAGCTCGAGTCGGCGCGCGAGGCCAAGTACCACGAGATCCGTGACGCCGAGCTCGACTTCCGCACGGGCAAGCTCTCGAGCGAGGACTACGCCGCGACCGAGGCCGACTTGCGGGCCGAGGCCCTCACGATCCTCAACCGCCTCGACGCGCTCGACGACGCCGCCTTGCTGCCGACTGGCGCGGTCGGGGGCGCGGACCCTCCGGCGAGCCCCAAGATCCCCGCCGAGGATCAGCGCCCCGGCCGGAGCTCACCCTGAAAGCGGAGCTCACCCTGAAGTGGAGGGTTAGATACCCAGCTTGGACCGGGACGGCGAGCGCCGCTAGGCCCACGGACGCTTCAGCAGGATGACCGCGTTCACGACGAACAGGACCGAGAAGAAGATCGTCCAGCGATTCAGGTTGCGCTCGACCAACGAGCCGCCGCCGAGCGGGCCGGTGCCGCTGCCGACGCCGAACGCGCCCGACAGCCCGGAGTCCTTCCCGGAGTGCATCAGCACGAGGCCGACGACGATCACGGCGAAGATCACCTCGAGCACCGAGAGGACCGTTTCCATGCTCTCAGCCTACCGTCTCGGAACGCGTCACGGGCAAGAGAGCCTGCCGCCTTCGCTCGCCGTGCTGGCGTCGGCGAAGCGGAACGACGCGCCAGGCGCTCGGACAGGCGCCGTCTTCAAGCCCTCGCGCCGTTGCAGGAGTGCGCTTGCAGGGGGAGAAGCACTCGTTGGGCGCGCGATTGCGGGCGGCTTTCGCGTTTCCCTCCTCGGTTACGCTTACGCTCCCCGGGCGCGCTCAACCGTGGCGACGCCTGGAAAACCCCGATTGTGGACGCGATTACGAATCCTTTACTCGCTCGTGGTTGCCTGCCGATATGAATTCGGGTGGGCGTGCCCCGCGATTGTGGGCTTGCTGCGCCAACCACAACCATGGGACGACCTGAAGATGACCCCGATCGGCGCATGACGCCCGCGAGTCCACGGCGCAGACGAGCGTGGCGCGCGCTGCTCTCGGCGCTTGCCGGGGGCGGCCTGACCGCGTTTGGGCCGATCTCGACGGGCGCGCTCGCCGCCGAACCGAACGGCAGCGCCGGCGGCAGCGAAGGCTCGCAGACGACGAGCACCGCGACCGAAACGACGAGCACGCAGCCGCCGCCGGCCCAAACAGGGACGACGACGTCCACGCCGGCTCCGACGACGAGCGCCGCGTCGCCGCCGCCTGCGAGCACCACGCCGGCGCCGGTCACGACGACGCCGACGAGCACGAGCCCGACCGCGACGAGCGGCGAAACCGAGTTGCCCGCGCCGGCACGGCCGACGCCGAGCCACCCGACGGTCGTCCTCCAGCGCGGCCAGAAGTCGACCGAATCCAAGCGCATCGGCTCGAGCACGACGTCGACGCGGCCGGCGAGCGGCGCGACGCCGGCGCCGGGAGCGAACGGCGCCAACAACGTCGCCGCGCCCCCGACGGTCGTCGCCGCGCAGGTCGGCGCGTTGGCGGCCGAGCTGGCCGGCTCGGCCGCCTCGACGCAGGCGCTCGACTTCTATCGGATCCCGCTGTTCCTGCTGCCGATCTACCAGGCCGCCGCCGTGCAGTACGGCGTGCCGTGGCAGATCCTCGCGGCGATCAACGAAATCGAGACCAACTACGGCACCGACCTGTCCGTCTCGACCGCCGGCGCCGTCGGCTGGATGCAGTTCATGCCGGCGACCTGGATCCAGTACGGCGTCGACGCGTTGAACTCCGGCTACGCGGACCCCTACAACCCCGTCGACGCGATCTTCGCCGCCGCGCGCTACCTGCGCGCCGCCGGTGCCGCGACGGATCTGAACGCGGCGATCCTCGCCTACAACCACTCCGATGAATACGTCAAGTCGGTCCTGCTGCGCGCGAAGCTGATCTCGAGCTACCCGAAGGGCGTGATCGCGACGCTGACCGGCCTGACCGACGGCGAGCTCCCGGTCTCCGGCAAGCACGTCAGATGGGGCTCGCTCACGAGCCGACCGGCCGCGCCGAACGCCTCGAGCGCGACCGCCGGAGCTACCGCCACCGCAGCCGCGACGCCGAAAGCCGCGGGCACGCCGGGCCTCGGCGCCGCCGCGGGCACGGCGCCGCCGCCGACGGCCGCCGCTGCGGCGGCGGGCAAGCAGGCACCGCTCCAGCTCGTCGACCTGACCGGATCGCCCAACGCCGACGTCGTCGCGGTGCAGGACGGGCGGATCGTCAAGCTCGGCCACTCGCACGACCTCGGCTCCTACATCGTCCTGCGAGATGTCTACGGGGACGTCTTCACTTACGCCGGGCTGGGGAGCATCGCTCACAGCTATCGCAAGCCGAAGTCGGCCGGCGCCGCTGCGACGGCGGCGCTTCCGGCGCTCGCCAACGCCGGCGAAGCCAAGCCGAAGCTGTCGGCGAGCGCCGGCAGCCACGCGCCGGTCACGCTCAGCGTCAAGGCACACGCCAAGCCGCGCCCGCCGACCGGCGCGGGCTCCTCCGGCGAAGGCGAACCGGCGCCCGTGCAGACCGGCAAGGTGCGGCTGTTCGCGCACCCCGGCAACCCTGACGCGATCGCCTCGGCGGCCGCGCGGAGCGGCACCTCGCGCTCGGTCGGCGCCGGCACGCTGCCGCTGCGAGCCGGCTCGATCGTCTCGAAGGGCACCGTGCTGGGGCGCGTTCGCACCGTGCCGCATTCCCAGGACGGCCACCTCAGATTCGCGATACGGCCTGGCGGCGACGGCGCCACGATCGACCCGCGACCGGTTCTCGAGAACTGGACGCAGCTGACGATGGCGCTGCATCCGCAGGGCGCAAGCTCGACGGCGGACCTGCTCGGCGCGACCGCCAGCGGCGTTTTCCTGCTCTCCAAGGCCGAACTCGAGCGCACCGTGCTGTCCGACCCCGGGATCAGCGTGTACGCCTGCGGTCGCCACGACATCGCATCCGGGACGATCGACAAGCGCGTCCTCGCCGTGCTCGAGTTCCTCTCGCGGGTCGGCCTGAAGCCCACCGTCAGCGCGCTGCGCTGCGGGCACAGCGAGACGACCGTGTCGGGATTCGTCTCCGAGCACTACACCGGGGACGCCGTCGACATCTCGGCGATCAACGGCGTTCCGATCGCCGGCCACCAGGGCGCGGGCTCGGTCACCGACGTGACGATCCGCGCGCTCCTGACGCTGCAGGGCGAATTCGTCCCGCACCAGATCATCAGCCTGATGCAGTACCCCGGCACGCCGAACACGCTGGCGATGGCCGAACACTGGAACCACATCCACGTCGGCTTCCGCCCGGTCGCCGGCGACGTCGCGCCGGCGCCGGCCGCGTCCGCCAAAGCGGCGCATTCGGCGGGCGCCGGCAAGACGGCGCCCGCGCCGCTGATCGCGCCGGACCCGCTGAACAGCAGCCAGTGGAGCCAGCTGTTCGCGCGGATCGGCGCGCTGCCCGCGCCGAAGGTCGCGACGAAGCCGACCAGCGCGGCGATCGCGGACCCGAAGCGCCCCAAGACGGGGCGCTAGCCTCACGGTTCAGGCGCTTCTTGGCGCCTGAGGCGTCTGCGATCATCCGCCGCGATGGCGAGCTACGGCGGGATCGACCTCGGCGGTACGAAGATCCAGACGGTCGTGGTCGACGACGAGCGAACGGTGCTCGGGTCCTCACGCCGCCCGACGCCGACGAGCGGCGGCCCTGCCGACGTCGCTGAGGCGATCGCCGCGGCTCTCGGCGACGCGGCGGCGACGGCCGGCGTCGAGACGAGCGCGCTCGCAGGCGTCGGCGTCGGCTCGCCCGGGACGATCGAAGGCGGCGAGGTCACGAGCGCGCGCAACCTGCCCGGCTGGGAGGGCAGCTTCCCGCTCGCCGAGACGCTCGAGCGGTCGTTCGGCACGCACGTCGCGCTCGGCAACGACGTGCAGCTGGCGACCGACGCCGAGTTCCGGCTCGGCGCGGGCAGAGCCTACGAGTCGCTGCTCGGCGTCTTCTGGGGAACGGGCGTCGGCGGCGGCCTCGTGCTCGCGGGCAAACCGTGGCTGGGGCGTGGCGCGGCGGGTGAGATCGGCCACGTCGTCGTCGAGCTCGGCGGCGCGCGCTGCACGTGCGGGCGGCGCGGCTGCATGGAGGCCTACGCCGGGCGCGCGGCGATGGAAGCGCACGCGAAGAAGGAGCTCGAGAAGGGCCGGCGCACCAACCTCTTCACGCTGATGAAGGAGCGCGACCGCACACGCTTGACGAGCGGCATCTGGGCGCGCGCGCTCGAGCAGCAGGACGAGCTCGCGACGCACCTGATCGAGCGCGCGCTGAACGCGCTCGGAGCGGGCGTCGCATCGGTCGTAAACGTGCTCGACGTCGAATCCGTGATCGTCGGCGGCGGGCTCGGCGTGCGGCTCGGCGAGCCCTATGCGAAACGAATCGCCGAGGCGATGCAGCCGCACCTGTTCGCCGACTTCCGCCCGCCCGCCGTCCAGGTTGCCGCGCTCGGGGACCTCGGCGGCGCGATCGGCGCGACGCTGCTGGTCGAGTAGCCTGTTCGCAAGTTGGCAATGCCTGACGCCGTACTGCACCTGTCCTCGCTCGTCGGCAGCCCGCTGCTCGACTCCACGGGCAAGAAGCTCGGGCGGATCGAGGACGTGATCGCGAGGCTCGACCTCGGGGATCGCCTGCCGCCGGTCACCGGTCTGATGGCGCGGATCGCAGGGCGGGACATGTTCGTCCCGGCCGACCGGATCGCGCACCTCGAGGCCGCCGCTGCTCGCACATCGACGACGAAGCTCAACCTGGGGCAGTTCGAGCGGCGCCCCGGTGAGCTGATGCTGCGCGCCGACGTGCTCGGGCGCAGCCTGATCAACGTCAACACCGCCCGACTCGTGCGTGCCAACGAGGTCGAGCTCGCGTGCGAGCAGGGCAGATGGAGGGTGACCGGAATCGAGCCGAGCCTCGGCGCGCGCCTGCGCCGCCTGCTGCCGCGTCGCTTCAGGGCACATCAGGGCGAGCACGACGAGCTCGTCCCGTGGTCGGAGACCGAGCCGTTCGTCGGTCACGTCCCGACCTCGCGCCTGCGTCTGCGCCCGCTGCGCCTTGCGCGGCTGCACGCCGCGCAGATCGCGGACCTCGTGGAGGCGGCCTCGCATCAGGAGGGCGAGGAGATCATGCAGGCGGTCGGGCAGGACAAGGAGCTCGAGGCCGACGTGTTCGAGGAGCTCGACGAGGAGCATCAGCTCGAGTTCCTGCGCAAGCGCTCCGACGCGGATGTCGCCGCCGTGCTCTCGCGGATGGCCAGCGACGACGCCGCCGACCTGCTGCTGGAGATCGAGCAGGACAGGCGGATACCCGTCCTCAACCTGCTGCCGACGGCCAAGCAGCGAAAGATTCGCGGACTGCTCGGCTACAACCCCTCGACCGCCGGCGGCCTGATGAACCCCGACTTCGTGTCGGTCGCGCACCACGCCACTGTCGCCGAGGCGCTCGCGGCCGTGCGTGCCAGCGAGATCCCCTCCGCAGAGATCGAGTCCGTCTACCTGCTCGAGGCTGACGGGCGGCTGGTCGGGGCCGTTCATCTCGCCGGGCTGATCCGCGGCGCCGAGGCGCAACACGCCTCGATCCTGATCGAGGAGGGTGCGCCGGTCGTCTCGGCCGAGGCCGACCTGCCCGAGGTCGCGCGGGTGATGACCGACTACAACCTGCTCTCGATCCCGGTCGTCGACGCCGACAGCCGGATCATCGGCGTCGTCTCCGTCGACGACGTGCTCGAGCTGACGCTGCCGGCCGACTGGCGCCGCCGCTACGGGCTCGCACGCGACTAGCGCCGGAGCCGCCTGGCGAGGGCGAGGGCGAGGGTGATTGGTGTGGAGGCGGGGTTGCTACCCTCTCCTGGCGCTCGCGCGAGCGCCCGCTTCACGAATGCCGACGACCATGCATGATCTGACCGAGAATCAAGACAGCGAGCTTCCGCGAAGTAGCTGCGTCGCGGCTGCCGCCTCGAGCGTCACCTCGCCGGTCCGAAGCTAGTTCCGGCGCGGGTACTCCGGGGGGGCCGCCGCGCCGGCTGCGCGCGGACCCTCTAGGAGGCCGAGCTGATGGCACGCAACCCGCCGGCGTCGCCGGCGAGCAAGACCCCACCGCCGCGCGAGCGCGCGGTGCTCGACTCGGCTCACGTCGGCGACATCCGCGGCGCGCTCGGGACGATCGGCCAGTACGAGGAGGGCAGGCGCGGGCTGCGCTCGCGGACGATGGCGCTGCTGGCGATCCTCGGCCCCGGGCTGATCGTGATGGTCGGCGACAACGACGCTGGCGGCGTCGCCACCTACTCGCAGGCCGGTCAGAACTACGGCACGAGCCTCCTCTGGGTGCTGCTCCTGCTCGTGCCCGTGCTGATCGTCAACCAGGAGATGGTCGTCCGGCTCGGGGCCGTCACCGGCGTTGGTCACGCACGGCTGATCAACGAGCGCTTCGGGCGCTTCTGGGGCTGGTTCTCAGTCGGGGACCTGTTCCTCTTGAACTTCCTCACGATCGTGACGGAGTTCATCGGTGTCGGCCTCGCGCTCGGCTACTTCGGCGTCTCCAGGTATCTGGCGGTCCCGCTCGCCGCCGCGCTGTTGATCGCGCTGACGGTCAGCGGCAGCTTCCGCTCGTGGGAGCGCGCGATGTTCGTGTTCGTCGCCGCCAACTTCCTCGTGATCCCGCTGTTCTTCTTCGCGCATCCCGTCGCCGGGGACGTGGCGCGTCATTTCGTGATCCCCTCGATCGCGGGCGGCGCCAACTCGACCTCCGTGCTGCTGATCATCGCGATCGTCGGCACGACCGTCGCCCCGTGGCAGCTGTTCTTCCAGCAGTCGAACATCATCGACAAGCGGATCACGCCGCGGTGGATCAACTACGAGCGGCTCGACACGTGGCTCGGCGCGATCGTCGTCGTCGTCGGTGCCGCGGCGCTCGTCTGCGTCTCGGCGTTCGCCTTCAAGGGGACGTCCTTCTTCGGGCACTTCATCGACGCAGGCGCGACGGCGACTGGGCTCGAGCATCGGCTCGGGTCGACGTCCGGGGCGTTCTTCGCGATCGTTTTGCTCAACGCCTCGCTGATCGGGGCCGGCGCGCTGACGCTCTCGACGAGCTATGCGGTCGGCGACGTGTTTGGGACCAAGAGCTCGCTGCACCGCAGCTTTCGCGATGCGAAGGCCTTCTACGGCATGTTCGCGGGGCTCGTCGCCTGCGCCGCCGCGATCGTCCTGATCCCGGGCGCGCCGCTCGGGGTCATCACCGAGGCCGTCCAGGCGCTCGCCGGCGTGCTTCTCCCGAGCGCCAGCGTCTTCCTCCTGCTGCTCTGCAACGACCGCGAGGTGCTGGGACCGTGGCGCAACCGACTCTGGCTCAACGTCGTCGCGAGCGTGATCATCTCCGTCCTCGTGCTGCTCTCGCTGATCTTGATGGCGACGACCGTCTTCCCGAAGATCGACGTGACGCGGTTCACGCTGATCGGGGGCGCGGTCGTCGCGCTCGCGCTGCTCGGCTTCGGCGCCGTCACGCTCTCCTCGCGGCGGCGAGGGAAGGCGATCACGGTGCTCGAGGAGAGGCCCGAGCTCGTCTCTCGCGAGCAGTGGACGATGCCGCCGCTGGCGCTGCTCGAGCGACCGCGCTGGTCGACGGGGCGCAAGGTCGCGATGCTGACGCTGCGTGGATACCTCGTCGTCTCGGTGGTGCTGCTGATCGTCAAGGCCGCGCAGCTCGGCGGCGCCTGAGGGCCAACGCCATCCTGCCGTTCTGGATCTCGATCGCGCTGCTCTCGCTCGCCCAGGGCGCGATCGTCGCGCTCCCGCGCGTACCGACGATCGCGCTCGCGCGGCGGCTGCGCGGACGCCGCTGGGCGCTGATCCCGCCGCTCTCGGTGATCGGCTTCGTGGTCGTCGTCGGCGCCGCCGAACGGGCGAGCGCGGAGGGCCTGACCTATCTCGCGCTCGTCGCCGTGCCCGCGCTCGCCGCGCTCGCGCTCGGCTGGCTGACGCCCGCCGCGCGGCCGCGCCGGGCGCTGCTCGTGATCGCGCTGTTCGCGCTCGCCTGGGCGCTTCCGCGCGATCTGATCGGAGAGGGCGCCGCGCTCGTCCTCACCGCGCTCAGCTGCGTCGCGCTCGGCGTGCTGCTCGCGAGCGTCACGCCGCCACGCTGGCTCGGCGCCGGGATCGTCGCGATGGCGCTCGCCGACACCGCGCTCGTCGTCTCCGAGGAGCTGCAGAAGCCCAACAGCGCGCTCAACGCCGCACACCCCGCCGCCGGGCTGCCGCGGCTGCAGGGCGCGACGTTCGGCTCGGCCGTGATCGGCTACGGCGACCTGTTCGTCGCCGGCACGCTCGGCGCGCTGCTGGCGCTCGCGCTCGGACGCTCCGTGCAGGCACGCGGCGCCGCGCTCACGGCGATCCTCGCGCTCGCCTTCGACCTCCTGTTCTTCCTCGTCGACGAGCTGCCCGCGACCGTGCCGGTCGCGCTCACGCTGATCGTCGTGATGGCCTCGCGCCGGCTGAGATCCGCGCCGAGCGAGCCAGCTCGAGCGCCTGCAGCGTCTGCGGCGCGGCGGGCGCCGGCGGATCGTCAAACGGCGCCGGCGAGCGCTCGTCCACCGGCTGATCGGCGGCAGACGCCAGCCGCGCAGTGACCGCGCGCGCCGTCGTCTCGAGCGGCGGCGGCGCGTCGACCGCACGGTCCGAGGATGCGCCGGCTGCCTCGATCTTGCGCACCTGCGGCACGACGCGCGCGTCGAACGAGCCGACCGCCTCGTTGTAGGCGCTCGTCGCCGAGTCGAGCTGGCGCCCGACCTTCGCGAGCGGCTCGATGAAGCGGCCGAGGCGGCGGTGCAGCTCGCGCGCCGACTCGGCGATCTCGCGCGCCGACTCGGCGATTCGCTCTTCGCGCCAGCCGTAGTGCGTCGCCCACAGCAGCCCGATCAGCGTCGTCGGCGTCGCGATCAGGACCTGTTGGCGTACGCCGAATTCGATCAGCGCCGGATCGCCGGCGAGCGCCGCCTGGTAGATGCCGTCCGATGGGACGAACATCACGACGAACTCCGGCGTCGCCTCCAGCCGCGCGTGGTAGCTCTTCGCGGCGAGCTTTGAGATGTGCTCGCGCGTCTGGCGCGCGTGGCGCGCGAGGTGGAGCTCGCGCGCGTCCTCGCCGTCGGCCTCGAGCGTCGCGAGATAGGCGTCGAGCGGCACCTTCGAGTCGACGACGATCACCTTGCCCCCGGGCAGTCGCACGAGCATGTCGGGACGGAGCGCGCCCTCCTCGCCGCGGATCGTGCTCTGCTCGAGGAAGTCGCAGTGCGCGACCATGCCGGCCATCTCGACCGCGTTGCGCAGCTGGATCTCGCCCCACGAGCCGCGCGTCGAGGGACGCTTCAGCGCCGATACGAGGTTGCCGGTCTCCTGGCGCAGCGTGCCGACGCCGTCGCCGAGCGTGCGAACCATCTGCGCGAGCTCGCCGTGCGCCTCGCGGCGCTCGCGCTCGAGCCGCCCGATCTCGCCCTCCATCCGGCCGAGCTTCTCGTGCATCGGGCGCACGAGCCCCTTGAACTCCTCGGCGCGCCTGGCCATCTCGCCGCTCGCGCGCTCCTGCTCGGTTCGGCGCTGCTCGGCCAGGCGCTGGGCCAGCGTGTCGCCGGTCTGGGCGAGCACGTCGAGCGAGATCGACTTCAGCTCGTCGCGCATGCGCCGCCGGTTCGGGCGCAACAGGATCGCGGTGCACGCCAACGCGCCGAGCAGCAGACCAAGGATCAGGAGCAGGATGCGCACGAGCTAAAAATGACACCCGGCGCGGACGATGCCCGTGCCCTCGCCGCCGATAAACCACGCTTGACACGTGCGACACCCCTGGTTATGCTCGTGTCCGCCCTGTCGCTGGAGGACCGGCTTCGGGCATTGCTAGAGGGACAATTCCATTGAGGGGCTGGGCCAGAGGCGGACTTGCGCCGGCGGCTTGCTCCGCTCGTAAAAGGGGATGTGAGATATGCAAGCCACGAATGGCTCTGCAGCTTTGGTCCGTTCGCGCGGACGACTTATCGCGTGCTGTTTGGCGCTCGTGCTGGCGCTGACGGCGTTCGTGATCGCGCCGGCCGCGAACGCGGCGACACCGCCGCCCACGACGACTTACCTGGCTCTCGGCGACTCGATCAGCTTCGGCTTCACCGAGGAAAAATTCGCCGTCAACGCGCCCAGTGACGCGCCGTCGTTCTTCGAAGAAGGCGTCGCCAACTTCTTCACCAAGGACCTCGCCAAATCGACTGAGGTCGGCAAAGGGATCACGGACGTCAACTACGCGTGCCCCGGCGAGACGTCCAACGGGCTGATCGGCGAAAACGAAGCGCTCGGTGGCAAAGCGTCGACGTCGAACGACAAACGCCTGACCGACTACCACCCGTGCTCCTACCACAACCAGAACGGCCTGCCGCTGCACTCGTCGCTCGCCGGCCTGTCGCAGCTCGAAGAGGCGCTGGCGATCCTCAAGGAAGGCAAACCGGCGCACCCCGTTCACGCGATCACGCTGAACATCGGCTCGAACGACGAGCTCGCGGCGATCAGCCAGTGTAAGGAAGAAGTCACGACCGAATTCACCAACGAAGGCAAAAGCAAATACGGCGCGAGCCCCGAAGAAGCAGTCAAAAACTGCATCGGAGCCACCGCCATCAACGTGACGATTCCGCACATCCTGAAAAACCTCGGGACGATCCTCGGGACGATTGACAGCACCGGAACGGGCGGAGGCCACTACACGGGGCCGATCGTTCTGATGGGCTTCTACAACCCCGACTCGTTCGTGTTGCCGGGCAGTGACGCGCTGCAGATCGGTCTCAATAACGCAATCCAAGAAAAACTGCTGCCGTCATTCCCGAACGTGACGTTCGCGAACCCGTTCCCGTTCTTTAACAAAGGCGGGGAAGCGAAACCGACGATCGAGAAAGCAGCGATCGCGAAGTACACCGAAATGTGCAACCCGAACGTCCAGAAAACCGAAACGGGCAAAGACCCCGGATGCGAAGGCGACATCCACCCGACGGTGACCGGCTACAAGGAGCTCGCACACCTCGTCAACGTCGCATACCTGGCGAACCCGGCGAAATTCTAAGCCGCTGACGGAGAAGCGATAGCAAGACCACCACGGGGCGTCTGGCCTAAGCGGCCAGGCGCCCCGTCTGCGTCTTCAGCTGATCGGCGGCGCGCCCGAGCACGGCGAGCATCGCCGGCGCGGCGGGCACGAGCCGCGCGCCCTCGGGCGTCGCGGCGATCACCTGGCGCACGGGCGGCGCCGGGGACAGCGCGCGGATCACGATGTCCTCGCGCACGACCGACAGCGCGAGCTGCGGGATCAGCGCGACGCCGACGCCCGCCGCGACGAGGCCCTGGACGGTCTGGTAGTCGTCGCTCTCGAACGACACGCTCGGCTCGAAGCCGGCGGCGTGGCAGCAGCGCACGACGTGGCGCGCGCACGGGCTCGCGCTCGAGGTCTGCACCCACGCCTCGCGCGCCAGCTCTGAGAGGCGCAGCCGCGACTTCGTCGCGAGGCGGTGCTCGCGCGGGAGCGCGAGGTACATCGGATCCTCGAGCAGCGGCGAGCGCGCCATCTCGGCGAGCAGCGGCGTCTCGTCGTCGAACTCGAACAGCAGCGCGAGGTCGAGCTCGCCTCCGCGCAGCCGCGGCGCGATCTCCTCGGGCTCGCCCTCGGCGAGCGTCAGCTCGACGTCGGGATAGGACGTGCGGAAGTTCGCGATCGCGACCGGCATCAGCGTCGAGCCGGCGGTCGGGAACGACGCCATCCGCAGGCGTCCGCCGCGCAGGCCGGCGATCGCCGAGAGCGCCGCCTCGGCCGTGTCCAGGCGCGCCAGGATCCCCTCGGCGTGGCCGACGAGCGTCTGTCCGGCAGCGGTCAGGCTGACGCCGCGGGGATGGCGCTCGAGCAGCGCCATTCCCGTTTCGGTCTCGAGCGCCGCGATCTGCTGCGAGATCGCCGACTGGGTGTAGGAGAGCGCCTCGGCCGCGCTCGACAGCGAGCCGCGGTAGGCAACCTCCTTGAGGATCCTCAACCGGGCGACGTTTAGCATTAGCTATACTTATAGCAGAGATCATGAAGATCATCGGGGCTGATGGCAGGAAAATGCCACGATGATGGGGAAGCAAGGAACGAAAGAGACCTCAGCCCGGCAACCGAAGGCCGGGCCAGACCGAAGGAGAGAACCATGTCCACGAAGATCATCATTTCCTACGACGGGACCGCCAACGAGGACGACGCGATCGCCCTCGGGCGTCTGCTCGCGGGCGCCGGCGCGGAGGCCGCGCTCGCCTACGTGCGCCACTCCCAGGAGCCCGACCTCGACCGCGAGGAGCTCGCGCAGAGCGACGCTGAGGCGCTGCTCGCGCGCGGCGCGAGCCTGTTCGGCGACGGGGACCTCGCGCGCCATGTCGTGACCGACCGCTCGACCCCCGAGGGCCTGCGGGCGCTCGCCGAGCGCGAGGGCGCCGACGTCGTCGTGTTCTGCTCGGACTCGCACACCGCGAAGGGCCACATCTCGATCGGCAACTCGGCACAGAAGCTGCTCGAGGGCGGCCCGGTCGCCGTCGCGATCGCACCTGTCGGCCTCGCCGATGCCCCGGCGAGCGTCCGCTCGATCGTCGCGATCGGCGACGCAGACGGAGGCGCGCGCCGGACGGCCGAGTCGCTCGCGTCGGTGCTCGGCGCGAGCGTCGCGCCGGTCGCCAACGACGAGGCTGGGCTGCTCGTCGTCGACTCGCGCCCCGAGGCCGAGCGGGGCCGTGTCGCGATCAGCGCCTCGGCGGCGCACGTCGTCGAGATCGCCCGCTGCCCCGTGCTCGTCCTGCCGCGCGGCGTCGCGATCGAGTTCGGCCGGGCGAGGGCCGCGGTCGGCGCCTGAGCACCGGCGGGAACGCGCAGCACCGGACGGGCGGGCGCAGGCCTCAGCGTGAGCTGCGGCCGGCGCCCGCCTTTCGCGTGCGCCAGGCGTGGCGCACGAGCGCTTCGGCGACGTCGAGCGCGCCGCCGAGCAGGTGCCCGACGGGGCCGGTCCAGAGCCACGCCCGTGCGCGTCGAGAGCTGCGCAGCGCGCGCTGACCGATCACGGGCGGCACGGTATCGTGGCGCGCGTGAGCGCCGCGCTGGAGACGACCGTCACCGAGCTGCCCGATTCGCGCGTGCGCGTGCAGGTGCAGGTCGCGCCGGCCGAGGTGCAGGGCCGGCTCGAGCGCAAGGCGCGCCAGCTCGGGCGCGAGCTGAAGCTGCCGGGGTTCCGCCGCGGCAAGGTGCCGGCACCGCTCGTGATCCAGCGTGTCGGGCGCGAGGCGGTGCTCGACCAGGCCGTGCGCGAGTCGCTGTCGAGCTGGTACGCGCAGGCGATCGAGACGGCCGGGGTCGTGCCTGTCGGCGACCCTGAGCTCGACCTCGCCGATCTGCCGCAGGAGGGCGAGGCGCTGGAGTTCTCGATCGAGATCGGCGTGCTGCCAAAGGCCCGGCTCGGCGAGTACGACGGCCTCGAGGTGCCCCGGCGCGAGCCGGCTGTCGAGGACGAGCAGCTCGACCGCGAGATCGACGCGCTGCGCGAGCGGCTCGCGCGGCTCGAGACCGCCGAGCGCGCGGCCGCCGAGGGTGACTTCGTCGTGATCGACTACGTCGGCTGGCTGCCGGTCGCCGACGGCGATGACGAGCCGGCGGCGCGCGCCGAGGACGGTCGGGCGCTGGCGCCGTTCGCCGGCGGCGAGGGGCGCGACCAGCTCGTCGAGCTCGGCGGCGGCAACCTGATCCCCGGGTTCGAGGAGGGCCTCGTCGGCGCGAGCGCCGGCGAGCGGCGCGAGGTCGAGCTGACGTTCCCGGCCGACTACCCCAACGAGGAGCTCGCCGGGCGCGAGGCCGTGTTCGCGATCGACGTCAAGGAGGTCAAGCGCAAGGAGCTGCCGCCGCTCGACGACGACCTCGCGGTCGACGCCGGGTTCGACGACCTCGACGAGCTGCGCGAGGACATCCTCGCGCGCCTGACCGAGGCCGAGCAGGAGCGGATCGAGGGCGAGTTCCGCGAAGCCGCGCTCGACGCGGCCGTCGCGCGCGCAGAGGTGCCGCTCACGCCCGAGCTGATCGACGCGAGGGCTCGTGAGATCTGGGAGCGGATGCTGCACTCGCTCTCGCACCGCGGGGTCTCGCGCGAGGCATACCTGCAGATCACCGGGCGCGAGGAGTCCGAGATCCTCGCCGAGACGCAGGGCGACGCCGAGCGCGCGCTGCGCCGCGAGGCGGTCCTGAGCGCGATCGTCGCCGCCGAGGGGATCGTGCCCTCGCAGGAGCGCCTGCTCGAGGCGCTCACGCCGACGGCCGAGCGCGAGGGCGTCGAGCCGGCGAAGCTGATCGAGGACCTCCGCGCCAGCGGGCGCCTGGAGGAGCTGCGCGAGGACCTCGCCGCGCGCCTGGCGATCGAGCTGATCGCCGAGCGCGCAAAGCCGATCTCGATCGCCCGGGCGCAGGCGCGCGAGCAGCTCTGGACGCCCGGTGACGAGGGCGCCTCGGCGACGGCCGGAGCCGGCGCGGCGCCGGCGGGCGGCTCGCGTGCGGCGGGCAAGCTCTGGACTCCGACCGATCCGCCCGCGGGCAGCTAGCTGTTCTGCCTCAGCACCTTCCGAACGCGACTGATCGGCGGCCGGTTGCCGATACCACTGTGGTTCCTGGCTGTGTTGTAGTGCATGAGCCAGA